>Ga0335078_10013979_pt1 | contig 11895 bp, 18 predicted proteins | sample Lox_Sample_32_FD_206711 | JGI IMG/M metagenome (GOLD analysis project Ga0335078, IMG submission 206711) | Soil microbial communities from Loxahatchee National Wildlife Refuge, Florida, United States - Lox_Sample_3.2 | ecosystem: Environmental > Terrestrial > Soil > Wetlands | place: USA... | reverse complement strand
CCGAGTTCATGCGGCGGCGGGTCCGAGGCCGCCGAAGTCCACGGTCACCACGCCATTGCCATCCGCCCCCGGGGACGACTGCGCGGCGGCCGCCGCCTCGAGGTTGGCCGTGTCGGCGGGTGGCTGGTTTGTCTCGGCGGCTTCGCCCTGCCCCATGCCGGTCTCGGGCTCGCCGTGGGCGAGGATCGCGCCGAGGTCGCGGCGGACCGCGTCGGTGTTCATCCGCGCCTCATAGCCTTGCCTGAGCCACTGCTCGGTGGCCGGCGAGATCGCGAGCAGGTCAGACTTGCCCTGCCCGCGGCGGATCGCCTGGACCTGCCGGTCCCCTGGGCCGATCGCCAGCACGACCGGCGCGAGCGCCGTGTACAGGTACGCGCCGATGCCGGCGGCGACGCCGGCGCGCTTGCGCGCGTCGGAGTAGAGCGCCTTCAGCCCGGCGAACGACCCGGCGTCCATCTCGCCGACGTCCTGGTACACCGCGTCGAGGTCAGGCCCGTCGGCCTCCGCGGGGAGGGTGATCGTCAGCCGGCAGGCGAGGTACAGCCTGCTCGGCCCCCGGCCGTTGTCGGCGCTCGGGGTGAGCTCGGCGGGGACGGGGGTGAACTGCTGGTGCCAGCGGCCGGGGACGACGTGGTTCAGGCGCTGCACGACCGATTGCGCGCCCAAGAACGCGGCGACCTGCGCCCCCCCGTATTGCACGCCGTTCAGGGTGACCTTGGTCATCGCGCGAAAGCCGATCGCCCCGGGCGCGAACGGACGGCGCAACAGCTCGCCGGCCTCGGCGTGGGTGCGCGCGGGCGCTGTGGCCGCGGTGGTGGTGTCGGTGGTGGGGTTGGGGTTGCTCATGATTGGTTGCTCCTTCCGAGCTGGTTGGTGTTCAGGCGGCGAGCGCCTGGGACGGGTCGATCAGTCGGGCTTCGTGCAGGAAGCGGGAGGGGCCGCCGGTGGGCCGCCCGCCACGCGTCGTCGCGTGGGTGAGGATCAGCTGGTCCTTCGCGCGGGTGCAGGCGACGTAGAACAGGCGGCGCTCCTCGGCGAGCTGCTCACCGTCGGGTGACGCGAGCGCGCGCCAGGACGGCAGCAGCCGCTCCTCGCAGCCGAGCAGCACGACGAGCTGCGCCTCGGTGCCCTTGGCCCGGTGGATCGTCGAGACTGTGATCCTCCGGTCGGGTTCGCCGGCGGCGATCTCGTGGGCGTGCAGGCCGGCGGCCTGCTCGAGAAACCCGGTCAGCGTGGCGTTGTCGATGTGTTGCTCCGCGTAAGCCTGGGCGGCCCGGCACAGGGAGCGCAGGTCCTCGAGCACCCGCTCGGCGTCCTGTCGCTCCTCGGGTTTCGGCGAGTTGTCGCGCCGGTGCTGGTGGTGCTGGACGAGTCCGCCGTCGAGCATCACCGCGGTGACGACGACGTGACCGATCGAGCGCCCGGCGCGCAGCTCGCGACGGGCGCGGTCGAGTCCTTCGCCAAACCGCGTGAGCCGCTCGCGGACGGTGGGGGAGCGGATCCCCTCGAGTGCGTTCGCGTGCGCGCTCGCCGCGATCAGGTCGCCCTGATGTGTGTCGCGCGCGAGCGAGATCACCCGGTTGGCGGTCGCGGTGCCAACACCGCGTCTGGGTGAGCCGACGGCGCGCCGGAATGCCTGGGCGTCGACGGGATTGGCGAGCAGCGCGAGATAGGCGAGCGCATCGCGGACCTCGGAGCGCTCGTACAGGCCGAGGCTGCCGAGCACCCGGTGCGGGATCCCGGCCCCGGCGAGCGCGGCCTGCAGCGGCCCGGTCGCGTACCCGGTGCGCGCGAGCACCAGCACCTCGCCGGCCGGGATGCCGCGGCCCAGTGCCTGGCCGATCGCGCCCGCGACGCAGTCCGCCTCGTGCCGCTCCGACGCGTAGGCGATCACGCGCACCTCACCGCCTGAGCCGCGCATCGCGATCAGCGCCTTGGCCTCCCGCTGCACGTTGTGGGCAACGCACGCGACGGCGGCGTCGAGGATCTCTGAGCGGCAGCGGAAGTTACGGCCGAGCACGATCCGCGCATGCGCGGGGAACCGCTCACCGAACGCGAGGATGTTCCGCGGTTCTGCTCCCCGCCAGCCGTAGATGAGCTGGTCGTCGTCCGCTACGCAGCAGACGTTGCCTCCGGCTCCCGCCAGCAAAGCGACAAGGACGCTCTGGGCCTCGTTGGTGTCCTGGTACTCGTCGACCACGAGCCAGCGCCAGCGCTGGCGGTAGAACGCGAGCCGGTGCGGATGCTCGGCCAGCAGCCTGACCGCGAGCACGAGCAGATCGTCGAAATCGAGGCTGTTCGAGCGCTGCAGCTCGACATCCAGCTCGCGCCACACGGCCGCGATCAGCGGCGCCGCGGCGTGCCTGGCCGCCTGCTCGTAGCTGTCAGGGGTGAGTAGCCGGTTCTTGGCCAGCGAGATCTCGGCGAGCACCTCGGCGGCGGCCGGCTGCCCGTAGTCGGCGAGCGCTTGTTGGATCTGCCCGCGCTGCTGGTCTGAGAGAAGCCATTCGATCACCCGGCGCACGTCGGCCTGGTCGTAGACGGTGTAGCTCTCGGTACGGCCGAACACGCCGGCGTGCTCTCTGAGCATCCGCGCGCAGATCGAGTGAAACGTCGCCGCAGTGACGCCGCGCGCGACGTGTTCGCCGAGTAGGTCGGCGAGCCGCAGTCGCAGCTCGCCGGCCGCGCGCACCGAGAACGTGACAGCGAGGATCTCCCACGGCCGCGCCGCCCCGGTCTGCAGCAATCGCGCGATCCGGTGGATCAGCGTCTTGGTCTTGCCGGCGCCCGGACCGGCGATCAGCAGCAGGGGTCCTGGACCGTGTTGGACGGCTTGCGTCTGCTCGGGCGTGAGCCCCTCGAGCAGCGCGTCCTCCCGCGGCCGTCCGGGTGGCGGGTGGGCACCGGCGATCGGATGCGTCATCTCTCACCTCCAATGAGTTTGCGTTGTGCGATGGACCAGGCCGCCTCTCGGGGCGGCGGTCGGTCAGCCGCGTCGCTGCGCGGGATTCGGCGAGTCGGCGACCGGGGTCGTCGCGAGCGCGAGCGTGCCGAGCGTTGCCGGGAGCGCCACGCGGGCTGCGTGGACGGCGAGTAGCGCGAGGGCGCCGCTGCCGGTGATCGCCGCGAGCGCCTCCAGCGCCGGCGCGAGGCATAGGAGCGTCAATGCCCCGGTCAGAGCACGCCGCGGTGGCGGGCGCAGCCTTAGGCCAGCGGTCGGAGGGTGGGGGGGCATCGCCGGGCCGTGTGGGCAGCGGGTTGCGGTTGGCCGCGGACTGGGTCGAGCGTGATCGTTCGTTGCCCGCCGGCGAGCGGGCAGCTCCAACTGCGGTGCTCATCTCCGTCTCTGTCTCCGTTGGTGGGGGCGGGGCGTCCGAGCAGCAGCGCGACGAGGATGAGCGCGTCGGTCCGGTGGTGCGGCGGGCTGGTGTACTCGCGTCCGTCGTGGCCGGCGAGCGTGCGGTTGACCTGGTCGCGGACGTGCACGATGACCAGCCCATCGGTCTGACCGGGACCGTTCATCGGCATAGGCGGGCGGCGAGCCAGTTGCGTTGGCGTTCGGTCAGCGCGCCGAGCGGGGCGGCGAGGTTCACATGCCCGTCGCGGATCGCGCGGACGTTCAGTGCGCGTAGTCGGGTGCGGCCGATCCCGGGCGTCCAGAGGAGCACCTCCCAGGTCATCTGTCGCTCGAGCTCTTCGGGCGGGTTCTCGAGGATCTCGCGCAGGCTGATCTCTCTCCTGCGGAGCCGTGTCTTCAGTGCGGCGGCGGCGGTGCGGCGCGTGTTCGCCACGCCGAGCGCGCGCACCGGCTGCGGGATGACGGCGGTGTCCGGGGTGAGCGTGAGCATCAAGGCTCCCTTCGTGTTGGGTCGTTGGTGGATGTCAGATGAGCTCGCCGAACACGTCGGCGACGTAGGAGCGGGCGTGTTTGAACTGCTCGCCGCGGAGCTCGTGGCCCCAGGGGCCGCCGAGCAGCACGGAGGCGAGGTCGTAGATCGCGCCGCCGGCGCCGCAACTGCCGCCGTGGCATTTCCAGCCGGTTGTCGAGTCGGTTCCGACCGAGCACGACGGATGCACGTCGGCGTGCCAGCTCGCGGGGCAGCGGACCAGCCCGCCGCGCGGCACCTCGATCCCGGCGAGCGCTTCGAAGTACTCCGGCGGGCTGATCCGCTTGTACGGATCCTGGTGCTCGACTCGGCGCGAGTGTCGTCGTGTCGTGGCGGGTGGCGTCGGGTCGGGGAGGTCGCCGACGAGTTGCTCGATCGGGTAGGGAGCGAGCTGGAAGTCGGCCTCGAGGATCCGCGCGTGACGGCCGGTCTTGCCGTTCGCCGAGCCCCCTAGCCGCATCAGGCGGCTTCGGTCCTTGCAGGCGGGATCGGCGACGTTCGGCCGGCCGTCATCATCAACGCCGAGGCGGTGGATGATCCGCTCGTGCACCCGCTCGATCAGGTCGACCCCCTCGCCTGATCGCCGGTCGGTTGCGGGGAGTGGTTGGTCGAGCAGCCAGTAGGCGTGTGCGCCCCCGCCGCCGCTCTCGATGAGCAGGTGGCAGGGGCGCTCGGCGAGGAGCGCCCACAGGCGATGCAGCTGTCCGGGCTGGTCGATGTCGACCCACAGCGCTCGGGTGTGCGCGACGGCGTGCTTCTCGCCGCGCGCCTGTGAGCGCACCGCGGGTGCGATGAACAGCTCCTCGCCTCGATCTGCGTGGATGGCCGCGAGCGCGAGCAGCGCCTGGAGCCATCCGGGCGCGCCGGTGCCGCCGCCGGGCAGGAAGTGGTCGGCACGCGCACGCGTGTGGATGTGAAGCGTCCCGTCGCGTCTGGTGCCGGCGGCGAGCTCGACCAGCCCGTTCGACTGGGAGTGCAGCAGTCCGATATGCAGCGCCCGGTGGCGCTCTGCCGGCAGCTCGCCGCAGAACGTGCGCCCGTCGTCGAGCCTGATCCGACAGCGCAACCCACGCGGCGGCCGCGACCCCTGGCCGCCGATGTCATGGACCGCTCGCCCGGTTCGCTCGCCCGTTCGGCCGCCGGGTGCGGGTGGCGAGTGCGTGGTCACGCCGCGGCTCTGCGCCGGCCCGCGCGACGGCCCGCGCGAGCCGCCGGGTGGTGTTGTTGTTGTTGTTGGGCGTAGTCGCGCGCGAGGGCCTCGGCGGCGTCGCGGCCCTCCCCGTCGCCGGTGAGGGTCTGGATCACGGCGATGTCGAGCACCTGCCAGGCGTCATCGGCGCGTTTGTGCACCACGACGCGATGCCGGGTGCCGCTGGCGTCGCGGTACGTGAACGGGGCGGCAGAGGTGAGGTTGGGCATGATCAGTGTCTCCTCACTGGTCGTGGTTGTTGCCGGTAGCGGTGTGGCGGCTGAAGTCGGCGAGCTGCTCGAGGCTCGCGGCCGCGGCGATCAGGTCGTTGATCTGTTGGTGGAAGCGCTCGTCCAGCCGTCCGCCGGGGGTGACGTACACCGCGGTGGTGCAGGCCAGCGCGGCTGCGGCCTCCTCGAGCATCTCGGCGGTTTGGGCGGCGAGCCGGTCGCTGGGCGTCCGTCCGAGCTTGTCGATCGCTTCCTGGACGCGGTGGATCGCCAGCTCGCGGTACAGGTCGGTGACCTGGTCGGGCGCGCTCACCTTCTGGCCTCGCTGTCCATCAGCCGGTAGCCGACGCCCCACACGCTGATCACCAGCCGCCTGCCGGGCCCGGCGGCCGCCAGCTTCTTTCTGAGCCGAAACGCATGGCTGTCGAGCGTTCTGGTGTGGCCGAACGTGGCGTGTCCCCAGATTTCTCGCAGCAGCTCCTCGCGGGTGAACACGCGGGTGGGCTCGGCGATTAGCGTTTGCAGCAGCGCGAACTCCTTGGCTGCCAGCTCGACGCGTTGCTCGCCGACATGGACCTCGCGCGCCGGGTGGTTGACGCTCAGCGCCCCGGCGCGGCTGACCCGCGCGGGCGGACGCTCGTGGGCTCGGCGAAGCAGCGCGCGGATCCGCCCGCGCAGCTCCGGATAGGAGAACGGCTTGGCGAGCACGTCATCCCCGCCTCGCTCGAACACCCGCACCCGCGCGTGCTCGTCCGCCCGGCTGGTGAGCACGATCATCGGCGTGTCCGGGTCGAACTCGCCGGCCGGCCCCTCGCCGCCGCGGACGGCGTCGAGCAGACCAAGCGTCTGCCCGTTGAGGTCCGCCAATACCAGTGCCGGCCGATGGCTGGCGAGGAGCGCGAGCGCGTGCCGGCGGCTGTCGGCGAGCAGGATCTCGTAGCCGTCCGCTTCGAGTTGCTCCGCGAGGAAGGCACGCGTGCTCGCGTTCTCCTCGACGATCAGGATCAGCTGAGAACTCATCGAGAGCTCCTTTCGTTCGTGTACGTACCGGCCGCAACGTCAGAGGCCCCCAATGTCCGGGGGCCGTTTGCTGCGGCCGGCGTCGGGTGTGGGCAGCTGCGGGCCCAGGGCCGGCCCGGGTGCAGGGCAGGCGTTTGCGCAGCTGCGGGACGCCCGCGGGTGGAGCGGGCAGGTGGTGCTCGCAGGCGATCAGCTCGTGGGCCTGCTCGCGACCGCAGAGCACCACGAGCGAATCGCCGGCGCCGAGGCCGTGGCATGCTCGACGGCAGTTCGGCGCTCGCCGCGGGACGCCACGAAGGCTCCGGCGGTCACGGTCCTGCCGCCTGCGGGCGATCGTCTCGTCAGGCGCTAAAGCAGCTCGCCGTCGGGCACGAACACGCCGACCAATGGCCGCCCGAGCTCGTCGGTGACCGTCGTGGTCGCGAGCCTGACCGTGCGGGTGAACAGCGGAGTGAATCGCGCCGGGCCCGGGTCACGTGCGCTGATCGCCGGCGGGGTGGTGATGTCCCGCTCGACTGGGGTCGTGGGTTGCGGTGACGGGGTTGTGCATCAGCGTCTTCTCCTTCACTGGTTGTGCTTGTGTGTCGGCGGCGGCGTTGCGCGCGACTCGCGTGAGGTCGGCGGGAGCGGTGACGGTCGTCGTGTTAGCGCCAGAACGCGCGGCGGGCGACGGGCCGCACGCGGGGGGTGGGACGGGTGCGGTGCGCGCTTCTGAGCGCGCTGCGGGGTGCGCGGGCGATGATCGCGTAGGCGACGCACGCCGCCAGCGCGAGATCCGGGTCATGCGGCGCCCGTGGCGAGGTGCGAGCGGCGTCGCGCGCGATCGCCCACAACGCCCGACGCGCCTGCGCGCCGACCTCGGAGAATCGCCCGGTCTCCAGCGCCCGTTCGAGCTGCTCGCGCTCCGCCGTCCAAGGCGCGGCCGGGGGGTGCGCGAGCGCGGCGAGCGCGTCCGCGACGCTGGCCAGCTCCCCGGCGCGGGCGATCCTCGCGCGGGCCTCCTCGCGGGCCGTGTCGGCCGCGTGTTGGCGTCGCTCGCGGAACGCGGCTAGGTCACGCTCGCGACGAGACACCCGCGGCGCCCGGTCCTCGGCTCCGCCGCCGACGGTGAGCTGCTCGTCGGCGTCCGGCGATCGCGTTGCCGGCGTGCCCGGTGAGGGTGCGATGCCCCGGACCGGCCGAGCCTGCAGCGCAGGCCTCCGCGCCGCGATGTCCGGCGTGATCGGCGCGGTCGGTGCGGTCGGTGCGGTCGGTGCGACGGTATTACCGGCCGCCGCGCGCTGGTCGTGGCGGTCGAGCGCCTGCTCGACGATCCGGTCGACATCGTCGCGCACCCGCTCATCCGCGGCGCGCTGCGTCGCCGACAACGTCGAGCTCGCGGACGCGACCGGGACCGGGGTAGCTTCGGTGCGCTTGCGGCCGCGGTCCTCCCGGCGCTGCGCCTTGCGCTCCATCCTCGCTTGGCGGCGCTCGCGCACCAGCTCGCGACGGTCGGAGTCGAACTTCAGCATCGAACCCATGACGGGCCTCCTGTGAATGCGTGTTTGAGCGAGCCCCGTACGGCGGCTCGCGGGTTGTCTGCGGCTCGCGTCACCCCCCCCGACGCGAGCCAGCCTTACTTGTGGGACATGCCGCAGCCCGCGTGCGCGGGCCGGCGTGCGCGGTCACCCACGCACGGCAGGGCCGGCGATTCGCCGGTCAGGCGATCAGCGGCTGGCCGGGGTCAGGACCGCAGCCAGTCGCGGTCGCGACGGAAATGCAGCGAGCGGATCTGCTCGCGGGTTTTGCCGACCGGGTCGCCCTCGCTCACGAGGACCTCTTCGTCGTAATCACGCAGGGCTTCGCTCTCGCTGCCGTCGCTCCAGCGCACGACGGCGCGGCGGCTGGCCATCGAGCCGACGGGCAGGTCCTCGAACCGCAGGACCTCCTCGACCACAACGGGGGCGGGGTTCACGGCAGTTCGCCGCGGTCGTCCATCGCGACCAGCTCGTCGAGCGGAGGGATGTGCCCGTTCTCGATCAGCTGCGCGATGCCGGCGGCGTCCAGCAGCCGCTGGTCGCGGGTGAGCACGCCGAGGAAGTGCTGGCTGTCGTTGGTGTAGACGCGGATCGCACCGCCGCGCTCGAGCTCCTCGTATACGCGGTCGCGCTGGTGCTCGATCTCGGCGAGGGTGAGGCTGCGGACCGGGGACGGGAGCTCTGACATGAGCCGAGCGTACTCCCGGCCGCGGATCAAGGTGACGGTCATCGCCTCTCCTGCTGGATGATGTTCAGCAGCCGTTCGGCGAGCTCGAACGCTGACGGCTGCCCGGGCTTGGGGTGGGCGACCCCGACGGCGAGCACGACGATCAGCCGCAGCTCCCGGTCAGGGGTCTCGGCCGGCCAGTAAACGATCCGCCACCGCGGGCCGGCCTCGCCGGGGTCCTCGTCGCCCCGGCGTGGTGAGCGATGGCGCGGGCCGAACAGCTCCTCGGGCCGATGATCGTGGTCGAAGCGGACGGCGCGGCACTGCTCCGAGGCCAGCCGTCCACGCGCGAGGCGGTAGCCGAGGTGGGGTTCGAGCGCGAGCCGGCGGATGTAGCGGCGGGCGATCTCGCCTCGCTTGCGGTCAGTCCCGCGCAACTGCGACTCCACCCCGGGATCGAGCGGAGCGATCAGGGTGCGCACCCGCGCACCTCCTTTCAATTCTTCGCAGAACCAGAGGAAGGGCCCGGAGGCCCGCCCGACGCAGGCAGGCTCTCCGGGCCCTGAGATGCGACTGCGGCTCAGAAGCCGCCGAGCAGGTCGAACCCGCCGCCGTCGCGCATCGTGACCAGCTCCATCGTCCGCCCGTACGGGTCGCGGCAGGTGAAGCACAGCGCGTGCCGGCCGAGCTCGCGCTCGTAGCCGAACTCCATCGGCTCCGGCACGAAGTTCACCTTCCGATCCAGCAGGTAGGAGCAAGGCTCGCGCCCGTCGAACCACGCCATCGCCCGCACCTGCCCCAGCGACGGCACGTGCGCCATCCGACGCCAGCAGCAGGCCAGTCGGATGATCGTGCGCAATGTCCGCGCGATCCCGGCACGGGCACGCCGGCGAGGCGGCAGTTCGTCATCAGGGTGGTGCGCACCGCTGAGCGCGGTGCTACGGTTTTCTGTCGTCACTGGTCCTCCTTCGGAGGATTTGGTCGGCCCCGGAGCAGCCACTCTGGGGTCGACGCGTTTATGGGAACGTTCGAGCGCCAGACGCCGCCTGGCGTCAGGCTTGCCTCAGGCCATAGGGACCTCCTCTCGGTTGGACTTGGCGCCGACCTCGGCAGGCCGACGAAGATCGGAAGGGGCGCGCCGGGTCTCCGGGTGCTCAGTCCGTGCGGTCCTGGCTGCCCGGCGTTCGATCGCCCATCAGGACTCCAACGGCGTGGTCACCGGCCAAGTGCGTCTCGGCCCGGGCGGTCTCGTAAGATCGGGTTGCGGGCCTGTCGCCGTCGAACACGCTGATCGCGTGGCCGCGGTCGGCACAGTGGGCCATGAACCAGGGGTGGGCGTCCGCGAGATCGCGGCTGATGCTGATTTCGATCATGTCGTCTTCCCCTTGTTGGGTGGTCTCGGCTTGGGACTGCGGTGGCGCGGGTGCGCGGGCCCGACCTGCGCCCGCGCACCCGACACCTCTCGACGACGGCCGGCCTATCTCAGCCGGCGCCCGGGTGGCGCTCTACCTCATTCGCCGGTCGGTGATCGACCGCGATCACCTCAGCGCGGCGGTCCGGGAGCAGGCAGCGGCGCGCCCGTCCGCCGAGCAACTCCCGGGCGGGCGAGACGAGCAGCCGCACCGTGACTGCGACCGCCAACACCGCAGCGGCGAGCTCGAGCGGGACGTGTGCGTAGGCGACGGCGAGCAGCATCGTCGCCGCCCACCCGATGGGGCTGTGATGGCCGCGCATCTACAGCAGCCCCGCCGCGACCAGCTCGGCGCGGATCTCGACCCGCTCCGCGTCGGTCTGCTGCTGCTCGGCGAGCGCCCGTGCCCATCCCGGCAGGCGGCACTGGTGCACGCCGGTGGTCTGGCGCTCGATCCGGGCGCGCAGCCGCGGTGACAGCCCACTACGACCTCGGCCGCCGTCTGGCGCCGGCCACACGACCTGGCGCTCGAGCAGCGACACGGGTAGCCCGTCGACACGGGCGATCAACTGGGGGACCATGCGGTACCCTCCTATGTGGATGTGGGCCCCGTCCGAGCGTTCGGGCGGGGCTTGCTTTTGCCGCGACACCCTCGCGGCGAGGCGCTCCTTAACGACGAGCGGCCCGCAACCCGAAGAGCGAACGGGACACGGGCCTTCCTGGGGGAAGTCTTCGATCCAGTCGGGCGTGGCGAACACGCTCCAGCCCGGCGGCTCACCGCATGCGAGGCGAAGCGCTGAGCGGCGGAGGAGCAGGCCGTCGACCCGCGCCGGTGAATCCCGCTACATAGCCACTGGCACTCCGGCGATGAGTCCGCCCAGAGGCGGACTCATCGCGCTCACGACTGCATCACGCTCAGCCCGATGGCGACTGCGGAAGGGGTCGAGCTAGCGAGCCCGCATCCGCAGGCCCGGGCGCACACCCTCGCCAGCCGCAGCGACCGAGCGTCGCGACCCGGCCGACGGGAGCGGCCACAGTCGGCCGCACGGTGCGCGGGTCAACCCGGAACGTCGCGCCCGTCAGACCAAGTAGGGCGACGGGTACGACACGGATGTGGACGACGGGATGAGCGAGCGGGCGACGCGATTAGCAACAGGCACAACAGACATCAAGACGCACAACACCGCTCCAGCAACCTGGGTTCTTTGAGGTGTTGAGGCGCCTTCGTGCTCTCCAAGAGAACGTCTGGCTATGTCTGTCATCTCGGGCCCCGTCTGGAGCGGGGAGGTCGCCGTACCACAGCGAGCCATCAATCGAGGCACCGAACAGTAACACCCTGAGCCGACAGGTCAAGGCAAAACCCCCGCAGATAGGCGCATACCAGGACGTACGGCCCGGACTCCGGCGACGACGCCGAGGCGGGGTGGTCGTCCTCTGATTAAGGTGCGGCCCGCCCGGCCCACCAAGGCAGGAACCCCCAGCAAGGCCCTAGAGGAGCGCCAACCGATCGGAGTACGGAACGGCTTCGGTTCCCGGGTACCCTAGTCACCGGCTAAGACGGCCCCGAACTCCGCAATAAGTCAGGCGAAGATCCTGCAAAACGCGATGTTTGATCAGCTGACGGGGTTCGAGACGTGGGTGCCTTAGTGCGGACTTGCGTTTTTTGGTTTCAACGCCGCAATATGTTGCGAAACCCCTGCAAAACCGCTGGATCATCGCCTCCCGCTGGCCGGGACTTATTGCGGAGCTGGAGGCACTTATTGCGGAGTTGGGGGCACATATCGCGGAGAGACCGAAAAGTCGATCCAGCACGCCGGTAGCCGCATCGTGGGACGTCTGGGCGGCGGAGCCGTCACCGCGTCCGCCGGGACCGCCAGACCGCAGACAACCGGTTGCATCCTGGTCGGTGAGCCGCGAGTGGAGTCGGTGACGGGGCGCGCATTTGCGATGCAACTCCGGTCGGTCGGCTCACGT
>Ga0335078_10013978_pt1 | contig 11895 bp, 11 predicted proteins | sample Lox_Sample_32_FD_206711 | JGI IMG/M metagenome (GOLD analysis project Ga0335078, IMG submission 206711) | Soil microbial communities from Loxahatchee National Wildlife Refuge, Florida, United States - Lox_Sample_3.2 | ecosystem: Environmental > Terrestrial > Soil > Wetlands | place: USA... | reverse complement strand
CGTATTTGCCTAAAATCGTCGGCGCCGGAACAATCGAGGCTGAACCGGGAAGAACTCGTCAACGATTGCGCCCGATAGTCGTTTGAGCGATATGCCGTGGGTTCGTGGCCCTCGGGCTGACGCGAAGGGAAGTGGCAAGCGATGAATACGGCTTTGGCGGGATTGGCGATTCTTGTGATCGGCGACAGCCACATGGCGGGGCGCGACTATCTGATCTCGGCGCTGCACGACGCGCTCCTCGACCAGGGTGCCACGGTCAATTCCTACGGCATGTGCGGCGCCAGCGCCGACGCGTGGCTGGAGCGGACGACGGTCAACTGCGGCCGGGCCGAGCGCCACGACCGCGCCGCGCCGATCGCCGAGATGGGAAAGCAGGAATACACCTGGATGATCAGCGAGCTTCTCGCGAAGCATCATCCCAACCTGGTGATCGTCGAGGCCGCGGACGCGATGGGCGGCTATGGCTCGCCGCAGCTGCCGAAGGCGTGGATCTATGAGCAGGTGCACGCGTTGGCCGGGCGCATCGCCGCCGCGAACGCCGCATGCGTCTGGGTCGGGCCCGTGTACGGCGACGTCAATTCGCCCTACCACAAGGCAAACGACCGGGTGCAGGAGCTCTCGCAGTTTCTGTCGCAATCGGTGGCGCCGTGCAAATACATCGATTCGACCCGCTTCGCTCAGCCGGGGCAATGGCCCACGACCGACGGCCAGCACCTGACCGCGGCGGGTTACCGGCAATGGGGTGCGGACATAGCCCAATCCGTGGTCGGGCTGCGCAGCCAACTGGTTCAGAAATAATTGGCGCGCGAAGGGCTCCGCGGAATGCGATACCTCAAGGCGCGCCGGCGCAGCCGAGTGCGAGGAATTTGTTGGCGATGAACGCGGTTTTGGCGGGTTTGGCGGTCCTCGTCATCGGCGACAGCCACATGGTCACCCGCGACTATCTGATCACGACGTTGCACAACGACCTGCTCGCGCAGGGCGCCACCGTCGATACCTACGGCATGTGCGGCGCGAACGCCGGCGACTGGGTCTATCCGACGACCGTGTCGTGCGGCCGCGCCGAGCGGCACGGCGCAGAGGGTCCGGTCATCAACCGCAACGCCGGCATCCCGACCTGGACCATCGACGGCCTCATCGCCAAGACCCACCCGAACCTGATCCTCATCGAGATGGGCGACACGATGGCCGGGTACGGCCAGACCGATTTCCCGCAAGGCTGGATCTATCAGCAGGTTCATGCGCTGACCGGACGGATCGCGGCGCAGAACATCCCGTGCGTGTGGATCGGACCGCCCTGGGGCGGCGAGGGATCGAGCTATCACAAGACCTTCGAGCGGGTGAAGCAGATGTCGGAGTTTCTGGCGACAGCCGTGGCACCGTGCCGCTTCATCGATTCGACCCAGTTCTCCAGGCCGGGCGAATGGCCGACGATCGACGGACAGCACCTGACAGCGAGCGGTTATCGCGCATGGGGCCAGGATATCACCGCGTCGCTCGACCAGCTGGCGCCGCAACTCGCACGGCGGCCGTAAGCATGTCTGGTCCCCGATGGCGGCTTTCAGGCCGCTTTGCCCTCTCGGCCCTTCTCGCGCTCGCCGCCGGGACCGCCGCCGCCGCGGAAGGCCGGCTCTACCCGAGCGGCCCACCGAACGGCGTGGCGTATTTGCGCTTCGTCAATATGGCGACGGCAGAGGTCACGATCGTCTCGCCAGCCGCAAAGATCGCGATCCCGGCCGACGACACGCACCGTATCCGCGAGTTCGACCCGGTCACGCCGGGGGTGAAGCTCACCGGCTCGGCGCAGCTCGGCGAGGCGACCAAGCCGATCGACCTGACGCTCGCGGCAAACGAGTTCGTCACCGTCGCGGTCACCAGCTCGGGCGACGGCATCGCGCTGACCGTGTTCCGGGAGGTGCCGTCGGATTTCAACGCGCTGAAATCTTCGCTCGGTCTCTTCAACCTCGACCCGGGCTGCGCCAGCGCGCAGTTGGTGGCCGGCGACAACCATCTCGTCGTCGTCTCCGACGTGGCGCCGGGCGCGGTCGGCCGGCGGCTGGTCAACCCGGTCGATGTCGCGCTCGGCGTCTCGTGCGGAGATCCCGCGAAGAGCGCGCCGATAAAGCTGGGCGGGCTTGTCGCTGGCGACCGCTACAGCGTCTTTGCGGTCGGAGCCGGCACCGGGCATGAGATCGTCGCCCAGCGCGACGAGCAGGCGCCGCTGCGCCCATGATTTCGGGCTGAGCCAAGCCTTCGCCGAGCGGCGGAACCATGGTCTTTTCCTCGGTCGAGTTTCTTGCACTCTTCCTTCCGCTGTTTTTCGCCGCCTACCTGGCGACGCCGAGCGGCCAGCGGAACCTCACGCTGTGCTTCGGCAGCTGGGTTTTTTATGCGTGGTGGAAACCGGTCTTTCTGCTGCTGATCGTCGGCATCACGTTTGTCGCCTGGTTCCTCGGCCGCGCGATCGCCCGCGCCGACGAACGGCGCCAGCGCCTGTTTCTCGGCGGCGGGGTCGTCGTGGTGCTCGGCTGTCTGGCGTGGTTCAAGTACGCCAATCTCCTCGTCCGCACGCTCGACGACGCCCTGGCCGCGCTGCAGGGCGGACCGCTTCCGTGGACCAACGTCGTCCTGCCGATCGCGCTGTCGTTCACCGCGCTCCAGGCGGTTTCGTACCTGGTCGACGTGCGCCGACGGACCGTCGCGGCCGAGCTGAGCTTTGTCAGTTTCGCCGCCTATCTCGATATGTTCCCGCACCTGATCGCCGGCCCGATCATCCGCTACTCATGGGTCGACAAGGCGCTTATCGAACGCCGGCTGACGTTCGAGGACATGTCGATCGGCGCACGCCGCTTCATGCTCGGCTTCGCCGTCAAGGTGCTGATCGCCGACACTCTGGCACCGGTCGTCGAGGCGGCGTTCGATCTCGCGCAGCCGAGCTTCGTCGACGCCTGGCTCGGCAACATCTGTTTTGCGTTCCAGATCTTTTTCGATTTTGCCGGCTACAGCGCGATGGCGATCGGCCTCGGTCGCATGCTCGGCTTCCGGTATCCGGAGAATTTCCGCGATCCCTATCTCGCAACCACGATCCAGGATTTCTGGCGGCGCTGGCACATCAGCCTGTCGTCTTGGCTGCGCGACTACCTCTACATCTCACTGGGCGGCAACCGGCGCGGCGACGCGCGCACCTATACCAACCTATTGCTGACGATGGCGATCGGCGGGTTGTGGCACGGCGCGAGCTGGTCGTTTCTGCTGTGGGGCGTGATCCACGGCGCGGCGCTCGCCATCGCCCGCCTCTGGAACCGGCGCGGGCTGTGGATGACGAGCGCGCTCTCGTATCCGCTGACCCTGCTCGTGGTGCTGCTCGCCTGGACGCCGTTCCGCGCGACGAGCTGGGACGGAACGCTGACGATGCTGGCCGGGCAGATCGGGCTCAACGGCTTTGCCCTCAGCGACCCGATGACCCTCGTGATGCGGCCGCTGCTCGCCGTGTGGATGGGGATCGCGGCCGTTATCGTGTTTTGGCCGGCGGTGAAGGCACGCTTCTTCCCGCGCGTCGAAAACACCGGCGAGTGGTGGGAAGCCCTGTGGCCGATCGCGGTCTTCCTCTACGCCATCGCGGTGATGATGGGCCACCAGACCGTGCCGTTCCTGTATTTTCAATTCTAGGCCGAAGCGATGACGATCCCGGTCGACCCGCTTCTGCCGCTCGGTCCCACGGCGAGGACGATGCCCTTGCGCCTGCGCCCGGTGATGCTGCCCGGTATCGCGCTGCTCGCGATACTGGTCATCGGGCTCGCCGCGAGTTGCTACACGCTGCTGTTCAAGAGCGCCGAGCTGCCGCGCGGCGCGGTGTCGTGGTCGCATCTCGGAGGCGGCGAGGCGACGCAAGCGGTCGCGCATTTCCTGCAGAACGCGAACCCGCTCGAGGGTCCGCTGGTGACGTTCGATCGGGTGACGTCGTACCTGGCGACGGGCGATCTCGGCGCGCGGGTTCGGCGCGGCTGCGACAATTGGCTGTTTTTGACCGACGAGCTGGTACTGCACCCCGAGCGCGCGCGGAATTTCGCGCGCCACGTCGCGATCGTCGAACGTGTCGCCTCGTTCCTCAAGGCCCGCAATATCCGGCTTGCGGTGGTCCCGGTCCCCGACAAATCGCGGGTCGAGGCGGCCGATTTGTGCGGCGTCGACCGGCCGAGGGCGATCGGTGGACGCTTCTCGGCATTCGGGGCGCAACTGACGCAGGCAGGGGTCGATGCCGTCGATGTGCTGCAGCCGATGGAGGCCGCCGGCGGCGAGCTGTACTACCGGACCGATACGCACTGGAACGAGCGCGGCGCCAAGGCGGCGGCCGATGCGATTGCCGATGCGCTGCGGCAGGCGGGTCTGGCGCCGACCGATAAGGCCCAATTTCGCGTCACGACGGAAGCGCGGCGGGAGCGGGTGGGCGACCTCATTCGCCTGGCTGGGCTCGACCGGGTGCCCTATCCGCTGCGTCCGCGCGGCGACGAGGAGGCGGCAACCGTGATCGAGCTGTCGGCGGCGGCCAATGTCGGCATTCTCGACGAGACGCCGGCACCGGAGCTGGCCGTCATCGGCACCTCGTTTTCGCGCCGCGCCGATTTCGTGCCGTTCCTCTCGCTCGCGCTGGCCGCTCCGGTTGACAACCGGGCGCAGGATGGCGGCGGCGTTACCAGCGCGGCGATCGCCTATTTGGCGAGCCCCGAGTTCGCAAAATCGCCGCCGCGCGCGCTCGTTTGGGAAATCCCGGAGCGGATGATCGAAGAGGACGTGCCCGCATCCGATGAGCAATGGGCAAGCTCGCTCCCTGCTGCGCGAACCGTTAAATAGAACTGGAGTTATTGCTGCCGCGCGCGCACTATATTTGCTGGCGCAAGGCGCGAATCGGTGAGGCGAAAATGGCGGCCCCGGCTCAGGACCAAGACTTGCTCTCTCTTCATTACTACGCGCGGCAGCAATGTTCGCGGCAATGGGTACATTTCATGGCGGCGATGTTCGCCGAGTTCGAGGAACGGGTGGATCAGGCCGAGGCCGACCAGTTTCTCGAAGCGCTGGGCGCGAAAATGGCGCAGCTGCTGCCGTTGCGCCATTGCGAAAGCCTGGAAGAGTTGGAAGACGACATCAACAGCGTCCTCGAAGGCATCGACTGGGGCTGGATGCGGTTGCACGAAGCCGACAGCTTTATCGAGATCACGCATGGCGCCTACCCGCTGGTGCCGCAAGACGAGAACCGCCGCAGCTGGATGGTGCCGCTTCTCGAAGGGCTGTACCGGGGTTGGCTCGGCGAGCAGGGCGGCGACGCGTCGCTCACGGCGCGGCTCCACGGCGCGCCGGTCGGCAGCGGCGCCGCGCTCACCTTTCACTACGGTCGCCACGAATAAGCGGAGTGCTTCTGCGGGAGCATGCGTACGTACCGATTCGGCGTTGTCGGCATTCTTATCGCGGCGTTGTCCCTGGCCGCGCCTGCTTGGGCGCAGACCGACCCGCTCATCGCCCAGTGGAACACGTACCGCGATCGCTTTATCAGCGATGACGGCCGCGTGCGCGACACGGGCAACGGCGAGGTCAGCCATACCGAGGGGCAGGGCACCGCGATGCTCTTCGCCGAGGCGTTCGACGACCGCGCGACGTTCGACCGGGTGTGGCAATGGACGGCGCAGAAACTGCGACGGCCGGACAGCGCCTTGTTCGCCTGGCGGTGGGACCCGAACAACGCGGCAAATCCGGTCAGCGACACCAACAACGCGTCCGACGGCGACATCCTCATCGCCTGGGCGCTGAGCCTGGCGGCGCACCGCTGGCACGAGCGCGCCTATGCCCGCGAAGCGCACCGTGTGCTGGCCGAAATCCGCGATAAGCTGATCGACCGGGTCGATGGGCATCTGGTGCTGATGCCGGGCACCGACGGCTTCAAGACGGCGGACGGGTCTGTGATCGTCAATCCGTCCTATTACATCTATCCCGCCTTTCACGAGTTCTCGCGGGTCGACAGGTCGCCGGTGTGGACGCGGCTGCAACATGACGGCCTCGCGCTCTTGGCCAAGGCGCGCTTCGGCCAGTGGGCGCTCGCCACCGATTGGGTCGCGGTCGCCAGCGATGGCGGGGTGTCGCCGGCGGCGAAACTGCCGCCGCGCTTCGGGTTCGACGCGATCCGCATCCCGCTGTACCTGATCTGGGGCGGCGCCGCGACGCAACAGCGCCTCGCCGCCGATCTGCGGTATTGGGGCGGGTTCACCGACCGGCCGATCCCGGCCTGGGTCGATGTCACCGACGGCAGCCTCGCGCCGTTCCCCGGTCCGCCGGGATTCCAGGCGATCGTTCAGCTCGCCCGGCTGCGGCACGACGGCAAGGCGGCGCCGCTACCGGAGATCGGCGACAAGGACGACTACTATTCCGCGAGCCTCATCCTGCTTGCCGGGCTCGCGCGCCGCGCCATCGGCCATTAGCGCGCCGGCTATTGCGGACCGGCGCGCATCGACGCCGGCTGCCCCGGCAGCTTGAAGCGATGGCCGGTATCGGTGACCTGGCTCCCCGAAACGCGCAATACCGACAGATCGGAATCCATAAAGTTGCCGACGTAGAGATAGCTGCCGTCGGCGCTGAACGCCGCACCTTCGGGCAGCACGCCGACCGTCACCTCGCCGGCCCGGGTAACATGCTTGCCGTCGATGCGCAGCACGCTGACCGCCCCGCCGGGATGGTAGTACCAGGTGTCCTTCGAGCGGTTCGAGCCGCGCGCCTCGACCGTCACGGCGATGTTTCCCCGCGGGCTGATGGCCAACCCCTCGGGCGAGTCGCCGACCGTGATGTGATCGACGACGCGGATCGGGTTGGCGGTCAGGTCGACGACGCTGATCGTGTCGGCATTGCCATCGGAACTGCCGCCGCCGCCGGTATTGGCGACGAGCGCGAGCTGTCCGTTCGGGGTGATCGCGATGTTGTAGGGGAAGTTGTTGGCGGGAAGGTCGGCGTCTTTGTCGTAGGTGACCTTGCCGTTGTCGATCTTCAGCACGGCGACCTTGTTGCTGCCCGACTTGACCGCGAGGGCGCGCTTGCCGTCGGGCGCGATGGCGACAGCGGACAGCCGATCCGCCGCGGCCCCGACGCTGACCGTATCGGCGACCTTGACGTCCTTGCCGTCGATCGAGAGCACCGAGATCGTGCCGTCGTCGCGGTTGCAGACGAGCGCCCATTTGCCGTCGGGTGAGATCGCCAAGCCCGAAGGTGCGGTGCCGAGCGTCAGCGTCGCGGCGACGACGGGCGGGTTGGCCTTGAGATCGATGACGAACAGCCGGTTGTCGGGGACGATCGCGAAGCCGTTGTCCTTGGCCTGGCCCTTCATCGTGTCGGCGACGAGCGCAATTTCGCGCGCCGGGGTGATTGCCAGATTGACCGGCGGGCCGACGATCGTGTTGTCGAGCGGGATCGTCGCGACGATGCGCGGGGTGGCCGGTTTCGAGGTGTCGATGATCGACAGCGTGTCGTGGCCCGGCGCCTGCATCGTGACCTTGCCGTCCTCGATCTTCACCTTCTGATCGTTGCCGACGATCATCAGCTGAGCGTGCGCCGCGGCGGCGGACGCGATCAGGGCCGCAATCGTGCAGCCCGCAAGCCTCGATGAGTGCATGCGTTCCTCCCGAATCCCCGGCCGTTGATCGGCCTTGGGACGATGCTGACCCGATCGGCGCGGCGCGGCAAGCGCCTAGCAGAAAATTCAGAAGCGGTCGCAGGCTTCTGCCGTCGCGACCAGCCGGTCGGCATCGGCCTGGAGCAGCAGTCGCTCTCCGACCAGCGCGTCGGCGGCTTCCTTCAGCCGCGCGACATAGGCCTCGCGGCTGCCGTAGCGCTCTTCGAGCGAGGCGCGGGGATCGCCGGCAGCCTCGCGCTCGGCTTTGGTACGCGCGAACGCAATGAACGAGCCGTCGCGGTCGGCGAGCGCGTCGGGCTGCGCCTTGTAGACGTTCCAGCCGGTATGGGTGCCAAGCGGCACCGCGATCTGCGGCAGACGGGTGCCGGCGGTCTCGTTGCCGTCACCGTCGACCGCGGAGACGAAGGTCGGATAGGGCCGCGGCGATGCGGTCTCCGGCGGATCGATCCAGTCGACCGGCGGCAGGATCGGGTTGGCGCCGGGCGCCAGCGCGAAGCCGCCGACGCTGGGCATTTCGACCGCATCCGCCGCGACGGCTGTGCCGGCGGCGAGCGATGGCACGTTGCTTGGCGGCGGCGGGACGTCCTGCGCCACCCACTCCTCGAGCGCCACGAACAGTGCGCGCAGCGCCGGGGTCGCGCTGTGCGGATTGCGCGGATTGAGGCACGGACCCGGCGCCGGGTTCACGCCCGGCCGGCCGCCGTGCTGGGTTCCGGCGACCAGGTAGACGCGCGAATTCTCCGGAAGCTTCAGGTCGCGCCGGAGACCCGGGTCGGTATGGATCAGCGAGGCCCCCTTTTGCCAGTACTCGGTGGCGCTGTTGGTCTCGATGATCTTGGGATCGGTCGCCGGCCGGGCAAGCAGCGCGGCGATCCGGCCCGACACCGGGTCCGCCGTTTCGGCCGTGCTGAACGGAAACCAGTTTTCCGGATACAGCCGGTCCTCGTGCTCGGTGGCGGTGCGGCCCGGCATGCCGAAGCGGTGATTGGCGAACACCTTGCCCGCGCCGGCGACGTGGCTGAAGACGCCGTCGAACACCCGTTCCCCGGTCTCGTCGGCGTTCATGCCGAGCTCGAGGAAGTGCCGCAGGAACCGCCCGCTCTGCGACACGCCGAAGGCGAGCGCGTGGGCGATTTCGCCGGTCCCGGAGGTCAGCGGGTTGGGGATGCCGGTGCGATCGGCGCTTTCATGGCGCAGGAACGAGATTAGGTCGCGTACGCTCGCATAGCCGATGCCGAGCACCTTCGCGCCCGTCGCCTGGTACCATAGCTCGTAGAGCTTGACCGGCTCGAACCTGCGGCCCTCGGGCAGCAGGCGGATCGTGCGAGCGTCCACGAACTCCCATTCGGCGCGCGGAACCTCGCAGCGGCGGTCGCTTTCGCGGCTGCGCACCGTCAGGCGCGCCGCCGGCTGGTCGGTCGAGGCGGCTGGATAGGACAGTCGGCGCGAACTGCCGTCGCCGGCTGCCCGGGTGCCGACATGAAACTCGTCGCGGATGCGCTGGACGATCGGCTGGCTGCTTTCGAGGACGGGCGGAAAGTCGGCGCCCAGCAGGCCGGCGGAACGGGGTGCGCCAGGGTCCCAGCCCGACCAGACCAGCGAATAGCCGCGCCCGAGGCAGAAGCCCAGCCCGGCATCGGCGAGGGTCTTCGGGTCGTTGAGGTTCGGGTCGGAAGACGGGATGTCGTCGAGGACGCTGAGGATGCGTTTGGCGCCGCGATTGGGCACGTCGTAGACCAGGATCGCGCCGCCGTGCGGCGGGTCCTTGGGGCGCAGCATGTCGAAATCGACGGCGTACTCGACGAGGCCGTTCGCGTTCACCGGCGCCTTGTCGAGATCGACGATCACCGCGTTCGCCGGCGCGGCGGGATCGAGCACGCCGCGCGCCATGCCCTTGATCCGTACATAGGCGCCGGCCGCGCCGAATTCGTGGCCGTCGGCGAAGTCGGCGACATGGGTGATGCTGATATCGGTGATCGCCATCGTGGTCTCTCCGATTATCCGGCGGTCGGCTGGCCGAACCGGTGCTCGCACTCGTCGAGGAAGGCGAGTTCCTCGGGCGTCGATGGACGGCCGAGGATCGCGTTGCGGTGCGGAAACCGGCCGAAGCGCTCGATGATCTCCAGATGCAGCCGGGTCATGCGGCCGTCGCCGGCGCGCCCGTGCACCGGCGGCAGGGCAAGCAGCAGGTCGAGCCCGCGCTGCTGGTCGGCAAGCAGCTCGCTGTGCTCGAACGGCAGATAGAAAAACACCCGCCACGCCGCAGGTACCGCCTGGTCGAAGCCGCGGTCCATCGCCCGGCGGGTCGTCGCCAGCGCCAGCGAATCGGTGGCGAAGGCACGCGGCGTCGAGCGGAAGATGTTGCGCGGCACCTGGTCGAGCAGCATGACGAGCGCCAGGCAACCGAGCGCCTCGGCCTCCCATTCGGCGAGCACGCCTGAGGCGGCGAGCTCGTGATCGTCGGCAAACCCCTCGCGCACCGCGGCATCGAACGCGGCCGTGCTGCGAAACCAGATCTGGCGGTGGTGAAAGCGCTGCGGATCGTCCGGTGCGCCGAACCAAAAGTCGAAGAACGCCCGAGCGCGGGCGGGCAGGGGCGCGGGACTGGAAGCGAACGGCATGGCGCATCCTAACGGCTTCAACCGCAGGTGCGAAGATCGTTGCCGGGGCGACGGCGAGGGCGGATCATCGCCGGCACGGCGATGGAGGCGACGATGGCGATCAGAACCGGCGGGTGCCTGTGCGGGCGGATCCGGTACGAGAGCGGCGGCGAGCCGGTATTCTCGCTGCAATGTCACTGCCGCGATTGCCAGCGACAGAGCGGCACCGCTTATGTCGCGGCGGTCCGGATGCCGTCCGCCGCGTTTCGCATCACCCAGGGGACACCCAAACGCTATGTCGCCAAGTCCGACGCCGGCAACGAGATTGCCCGCGTGTTCTGCGGCGATTGCGGCGCGCCGCTCTATGTCCAGGTGTCGACCCGTACCGACCTCGTCGGTATCCGCGCGTCGAGCTTCGACGACCCAAGCTTCTTCAAGCCCGAGGCCGACATTTTTGTCAAAAGCGCGCAGCCGTGGGACTACATGGACCCGGCGCTGCCGAAATTCGCGACGTATCCGGAAAACCGGCGCTACTGAGACGCCCAGTGCCGGCCGAGGGGTCGGCGAAGTCGGGCCAGGTTGTGGAACATAGGAAACGAGGCACCGGACCAATGCGAAGGTTTCTGCTGCAATGCGCGGCTGTTGTGCTGGCCGCCACGGTCGCGGCCGCTCCGGCATCCGCGGAGAAGAAGGGTGGCGTGCTGCGCGTCTATATGCACGACAGCCCCGCGAGCATGTCGATCCTCGAAGAGGCGCTCAACTCGGCACAGAACCCGATGATGCCCGTCTTCAACAACCTGGTGATTTTCAAGCAGGACGAGCCGCAGAACCGGATGGATACGATCGTCCCGGATCTGGCGACGAAGTGGGCGTGGAATGCCGACAAGACCGCGCTCACCTTCGAGTTGCGCCGCGGCGTGAGTTGGCACGACGGTAAGCCCTTCACCGCCGCGGACGTCAAATGCACATGGGACCTGATCCTCGGCAAAGGCACGGACAAACTACGGGCCAACCCGCGCAAGGCCTGGTACCGAAACTTGCAAGACGTCAGTACCGAAGGCGACACCGTGACGTTCCATTTGGAGCGGCCGCAACCGGCGTTTATCGCGCTGCTCGCCTCGGGCTATTCGCCGGTTTATCCCTGTCACGTATCGGCGCAGGAGATGCGGCAGCATCCGATCGGCACCGGCCCGTTTAAGTTCGTCTCCTATCAGCCCAACGAAGGGATCAAGCTCGTCCGCAACGAACAGTACTGGAAGCCGGGGCGCCCGTTTCTCGACGGTATCGAATGGACGATAATTCCCAACCGGGCGACCGCGATTCTCGGTTTTGTCGCCGGCAAGTTCGACATGACGTTCCCGTTCGGGATCACCGTGCCGCTGCTGCGAAGCATCCAGAAGGATGCACCAAAAGCGACCTGCGATTTGGAACCGGCAGACCAAAGCACCAACTTGATCGTGAACCGCGACGCGCCCCCCTTCGACAATCCCGAGATACGCCGGGCAATGGCGCTTGCGCTCGACCGCAGGAGCTTCATCGACATTCTTGCGCAGGGGCAAGGGGATATCGGCGGTGCTATGCAGCCGACGCCGCAAGGGGTCTGGGGCATGCCGGGCGAGATGCTCA
>Ga0335078_10013977_pt1 | contig 11896 bp, 8 predicted proteins | sample Lox_Sample_32_FD_206711 | JGI IMG/M metagenome (GOLD analysis project Ga0335078, IMG submission 206711) | Soil microbial communities from Loxahatchee National Wildlife Refuge, Florida, United States - Lox_Sample_3.2 | ecosystem: Environmental > Terrestrial > Soil > Wetlands | place: USA: Florida... | reverse complement strand
GTTCCTCGGTCCGGGTTTGAAGGCGATGCGCGTAGCGTTGACGAGAATGAGCGCGATCTGCGCCTCGATCGTGTCGCTGACCTCGGGGTCGCCGACCACGATCTTCCTCGGGCCGAGCCTTTCTCGCCAGAGGCGGGCGACCTCTTTGCATGGCGCAGAGAACGCCGCGTCCACGCGAGGCGTGATCCCGTCGCGCAAAGGAGAGGCGACAACAATAGCGACGTCTTCGCCGGGGCCTAAGACAAAGGCGAACTCGCAGGCGGCGCTCAGAAGTCCCGTGTCGCAGCGAAGGCTCCGCAACGTCGCTTGCGGGCCGTGCTCGAGGAGCCTTACGACATCTCCTTCCTCAAAGTCCGCGATCGTCACGACGTCCGGTTCGCGCGAGAATGCGGCGTAGGACGAATCATTGACCCGCATCGCGGCGCCATCAACGCTGATGCCGTTGATAAGCGCGTGACCGCCGTGCTGCCAATAGGGATTGATCTGCACGGGGCGCGTCGCGAGGACGAGCGCGCCCTCTTGCCGGATGCGGCCGCGATTGGCGATGCGATATTCGACCTGCGCCTGGCCGGCATGCGCCAGCGCCGTGGCGCGAAGCTCGAAGTCCTGCGCCGTCCAGACGATGCTGGGAATGGGGAGCGACCCGTCGACAAGGGATTGGCCGACCGTTTTGCTTGCCGGAGCGCCATGCAGGCGCTCCCCCAAACGCAGAAGCGGCATGAGCTGACCGAAGCCGCGCCGGGCTTCGAGATTGCCGTATTCGTCGAAGAGCGCTTCCCCGTCCTGACCGAACTCCCCCAGAACCGTCCAATAGACCTGGCGACCGAGAAGCGACTGCGGGTAAAGATCGGCGCGCCCTTTGCGCGCCGCGCGTTCCAGCTCACCGATCGGCATGCGATCCTTGTTCAGGATTCTGAGCTTCAGTTCCTTGACGATTGCGCCTTCCGGCGCGCTCGCCTCATGCATCGTCAAGCGAAAATAACGACTAGTCGTCGAGCGCCACCAGAAGCTGTCCGTACCGCCGTCCCCGCTCGTTATCCGGCCGACCTCGCGGAAAAACCTGCCGTCGTCGGAAAGATGCGCGGAAAAAACGACGCCGAAGCGCTCGCCCCACTCGACCAAGGCTCCGAGAGGCGATCTCACGCGACCGAAATCGACCGTTATGCTCTCTCCCGCTGGAAGATTGATTGGCGCATGGCCGAGCGCCGCGACGCGACCCTCCTCCAGCGCTCTGGCTCCGTCGGCAGGTGTATAGAGATTGATCTGGACGATCTCCTGTGCCTGCGCCGGCCCCGGCGCGTCGCAGCTCCAGCGCACAAACCTCGCTTCGACGGGCGGGAACGCGAAGACGTCCTGCCCGCCTTCGCCATGACGCGTGCCGCAAAGGGGCTCCCAAGACTTTCCGTCGAGCGAGCATTGAAAGCCATATTTGTCCGCCGCGCGGCCGCCCCAATAGATCTCCAATCCGCCCAAGGTCGCGGCTTCGCCGAGGTCGATCTCGAGCCAGGACTTGTTCGACGGCTCGGAAAGCCATGCGGTCGAGTAGCGATCGTCGATGGCTCTCCGGGGATCCCCGCTGCTGGCGGTCGCCTTCCATAATTTTTTGGGCGGGATTTTCATGAGCGCTCCGTGGCCGATCTCCGGCAGGCCGCACGCTCAATTAAGGCTTGATCCGCGGCTCGCGACAAGCCTCGGACGCCGTTAGGCCGCATTCGGCGACAACGGACTACGGCAGCGTCTCTTCCCAGCCCCCGCCGAGCGCCTTGTAGAGCGTCACAAAATTCGTCGCGACCGTCGTGCGGCTCTGCGCCTCTTGCAGTTCCGCCTGAAGCGCCGAACGTTGCGCATCCAGCACATTAATGAAGGGAGAAACGCCCGCCTTGTATCGCGCTCGCGCGAGCGCAAGAGCTTCGCGCTGATGCGCGGCTTGCGACCTGAGCCGCGCGTGCCGAGCTACTTCCGTGCGATAGGCGACGATCGCGTCGACGACCTCCGTCCACGCGGTCAGCACGGTCTTGTGATAATTGATCGCGGCTTCCCGCGCCTGCGCGTCGCGCAGCTCCAATTGCGACTTCAGGCGCCCGGCGTCGAAGATCGGAACCGTGAGCGAGGGTCCGATCTGATATTGCAGCGAGGTCTTCTCAAAGAGCTTCTTGGCGTCGAGCGCGCTGAAGCCCACCGACCCGTTGAATTTGAAAGTCGGATAGAATTCCGCAACCGCGACGCCGATGTTTGCGGTCGCCGCGTGGAGATCGGCCTCGGCGCGCCGGACGTCAGGCCGTCGCCGCGCCAAGTCTGAGGCCAGGCCCACTGGTGGATGGGGCGGCGCGAAAAGCTGCGGGCCGGTATGGGCGAGCTCGCCGCGCAGCGCCTGCGGCGGCTGGTCGAGCAGCCTTCCTATAGCGTCGATGAGCGCGGATTGCTGACTGATAAAGGGAGGCAGCTGGGCGCGCGTGCTCTCGACCTGGGCCGCCGCGTTTTCGACGTCGAGATAGGTCGCGACGCCCCCTTTGGCGCGTGTCCTCGTAAGGTCCAGGATTTCCTCGGCGCTCGCGAGATTGGCGTTGGTGATCGCGATCTGCGCCTCGGCTCCGCGAAGCTCGGCGTAATCGCGCGCTAGCTCGGCGATCGTCGCGATCAATGTGTCGCGCGCTTGATATTCCGCCGATTCGGCTTGCGCCTCGGCGGACTCCACCTGTCGGCGCACATGGCCCCAGAGATCAATCTCCCAAGAGGCGTCGAAACCCGTCTGCCAGAGGCTGAAAGCCGGAATAAAGGGTATCGGCTGGCCGTGGTTGAAGGCGGACCCGAGCGCGATCAGGCCGTTTTGGCTCATCAGCTCCCGCGTATATTGCGCGGAGCCGTTGACGGTCGGCAATAGCGCCGAGGCTGCCGCGTTGCGCTGCGCCCGGCTCTCCCACAGCCGTTCCGTCGCCACGCGCACATCGAGATTGACCTCCGCGAGGCGCTCGATGAGCGAGCAGAGCGTCGGATCCCTGAACTGGCGCCACCATCCGGCGTCGAGGCTCGCAGGCCGGTCGGGCTCGAGAGCAGTGGGCTCCGGCGGATCGAAGAAGGACTTTTGCGGTAGATGCGGATCGGGCGGCGCGAAATCGGGACCGACGCTGCAGCCGCAAAGCGTAACGATGAACGCGGCGACTGCGGTCTTTCGCGCGGAGCGACGCATGCCCTTGCGCATGGTCAATGCGCCGCGGCCGGCCCGCCGCCGCCCTTCCGTGGCGAGAGCAGGAGGATACAGAACGGCGCCACCGCCAGGGAAATGACGCCTGCGATGAGGAACACGTCCGAATAGGCGAGCGTCGCGGCTTGGTCCTGATAGATTTTGTAGACTCTGCCGAGCGCCTCCTCATGCGCGGCGCTCGCCGTGCGCCCCATCGCGAGAAGCGCGCGCTCATAGGTCTGGACCAGCGCGTTGAAGGGTTGATGGAGCGTGCTCGCCCATTGCGACAGGTAGGCCTGATGCACTTGCGAGCGCCGAAGGATCATCGCGCTCGCGATAGAGATGCCGATGGAGCCGAAGACGTTGCGCAGCATGACGAACAGCGCCGTGGCGTCTCCGTTGAGCTCGCGCGGCACATTGGCGAAGGCGATCGTGCTGATCGGAACGAACAGAAAGGCCAGTCCCAGGGTTTGCACCGCGCGAAGCAGCATCAGCGACGTGAAGTCCATGTCCGTCGTAAGCCGCATCGAATAGAAGAAGGAGGCGCCCATGCACACGAAGCCGAGCGCGATCAAGAACCGAGTTTGCACGAGCGGCATAATGCGTCCGACGATCGGGATCATGAAGATGATCATGAGCGCGCCCGGCGAGAGCACCAAGCCCGACCAGGTGGCGTTGTAACCAAGAAGCGACTGTGTGAATTGCGGAATGACGACCGCGCCCGCATAGAGCACTCCGCCCGTCGCGGCGATGCAGACGCAAGACATGGCGAAGTTGCGGTCCTTGAGCACCGAGAGATCGACCACGGGTTTCTTCGCCGTGAGGAGCCAGGCGATCGCGCCGATGACGCCGAATGTCGCCAACGTGGCGGTCGTACGGATGAAAGGCGAGTCAAGCCAGTCCTCGTTCTGACCGCGGTCGAGGGTGACCTGGAGCGCGCCGAGGCCAAGCGTGATCAACGAAAGCCCGACGTAATCGATGTCGCCGAGACGGCTCCGTGGAAGCCAAGGCGGATCCTCGACCAGCATCGAGATGAGGAACACCGCGACGGCGCCGACGGGGATGTTGATGAAGAAGACCCAGCGCCAGCTGTAGGTGTCGGTGATGTAGCCGCCGAGCGTCGGCCCCAGCACGGGCGCGACGACGGTGGCGATGGCGGTCACGCCGAAGGCCGCCGCGCGCTTGTCCGGGGGGAAGGTGTCGAGGATGATCGACTGCTGGCTCGGCTGCATTCCGCCGCCGAAGAACCCTTGCAAGAGTCGGAAAGTCACGAGTTGCGCGAGACTCGTCGCCGCGCCGCAAAGGAAGGAGCAGACGGTGAACATGAAGACGCAAATGACGAAGTAACGCTTGCGCCCGAGAAGCGAGGAGAGCCAGCCCGATATCGTCAGGACGACGCCGTTGGCGAGCAAATAGGAAGTCAGCGCCCAGGTCGATTCGTCATAGCTCGCCCCGAGGCTGCCGGCGATGTGCGGAAGCGAGACGTTGACGATCGTCGTGTCGAGAATCTCCATGAAGGCCGCGAGCGTGACGACCACGACGATCGCCCAAGGGTTGGCCTTCGGCTTCCAGTCATGATGGAGGTCGTCTGCGGCGGCGTCGCTCATTTGAGGAACACCCTTGGCGTCACCGAGAGGCCCAGGGGCAAAGGAAGCGCGGGATCGAGCCCGGAGTCGATGGCGATCTTGACCGGCACGCGCTGCACGATCTTGACGAAATTGCCGGTCGCGTTCTCGGGGGGAAAGGCGGTGAACTTAGAGCCGGCGCCGAGCTGAATGCTCTCGACGTGGCCTTTGAGCTTGAGTTGCGGATAGCCGTCGACTGTGATGTCGACCGGCTGGCCGGGCCGCATCCGCGCGAGCTGGTTCTCCTTGAAGTTCGCGGTCACCCAGACTTCCGGAGAGACGAGCGACATGATCTGCTGACCCGGCGCGACGTAGTTCCCCACCTCGACATTGCGCTTCGTCACCCAGCCGTCCTGAGGCGCCGCGACGGTCGACCAGGACAAATTGAGATTGGCCTGATCCAGCCGGGCTTGCGCCGATTCAACCTGGCCTTGAAGCTGGCCCACTTGCGTGTCGGCCTCACCGATGCGCTGCGGCACGGGCTGGGCCGCTAACACTTGCGCTTCTGCAAGGGCCACCTGCGCTTTGGCCTGCTTCCAAGCCGCTGCGGCGGCGTCGAGTTCCTGCTGCGTCGTCGCCTTCGGAGGAAGGCTTTTCTGGCGCTGATAATCCGCCGCGGCGCGCGCCTCGACGGCCTGCGCCGTCGCAAGCTGCGCCTGGGTCTGCGCAAGCTGCGCCGGAAAATTCTTGCGCGCGATCTCAGAGCCGTATCGAAATCCTTGAAGTTGCGCCTTCGCCGTGTCCAGGGCGCCCTTGGCCTGATCCCGATCAATGAGGAACTGGCGCTGATCGATGTGGATCAGCGGATCGCCCTTGTGGACGAACTGGTTGTCCCGCACCTCGAGCGAAGTGACTTGGCCTGCGACCTGCGGGGCGATGGCGATTGCGCGTCCATCGGTGAAAGCGTCGTCCGTGGATTCCACATTGCGCGAGGAGATCCAATAATAGGCGGAGACGCAGAGCACGAGCGCACCCGCGGCCGCTCCGATTTGGCGCCAAGAGCTCGCAGCCGCCTTTTGCGCTCGCGCGAGCTTGCCGGCGCCATTGGACGGCGGGCCGTTCTCTTCGTTCGCCTTCGTCGTGTCGGCTTGGGTCATTTCGCGAACAAGCCTCCGGAGAGGAGCGCGCCGACATGCCGTTCCAATTGATCCCGGGCAACCGGAGACGTGCCGCACCACCCTCCGGCAAGGGGCAATAGGACCAGAGCCACGATCGAGGTGAACACGAGAGAGGCCTCCGTATCCGGGGAGAACAATCCCTGCCTTCCCCAGATCTCCATGCGTCGATCCGCTTTTTCCGTTCCGGTTTCCTCGAGCCGCTTTAACAGCCGGTCTCTGAGCGTGCCGCCTTCGCTGAGCATCTCGCGCACCCAAAGCGGCGGCAGAGAGGGACAGGCTTCGACGGCTTCCAAAAGCCGCCGCACGAGGGTCGAAATCATCGCCGAAGGCTCTCTGCCATCCTCGTCGAAGGCTTGGTTGATGCGGATGGCGAGCGGAAGAAGCCGTTCCTCCACGAGCGCGTCGAGAAGCTGCTCTCGGCTGTGGAAGTAATAGTGAGCCATCGCCGCCGTGAGCCCCACGTGATCAGCGATCATCCGAAGCGTCGTGTTCTGAACCCCTTGTTGCGCGAAAAGCGTCAGGGCCGCGTCCAAAAGCAAGGAGCGCCGGTCGGCCTTCCCCGCGGGACGTCCGGGGCGTCGAGGGCTCGTCGCGTCCGCCTCCCTCGGCGGCGCTGGGGTCCAACTCTCAGCCGTTTGCATGGCTCGACTCTCCTCACCGAATTTTACGGCATATTTAATTAACGCGTAAATTAATTTATGCAAGCCGAATGACCGGCGCCTTCTATTGTCGGCGCGCGGCCGGCCGACAGAGCGATTTCTCGAATCCCTTAAAGCGGCGCGACATATCCGCCGATCGATTTCGCGTTTCCGGTCGGGACAGCTATGTCCTGTCGGGATTTCCTCGATCTGGGCGGCTATGCGGTTGGGGAGGAGGCGCGGCGCCGCCCCCTCGCCAGCCAGGCTGCGGCGAGGCGAAGCCTCAACCGCCCGCCGAACTCGGCCTCACGTCGCTGAGTGTCTGAGAAAGAGGCCCAGCGCGGCGATGGAGGCGCCCCTCAGCAGTAGGGCGACGCCGACAAAGACGCCGACCGCCCACAGCCCGGTCAAGGGCCATCCCAGGATGAGGAGGAATCCGAGAATGACGCTGATGGCGCCGTCCAGCGCGTGGAGCGCCGCGCCCTCGACGTGGGCGCTCAACGCGAAGCCAATCTCGCCGAAACCGGTGACGAGAAACCAAAAACCCATGAGCAAAGTGATGGATTCCGCGCCCGCTCTCGGCTGCGTCAGCAGCAGGACTCCGGTCAATCCGAGCAGGAACGACCAGAGCACATGCACGAAAAACTGCGTCCAATAGCCCGTCTCCAAAAACGCGAAGGCGAGAATCGAAAAAGCGGCGAGGCAGAAAATCGCGCCCAAGACCTGAACCGAGACCACGCTAGCCGCGCGAGCCCGCCACATGGCGAGCAACCCGAGAATGGCTATCCCCACGCCGAGAGCGACCAGCCAAAACCAATGCGCCGCGAGCCCCGGCGGGGTCTCGGTGACAAACACTTCAAATTGATGCTGCATCGCTTGCTCCTGACGTGGCCTCGAGAGCGCCGCCACCGCCCGATCAAGCGCCGTTGAGCGCTGTCAGTGCTGAAACGCTCAAGCCTTCGCTTTGTTCCCAACACTGCAATTTGCAGCCGCACACGAGCGTCGCCTTCGACCCACCGGATTGTCAGCTCGGCGAAGGTGCGAGTTTGTGGGACATGGAAACCTGGAGATTGCGCTCAAGCTGGAGAACAGGCCCCAAGCTTTCTGCGCGGCAAGCCTCAGCCATGCCGCGACGGCGCCGATAACGGCGGAAAAGCAATAAGTTCCATTGGTGGAGCCAGACGGAATCGAACCGACGACCTCTTCAATGCCATTGAAGCGCTCTCCCAACTGAGCTATGGCCCCACGCTTTCGCCGGCTTGGGATTCCGGCGTTCGTCACGACAGCCGTCGCGGCGACCCGGCGCTCTATAATAGAGCAAGCCCGGCGCGGCAAGAGCGGCGTTTCGCCCTTCGCGCCTTCGTTCGCCGCGACGGGCTTTCGCGCGAAAGCGCGGCCTTTCCGGGCTCGGGCTCCACTCTGGCGCGGCGCGGCGCAAGCGTGTAAAGGAGCGCCTTCTCATTGAGACGCTCGTTCATCCGGCGCCTTGGGGACATGATTCGCCGGCGCGCTCCGCGCCGGGAGCGAGGGCCGAAACGAAGTGACCAAGCACAAAAGCCTCTCCGACTATGCGGCGCGACGTTTCCGTTTTGCAGGCAATGCCTTACTCGAATTCTGGGACCCTTTTTTCGCGCAGATCGACAAGCTCAAGGCTGAGCTCGAAGCTTCGGGAACCCATTTCGTCAGCTTCGCCAATTACGACTATCTCGGCCTCTCCAAGCACCCGCAAATCGTCACGGAGGCCAAGCGCGAACTCGACCGCCTGGGCGTCGGCGCCCTCGCGTCGCGGCTCGTCGGCGGCGAGCGTTCCACGCATAGGCCCTTCGAGGCGGAGATCGCCAAGTTCCTTGGCTTCGAGAGCGCTCTGACGCTCGTCTCGGGCTATCTCGCCAATGTGACGACGATCGCCTGGCTCATGGGCAAGCGCGACGCGATCTTCATCGACGAGCTCGCGCACAACAGCATCCTCGCCGGAACCGACGCGTCCGACGCGCGGGTCATCAAATTCAAGCACAACGACGTCGACCATCTCGAATATCTTCTTGCCCGGCATCGCGAGGAATTTCGCCACGTTCTGGTCGTCGTCGAAGGCCTCTACAGCATGGACGGCGACGTCTGCGATCTGCCTCGGCTCGTCGAGATGCGCGACAAGCATCAGTTCTGGCTGATGCTCGATGAGGCCCATTGTCTCGGCGTTTTGGGCGAGACCGGGCGCGGCCTGCCGGAGATGGCCGGCGTCGATCCGACGCGCATCGATCTTCTCGTCGGCACGATGTCGAAGACGCTCGCCTCCTGCGGCGGCTATGTCTGCGGCAGGAAGAAGGTCATAGACTGGTTCCGCTACACGCTGCCGGGCTTCGTCTACAGCGTCGGGCTCTCGCCGGTGATCCTCGCCTCCGCGCGCACCGCGCTGCGGCTCATGCAGGAGGAGAATTGGCGAATCGCCCGCCTCGCCGAAAACGCCACTTTCTTCCGCGACTACGCCAATGAAGTGGGGCTTTCGACGGGTCACGCCATCGGTCGCGGCGTCGTGCCGATTCTATTCCAGGACGACGTCGACACGATGTGGGCGTCCCAGCGTCTGCTGGACAAGGGTTATTACGTGCCGCCGATCGTGCAGATCGGCGTGCCGAAGGATCAGCCGCGGCTTCGCTTCTTCTTCTCGGCCAGTCATACGCGAGAGGAGATCAAGGGCGTGGTGGATTGCCTGCGCGACATGCCGCCGGCGTCGCAGGAAGCGCGCCAAATGGTCGCGACCGCCATGGCCGGGGCTTAATGCGGCGCGGCTTGGGATAACTCGCCGCTGCGTCGATATGCCGCTGACAGCGAGCTCCTCAACACGGGTAGGCTTTTTCCATGACGCAAACCGAATTCTTCGAGGCGAAGGGCCTCCCTTCCTTGGCGCAGATCGAAATCGTCGAGGCCAAGGGCCTCGCGCATTTTCTGACCTACAACAAGCTGCCGAGGCTCCTATACCGGGGCATGGAAGGATTCGCGCCGCCGCTCGACGTCGAACGCTGGACGCTGCACGGCCATAAGCTCAATCCGCATTTCAAGCTGGTCGAAGCGCAGGAGTTTTTGGCGCGGCGCGGCGGCCGCTGGGTCGGGCGCATTCTGGCGCAGGTCTACCGGCCGGAATTTACCCCCGTCGAAGCCTCGCGTTTCCAGTTCGGCTCGCTCGACGCGGAGGATGATCTCGAGACCGTTCGCGCGCTGACGGGCGCCGCGGAAGCCTGGCTCAAGGCGCGCGGCGCGACGGTGATCCACGGTCCTTTCTCACCGTCGATCAATGGCGAGATGGGCATGTTGGTCCAAGGTTTCGGCGAGCGCCCGGTGTTTCTGACGCCATGGCACCCGGCCTATCTCAGCCGTCACGTCGAGGCGCTCGGCTATGTGAAGGCGCGCGACGTCTATTCCTACTCTATCCAGAACACCCCCGGCGCGAGCGACGTCGCCGCGCGCATGGCGAGCCGGCGGGAGTGGAAAGACAGGGTGAAGACCCGCCAGATCGATTTCTCGCGCCTCAAAAAGGGCGAGACGCAGTTGATGACCGATCTCTTCAACGACGCTTGGCGCCACAACTGGGGTTATGTGCCTTTCACGCTGGATGAGTTCAATTCGATCGCCGACGCGCTCGGATTCGTCACGCCGCCGGAGCTGACAATGGTCGTCGAGTTCGACGGAAAGCCCGTGGCCTTCGCCGTGGCGCTGCCCAATCTCTTCGAGATCATCGACGATCTCGACGGCCGCCTGCTGCCGACGGGCGTCGTCAAGGTGATCTCGCGGCTGCGCAGCCACCGCTATGAGAGCGCCAAGCTGCTGCTGCTCGGGATGGGTAAGGAATTGCAGGGCAGCGCCACCGGCGGCGCCATATTGATGACCATGGTCGAAGAGATTCGCCGCCGTGGCCGCGGCCAGCCCGTCGCCGAGATCGAGGCCGGTTGGGTGCTCGAAAACAATCTCGCCATGCGTAAGCCGATCGAGCTCTTCGGCGGCAAGATCACGAAGACCCACCGCATTTACGAGAAGCGCCTATAGGCGAAACAGCCAGGAGCCGCAGACGCATGACTCTCTCTCTCTCCAGCGCGGGCGCCGACCGCTCGCACATCGAGCGGCGCAATGCGATCCTCGCCAAATATCCCCAGGTGCGCGAGCTCTTCGGCACGGACATTCTGACCTTCAAGATCACGCTCGCGCTCTTCTTCCTGCAGTTCCTGATCGCCGCCGCGCTCGGACGTCTCGGCCTCTCCTATTGGCCGTTGACCGTGCTTCTGGCCTATTGTGTCGGCGCCTTCGCCAACCACGCGAATTTCGTGATCATCCACGATTCGATCCACAATTGCGTGTTCAAAAACAACCTGCTGAACAAGCTTAATGCGCTGCTCGCCGATCTCTCCAACGGCTTTCCGACGGCGATGGGCTTTCGCTGTTATCACATCAAGCACCATTCGCATCTTTCCGCCTACGACTACGACGCCGACGTGCCGAGCCATTGGGAGGTCGAATGGGTTGGCGACAGCAGCTGGCGCAAGGCGGTCTGGCTCTTCTTCTTCCCCGCGATCCAGCTCATGCGGCTTTCGCGCCTCAAAGGCACGGTGCCGATCATGGGACAATGGACCTATATCAACATCGCAGTGATCGTGGTCTTCGACCTCTTCACACTGAGGGCCTTCGGGCCGAACGCGCTGCTCTACTACTTTCTCTCCTTCTGGTTCTCGGTCGGCGGCCTGCATTTCCTGAGCGCGCGCTGGGTGCAGGAGCATTTCGCCTTCGCGCGCGATCAGGGAACCTTCGACTATTACGGTCCCCTGAACACGCTGGCGCTCAACATCGGCTATCACAACGAGCATCACGACTTCCACGAGATCCCCTGGTCACGACTGCCGCAGCTCAAGGCGATGGCGCCCGATTTTTACGAGGACCTCGCCTGCCACCGCTCTTGGATCGCGCTCTTCTTCACTTTCATCTTCGATCCGAGATACTCGCTGCGCACTCGTTCCGAGAACGTCGAAGCGGGAAGCCTCGCAACCCAGCCGGCGGAGTAAGCCTATGCCCGTCGATAACGCCACGCGCTTCGGCGATCCGCTCGCCGCCTCGCCGCGCATTTTTGAGAGCGATCTGCTCGACAAGCTGTCGCGCGTGCATCATCTGACCCCGGTGATCCTCTATGTGCCGATCATCCTGGGGCTCATCATTTATTCGGCGACGCAGCTAAGCCTAGGGCTCATCGTCGCCGGCCAGCTCATCGGTTATCTGCTCTGGACCTTGACTGAATATTTCGGTCACCGCTTCCTATTCCACACCGTCTTTGCCTTGCCCTTCGGACTTGGGCCG
>Ga0335078_10013976_pt1 | contig 11897 bp, 11 predicted proteins | sample Lox_Sample_32_FD_206711 | JGI IMG/M metagenome (GOLD analysis project Ga0335078, IMG submission 206711) | Soil microbial communities from Loxahatchee National Wildlife Refuge, Florida, United States - Lox_Sample_3.2 | ecosystem: Environmental > Terrestrial > Soil > Wetlands | place: USA... | reverse complement strand
GCTAAAATCCTATTTTAGACCGGAGCATCATTCTATGCCAACTGCTTTCTCGCGACGTTTGTTCCTGGGCGGCTCGGGCGCGTTTCTGGCGCAAGGCCTGCTCGCCAGACCCCAGCCGCAACCGGCGTCCGGCGCGGCGGCCGTTTCGCTGATCCAAGGCGGCCAGCGGCGCAAGATCGTGCACGACGCGCTCGAAGCCATAGACGACCAGATCCGGCCGGCATTGCGCCAGAAGAAGTACGTCGTCATCAAACCCAATAACGTGTCGACTGTGAATCCGCTGGCGGCCACGCATGCGGATGCGCTCCACGGCATTCTGGATTATCTGGAGCCGCGTTTCAAGGGTCCGGTGATAATCGCGGAATCGTCGGCCGGCGAGACCATGGAGGGCTTCGAGAATTTCCATTACGACCGGGTGGCCGCGGAACGGCGCGCGCAGAAGGTGAGCCTGGTGGATCTGAACCGGGAGGCGCGCTACGTAACGATGCCGCTGATCGACTTCGACATCCATCCGCAACCGGTGCGGCTGGCCGCACGCTTGTTGGACCCGGATGCGTTCGTGATCTGTTCGGCGATTCTGAAGACTCACAACACCGTGGTCGCCACGCTCTCGGTGAAGAACATGGTGCTGGGGGCGCCGCTGCACTACGCGCCGAAGGAGACGCCCCACTGGAACGACAAGCGGCGGTACCACACGGGATTGCGGCAGACGCATTACAACATGTTCCTGACCGCGCAAAGGCTGCGGCCGTTCTGGGGCGCCGCGGTGATCGACGGCTACGAAGGGATGGAAGGCAACGGTCCGGCATCCGGCACGCCCGTGCCGTCGCGCGTGGCGATCGCCTCGACGGACTATATCGCGGCCGACCGCGTGGGCGTGGAGACGATGGGGATCGATGCCAAGTGGATCGGATATCTCAACTTCTGCGGGCAGTTCGGGTTGGGGCAGTTCGATCCGGATCGGATCGAAGTGCGCGGGGAGAAGATCGCGGCGGTGCGGCGGAAATACCAGTTGCACCAGGATATCGAGCGGGAGTTGCTGTGGATGGGGCCGATGACGGATCTGCCGCCCAAGTTGGGGTGAGGCGGGACCGCCGCCCCCTCCTACAGCGCCAGCCGCACGACCGTCTCCAGATGGTACGTCTGCGGAAACAGATCCACCAGCGTCATGCGTCCGATCCGGTATCCGGCCGCGAGCAGGCCCGCCAGATCGCGAGCCAGCGTAGCGGGATCGCAGGAGACGATGGCGACCTGCGGCACGCGCAGGCGGGCCAATCGCTCGACGACGCGCCGGCCGATGCCCGCCCGCGGGGGATCCAGCAGCACAAAATCCGGCGGCGACGCCAGGGTTTCCAGCCACGACTCGGCGCCGCTGCGCTCGGCGCGGATGCCGACACCGGCGCGTTGCGCATTGAAACGCAAATCTTCGACGGCGCGCGCACCCGATTCGACCGCGGTCACGGAGGCGAACCGGCGGGCCAGGGGCAGCGAAAACAGTCCCACGCCCGCGTACAGGTCGGCCGCGGTCTGGCCTTCCGCGTCCGCCAGGGCGGTGTCCACCAGGGGCTCGATCAGGAACCGGTTTACCTGGAAGAACGATCCGCCGCTCACGCGCCAGGTGTAGCCGCCCGCGCCGTAATCGAGCGGGCCGGAAACGAATCCGGGAATCGTTTCGGCGCACCACTCGAAGAATCGCCGCGCGACCGGGCGGTCCGTCTCCAGAACATTGAGCTGCACTTGCGTTTCATTGGTGAACAACTCGAGGATGCGCATAAACTTGGGCCAGCGCGGATCGCGCAGCATCTCGCGCAGGACGGCGATGGCCGCGTTGACCGCCGGAGAGCCGACCGGGCAGCTTTCGATTCCACAGAGCCGGTGGGACTGCGCGGCGCGGTAACCGAGCTCGCCCCCCGCGATGTGCAGTTGCACGCGATTGCGATACCCCCACGGCAAGCCGGCCACCACGCCGATTTCCGCCGGCGGCGCGATCTTGCCGATGCGCCGCAGTTGATCCTCGAGAATCCCGCGCTTCAGGGCAAGCTGGAACTCGTAGGGCGCGTGTTGATAGTGGCAGCCGCCGCAGCGCGCGAAATAAGGGCAGGCCGGCGCGATCCGTTCCGGGGCGGCTTCCCGCACTTCCAACAAGTCCGCGTGCAGCAGGCCGGGCTTCTCCGCGGTCACCGCGACTTGTACGCGCTCGCCGGGCAGCACGAAGGGCGCCAGCACGGCGCGCCCGTCCAGCCGGCCGATGCCGCCGCCGCCGTATACCAGCTTCTCCACGGTGATCTCGAAATCGCGTAGGATAAAAATTACTCCTTCTGACCCACCTACCATGAGAGCACGAGTTTTTTCCGGCATGCAGCCGTCCGGAGATCTACATATTGGGAACTACCTGGGCGCGCTGAAGAACTGGGTGCGCGTGCAAGCCGATTACGAGTGCATCTTCTGCATCGTGGATCTGCACGCGGTGACGGTTTATCAGGAACCCGCCGGGCTGCAAGCGAAGATTGTGGAGACCGCGGGGCTGTACCTGGCGGCGGGCATCGACCCGCGCGTGTCCAGCATCATGGTGCAATCGGCGGTGCCGGCGCACGCCGAGCTGGCCTGGATGCTCACCTGTGTGACGCCCGTGGGCTGGCTGGAGCGCATGACGCAATATAAGGCCAAGGCCGCCAAACAGGAATCGGTCGGCGACGGCCTGCTGCAATACCCGGCGCTGATGGCCGCCGATATCCTGCTGTACCAGGCGGCCGCCGTGCCGGTGGGCGAGGACCAGGCGCAGCATCTGGAGCTGACCCGCGACATCGCGCAGCGCTTCAATTCGCTCTACGGCGACACGTTCGTGATGCCGGCCACCAGCCTGCCCACGGTGGGCGCGCGCATCATGGGCCTGGACGATCCCACCGCCAAGATGAGCAAATCCGCCGCCGGCGCCAATCATGCCGTGGCCCTGCTGGACCCGCCGGACCGCATTCGCAAGACGATCATGCGCGCGACAACCGATTCGAATCCCGCGGTGGATTTCGAAAATCTAGGCGACGGCGTGGCCAACTTGCTGAACATTTTTCAAGCCTTCGGCGGCTGGACCGATGCGCAAATGCGCGCGCACTTCAGCGCTGTGCGCTACGGCGATCTGAAGAAGCAGGTGGCGGAGATGGTGATCGCGCAGCTCGAACCGTTCCAGAAGCGCTACCGGGAGATGATGGCGGAGCCGGGCTACATCGCCGGCGTCTTGCGGGAAGGGGCAGCGCGGGTGAGTCCCATTGCCAATGCGACGGTGGAGTTGGTGAAGCGGCGCATGGGGCTTTACACGGAGTCCTGAGAACAACCGAGGCTCGGGGAAACGATGCCAGGCCCAGTGCGCCGGCGGGTCTGCCGAGGGCCTACACACGAAGGAAGATCGTCTATGAGTAAAGCAATCGAAAACCTAGAAGCGGCCCAGCAACGCGCTCTGGCGATCCGGCCACGCGCCGGCGGCTTTCCCTACCTGGCCGAGACGTTGCGGCGCGCGGGAGTGACTCGCAACGTCTGGTTCCTGCCCGCGTGCCAGAGCCTCTATCTGACCAGCGAAGGGCCCGTCGCGACCCAAGGCAAGCCATTGGCAACGGGCATGGTGGACGTCCCCCCGTTTAACCGCGAGTTGTTGATTTCGGCGTTGCGGACGGACCAGGCCGGGGAAAGCAGCTTTCCGGAATTCCTAGAGGCTTCGTGGCGCGCCGGCGTCGTGAGTTACGATGTCGATTTCAGGGCGCGAACGGTCGCGTATCACGGCTGCAATGGGGAGGAATACGTGGAAGCCTATCCCGCTGTCGAGATCGATTCGTAACAAGGACTTCCGCCCAGCGGTCTTAATCGAAAGCGGCAAGGGCGGCTAATCGCGACAAGCGCCGGCCCGCAGTCCGACACTTGGAGTCACCGAGAATCTGCGTCTTTCGGATCACGCGCCAGTCGGAGATTGCTTGGAATTCGATCATCGCGGCCGGAAGTCCGGATCCTCAGCCGGCATGCCTCGTTGGCCGCCGCGAGCGGCGGAACTCACCCATCCCGCCGGATCCCCAGCTTTTGCATCCGCGATTGCAGCGTGGTTCGCTTCAGCCCCAGGCGCGCCGCCGCGCCATCGGGGCCGCCGACCACCCAGTGAGACTCCCGCAACGCGCGCAGAATATGTTCGCGCTCGGCCCCTTCGAGCGTGGTCCACGGGGCGGGCGCGGCGGCATCCGCCGGTTCGACGCGCAGTTCCGCCAGCGGCACGTGCAGCGACGATCCGCGGGTCAAAATTACGGCGCGCTCGATCAGATTCTCCAGCTCGCGCACATTGCCCGGCCAGTTCCAATTGGCGAGCGCCTCCAGCGCCTCGCCCGGAATCGTCTCGATCCGCTTGTTCATGCGGCGCGCATATTTCTGTGTGAAGTACCGGGCCAGCAGCGCAATATCGTCCCGCCGCTCGCGCAAGGGCGGCAGCGTGATCGGAAACACGTTGAGGCGGTAAAACAAGTCTTCGCGGAACTCCCGATTCGCGATCATCTGGCCCAAGTCGCGATTGGTGGCGGTCACCAGCCGGATATCGACTTTCACGGTGCGCGTGCTGCCCAGCCTCTCGAATTCGCGCTCCTGCAAGACGCGCAGCAGCTTGGGCTGCAATTCGAGCGGAATGTCTCCGATCTCGTCCAGAAACAACGTGCCCTTGTCGGCCAGCTCGAAGCGTCCGATCTTCTGGCTGATGGCGCCGGTGAATGCGCCCTTCTCGTGGCCGAACAATTCGCTTTCGAGCAGGCCGGTGGGAATGGCAGCGCAGTTCACTTTCACGAACGTCCGCTGGCGCCGCGCGCTCAAGTTGTGGATCGCGCGCGCGATGAGTTCCTTGCCTGTACCGCTTTCCCCTTGAATGATGACGGTCGAGTCCGTGGGCGCCACGGTCTCGACATCGCGCAGCACGCGCTTGAGCGATTGGCCTTCCCCCACGATCTCCTCGAAATCGTAGGCCGTGCGGATCTCGTCTTCCAGGTACAGTTTCTCCTCCGCCAGCTTGTCCTTGAGCTCTTCGATCTGGCGAAAGGCGAGCGCGTTCTCGACCGCGATGGCCAGCTCGTTGGCGATCTGGATCAGCAGCTCGACATCGTGCGGCGCGAAGGCCGCTTCGCGCGTACTGGCCACGTTGAGCGCGCCGAGCGCCCGGACGCCCCGCAGCAGCGGCACCGAGATCGCCGATTGCAGTCCTTCGTCCAACAAGCGGCGGCCGATCCCGCGGGGGAACCGCTCCACATCCGCGCGATTCAGCGCGAGCGGCTGCCGGGTGCGTATGGCCTCGGCGGCCGGCGAGTCGTCGAGCGACGCAAGCTGCACTTCGCGGATCAGGGGTTTGCCGCCCGGAAAATCGACGGCCTCCAGGCGAAGCTGTCCCTTCACCTGATCGTAGACAATCAGGCTGGCGAATTCATGCCGGATCAGCCGCCGCAGCGACTCCGAGGCCGTCTGGAACAGCTCGCGCAAATCCAGGTTGGCGACCATGGCATTGGTTACGTCGAGCACCACGCGCAGGCGGTCGCGTTCCCGCGCCAGTTCCTTTTGATAGCACTGGGCGCTTTCGTAATTGAGAACGTTTTCGACCGCCACCGCCACCTGCCGCGCGACCTGTCCGAGGAAATCCAGGTCCGCGTGGTCGTATGCCGAAGGTTCCGCGCCACCCAGTCCCATGGCTCCCAGGCGGCGCTGCGCCGTAGTCAGCGGCAGCATGCAGCAGGAGCGCACGCCATGGCCCCGCAACAACTGCATGACCATCGGGTAGCGCGTTTCCCGGTCGATATCGTGGATCACCAGCGGCTGCTGGGTTTGCCAGACCAGGCCGGAGGGCGACTCCTCCACCGGCGTTTCCCAGAACGACGAATCGCTGGGCCGCGTGGAGGTAATCACGCGCAACCGCATGGTGTTGCGCTCGGGAACATGCAACACCAGGTTCACGTAGTCGAAGCGCACGACGCGGTGCAAGCGTTGCGCAAGGTCGTCGAAGAGGCCGGGTAAATCCCGGTTCCGTGAAATCGATTCGGAGACTTCCAACAGGGCGCGGTACCGATCGCCGGCGGCATCCGGATCGTGGGTGAGGTCCAAGCTCTAATAATACGGTAGCCGGGCGCAGGATGGCTTTTCGGCGCCGGCTGGCATGTCCTTCGTGCGCCGGGTCCGGAACTCGTACTGTTCGATGGTCACCGCGGCCTGCGTTTCGTCCGCGCGCACGACGCGGCCAACCGCCACGAATTTGAGCGGACAGCCGCCGTCCAACTGTGCGGGCCAATTGATGGAGACTTCCATACGCTTTCCGGAACGCAAACGCTGCCCGGTCCCGATGAGGACTCCGCCGCTGCTGATATCGATGGTCCTTCCCGCGCCGCTCTCGGGGGTTACGGCCCGGTGGTCCAGGGTTCTGTAACTTACCTCTTCTTCGATTCGAAATCTTCTCGATGTGCGCCGCTCCACCGCGGGATCGAGCCTTGAATCTTTTTCCGCCATGAGCCCATAATCCTCCCGGCGGCGCGGCACAACAATAGCACCAAAGCACCAATAACCGGGCGGTTTCCTAGTACGAACGGGCTGAGGCAGAAAGCCACGTTTTGCCGGGATCTGGAGACCGGGCATCCGGCGCGAGGCCGCGGGAACCGACAGGCGCGCGCGGCCGAGAATGCGGCGCCATGCGGTACGAGAGGTGCGGCTGAAGCGGCCCCGCGGGATCTCCGCCCACGTTGCGGCATCCGGCTACAATAACGGTTCATGCAGAAAACAGCAGTTCTGTTTTGGATTTGCGGGGGCCTGTACGCCGCGGCGATTCCCCGCCCGGAGTATCCGCAGCCGCAGTTCCAGCGGGAACCATATCTCAACTTGAACGGCGCCTGGGAGTTCGAATTCGACGATGCCAACGCCGGCCTGGACGCCGATTGGGCTTCGGGCGGCCGGAAATTCACCCGCAACATTACCGTCCCGTATTGTTTCGAAAGCAAGTTGAGCGGCATCGGCGATACCGCCTTCCACCCGTGGATCTGGTACCGGCGCACCTTCCGCATTCCGAGGGAATGGAAAGGCCAGCGCGTGCTGCTCCATTTCGGCGCGGTGAATTACTGGGCGATGGTTTGGGTGAACGGGAAGCTGAGCGGCCGTCACGAGGGCGGCCACACGCCGTTCGCTTTCGACGTGACGCCGCTGCTCGCGCCGGGCGAAAATGTCCTCACGGTGCGCGCCCACTTCCCGCCCACGGATCGTTCCATTCCCCGCGGCAAGCAGTTTTGGGAGCCCAAGTCCAAGAGCATTTTCTACACACGCACGAGCGGCATCTGGCAGCCGGTCTGGATCGAGCCGGTGGGCGCGAGCTACCTCGATCGCGTCAAGATCACTCCCGCCCTCGACGGCGCCGTGCGGCTGGAGTGGTCGATCGCGCGGCCGCAACCCGGTCTGGAGGTGAGCGCCTCGGCCAGCCTGCGCGGACGGCCCGCCGCTTCCGCCACCGGCCCCGCCAACGGCGGGCGCGCCACCCTCGTGCTCCACGTCGACGCGCCGGAGCGCTGGTCGCCGGACTCCCCCAACCTGTACGATGTCACGTTGGAATTGCGGCACGGCGGCGCGCTGCAAGACCGCCTGCGCTCCTATTTCGGCTTTCGCACCGTCACGGCGGATCGCGGCAGGATCCTGCTGAACGGCGAACCGGTATTCTTGAAGATGGTGCTCGACCAGGGCTACTGGCCGGAGAGCAACCTCACCCCGCCTACCGACGACGCGATCCAGTACGACATCCGCATGACCAAAGAGATGGGCTTCAACGGCGCGCGCAAGCACCAGAAGCTGGAAGATCCGCGCTATCTCTATTGGGCCGACCGCATGGGCTTTCTGGTGTCGAGCGAAATGGCCAACGCTTACGAGTTCGACGACGCCTACGTGGCGCGCTTCACGCAGGAGTGGACCGAGGCGGTCGCGCGCGATTACAATCACCCGTCGATCGTCGTCTGGGCGCCCATCAACGAGAGTTGGGGCGTGCCCGATCTGCACGACCCGCGCCAGCAGAATCATCTGAAAGCGCTCTACGCCCTGACTCACTCGCTGGATTCGACCCGCCCGGTGATCGACAACGAGGGCTGGGAACATACCGGCATGACCGATCTGTTCGCCATCCACGACTACGCGCGCACCGGCGGCCTGCTCTACGAGCGCTACAAGAATCTGGGCCAGCCCGGCGCCGGCGTTCCGGACAATGCCCGGCCCTCGCTCGCTCCCGGCTGCCAATACAACGGTGCGCCAGTGGTGCTTTCCGAGTTCGGCGGCATCGCCTTTATCCCGCCGGGCCACGATGTGCCGCCGGAAGCCTGGGGCTATTCGGGCGTGGAAAATACGGCGGACGCGGCTCTCGATCGTTTGCGCGGTCTCTACGGCGCCATCGCCCGAATTCCCGGATTCACGGGTCTCTGCTACACCCAGTTGACCGACGTCGAACAAGAGATCAACGGACTGATGACGTACGACCGCAAGCCCAAATTCGAGCTCCGCAAGCTACGGGAGATCAATGCCCTCGTCCACTAGGAGCTTGTTGAAAGACGCGCCCGGGGCGCCGCTCCCTCACGGCCGCGGCTCCGGCGCTAACGGCTCCGACGCTAACGGCTCCGGCGCTAACGGCTCCGACGGCGGCCCGGACGGCTGCGGCTCTGTAGGTTGTTGCGAAATCGAAGTTCCGGTTCAGAGCCGCGCGCGTCAGCAAGCGGTCCCGCGCCATTTTCAACAAACTCCCCGAAGGGGGCGGACGCGGCAGCGGGGGCGCCCTGTGGACCCTGCGAACTTCGCGTCACCGTCAAGGCGCGAGGCAATCCCGTGACGCGCGCCGCGGCCACCCTAGCCGCATCGGCCGCAGGCGGCGCCGCCTTCCTCGCCTGGGCCGTGCGTGGACGATCGTCGTCGGTCTTCGGTCCATCCGTGCACCGGGGCCCCGCGCACCGGCGCGTGATCGCCTTGACCTTCGACGACGGTCCGAGTGAGGAAACCCCCCGCGTACTAGAACTGCTCGCCAAGCATCGAGTACCAGCCACCTTTTTCCAGATCGGCGCCAATGTCGAGCGCCTGCCGGAAGTGGCGCGCGCGGTCTCCGCCGCCGGCCACGAGATCGGCAACCACAGCCATTCGCATCCGCTCTGCTGCTTCCGCTCGCCGGACTTTATCCTGCATGACTTTGCGCGCGCCCAGCAGACCATCGCCGCCGTCACGGGATTTTCACCGGTCCTGATTCGGGCGCCCTTCGGCGTGCGTTGGTTCGGATTCCGACGCGCGCAGCGGCGCCTCCGCCTGCGCGGCGTGATGTGGACCATAATCGGCTATGATTGGAAGCTGAAGGCTGATAATATAGTGGGCCGGGTGTTGCCGAAGGTCGCCAACGGCGCGATCCTCTGCTTGCACGATGGCCGCGAGCTGCGCTCCAATCCCGATATTCGGGAGACCGTCACAGCCGTGAGCCGCCTGATCCCGCTCTTGCGGGACCGGGGTTACAAGTTTGAAACCGTTAGCCGATTATTATGTCCGATGATCTGATCCAGAGAGTCTGCCAGGTGATCGCCACTTCCAAGCGCATTCCCGTGGAGCGAGTGACCGTCGACAGCGCTTTCGAAGAGCTGGGAATCGATTCGATGGATGCCGTCGAAATTCTTTTCGCGCTCGAGAATGAATTCGACATCAACATCCCGGACGAAGAAGTAAAGACCGTCCGCAACGTGCGCCAAATGGTGGAAGGGGTGGAGAAGCTGATGGCCGCCAAGCCGGCGGACACCACGGCTGCCCCGTAATATGCGCCGCGTCGCAATTACCGGCATGGGCGTGATCGCCAGCCCGGGCCGCACCGCCTGCGAGTTTTGGAAATCCCTGCTCGAAGGCCGCAGCGCCATCGGGCCGCTGGAATGCGTGGATTGCTCCGCCCTGCGTTTCCAGAATGGCGCGGAGGTCCGCGGCTATTCCCACCAACCCTACTTCGAGGACCGCCGCGCCGACTTCATGGACCGTTTCGCGCAGTTCGCGGTGATCGCCGCGCGCGAGGCGGTCGAGGATTCCGGCATCTCGTGGACTCCGGAATTGCGCGAGAGCACCGCCATCATCACGGGTTCCTGCGTGGGAGGCCAATCCACCGAAGACATCGGGTTCGTGGAAGTGTACAAGCTCGGCCACAACCGCGTACATCCGCTCACCATTCCGAAGACCATGTCGAACGCCGGCGCCAGCCACATCTCCATGGAGTTCGGCATCACCGGCCCCAGCTTCACGATCTCGACCGCCTGCTCCTCGGCCGGACATGCCATCGGCCAGGCATTCTGGATGATCCGCTCGGGCATGGTGGATCTGGCGTTGACCGGCGGCAGCGAAGCGCCTTTCAGCTTCGGCATCCTGAAAGCCTGGGAGGCCATGCGCGTGGTTTCGCCGGACACCTGCCGGCCGTTCTCGCGCGACCGCCACGGCATGATTCTCGGCGAAGGCTCCGCCATGCTGGTGCTGGAGCCGCTCGAGGCCGCCCAGGCGCGGGGCGCGCGGATTCACGCCGAGCTGGTGGGATTCGGCATGTCGGCGGATGCCTGCCACATCACCCAGCCTTCCATGGAGGGGGCCGCACGAGCCATGCGCGGAGCTTTGCGCGACGCCGCCATCGAGCCGGAGCAGATCGGCTACATCAACGCGCACGGCACCGCGACCGCGGCCAACGATCCCACCGAAACGGCGGCCATTCGCAACGTTTTCGGAGCGCACGCCAACCAGCTCGCGATCAGCTCCACCAAGTCGATGCACGGGCACGCGCTGGGCGCCGCCGCCGCGCTCGAAGCCGCCGCCGCGATCCTGGCCGTGCGCGACGGCGTGCTGCCCCCCACGGCCAATTACCGCATGCCCGATCCGGAGTGCGATCTGGATGTGATTCCCAACCGCGCGCGCCCGGCGCAGGTGGAGTACGCGCTGTCGAATTCGTTCGCGTTTGGCGGCTTGAACGCGGTGCTCGCGTTTCGCAAGGCCTAACCCCGGCCTCCCGGACATCCGCATTCCGCCGCCCGAACCTTAAGTCCCCCGCCGGTTTCCCCACAACTCCACGTGCAGACGCGGACCGAACCGGAACCCCTCCCGCTTGCAGATCCCGGCCAGCCAGACGCCCCGCTCGCGCAGCACCTCGGCCTCCACCCCCTCCGGCATCAGGATCACCTTCTCCGCATCCGCATCCAGCGCGCGCACGAGCTCCCGCGCCTCCCCGATATCTTCGGGCCGCGCGATCACGAACTTGAGTTGATATTCGTACGCCGTCAGCCGCCTCAGCACTTCCATCTGAATGCGCAACCGCTCGTGCCGCTCCGCCCATTCGCCCTGCGGCGTCGAATTCGCGAGCTTCGGGCTGATGCTCATCAAGTCGCACGCCACCGGCGCGAACACGGTCCCGGCCGTCTCGATGGTGATGTGCCGGCCGCGCTCCCGCAAGCCGCGCGTCAGCTCCACGATCCCGGGCGCGATCATGGGCTCGCCGCCGGTCACCACCACGTGGCGCGCCGGGTGCTGGTCCACCTCCCGGAGGACGCGCTCCAAGGCCCAATCGTCTCCCTCAGGCCGCCACGATGTATACGGCGTATCGCACCACGCGCAACGCAGGTTGCAGCCGCTCGTGCGCACGAAGACCGATGGCACGCCCGCCAGCGAGCCTTCGCCCTGAATGGAGTAGAAGATCTCAGCGATCCGCAAGGCCCGCCTCTTCGAATCCCTTGCGGCGCAGCAGGCACGAGTCGCACTGCCCGCACGGCCGCCCTTGCGCGTCCGGATCGTAGCAACTGTGCGTCAGGCTAAACTCCAGGCCCAACTCATGCCCCAGCTTCACGATTTCCGCCTTCGACAGCCGGATCAGCGGCGTGTGCATGCGA
>Ga0335078_10013975_pt1 | contig 11897 bp, 9 predicted proteins | sample Lox_Sample_32_FD_206711 | JGI IMG/M metagenome (GOLD analysis project Ga0335078, IMG submission 206711) | Soil microbial communities from Loxahatchee National Wildlife Refuge, Florida, United States - Lox_Sample_3.2 | ecosystem: Environmental > Terrestrial > Soil > Wetlands | place: USA: Florida... | reverse complement strand
TTGCGGACGAATGGTTCGCGACCGCCCGCGCGCTCACCGTCACGCGTCAGGTTGTGATCATCGAGCGGCGCGGCCGGGGCCGAAGCGGCGATGCGGCAAGGCACAACCTGGATCTCGAAATCGATGATCTCGCCCGGGTAGTGACCGACCTTGGAGGCGATGTGGACCTCTTTGGCCACTCTTATGGCGGTGCGCTGGCGCTGGGATATGCGCTTCGATCGGGGTTCAGCGGCCGGATGGTTCTGTACGAACCCACGACCGCGGTGGCCGCCCCGGTCGGCGGCGAGAGACTGCGCCCGGTTCAGGACCTTTTGGAGCGTGGTGAGCCCGAAAGGTCGCTGTCTTTGCTTTATACGAGTGTGCTGCGCATGCCACCCGGCTGGGTTGAGGCCATTCGCAGCTCCCCCACATGGGCGCACCATCTCAAACACCTCGGGACCTTTTTGCGCGAGGTGGCTGCTCTGGATGGGTTCGCGCCGACGATCGAGGAGTGCGCTCAGCTCAAAGCACAGGTCGCCTTCCTGCTTGGTGCACAGGCGGACCAATGGACAAGGAACAACGCCGCCGGCTTTGTCCAGAGACTTGCTGGCCTGACTCTCTTACCCGTTCCGGGCCAGAGTCATTTTGCCCATCTGACCGACCCCGCACTACTGGCGAGCCGTACCGAAGTGGCCCTGAACATGCTGGGTGAACACGGCAACTAGCGGAGCAGCGGCCACCCTCCCTTGCGCCTACGCAGCCGCTTAGGCGGCCGAGTTGCTTCCCGGAAAGTGACTCGCCCGCCTAGCCAGCCTTCAGGAGGTCGGCGGCTTTCTCACCAATCATAATGGCTACCGCATTCGTGTGACCGCCGACCAGCTCCGGCATCACCGACGCGTCAGCCACCCGAAGGCCACTCACACCCTTCACTTGAAGCTCGGCATTGACCACCGCACCGATTGCGCAGGTGCCCGCTGGATGATGGGCGGTAGCTACGGATTTACGCGAGTACGCCTCCAGAGCCTCATTACTTTCCACACTCACACCTGGGAAGCTCTCATCGCCGATGAAGTCGCAGATCGGTGCTGCGCGCATCAGATCGCGAGTCCACGCGACACTGGCCTTCAATCGCTCGACGTCGCTGCGCTCCGCCAGGAGATTGTATTGAATCCTCGGCGCGGCGAGTGGGTCAGACGACCCGAGCTCGACGAAGCCGCGGCTTGCTGGGCGAAGCACGACGTTGAGCGAGGTCAGCAAGTCGGGCATCTGCGGTCGCCAACCAGGGAACCATACGTGCGCGGCCATGCTGCTTGGTACGAAGATATTCTCCAGATCTGGTCTTTCTAGGTCGTGGCGGGAGCGATGGTAGGCGATCGAGGTCAGCGGAACCGTCGCGGCGTACCCTTTACCGGTCAGCCTCCAGGCGAGGCTTGCCAGCGCGAGACGGTCGGCGCGCAGGCCACGCCCGAAGGCTAAGTGCCGCCTGGCCTTGAACGTCATGGGCGTCACCGCATGATCTTGCAGATTCCGACCAACCTGGGGCAGGTCCATATGAACCCTGATGCCGTGACCGCGCAGGTGATCAGCCGGTCCAATGCCGGAGAGCATAAGCAGCTGGGGCGAGGCGAAGGCGCCGCCGCTCAAGACCACTTCGCGCGCGGCGCGTGCCATCTGAAGACGACCGCGCGATACATATTCCACGCCTACGGCCCTGTTCATTTCAAGAGCGATGCGCACCACATGCGCGCTCGTCTGAACTGTCAGATTGGGACGCAGCCGCGCAGGCCGTAGAAAGGCCTGGGATGCGCTCGCGCGCCGGCCGGCGCGGATCGTGAGATCTGGCAGCGCGAATCCGTCTGGATCGGCGCGCTCGAAGTCATCCAAGACGCGATAGCCGCGGCGGCGCGCAGCCTCATGCAGGGCGGCAGTCAGAGGATCCGACGCATCAGGTGCCGAGACCGCTAGCGGGCCCGAGCCGCCGTGTCGCTCGGTCTCCCCGCGCCAGTTGTGCTCGGATTTCTTGAAGTAGGGTAGAACCTCCTCGAAGCTCCAGCCTCGCGCGCCCATGCGGGCCCACGTGTCGTAATCCCGCGGATGTCCGCGGGAGTACATCATCCCATTCACCGAAGAGGAGCCGCCCAACACTCGGCCGCGGGCGACTGGAATCACCCGATGATCGGCGAAGGGCTCGGGGGCTGATTGATATCCCCAGTCGAAGAGCATCTTTGTCCGAAGCAGCCGGTAGGCGAGCGGCATGCTCAGGTAGATGCTCCGGTCGGGGCCTCCCGCCTCCAGGAGCAGCACCGAGACGTGAGGGTTTTCGGTCAGCCGGCTGGCGATGACACTGCCCGCTGATCCCGCGCCGACCACGACGTAGTCGTATACCTTCAAGGATCCGCTTTTCGCAGACCCGAGCACAGATTTGGCGGCGTCCCTCATCTCGGTCGCGCCACGCTGGCGGTCCCCTGGTGCCCACCGAGCTTCCCTGATCCGCTCATGTACCGTGCGACTCAGTAGAGTCGCGCAATGACAGACTTCGTTTCCATGTACGCATCGAGACCCTGTACGCCGCCTTCGCGTCCCCACCCCGACTCCTTGTAGCCGCCGAAGGGCATGGAAAAATCGCTCGGACGGTGAGTGTTGATCCAGAACGTGCCAGCACGTACCGCGCGCGCGATCGTATGGGCCTTGGTCAGCGAGGTCGTGTACACCGATCCGGCAAGACCGTACCGAGAGTTATTCGCCTCCTTAATTGCCCAGTCGAGATCGTCGAACGGCATGCTTGAGAGGACAGGACCAAAGATCTCCTCGCGCACGATCTTAGCGTTCGCAGGAGGCCGGGAGAGGACTGTCGGTTCGATAAAGAATCCAGCATCGCCTCGCCGTTTGCCTCCGGTCGTCACCTCCGCGCCTTCGGCAACACCGCTTTCGATGTAGTCCATGATCCGATCGCACTGCTTCTGCGAAATCACCGGTCCCATCTGGGTGGCTTCATCGAGGCCGTTTCCCATAACGATTTTCGAGGCGAAATCGGAGACGGCCTGGATCAACCTGTCATAAATGCGGCGTTGCGCGTAGAGCCGCGACCCAGAGATGCAGGCCTGTCCGGAGTTAGTCATGACCCCCCACACGATCCCTGGGATCGCCACCTCGAGATCCGCATCGTCCAACACGATGACCGGCGATTTGCCGCCGAGTTCGAGCGAGAGACGCTTGAGATTTCCGGCCGAGGCTTGAATAAGCTTCCGGCCGGTCGCCGTCGAGCCCGTGAAGCTGACTTTGTCGACGTCGTGGTGCTCGGCAAGGGCCTGACCAACCACCGGACCGAGGCCCGTGACAACATTCACGACGCCGACCGGGACACCTGCCTCGAGAGCAATGCGTGCCAGATTCAGCGTGTTGAGCGAGGTATCCTCGGCTGGTTTCAAGACCATCGTACATCCGGCCGCGAGCGCCGGAGCAAGCTTGTGGCAGGCCAGCATGAACGGTCCGTTCCAGGGCACGATCAGCGCAGCGACGCCCATTGGCTCCTTGAGCGTGTAGGCATGAAACGCGTCGCCTGCGGCAATTTCGCCGGTCTGTCCATGGATCTTGCCGATCCACCCGCCGAAGTAGCGGAATGCCTGTGCCCCGTTGGCGATCGTCAAGCGCGCGACCCGAATAGGCATCCCGTTCTCGCACACCTCGTTGACCGCCAGCTCATCGATCGCCGCCTCAATACGATCGGCGATATCGAACATGATTTTCGCGCGCTTCGGGTAAGGCAGGCAGAGCCAGCGACGTTCCTCGAAGGCGACCCGGGCGGCGTGAACGGCGGCGTCGACGTCGCGCGCGTCGGCCGCGCTGACATGGCCGACTTGCTCGCCAGTTGCTGGATTAAGAGACGGAAAGGAATCGCCCGACAACGAGCTCCTCCACTCGCCGTCGATCAGTAGAGTGGAAGCCCCTTTGCGGGTTGCCGGAATTTGCTCCCCTGCCCGTGATTCCTGCATCAGATTCTCCTAGGCCGCGCAAAACGCGCTGGCAAGGAAATCCATGTGCTTGGACCGCCAGCGGCTCTGTGCGGATATCGGCAGATCGAGCCTCAGGTAGGCCTGCTCACCCACCGTGAATCGCGGCCAATCCGGAAGATCAGGCGAGCTGGGGTCCCCGTTCTCGGCGAAGGCCAGTAGATAGCGTCCGACTTTATCGGCCATCTCGGCGTCTGCGGCCGTCACAAGCGGACGAGTGCCAAGGAACGTTGCAGCCTCTTCCGAATGGGTAGGCGGCTGAGCTGTGTTGCCGTGCTTATACGTGTACACGAAGCGAAATGTTCGAGACCTGCGCTGCGCGAACGCATGAACGAGTCTATCGGCCGGATAGTTGATCGACACATCGCCATAGGCGGCCGCGAAGGCCGATACGACATCGGAATCTGAGTCGGCGGGATAGAGCTGGGCTGCATCCTCAGCTCGTGAGCCGAAGGTGTTCGAAAGATATTGGGAATAGTCAGTCCGCGAGGATATCGGCATCCGCCGGGTGAAGAAGCGACCTTCGTCTTCGTTCGTGCCGATGATTACCGGGATGGGATCGAAGGCGCCCATGGCATAGGCTCGATCGGTTGAAATCAACCAGCCATCTACGATCGGCCTCAATGGACGGGCGACAGAAAGGTTCGACGGAGGAGCAGCGAGTAGCTTAGCCTTGGACAGCAGCTCGGCGGTCGGCATCGCCCGCAATTCCTCGGACGTGCACTCAAGCGCTCTGCTCGACTGCTCCGCTTCGGCGAGCGATAGCAACGGGGAGGTGGACCCGGGAGAGAGGAAGATCGCACGATCGAAGAGACCGCGCTCGAGCGGCGTCGTCAGTAGCAGCAGCCCGGCCGCGGCACCCGATGATTCCGCCATGAAGGTGATACGGGACCCGTCACCGCCGAACGCCGCGATGTTTTCGCGCACCCATTTGAGGGCAGCGACATAATCCATCAGACCGTAATTGCCGGAGGTGCCCACAGGTGACTCGGCCGTCAACGAGCGATGTGCCAGAAAGCCGAAGATTCCGAGCCGATAGTTGAATGAGACGAGAACCGCTCCACGGCCGGCAAGTCGCGCCAGATCCTCCACGGTGAATGCGCCTCCGCCGGTCGAAAATGCACCTCCGCCTGACCAAACGATCACCGGCCAGCCACGGGCGGAGTGCTCCCCGGGGGCCCAAACGTTGACGAACAGGCAGTCCTCGGACATGCCGGGTGCGCGGGTTTCGCGCGTGCCTGCAATCTGTACAGCATCGGCCCCGAACGATTGTGCGTTCCTCACCCCCGACCAGGGTTCCGGCGGTTGGGGCGGTCGCCAGCGTAGAGTTCCGACGGGCGCCGCCGCATAGGGAATTCCCCTGAAGCCCACTACGCCCCCGCCCAGGCGAATTCCGCGCAGTTTCCCGACGTTTGTGCTTACGATTTCTGCAGGCATTGATCTGTCCGTCGAGCCGACTCGACATGGAAATCGGTACGCCCGAGCCTTTGAATGGCGAGACGGACATGCTGCCCTGGCGCGAGCACTTCCGCCGCCGTTGCTCCGCCAGCCATGACCACGTCACCCGCCCGGAGAGGCTCCCCCGCGCGAGCAGCCAACCTTGCCGCAGCGACGAGTGACCTGATCGGGTTGCCGAGAATCGCAGCGGTGGACCCGATTTGCCTGGCCACGCCGTCAACCTCAAGAATCAGGCCCAGATTAGCCAAGTCCGTCGCGGGGTCCGCCCACGCTCCGGTCACGAACGCCGAGGAGGAGGAGTTGTCCGCAATCACGTCAGTCAGTGAGAAGCGAAAGTCCTTGTAGCGGGAATCGATGATCTCCAGCGCCGGCGCCACTCCGGCGAGTGCGCTGCGTGCAGCCATCGGCGTGACCGTCTCGCCCAAGGGAGCGCCGAGCAGGAACGCGATTTCAGGTTCCACGCGCGGATGGATGAAAGCCTCAAAGTCAATCCTGCCGCCGTCCTCGACCAACATAGTGTCCGTCAGTCGTCCCCAGATCATGTCCTGAAGCCCCATCTGAGCCATCTTGGCACGGCTCGTCATCCCCATTTTGATGCCGATCCGCCGCTCGCCTCGGGCGTAGCGACGCGCCATCGACTGGGCCTGCACCGCATAGGCATCATCGACACCGAGCGCTTCCGTCAGTTGCGGAATTGCGGTTGCCGTGCGTGCCGCCTCATCCAGCCGTTCCGCCAAAGCGGCGATATTGAACATCGGGCACTCTCCCCTAACCGAATCGGACGCGCACAGAGCCGATGTCCTCGATCCGGGCTTCGAACGCATCCCCCGGTTGAACCGCTATCATCGGCCCGAGAGCGCCCGACAGCACTATGCTGCCGGGCTCGAGCGGTCGCCCGACCCGCGCCAGGGTGCGCGCCAGCCAACCTAATGCGTGCAGCGGATGACCCAGGCAGGCAGCACCTGCCCCGAAGCTGACAGGTTCGCCGTTCTTCTCCAGAACCATCCCGCACAGCCTCAGATCGAGTCCGCTCACGGACACGGGGCTCGTCCCCAGCACGAAAAGACCCGAGGAGGCGTTGTCCGCAATCGTGTCGATGATGCCGATGTCCCACTCCCGGATGCGGCTATCGACGATCTCGAGGGCGGGCAGAACATAGTCGACCGAGGAGATAAGCTCGGCGATGGTGAGCCGCTCGACGTTCGGTGTCCGCCGCATCGCGAATGCGACCTCGGCCTCTACTTTGGGCTGAAGCAGCCGTCCTCGTTCAACAGTTGCGCCATCCTCGATCGCCATGTCGGAAAACAGAATTCCGAAGTCGGGCTGATCCACACCGAGCTGCTTTTGTACCGCCTTGGAAGTGAGTCCCGCCTTCGCTCCCACGACGGAGCGTCCGTCACGCACCCAGCGGTCGGTGTTAACCGACTGGATGGCGTAGGCGTCATCGACTGTGGCCGACTCGAGACTCTTTCGGAGCGGCGCTATGACGCCGCCGCTATATGCGGCCGCGAGACGCTCCGCATGGCGCCGCAGATCATCCTCTTCCCTCCCCTCGGTACCGATCTTCATGCCGCTTCTTTCCATTCAGAGTCTCCGAAGCAGAGAAACTGCCACATCCGCTCGTAAATGCCACCGACCAATGTGGCCCGTTCCGCTGCTTCCTCTTCACTGAACTCGAGAACACTCAATTGGGCGGCACGCGCCGGCAGAAGAGACAGCTCGAGGCGAGCAGCGTCCTCCAGGAAGAATGCGTTGGCACACGCAGCCTCGAGGCTCGCGCCGGTGACGACCGCACCGTTTCCGCGAAGAACGATCGCAGCGGCATCGCCGAGGGCTTCGGCGACAGCGGAAGCCAACTGATCGCTTCGGATCAAAGCCGTTCCGTTCCAGAGCGGCGGGGACGGGGCAAAATAGGCACCTAAGCCGTGCAGGGCACGCGGCGTCATTCCCAGCGCGGAGAGTGCCGTCACCGCCGGAGGCTGGATGCGGCAAATCCCACCGACTTCAGCGCGACGACGGTAGATCTCCCGGTGAAGTCGCACTTCGCCAAGAACGCCCTCCGGGAATGGGTCTGCTAGAGGGACCACAGTCCCCTTGGCGACGGAGGACACCGTCAGCAATGGCTGGGCGGGACTAACGAGAAATGTGCGCGCATCGATCCGCCTGCTGACATGGCCATAAGCGTGGGTAAGACCATGCCGACCCATCGCGCGGGCAGCAAGCCGCATCGTCAATTGCTCGTCAGCCGGCATTGGCGAGCTCGACTTCGCAATCGCCACCCGCCGCACGGAATTCATCAATGTCCGGCTTCGATCCCCACGTGCAGTAACTGCTTGGAACTCTAGGGAACTGCCGCGGCACGTGCACACGCTCCTCTTCCTCAGAGAACACGCGCACCCCGCACGAATACTCATAGATCATGCGGTCCGGTCCATAGAAATACAGAAACCGAGCGCCGGACGTCGCATGGCGGCCTGGTCCGAAGGCGATCCGTACCCCGCGTTCACGCAGCAGATACCACGAGCGCATGATGTCGTCCACTTCCGCGACCTGGAAGTTGATATGGTGTAGCCCAGCAGCCTGCGACGTAAACAGCGCGACTTTGTGATGGACGCCGTCGATCCTCAGAAGCGCTGCGTCTCCTATCCAGTCACTGACCTTCGCGCCGAGTCGTGTCGTCCAGAATATCTCGTCCGTAGGAGCATCGATGGTTCGTAGTCCGACATGGCTGAACGACGTGATGCCCGCATCGCGCGATGGGAAATATCGGACCCCGCTGGCATCAGGTCGCGCCACCAGCTCGATGCAATTGCCGCTCGGGTCGGTGAACTGAATCATGTCTCGGACGCGTCGCTGCTCGCATTCCTCCGCGCGGGCATGTCGGACTTTGAGGCCGGCCTCTTCCAGCTCCGCTGCCGCACAATCAAGGAGTGTAGACGAACTCATTTCAAAGCCGAGCGCGTGGCCGGCGCTGGATCCCTTCACGTAGCAGACGTTGTGGTGGCGGTCATCGCCGCGCAGATAAGCCGCACGTGTGTCGCGCTCGACGAGCTCCAATCCGAGAATCCGGGTAGCGAATTCAACGCTTTCATCGAGCCGGTCGGTGCCTAGCCGGACATAGCGGATATCATGTAGCTGCGCCATGGATTCTCCGATCAGATATCGTCGGTAGGCTGCGCAAGCGCCCGTCAACCGCCGGCCGGTTCCTGGGCCTGCCCACGGGTCGCACCGCCGGCGCGAGCGCGCTCTGCCATCGATTCACCCGCTACAAACCAGCGCTCGGCAGGAACCTCGGTAACGACGACCCGGATCGCTTCACGTGGAGCAGAAAGTGCTTCGGCGATCGCCTCGGTGACTGCCTCGGCCATACGCTCGATCATCTCCGCGCTGCGTCCTTTCAGGATGCTGATTTGGGCAAGCGGCATCGGTTTAGACCTTCATGCAGATGTTGGTGATTTCCGAGTAGAACGCGATCGAGTGAGCCCCACCCTCGCGCCCAAACCCCGAGTGCTTGGCACCGCCAAAGGGGGTCCGCAAGTCCCGCAGGAACCAGCAATTGACCCAGCTGACGCCCACATGCATCGCCTTCCCCACGCGATGCGCGCGGGACAAGTCCCGCGTCCATACCGAGGAGCACAAACCATACTCGGTATCGTTCGCTAGCCGAATCGCCTCCTCCTCGCTATCGAACGGGGCGATGTGACAGCATGGCCCGAATATCTCCTCGCGTGTAACGCGGGCACTCTGAGGAAGACCGGTCCAGATCGTCGGCTCGACAAAATAGCCCTCGGCTGCAGGGCCGCTCAGCTCGGGCACGCCACCGCCCGTGACGAGAGTAGCCCCCTCCTCGACGGCGAGACGGTAGTAACCGAGAACCTTGTCGCGGTGCTCCTCGGAGATCAAGGGGCCGAAGTCCGTTCCCTGCTCGTCCGGAAGGCCCGGCCTTAGCGCCTCAGCCCTCTCCTTCATTGCAATCACGAAGCGATCAAAGATCGGTCGCTCGACGTAGATTCGCTCCGGTGCCAGACAGACCTGTCCGGTGTTGAGAAAGGCAGCGCGCGCAAGGCCCGCCACGGCGGCGGCAAAGTCGCAGTCGGCGAACACTAGCGCCGGGTTCTTCCCGCCGAGCTCGAACGACAGCGCCTTGGTCGTCGAAGCTGCCGCGCGCATGATGGCAGCGCCCGTGCGCGTTTCGCCAGTGAAGGTGATCGCCCGGATACCAGGGTGGGAGGCCAGCTGCTCGCCCGCGGAGCCGGGCCCAAATCCGTGGACGACGTTGAATGCGCCATCTGGGATGCCAACTTCCTTCATTACCTCTGCGAGCAGCGTCGTGGTGGAAGGCGTTTCCTCCGACGGCTTGACGACGACTGCATTGCCGCAGGCCATAGCCGGGGCGACCTTCCAGGTCGTCAGCAGCAAAGGCAAGTTCCATGGCGCGATTACACCCACAACCCCGAGTGGCTTGCGGATGGAATAGTTCACGGCGCGACCACCGTCAGGAGTGTCCATCTCGAACGCTTCGTTGGGCAAGCTTGCGATAACGTCCGCGAAAACGCGGAAATTGGCGGCCCCGCGCGGAATATCGAGGTGCGTGGCGAGTGATCGTGGCTTTCCCGTATCAGCGATCTCTGCATCGAGGAACTCATCGAAACGCTGCTCGATGCGATCAGCGACCTTCATCAGGAGCATTCGCCGCAGCGAGAGCGGCATGCGTCCCCACTCGCCATCCACACAGCGACTTCCCGCCGCCACGGCGGCGTCGATCATACTCAAATCGGCTTCGTAGGCGATCGCGTGCGTCTTGCCAGTGGCCGGATTTTTGATCTCAAATGGCCGACCACCGTCGACGAACCTGCCATCGATGAAGTTGCGCAGAGATCGCGGCTGTCGCAGGTCTTTAACCTCACGAGGACGAGGTGCCACGGCTGCCTTATCCGCTCCACGTCCGGTACTCATATGGCATAAATTATGTGAGCATAGTTTCTGCCTGTCAAGCGCCGATCGCCAATCGAGTGCTCACAGTCATCCGTGAGCTGATGTGAGTGATGCAGCCTTTCGATGCCCTCGCCGAAACATGAGCGCAATGCTCATCAGAAGGAACGCGCTGATGACTCCGGGGAGCGCTGCGGCCGCGAAGATCTGCCCCGCCGTCCAGCCAAGGCCCACCAGCATTCCGGCGAAGACCGGAGCGCCAGTAGCGCCGATTCGGCCTACGCCGAACGCCCAGCCGAAACCCGTGGTCCGGATATCGTTGGGGTAAGACTCGATCAAGATGAGGATATATCCGGCGTTGTACGCGCACATTCCGAAGGAAATAAAAAAGACCGTTGCCGGCGCGAGAATTGGGTTTCCGAGTAGGAGAGGCATGCAGAGGATGGCGATCAAATACAGCGCCATCTCGACGAGCATCAACTTATAGATGTTCATTCTGCTCGCCAGCCATCCCTGGGCCACCGTTCCGAAAGCGCCTCCGAGCCCGAACATTGCAGCCGCATTCATACCCGCCGTGATCGCAAGTCCAGATTTTGAAAGCAGTGCGGGAGTCCAGCTCAAGACGAAATAGAGTATTCCTTGGTTCAGGATGAATGCCATCCAGATGAGCAGAGTGAATCGCCACAATTCCGGCGAGAAAAGCCTGGCAACCGGCTGCTTGATCTCTGCCCTCGGATCCGCTTCGTCAACTACGAGGGTCCCGAATGCCAAGCGCGGCATGAGCCGTTTGGCTGCGATTGCGGCCTTGCGGGTGTCGTTTTTGATGCGCAAAAGAAAGTAGACCGATTCGGGCAGAACAACTGCAGCTAGCAGCGTCAATGCCAGCGTTAGGCACCCACCTACATACATAAGCATGTGCCACCCAAAATCAGGCACTACTGCCCGCCCGCTCACCCCTACCAGAAACGATCCGAGGGGCACGAAGGCAACCAAGCACGAAGTGATGAGCCTTGCGAACCTCTGCGGCGAGAACTCTGCGGCCAGTGTGAAAATGCTAGGCATTGCGGCACCCAGGCCCACCCCGGTGACAAAGCGCACGGCCAGCAGCCCGAGAAGATTGGTCGCGAACGGAGTTGCGATCGTCAACAGGCTCGCCGTGGCCATCGCGAACACGGTAATCCTCTTTCTCCCGAGCAGTCGGTCGGCCAGCGGGCTCATGACAAGCGCGCCAACGATGGCGCCGAGCAGCCCAGAGGAGAAGACGACACCGAAGCTCGAAAGCGGCAGACTGAGCTCAATCGCCATGCGGTGTGCGATAACGCCAAGCATCTGCGTATCCATTCCATCGAGCAGGACCAGCGACGCCAGGACGACCAGTATGAGGCTGCGTCTCGCCCCCAAATGTCCCTCCCGCGCTTCACGGGTAAAGTTGATGACGGGCTGAGGCGGCTCGCTTTCACTACCCGTGAGCCCATGAGGCTGCTCCGCGGCTGCCGTTCGGGTGTCCTGGTGATTCAT
>Ga0335078_10013974_pt1 | contig 11897 bp, 9 predicted proteins | sample Lox_Sample_32_FD_206711 | JGI IMG/M metagenome (GOLD analysis project Ga0335078, IMG submission 206711) | Soil microbial communities from Loxahatchee National Wildlife Refuge, Florida, United States - Lox_Sample_3.2 | ecosystem: Environmental > Terrestrial > Soil > Wetlands | place: USA: Florida... | reverse complement strand
TTCTTCGTCTACTTAGCCCGGGAGGTATCGCGTTGGGCGCCGAGCGGCTTCGAGGCAGGCTGCTGCGTTCGATCGACGATCTTTACCCGCGCTGGTCCGCCCAGGGGCGGTGCGGCTCGGTGCTCAAGGCAATCCTCCTGGGCGACCGGTCTTCCTTAGACTCCGCAACCATCGAGAGTTTCCGCAAGACGGGGCTCTACCATCTTCTGGTCGTCGCCGGCCTTCATGTGGGCTTACTTGCCTTGCTTTTCGACGGGCTGCTTCGCCTGCTGCGCCTGAGCGGACGGGCACGACGCTTGACGGTCCTCGCGCTCCTGGTCTTCTACGCCTTCCTGGTGGAGCAGCGCGCTCCCACCCTGCGTGCCACGCTGATGATCGCGCTTTATCTGCTGGCCGGCTTGCTTTACCGCCGCAGTTCGGCGCTGTACGCCATCGGCCTCGCGGCGATTGTCCTGCTGCTCTGGCGTCCGGCATGGCTCTTCGAATCGGGATTCCAGCTTTCCTTCTCCGCCGCCTTGCTCATTGCCGGGTTGGCGGTCCCGATTCTGGAGCGAACCACGGAACCCTACCGGCGGGCACTACGCGGTCTGGACGACATCCCCTTGGACGAGCACCTCGCGCCGCGCCTGGCCGAGTTCCGCATCGACCTGCGCGCCGTCGTGGCCTGGCTGAAATCGCGATTCCAGGTTCTCAGTGGCCGCCATGTGCTGGCCGTCGCCCTGGTCACCGGCCCGGTGCGCGCGCTGCTGTGGACGGCGAACATCCTGCTGTTTTCTGCGGTCCTGCAGGTTGGGCTTTTGCTGCCCATGGCGACAACGTTTCATCGCGTGGCCCTGGCGGGAATCGGGCTGAACGCCTTGGCGATTCCGGTCATGACCGTGCTCCTGGCACTGGCCGTTCCGACCGTCGCGCTGGCGGCTCTCGTCCCCACACTGGCGGTCTGGCCTGCCAAAGCCCTGGCGCTCGTCATGCAGGGACTCTTTGCCATGACGGACCTCCCGCATCTTCCGGGCTGGCTTTCCTTCCGGGCGCCGAACCCTCCGGGTTGGGTAAGCTTCGGCTTTATGCTTTTCATTGTGGTCGCGGCACTGGCGCTCGGCAGAAGTGTCCGGGTGTTCGCGCTCGCCCTGGCCGGTCTCGCGGTGATGGCCGTGCTTGTCGCGACCCAGCCATTTTCTCCGCGCCTTCCCACTGGAATGCTGGAGGTCACGGCGCTCGATTGCGGCCAGGGCGAATCTCTCTTCGTGGTGCTGCCGGACAGGACGACCATGCTCGTCGATGGCTCCGGAAGCCGGCAGCGCAGCGCCGGCGAGGGCGCGCTGCAAGGCCGAATCTGGGACCCTGGGGAGGATATCGTTTCGCCCTACTTATGGTCGCGGGGGATCGAGAAGATCGATATCGTGGTGCTTTCAATTCCGCGCGAGGACCATCTGGACGGCCTTTTCGCGGTGGCCCGGAACTTCCGCATCGGCGAGTTCTGGCACGCGGAAAATGCCCCGAGCCGCGCTTATTCGGACCTGCTGGTGAAGCTGCGCCAGAAGGGTGTGGCGGAACGGACGCTCGCGGCAGGCGACGAACCGAACCGTGGCGGGGCCAGCGTGCGCGCCTTGTGGCCGGAGCGGTCCCTCGCTGCCGGAGATTCGCTTGGGAGCGACGGTTCGCTGGTTCTGCGCATCGCTTACCGCGGAGACAGTGTGCTGTTAACGGGTGACATCGGCGCCAAGGCCGAGAGGCAATTGTTGGCCTCGGAGGAACACATAAATAGCCTAGTCTTAAAGGTGGCCCGCCACGGTTCGAATTCTTCCAGCAGCCCGGAATTCCTGGCTCGCGTTAATCCGCGCGTGGCGTTAATGAGTGGTGGCTGGTTCGATTCCGGCACCCTGCCGGGCACGGACACATTGGAACGACTGCGGGAGCGGGGCATTCGCGTCTTCCGCCCGGAAGTCGACGGGGCAACCACGGTCGAGATGGGCGACAGCTTGCGGGTGACGACATACGGTGCGCGGAGTCGCTGACGTCGCGGGCAATTTGTCGTAAGTAGCGTGAGGGACTCTTTGTCGGAAAACTCGGCGGGGTGCCTTAGCGCGCGATTAGGGGCCAAATTTCGCGATGCCCTTCACCGAACCCGCCTAAAATGGCCTTTCCGCAAGAAAGAGCATGTGGGTGGTCAACCGAGTTGCCCACCAGGCCTTAATTCGCCTCCTGACGCGAATAACGCCTATTCCACCTGGCTGTCCGGGCGCTTTTCGAACGCGGGGCGGCGAAACTGCGGCGGGTTGACGCCTGATGGCGCCCGGTCCACTTCGCCGCCGGCCGGGACCAGCGCTTGGCTTCCGGGCTCCTGTGTTCGCCAAGTTCTGTAAAGTGAACGGGATACCTGGGCACCAAAGAGCATTACGGCGGAAGATATGTACACCCACGTCATCAGGGCCACGACCACGCCGATCGAGCCATAGACCTGGCGGTAGTTAAATACTGGCAGGAGGCGGAAAAAAAGTCCCCGCACGACCTGCCAGAAGAGCGCGGTCAGCAAGGCTCCGGGGAAGACTTGCCGGATGCTCATGGGGCGATTGGGCAGGCGCTCGAAGATAACCAGGAACATCAGGAGCGTTATGGAAAACGTGGCGGCCAGGAAGACGCCGCGATAGAGAAGCTGCGCCAAGGGCAGGATGGGGCTTGCAACCCAGGTTTTGAGCCAGGCGTCAGCGTACCTGCGGGTTCCCACAAGCAGCGTCGAGAGCAAGGCGAGGAAACCGAATATGCCGGCCATCTCGAGGGCCAGAAGCCGCCGGCGCCACCAGGACCGCCGCGTCTCGACTTCCCAGGCCAGATTGAGGGCGCGTTCGAGGGGAAGGAAAACACCCGAAGAAGCCCAGAGCAGAAGCAGGAACGAGACGACGCTGACTCTTCCGTAGGCGCGCGAGATACTCACCAGGTTGGTCATGATGACTTCTCGCCCCACTGGCAGGTAATGCCCCAACACCAGGGCCAGGCGGCCGGAGAGTTCGTAGCGGCGGATGAATACGCCGCTCACTCCCAGAAGGAGCAGCAGCATGGGAAAGAGCGCCAGCAGGCTGTAATAGGCGATGGAGGCGGAGACGGCGAAGGAATTCTCGCGAAAAAACTTGGCGCCCGCCTCCCGCAGCACCTCGCGAATCTGCGCCCAGCGCCGGGACAGCAGCAGCTGACTTTGTAGAGTGACTTCGGTCGACACGGCTCTCCGCGGCGGTTTAACGCCGCCCTACGGCAAGGTAAACCCGCCGCTGCAAATTCATGCTGAGACACTGCCGGCCAACGCCACGGCTGGCCAGGACTCCTAGCTTATACTACAATTGCTGAAGACGGACGAGTTGTGAGGTTAGTTACACGCGGAACGTCTTACGATCGGCGCGAGAGCCTGTGATCGGGTCCGTCGAGTGCCGGATTGAGTTGCCGGCACAAAGGGAAGGGCGCTGTCATGGCCAGCCAACAGGAAATCCTCGAGGAGAACCGGAAAGTCCGCCGTTTGCAATTCGTCGTGAACCTGGTCCTGAACGTGGTGGCTCAATCCGACCTTCCCATCGAGGAGGCCTCGGAACTGGTTGCCAACACGCGCAAATTCGCCCTGGGTCTTTTTCCCGATAAAGAACTGGCCTACGACATCATCTACCAGCCCAAGTTCAAGCGGCTGCTGGCGGAGAAGTACCGGATGGTGTAGGGATCTGGGGCTAGCACGCTGCGGAAAAGCCTGTCATCCTGAGCGGAGCGAAGGATCCCGGCAGTTTCTTAGGGTTCCGCAATTCACGAACAACTGCCGAGATCCTTCGCTCCGCTCAGGATGACACGTCAGGAATTTCTTCACACCCTCCCGGCCGTGGTATCACGACAGAGACAGGATAACCCCAAGCGCTAATCCCTAGCCCCTATTCTTTGACGTGGGTCACGGACTTCAGCGTAGCGGTGATGGGGCCCACGGCGATGATGAATCTGATCCGCAACGGCAGGTGGTCCTGGTCATTGCTGAACCAGATCAGCATGCGTCCCTTGCGTTTGAACAGGCCGCTGAAGACCGTAGGCTCGACGCGTATGGCGGCGCGCTGGCCGAGGGGGGTTTGGATCGTCTCGAGCGCCTGCACGTCGAGCGTTACATCGTAGGTCCTGGAGCCGTCGTTCACCGCCACGTGCAGAGGCTTGCCGGCTTCGATGTTCTGGCTGCGCAGGTAGTAGAAGGCCGTCACCACATCCTCAACGCAACTGGGGATTTCGTTTTCGGCGTGCTTGGGCGGGTCGTGGGGCTTGGTCAAGTCGCGTTCGTCGAGTATCGCCAGCTTCCGCTGAGCATCGAAGACGATCTCCGTCTCTTTGCGGCGCCGCCCTTCGACGATCTTCTTCGAGATCTTCTCGGAGCAGAGGGTCTTGGGATCGAAAACGGACCGAAACTGGTCATCCACGTTGAAGAGCAGGGAGACAAAGCCTTGCGAATGCGCGGTGGTGATCACCGTGTATTTTTCCTTGGTTCCCTGAAGGGTGCGCTGCAAGGTGGAGGAGACCGTCCCCGCCTGGAAGACCGACCAGCTGATGTCGTAGGTCAGGCGCTCGCCGACCTGGAACGGCAGGGGTTTGGCCTGCCCGAAGAGAGAGGCCGTCGCCAGCGCCGGCAACATCACCGCCCAGCCGCCGAGATTAAGGAGAGAGCCGCGCACTCTATTCGCTTGGACGTTCATGGTTGGGTAAAGGTAGCCTTCTCCAATTTAACTCAGCCACATCTTCAATGCCAGAAAAAGCATTATGCCCGCGTAGCCCGCCGCGGCTTCGTACTCGCGATTGCGCAGATAGAGCCGCCACTCGAATGGTTCGCCGCCAGGGCGGGGAGACAACCTGGGGAAGAACATCGGCACCCGGCCGGCGTACGATTCGTAAGCCTCCGCAAACTCGGCGCGCAGAAAGCGGGCCTCGCGCTGCATGACCGGCCAGTAGACCAGGGCGAAGAGAACCGCGAAGGCGCCGCCCGCCAGCCACGACCGCCCGGCCAACGCGCCCCCCACTCCCATCACCGCGCTGCCCAGGTAGAGCGGATTACGCGTGTAGGCATACGGGCCGCCGGTCGAAAGCCGCTGGTTCTTCGCCAGGTGCCCTGCCGCCCAGGCCCGCAGCAGGAGACCCGCAAAGGCCACGGCGGCACCGAAGATTAGCAGCTTCGGCCTTGGCTGCGCAAGCAGCAAGTAGAGGCCGGCAAGCCCGAACCCCAGGGGCACGCGCCAGCGACTGGCCCAGGTCGAGTAGTCCTTAGCCATGGGCCCTCGCCAGGCGTTCCTCGACGGCCGCTTCCACGCGCTCGACGGAGATTCCCTCAATGTAGCCGGCACGGGGATTCCGCCGGGAGTGGTTTACCGGCCCGTGATTGTACAGGGCAATGTCGGCGGGACTGAACGGCCCGTTGCGAGCCGGGTCGGTCGGGCCATGAATGGCAACCACGGGCGTGCCCACGGCCGCCGCCAGGTGCATGGGCCCCGTATCGCCTCCCAGGAACAGCCGAGCCCGCCTCGCCAGCGCGATGAACTCCACCACGCTCGAGGGGAAGTAAAAGGCGCGCTTCGCTTCGGCGCGTTCGAGGATTTCCCGGATCGACTCGCTTTCGCCGGGGGACCCGGTAAGCAGAAACTTCGAACCCAGCCGGGCCTCCAGGCGGCGGAGCAGCCGCGCATAATTCTCCGGAGCCCAGCGCTTCGACTTCCAGCCGCCTCCGGGATTGATGATGATGAATTCCTGCGCTTCCAGGCGCGAGAGTCGATCGTCCACGGAGCGGTCGTCCTCCGGATTGTGCGGCAAGGGGAATTGCCAGCGGCCCACGCGCGCCCCAAGATGCTCCGCCAGAGCCAGGCCTTCTTCCACTACGTGCTTCCGCCCCGTCGCGGGCACCCGCTGGGTGTAAAGGATGGCGGCGCCAGGCTCGCGAATCCATGGCCCCGCCAAACCCACTCTCTGGCTCGCGCCCGCCAGGAAGGCGAGCAGGGCCGACTTCCACAAGCCCTGGAAATCGATCGCCGTCTCGTAGGCACTCTGCCGCAAGCCCGACAGGGTCCGCTGCATCTCCTCGAGCACCGCGAAGGGCGGCAAGCCGCCCCGCCAGCTCAGTGTATCCAGGGTGACCACGCGGCGCACGTAAGGGTTGTCGGCAAGCAGAGTAGCGTAGCTAGCCTCAACGAGCCAGTCGATGCGAAGCTCCGGGAAGGTCTCGCCGAGCGCCGCCACGGCCGGCAGCGCATGCACGATATCGCCAATGGAACTCAAGCGGATGACCAGTACACGTCGCATAATGAGTTGGACAGGCGCCGACGACAAGCAGATCCTTCGCTTCGCTCAGATGACATGTCATGCTGAGCGAAGCGAAGAATCTGCATCTGTTGCGGCTTTGCCGAGCTGTGCTACTTGCCGTAGCGCCGCGCGATCTCCGCCAGCATGGCGCGCGTCGAGTGGTCCTTCGGGTCGCCCACGATGGCAATGGCAATTCCAAGCCTCTTCGCCAGCGCCGCTTCCGGAACGGTTTCGACGGTGTAGTCCGGCCCCTTGCAATGCACGTCGGGGCGCAGCTCGCTCAAGACGCTCTCCACGGTCGGCTCATCGAAAATAACAACGTAGTCGGCCGGCTCGAGCGCGGCCACCAGCTCCGCCCGGGCCTCGGCGGGCAGCACCGGCCTTCCCGGCCCCTTCAGCGCGCGCACCGAGCGGTCGCTGTTGACGCCCACCACCAGCACATCCGCCTGCCGTTTCGCCGCCTCGAGATAACGTACGTGGCCTACGTGCAGAACGTCAAAGCAGCCGTTGGCGAACGCCACGCGGCGCCCCTCGCGGCGCAATCGCGCGCCGAGTCCGGCTACTCCTGCGCGCGGAATGATGGGGGCGTTCATCGGTTCTCACGCTGCGTTCGAAATCGCGGCACGGGCGTCCCGCCCGTGCGTTGCGGGGCCGAAGGCACGGGCGAGACGCCCGCGCCAGCTCAGCGTTCCAGGGCGGCAGCTTTGCTGCCGCACTCCAGGGCGTTCAAACGTTACGGATGGCTTCCTTCAGCTCCGCCGCCGTCACCGTCGCGGTGCCTCGTTTCATCACCACCAGGCCGCCCGCGCAGTTGGCGATCCTGGCGGCGTCGAGGAAACTCGCACCCGTGGCGAGCGCCAAGGTGTAGGCGGCAATCACCGTGTCCCCTGCGCCGGTCACGTCCAGCGCCTGGTCGGAACCGAAGATCGGCAGATGGCGGGGCGGACGCCGCGGCTCAAACAGCACCATGCCGTCGCGGCCCCGGGTGACCAGCAAAGCCTCGAGTCCCTGCCGGCGCAGCAGCTTTCTTCCCAGGTCGTGAAGGCGCTCGAGGTTGTGGCCGACCGTCTGGCCGAAAACGGCCTCCACTTCCGGTTCGTTGGGCGTTGCCGTGGTCACATTCCTGAACGCCGCGAGGTCGTAGCGCGAATCCACGGCAACGGGCAGCCGGCGGCTTCCCCGGTGGCGCATGATGAACTCCACCTCGCGCGCGTCCGTCGCACCGTAACCGTAGTCGGACACGAGAATCGCCGAAGCGTTCGGCTCGAGCTTCAGCACGCTGCGCGTCAAGCGCCGCCGGGTCTCCCCGGACCAGCGCCCCGCGGGTTCGCGATCGACGCGCACAATCTGCTGGGGCTGCCAGTGGCTGAGCGCGCCCAGAATGCGCGATTTGGTGGGCGTGGGGCAGCCCTTGAGCCGCACCACGGAGCGCGCCGGCACGCCCTTCTGCTGAAAATAGCGAAGCAGCGCATCACCCGCCTCGTCGTCTCCCACCACGCCCGCCAGGCTGACCCGGGCGCCCAGGTCAGCAAGGTTGTTCGCGGCATTCGCGCCCCCGCCCGGCGTTACGCGCTTCTCCCGCTGTTTCAAAATCAGCACCGGCGCTTCGCGGGAGACCCGGGCGATTTCCCCGTAAACGTATTCATCCGCCACCAGGTCGCCCAGCATGACGATCCGCTGGCGGGTGAATTTGTCAATAATAGCCAGCAGGGTCATTCGATCTTGAGCATTAATCTTCATGCGATGGTGGAAATTCGAAATTCGAAGATCGAAAAGCGAAATTCGAAAATCGTTTAGGGCATTAGCACGTTGCGCAGAACGTCCACCGGCTGTCATGCTGAGCGAAGCGAAGGATCTGCATTTGCCTGTTCTCAACGACGTACTGCAGATGCTTCGCTTCGCTCAGCATGACAGCCAAGGCTCAGGGTGACAGCGAAGGGGTCAGCATGACAGACAACCGTTGCTTCGTGAACCGCACTCCCCGGGGTGTTCACCCGCTCTCCCGATCACCCGATTACTCGATCCCCCATTCCTTCACCGCCTCGAGCGCCGTCTTGTAGGCCATGTCGACCGAAACTCCCGTCATGCATCGGAAATCGATCGGGCACTCGCGAAGCCCGCAGGGGCTGCACTCGACGGGATGCTTGATGATGCGCAGGCGATGGCCGATGGGTCCCGTCTGGCGCTCGTTCGTCGAGCCGAAGATGGCGAGAAGGGGCAAATCAAGCCCCGCCGCCAGGTGCATGGGGCCGGAGTCGTTGGTGATGACCAGGTGACACTTGGCAAGCAACGCCATGAATTCCCGCAAAGTGGTTTTTCCCGCCACCAGCACCGGGGTATGTTCCATGGCGTGCGCCACTTCTTCGGCGATGGCGCTCTCCGCGGCGGAGCCAAAGATTAGCACATCGGCGCCCAAGGCATCAATCAGGCGGTCCGCCAGGTCGGCAAAGCGCTCCGGCGGCCAGCGCTTGGCGGGCCCGAAGGACGCGCCCGGGCAGATTCCCACCAGGAAGCGCCTGCCGCCCAGTCCCAGGCTCTGAAGCTGCCGGGCCGCCCAGCGCCGCTCCGACTCCGCGAGGTGGATCTCGACGTCTTGGACCGGTTCAGGCTTGTCAATTAACCCCGAACGAAATAACAATTGCAGGTAATAGTAAACTTGATGCCCGCAGGCGGCGGGTGAAATAACCTCCACGGCGTCGTTCAGGAGCCAGCCCCGCCCGTCCCGCGCATAGCCGATGCGCACCGCGATGCGCGCGCACCAGGCCATCCAGGCGGCCTGAAAGGCGTTTTGAAAGAGAATCGCCGCGTCGAAGCCTTCCTCGCGCAGCGCCTTGACCAGCTTCAGAAAGCCGCCCATGCCCCGGTGCTCGCCCTTCGCGTCGTAGACGATCTGCCGGGCCACGGCGGGATGATGCTGGTAGAGCTCGCTGACCCAGGGTTTGGCGACCACCACGATTTCGGACTCCGGGAAGCGCGCGTGCAACGCTTCGAGGGCCGGCAGTGACATCACCGCGTCGCCGATCCAGTTCGTAGCCCGCACCATGATTTTCCTGGGATTCCAGGAGGGAAGCTCGTGGGTTTTCAAGGGGCCCTCCGCGCTGCGGCTCGTTCCACTTCCGCCAGCAGCGCTCGCTCGAACTCCATCTTGTTCTCGATCTCGAGCTGAATGCAAGAGCTAAACAGCGGCATCGGGGCGTCCCAATGCGGCGGCAGGTTCATCAAGTCCTTCCCGGTGGTGAGAACGGCTTCCGCCCCTGCGCCGCGCGCCATCGCGAAGATGCTCTCGAGGTCGCGATGCCCATACGCGTGGTGGTCGGGAAAGGCCCGCTCCGCCGCCACGTCGAACCCCCAACTCCGCAAGCCCCTGAAAAACGCGCCCGGGTTTCCGATTCCGCAAAAGGCCGCGACCTTCCTGCCGTACAGACTTTCGGGCGGTTCCGCCTGGCCGCTGCGCGCATCCCGCAATCCGGCGAATTTCGCGGAGCAGCGAAAAATGCGGGCGCGCGGATTCGCGGCTCGAACGCGCGCCTCCATTCCGCTCGCATCGCCAAGTTCAGTTCGCGTCAGGACTGCCCAATCGGCGCGCTCGAGAGCCTGGAAGGTCTCGCGCAGGCGGCCGGCGGGAAGCGGGGCAAGGTCCGACGCCGGCGCCGAGACGTCGAGCAACACCACATCCAGATCGCGCTCGAGCGCGAGGTGTTGAAAGCCGTCGTCCAGAATAAACACGCCCGGCCGAAAACTTCGCTCCGCCAACCTGCCCCCGCGGAAACGATCCGCGGCCACGACGATGGGGACATCCGGCAGGGCCTCTGCCAGTGCGGCGGGTTCGTCGCCGACTTGGCGCGGATCGTAGACAAGTTTCTCCTCAGGGTCGAGCAGCATTGGATCCTTCCCGCGCCGCCTGTAGCCTCGCGTAAGAATGCAAGGGTGCTTGCCGGCAGCGAGCAGGATCCCGGCTATTAGAATCACCATGGGAGTCTTGCCGGTTCCGCCCACGCTTAGGTTGCCGACGCTGATCACCGGGCGGCTCAGGCGGCGGGTTTTTAACCAGCCACGGCGGTAGGCTGCACAGCGTAACTTAACGCCGGTCATGAATATGCGAGATAGGAGTTTAAGTAACACATTCACTACTCCATACGAGCCGATAGCTAGATCTTGTTGTCATCCTGAGCGAAGCGAAGGATCTGCAGTTCCGACCCGACCTAATACAGATCCTTCGCTTCGCTCAGGATGACAGGTCTGGTGAAATTACCGAACACTCCTTGCGGTGCTCGCTACCGCCCCCGGCTCTGAACGGCGGGCGCCTCCAGCAATCGCTGAATCTGCTCCAGCACGCGAGCCGTTGCGCCCGCTTGCCGTGCCAGGACTTGCTTGCCTTGCTCGCCCAGATGACGAGCGGCGGCGCGATCCCCAAACAACCTCAGCACCGACTCGGCCAGTTCCTTCCCGTCCCGGACCTGGACGCACGCCCGCGCCTCGAGGAACAGCCGCGCGATGTCCTGGAAGTTCTGCATGTGGGGGCCGAAGACCACGGGCTTCGCCCAGTAGGCAGCTTCCAGAATATTGTGCCCGCCCGTCGGAACCAGGCTTCCGCCCATGAACACCACGTCCGCGAGTTCCAGCACGCCCGCCAATTCTCCGATGCTGTCAAGCAGGAGAGTTTCCGACGCGGCCAGTTGGCTAAGGTTCTCCGGATCTTGCGAAGCCAGGGAGGTGCGCCGAACGAAACTGTGGCCGCCCGCTGTCAGTAACTGCGCGACCTCGTCGAAGCGAGCCGGGTGGCGGGGCGCAAGCACCAGCACGGCCTCAGGATACTGCGCACGGACCTTGCGCCAGGCCTCCAGCACAATCGGCTCTTCGCCCGCCATGGTGCTCGCGGCAATCAGGACGGGGCCGCGTCCCGCTCTCGAGAGAGCTTTGTCAACGAGGCGCGGGAAAACCGCCGAGCGCGGTGGCTCCGAATCAAATTTCAGGTTTCCCGATAAGATAACCCGCTCCGGCGGCGCGCCCAACTGCCGGAAGCGCTCGGCGTCAGTCTCCGATTGCGCCAGGACGAGGTCCACATCTTCGAGCATGCGGCGCATGAACGGCCGCAGCAGGCGGTAGCGGCGAAAGGAACGCGGCGAGAGGCGCGCGTTGATCAGAATGATCCGCGCTCCGAATTCGTGCGCGCCGCGAAGCAGGTTGGGCCACAACTCCGTCTCCACGATCGCGAGCAATGCCGGCTGTATTCGACCGAGCGCCGACCGTACCGCTCGCCGCCAATCCATGGGCAGGTAGAAATGCCCGGCCGCCGACGGAATGCGGCCCTCTCCGGCGGCCCGCCCCGCCGGCGTCACGCTGCTCATGAAAATCTTCCGCTCGGGAAAGAGCGCTTGCATCTCGCGCGCCAGCCGCGCCACCGCCAGGGTTTCGCCCACCGAAACAGCGTGCAGCCAGATGGCGCCGCGCTCCGCCTGCTGGAACGATTCCGGCAATATCCCGAATCGTTCCCGCCAGCGTTTCCCGGCCATCTCGCCGCGCCGCTTCCAAAGGTAGTAAGGGGCCGTGAGCACGGCGCCGAGCGTGAACAGGAAGCTGTAAATCAAATACATGGGAATAGG
>Ga0335078_10013973_pt1 | contig 11897 bp, 9 predicted proteins | sample Lox_Sample_32_FD_206711 | JGI IMG/M metagenome (GOLD analysis project Ga0335078, IMG submission 206711) | Soil microbial communities from Loxahatchee National Wildlife Refuge, Florida, United States - Lox_Sample_3.2 | ecosystem: Environmental > Terrestrial > Soil > Wetlands | place: USA: Florida... | reverse complement strand
GTGAAGACGACCTGAGGGCCACCGACAAGACACAGATTGCCATAACGCTGGCAAACCTGGCCTCAAGCATCGCCTTGAAGGAGGCCGGCGTGCCTCTCCAGGGATGCGCAGGCTTCAGCCTGGGGGAGTATGCCGCCCTGTGCGAGGCCGGGGTTATCAGGCTCCAGGATGTTTTTTCCATTGTTACCACCCGGGGACTCCTCATGGAAAAGGCGGCCCGGTCCCTGGATGCGGCTTCGGGATCTCCGGGCATGGCCGCTGTTCTGGGTCTCCCGGCGGAAAAGGCGGCGCAGGTCGTGGACTCCCTTTCCGGTGCCGGCGTTTTCATTGCGAACTACAACAGCCCCGTGCAGGTGGTGGTTTCGGGCACTGCGGCCGGGATGGCCGCAGCGGAGAAGAGCCTCAAGGAGGCCGGAGCCCGGCGTTTCCACCGCCTTTCGGTCTCCGGGCCTTTTCACTCGCCCCTGATGGTTGAGGCCCGGCGGGCATTTGATGAGGCCCTGGCCGGCTACACGTTCTCTGACCCCAGGATCCCCGTGTACTCCAACGTGACGGGGAGGGTGATTCAAAGCGGAGCTGAGGCCCGGCGGCTCTGTGGAGAGCAGATCATGTCCCCGGTGCGGTGGGTTGCCGTGGAACAGTGCCTTTTTGCGGACGGTTTTGACATGTTCTTCGAGGCCGGACCCGGGACGGTTCTTGCCGGGCTCATGAAAGCGCTTCAGCCCCAGGCTGCCTGTCATGCGGCGGGGACGGCAACCGCCATTGCCAAAGCCACGGGAAAGCCGGATGCTGCTTGAGGGCAAGAAGGCCATCGTCACCGGCGGGTCCCGCGGAATCGGAAACGCGATTGTCCGCGAGTTCCTCCGGGAGGGGGCTACTGTCTATGCGGTGTCGCGCTCCCAGCCGGAAAACCTCGGAGAGCTGGAAGCCTTCGGAGGACGGTTTTCCTGGAGGCAGGCGGACGTCACCGCGGAGCAGGAGTTCGTTGGAGTGCTGGAGAAGATCGTCGCGGAGGCGGGCGCTATCCAGGCCCTGATCAACAACGCGGGCGTCACGCGGGACGGCTTGATCTTCCGGATGTCCAGCGCGGACTGGAACACGGTGCTTGCCGCCAACCTGACCGCGGCTTTTTTCGCCTCCCGGCTGGTTGCCCGGTTCATGATCCGGGAGAAGGCCGGGTCCATTGTGAACATTTCCTCCGTGAGCGGGATCATGGGAAATGCCGGTCAGACCAACTACTCCGCCTCCAAGGCGGGGCTGATCGGCCTCTCCAAGAGCCTGGCTCGGGAAGTGGCATCCCGCGGGGTCCGCGTGAACGCAATTGCTCCGGGCTTCATTGAGACCGACATGACCAGGGTTCTCCCGGAGAAGGCCCGTGACGCGCTGCTCTCCCTGATCCCGCTGGGCCGGGCGGGGCTGCCGGAGGATGTGGCGGCTCTTGTTGCGTTTCTTGCCTCCGACCGGGCCGCGTACATTACCGGGCAGGTTTTTGCCGTTGACGGCGGCATGTGCATGTAAAGAGGAGTCCTGTATGAAGAGAAGGGTTGTCGTGACCGGGATGGGGACGGTGAATCCCCTCGGCAACAATGTGAACGAGTTCTGGAAGAACATCCGCGCCGGGGAGAACGGGATCGGGAAGCTCACGCGGTTTGAGGCCAACGGATACACCTCCAAGGTTGCCGGAGAGGTCAAGGATTTCATTCCAGAGAAGCTCCTGGAGGCCAAGGAAGCGCGCCGGATGGACCGCTTCACGCAGTTCGCCATGGTGTCATCCCTGGAAGCCATGCAGGATGCAAAGATGAACGTCGGTGACACGGACCCGGAGCGCTTCGGCATCATCCTGGGGAACGGCATCGGCGGCATTGAAACGCTGGAAGCGCAGTGTCGGAGGATCATCGAGAAAGGCCCCAAGTCGGTTCACCCGCTGTTCGTGCCCATGATGATCGCCAACGAGGCGCCGGGCAACATCGCCATCCGCCTGAAGGCGTTCGGCCCCTGCCGCTGCGTGGTCACCGCGTGCGCTTCCTCCAACGACGCAATCGGCGATTCCTGGCGGCTGATCCGGGACGGAGACATGGACGTCATGCTGGCGGGAGGAACGGAGGCACCGCTTACCGGGCTGGGCTTCTCAGGCTTCTGCTCCCTGCAGGCGGTGAGCACGCGAAACGATGAGCCGGACAAGGCCAGCCGTCCGTTCGACAAGGATCGTGACGGCTTCATCATGGCGGAAGGCGCGGGGATCCTGGTCCTGGAGGAGTTGGAGCACGCGCGGGCGCGCGGCGCCCGGATCCTGGCGGAGCTGGCCGGCTACGGAGCCACCTGCGACGCCAACCACCTGACCGCGCCGCATCCGGAAGGCCGCGGGGCCATCAAGGCCATGCACAACGCGCTGGACGCCGCGGGCCTGGCTCCGACGGAGATCGACTACGTCAACGCTCACGGGACGTCGACCCCCATCAATGATCCCATTGAAACGAAGGTCATCAAGGCCGTCTTCGGGGAGCACGCCGGAAAGCTGAAGGTCTCCTCCACCAAGTCCATGACGGGCCACCTCCTGGGGGCGGCCGGTGGGATTGAAGCCATTGTGACCATCAAGGCGCTCCAGGACCAGTTTTTCCCGCCCACGCGGAACCTGGACAATCCCGACCCGGAGTGCGACCTGGACTACGTGCCTCACAAGGGATATGCAGGGCGCATCCGCGCGGCCATGTCCAACGCGCTTGGTTTTGGCGGCCACAATGCAATTGTCATTTTCAAGGAGTTCAAGGACTGACGGTCCCGCCGGAGCGGGCCAGGGCTCCCAGCGCAAGGGAATACAGCTTGTTCCTTGCCGAGTCGCTTCGGGACGGGAGCACAACCGGGCACCGGGCCCCCATCACAATCCCCGCGTCCTCCGCCTTTGCAAAGTACACAAGGGCCTTGTAGAGGATGTTCCCCGCCTCGATGTTCGGCACCACCAGGATGTCCGCCCGCCCAGCAAGGTCGCTGGTGATGCCCTTGTGCCTGGCGGCGTCCACGCTGACGGCGTTGTCCAGCGCCAGGGGGCCCTCCACGCGCGCGCCGCGGATGGCTCCGCGGTCCCCCATTTTTGCAAGGCCGGCGGCGTCCATCGTTGCAGGCATGTCGGGGTTCACCGTCTCGATGGCGCACAGGATGGCCACCACGGGCTCCGCCACGCCGAGGCGGTGCGCAACGTCCACCGCGTTCTGCACGATGTCCACTTTCTGGCGGAAGTCGGGACAAATGGTGAGCCCGGCGTCCGTGACGAAATACAGCCGTTCCGCGCCGGGGACATGGAACGCCCCCACGTGAGAGAGCGTCCGCCCCATTGTCAGGCCGTTTGCCCTGTTGAGGACTGCGTGCAGGAGGTCCGCGCTTGGCAGAAGGCCTTTGACGATGATGTCGGCTTCTCCGCGCGCAACCATCCTGACGGCTTCCGTGGCGGCCTCTGCGCCACCCGGGACATCCAGGATTTCCCAGCCATTGATCGAAACGCCGCACTCCTGGGCGGCTTTCCTGATCTCGTTGCCCGGCCCGACAAGCGTTGGCTTGCAGAAGCCCGCCGTGCAGGCCTCCGAGAGCGCTTTCAGGACTGATGTATCAGCCGCCTGGGCGACGACGAACCGGGCAGGGCCCGAACTCTGCGCCTTTTCCATCATCTCATCGAATGTCGTCATGGTTGCCGCCAGTATACCACGGGGTGCCCGGCGCTTGCACAATGCCCTGTTCCACACGAGATGAGGCCGCGCCGCGGGGCGAGCGGGGAGGAGATTTTTATTGACAAATGGCGGAACTATGATAGTGTCAGGTTAGTTCGGTCACGGAACGAACTAAGGAGGAACGAGGGATGAGGATCCAGAAGGTCTTTTTGGCGGCCGCATTGATTGCTGCCGCGCCGCTGTGCCTTTTCTCCCAAGGGGTGACCCTTGAGCTTCTCATCCACCAGAACGCCCCTCTGGTGGACTACATCACTTCTTTCAACGAGAAGTTCCACGCGCAGTACCCGAACATCACGGTCAACGTCTCCGTGGTGAAGGCGGATGAGCTTGCAACATCCACGCAGACCCGCCTTACCGCAAACGACGTGGACATCATCGACATGTTCGGCTTTGCGCAGGGGATCCAGCCGTTCATGAAGAACGCCGACAAGCCCAACTGGCAGACCCTGATAGAGGCGGGGCTGCTCATGGACCTGACCGGCCAGCCTTTCCTCAAGAATTATGACGCCTCCGCAGTCCGGGATGCCGGGTCCTTCAACGGAAAGGTCTATGAGGTCAACACGGGACGCTATGCCTTTACCGGCGTTTTCTACAACAAGGACCTCTTCAAGAAGTACGGGGTGAAAGTGCCCACCACGTGGGGCCAGCTCGTGGCAGCGTGCCAGACGTTCAAGAAGAACAACATCGCTCCCATGACCGCCGGCGGCAAGGACGGATGGCCCGTCCTTGTTGCGGGCTATGGGATCCTGCTTTCCGCCTATCCCGACCAGGCAGCGCTGGTGAAGGGGCTTTGGACGGGAAGCATCACGTGGAATGACGCCCGCTCCCTGGACATGTGGAAGAAGATGCAGGTCCTGGCGCGGGACATGATCGAGCCGGGGGCAAGCGGCATTGCCTTTGACGCGGCGCCCGGCCGGTTTGCCTCCGGCGCGGCCGCAATGCTTCCCGCGGGCTCCTGGGATGCGCCGGCAATCGCCGCGGCCAACCCGAAGCTGAACTTCGGCTACTTCCCCATGCCGGGCAGCGACAACCCCGCGGACAACAAGTACCTTGCCGGCAAGTACGACGTGGGATGGATCGTCGCCGCCGGAACGGACAAGAAGGACGCGGCCATGAAGTGGCTGGCATTCTTCTCCCAGCCGGAGAACTATCAGGCCTACGTCAACGCCACCGGCATCATGCCCACGCAGCCCACGGCAAAGCTCAACACGGTCCTGGGCCGCGAGGTGGCGCCGTACCTGGCCAACTTCCGGCTGGGTTACGAGCTGCTCTGGGTGAACCCGAAAGGCTTCGGGCAGTGGGCTCAGCCCAATGCCTCCTTCTTCAAGCCTTTCAACCAGTGGGACGATGCCCGGAAGCTTGCCGACCAGGCCCAGGCGGACCTGGACGCAGGCCTGAAAGCAAACCGCTAGCAGTCTTTCCTTGCATGTGCATGGGCGCCGCGCATCGAGCGCAAGGGCGCGGCGCCCCGATTTCCACGGACCACGGGAGGTGATCTGATGAAGCTCGGTTACTACTTCGGAGGAAGAGCGTCCCGGCTGGTTCCGTACCTCCTTCTTCTGCCGGGGATGCTTCTCTACTTTTTTGTCTCCCTGGGACCTTCGCTTGCCACGGTGTTCTATTCCTTTACGGACGCCTCCGGTCTCCTGGGCGCCCCCATGCACTTCGTCGGCCTCTCCAACTACCAGGAGTTTCTCTTCATGGGCCAGAACATCCGGGACAACGCCGATGTGCTGGTTCGAACGTTGGAGTTTTCCTTCCTTGTGACGGTGATCCAGACCGGCCTGGGCCTGGCGGCAGCCATGCTCCTGAACCAGCGCCTGGCTGCAACCACCGTATTCCGTACCGTCTTCTTCCTGCCGGTGATTCTCGGCGTCACGATTGTCGGGCTCACGTGGACGCTCTTCCTCTACCCTGTGGGCGGTCCGGCGGAGAAGCTTCTGAATCTGCTGGGCGGCCGCAGCGAGTTCCTTGGGGGGCCTCCCTTCCAGGCCTTCCTCTGGGTGACGTGGGTCCAGATCTGGGCAAACATGGGCGTGACCATGATCATCTTCCTTGGCGGGCTCCAGACCATCCCTTCCGAGCTGGTGGAGGCCGCCCGCATGGACGGAGCGGGGGGGTGGCAGACCTTTCGAAGCGTCACGTTTCCCCTTCTCACGCCCAGCCTCAACACCAACCTGACTCTTGCCATCATCGGGTCCCTGCAGGCGTGGCAGCTCCTGCTGGTGATGAAAGGGGTGACGAACGGGACGCAGGTCCTGGGGCTGATCATCTATGCAATTGCGTTCGGCCGCACGTCCGCCAACCCCACCTCGGTAGCCATGCGCCAGGGGTACGGGGCCGCGGCTTCGGTGGTCCTTTTCGTGCTGGTCCTCATCATCGGGATGGGCGCGCAAGTCCTCATGAGGCAACGGGAGAGGAGGGTGCTGGGATGAAAGGTCTGCCTGCCGGCTTCTCTCGGCGCGCAAGCTCTTCCCGCGTTGTCATGTTCATCGTTCTCCTGGCCCTTGCCGCCGTCTACCTCGGCCCTCTTCTCTCCGTGGTGAACGTCTCCCTGCAGACCAGCCAGGAGTTCAGCCTGGACCCCACGGCGCTGGCCCGCCAGCCCCAGTTTGCCAACTTCGTTACCGCCTGGAACAAGGCCAATTTCCCTCTGTACCTGCGAAACTCCCTGCTCTACACGGTTGTGGCCACCGCCGTGTACGTCCTCACCGCCGTATTCGTCGCGTTCCCCATTGCGCGCCGCTACGTGCGCGGGAGCGGTTTCCTCTTCAGTCTCTTTGTCGTGGCCCTCTTCCTTCCCTATGCGCTCATCCCGCAGTTCCAGCTCATGCTGCGCCTGCGGCTGTACAACACGCCTGTCGGGTACATCCTTCTCTTCCTGGTGGATCCCATCGGGATCGTCATCCTGGTGAACTACATCCGTTCCATCCCCCGCGAGCTGGATGAAGCGGCGGCCATGGACGGCAGCGGGTACACGCGCTTTGTGCTGCGCGTTCTTTTCCCCCTGATCAAGCCGGCTCTTGCCAGCGTGATCGTTCTTCACGCCATAGGGATCTGGAACGAGTACGTCACGCCCCTGATCTACCTGCCCAAGAAGGCCCTCATGCCCATTACCCGGGGCTTGATGGTGTTCTATGGCCAATACGGCAACGACTGGACCACCCTGGCTGCCGCAATCCTGATGCTGACGCTTCCCATTGTGGCGCTGTTCCTTGCGCTGCAGCGCTGGATCTACGCGGGAGTCCTGCAAGGATCGGTCCGGGGATGAGCTGCCACACCACGGGTTCCCGCACGGTCTTCTTTGACGATTTCCGCGCCCCCGCGCTGGACCGCGCGGCGTGGAACGTGCGCGTGACCGGCGCCACGGTCAACAACGAGCAGCAGGCATACGTGGACTCCTCCCAGACGGTCAGCGTGCTGCCGGACGGTTCCGTCCCCGACTCCCAGGGCGTCCTGGTCATCCAGCCGCGGTTCTCCCCTGGCTTTGTCACGCCGGAGGGGAGAAGGTTCGACTTCCTCTCCGGCCGGATTGACACCCGGGAGAAGGTCCGGTTCACGTACGGGACCGTGGAAGCCCGGATCATGCTCTGCGGCGGCCCCGGCCTGTGGCCCGCTTTCTGGGCGCTGGGCGACGAGGCCCGGTGGCCGGACTGCGGAGAGATCGACATCATGGAGAACGTCGGGGAGCCCGACTGGGTCAGCGCGGCCCTCCACGGCCCCGGCTACTCGGGTGAGACTGCCCTGACCAACCGGCTCTACCTCCCTCCCGGCGACGATGTGACGCGGTGGCACGTCTATTCCCTGGAATGGTCCGCGCAAAGCCTGGTGTTCCGCGTTGACGGCAGGATGCTGTATCGCGTCTCCCGCGCCATGGTGGAGTTCCTGGGACCGTGGGCGTACGACACGGAGAAATATCTCATTCTGAACTTTGCCCTTGGCGGCACTTTCCCCTTCAAGACCAACGGCGTCCTGCATCCCTACCGCGGGATCCCGCAGGAGACCGTGACGCGGATCCAGGCCGGTGAAGCGCGGATGATGGTGGACTGGGTAAAGGTGACGGGGGCCATCGAGGAGACGGACGTTCGCATGCTATGATGCGCTGACACCATGAACACCAAGTTGAACGAGATCAACGTGTCGCGCGTCCTCCAGAAGCTCTGGTTCAGCAAGGGGATCAGCAGGGTGGAGATTGCCCGCGAGCTGGGGCTGGGCAAGTCCACCGTGACGAACATTGTCGCGGCGCTCATGAAGCGCAACCTGGTCAAGCGCGTGAAGGCCGGAGAGTCCGGGCCCAGCGGGGGCAGGCGGCCCACGCACCTCAGCATCAACGGGCGCTACGGCTACATCCTGGGCATCGAGATCGAGACGGACCACTACACCGCGGTGGCCGCCGACATGCTGGGGCAGCTCATCCTGTCGGATTCCGGCCGCATGAGGTTCGACACGGACATCGTCTCCACGTTCCTTGAGGTGTCCGCCGCGCTGCGGAAGAAAACTGCCCGCATCGGCCTCCCGTTGATCGGCATTGGCGTTGGGACTGCCGGCATCATTGATCCCCACAAGGGCGTCATCGAGAAATCCAACCCGCTGAACATCCACGAGCCGGTGGACTTCTACCGCGGGATTGCTGCCCGGCAGGACGTGCCGGTCCTCATTGAGAATGACGCCAAATGCTGCTGCTGGGGAGAGCTGGCCTTCAAGAAGACGGAACGGCACACGAACTTCCTGTTCGTGCTGGGAGAGTTTCGGGAAGGCCGCACCGTGAAATCAGGCTACTGGGGGATTGCCGTGGGCCTGGCGTTTGTCCTCAACGGGAAGGTCCACTATGGGGAGGATTTCTCCGCGGGGGAGTTCCAGAGCATCCTGTGGAAGGAGCGCAACCAGGGGCAGTTTTCCATCACGGATGCCGCCTCGCGGACAATCCGCAAGGACCGCGCGGTCCTTGCCAAGGTGCTTCGCGAGCTGTGCGCCCACATCGCATTCCTGGTCAACATGCTCAACCTTACCTGCGTGGTATTCGGCGGAGAGATCAGCGCATACAAGGAAGAGATTGACAGAATCCTCCCGGAGGAAATCCGGCGAAACTGGTCGTACGAGAATACGGTGGACTGCACAATCGAGTACGCCACCCTGAGAGAGAAGGCTGTTGCCTACGGCGCCGCGGGCATGTTCCTGGAGCGTTTTTTTTCCATTCCGGATTTCGTGGACAGGACTGAGCAGGAAATCTCCTCAAAAATCAGCACCCTTTTCAAGCCGCGTCAACGCTGACCAGGCGCAGCTTCATCCCCCGTTGGGGATACTTTTTGAATCAGGACTTTCTTTCTCTTATTCTTTTGCAAATGACGTGCCATCTGCCAAAAGCTTGAAAACGGTCAGAATCCGGCGGAATGAGGCGCGACTTTGAGTCGATCCTTGCGTTTCGGGCGGATACCGGCTTCGCAGAGGGCGAAGAATCTTCGCTGGTTGCGAAAAGAAGGGGGCACTTCGCCTTGTCCCCGCATCCCGCAGCGGCTATAGTCGAGGCTGAATCGCTTTCAAGAACATTCAAGAAATGGAATTCAAATGGCTGTCGTGAAGCAGGGTGTCAAAGTGCTCATCGTCGACGATGAACCCATCATCGTCGAATCCATCAAGGAATACTTCCAGAGCTTGCGCATTGTCGGGTTCACGGATCCCGTCCACGCTCTCAAGGCCCTCACGGCGGAGCCCTGTGACATCGTCCTGGTGGATTATCGCATGCCCGGTCTTTCAGGGCTGGACCTGCTCATGGAGGCCCGGCGGCTCTCCGCTTACAAGGTCGGGATCCTGCTCACCGCATATGCGGACAAGGATCTGCTGCGCCAGTTCATCAACCAGAACCTGATCCAGAAGGTACTGGAAAAGCCCCTGGACCTTGAGGAGCTGGGCAGGGTCCTGGAGGACGCCATTGCCGAGTGCGAGCAGATCCATGCCCAGCAGGTGGAGGTGGAGGAGCTTCGCCGGGACTACCAGAAGCTCATGGCGGATCCGGGCGGCGTCCTCTCGCGGGTGGTCGGATCAGACGCCGGCATGAGCCAGGCCATGCAGAGGGCGCGGCAGTTCGCCGCAACGGAGGAGAACGTCCTGCTGACCGGAGAGACAGGAACAGGGAAGGAGCTGCTCACCCGGGTGATCCACGCGTTCAGCCGGCGAAAAAGCGGGCCGTTCGTCAAGATCAACTGCGGGGCCATCCCCGAGTCTCTCATCGAGAGCGAGCTGTTCGGCTCCGCCCGCGGCGCTTTCTCCGGCGCCTACCGGGACCGCAAGGGGAAAATAGAGGAGTCCGACGGCGGCACGCTCTTCCTGGACGAGGTGGGCGAGCTGAAGCTGGAGCTGCAGTCCCGGCTTCTCCACGTGGTCCAGGACAAGACAGTGGAGAGGGTGGGGAGCAACCGGCAGCTCCGCGTGGACTTCCGCCTCATTGCCGCCTCCAACCGCGACCTTCGGGAAGAATGCCGCGCGGGGCGCTTCCGGGAGGACCTGTACTTCCGGCTTGCAACGCTCCACCTTCATCTGCCTCCGCTTCGGGAGCGGCGGGAGGACATTCCCCTCCTGGTGGATCACTTCCTGGAGGTGTTCGCCGTGGAGCTGAACAGGAGAAAGCCGGGCGTGGAGGCCCGCGTGCTGGATCGCCTGAGCGCATACGCCTGGCCGGGCAATGTGAGGGAGCTTGAAAACACCATCAAGCGCGCTCTCATCATGACGGATTCCCGGGAAAGGACCATCCCGGAAACCGCCTTCGAGGGAATCCCTGCGCGGGTGGAGAGCGCCGCCGGCACCGTGGACATGGCGGTGGACCTGATCTGCAGCCAGCTCCAGAACAAGCCGGCGCTCCTGGATACGATAGAAGACAAGATCCTTGAAGCGGTGCTGCGGAAGGCAGGCGGGTCCGTGATGGAAGCAGTGCGGCAATCCGGGATTCCGAAGGATCGCTTTTACCGGCTTGCCAGGAGACAACCCCTCAGCCCGCTGGAAGAAATACCCCCCGGCCGTACAAAGGAGCAGTGACGGCAAAGCCCGTGGTTCCGCATGACGGCGCCGCTACGCCGATCTCCCACCCCATGGCGTCCGCAAGCTCACGCGCCGTATAGAGACCGATTGCGGATTCCCCCGGGTGGGACGTGAAGAAAGGCTCAAACATCCTTGCCAGCGCCTCCCCGTCCGGCTGCCGCCCCGCGTAGCAGGCGGTGATCCGGGCACGGGGTTGCGATGCTGCCGGGAGCTCCGTTTCCACGGCTATCTCCACGCAGCCGCCATTCCCAAGCGATGCGGAAGCGCTGGAGACGAGGTTTTCCAGGATCCGCCGGGCCGCCCGGGCGTCCCCTAGGACTCTTGTCCCCGGCTCCACGCGGGAGATCACCGTGGCCCCGAGCTTTCCACCGAAGCTTTCCAGGTGGCTTGCCAGCTCCTGGACGTCAAGCGGCCGCACCGTGAGGACCGGGCGGCAAAGCAGCATCTCGGCGTCGGAAAGGATCTTTACAATCCGCGCGGCCCCTTCCTCCGCGTAGCGGAGCCAGGTTGCCGCGCGCGCATGATCGAAGTCCGCCCCGCCTTCCTCCAGCAATCTCTTGAGGTTGGCGACCGGCCCCGTGACGGCGGAGAGCGGATTGCGGATGGCATGAGCCAGCCCTGCCAGGAACGCCTCGAATGCCCGCCTTTTCTCCAGGGTCCGCGCGTCCTTTTCCTCCTCCGCGCGGCGAACCATGTTGAACAGCTTCAGCGCCAGCTCATCGATGAGGAACGGCTTGACCACGTAGTCCGCCGCTCCGTCGGCAAGCCGGCTGAGCCGCTCCCGGGGATCCGTCATTGCGGTGATGAAGATGAACGGCACACGGGCAAGTCGCGCGTCCGCGCGGACCCGGCGGAACAGCTCGTTGCCGTCCATGCCGTCCATCATCAGGTCGGAGATGATGCCGCAGCAGGGGCCCGCCCCTTCAAGGCATGCAAGCGCTTCCCTGCCGTTGGCCGCGGCGCGGACGGGGAAAGTCTCCGAGACGCGGGAGCACAGCAAGGCTCGGAGGTCCGGATCATCCTCCACCACCAGGACCATGGGCCTCCCATCCGCCTGGGAGCCCGCGCTCTTTGCGCCCCCGACTTCCGTGGAGGCAGCCGCAGGGCTCTCCGCTGCCGCCACCGGTGTCGCCACGGCCACCGGCG
>Ga0335078_10013972_pt1 | contig 11897 bp, 11 predicted proteins | sample Lox_Sample_32_FD_206711 | JGI IMG/M metagenome (GOLD analysis project Ga0335078, IMG submission 206711) | Soil microbial communities from Loxahatchee National Wildlife Refuge, Florida, United States - Lox_Sample_3.2 | ecosystem: Environmental > Terrestrial > Soil > Wetlands | place: USA... | reverse complement strand
GGATTTATCGACTACGAGATCGTGTTCCCGCAGGAAGGCGCGGACAGCGTCGACGGCGTCGACGTGCGGATTCTGGACGCAGTGAAGAAGCAGCTCGGGATGAAGTTGGAGGCGGCGAAAGGCAACGTCGATTTTCTGATAATCGACGGGGTTCAGAGGCCTTCGGAAAATTGATGTAAGTGTGGAATGTCGTCCAAGCCATGGCCGTGGCCCTGCCAAAAGAGGTTGGAATGATAGTGCGGCTTTCGCTCGCTACATCCGTGGCCATAGCCTGCGCAGCGATGGCTCTGGCTCAAGAACAGAAGCTCGCCTTTGACGTGGTCTCCGTCCGGCCGAACACGACTTGCGCGGCTAACGGCGGCGGTTCAGCCGGAATCCCGCGCGTGGCTCCCGGCAGAATCGATACGCGGTGTGTCACGGTGCGAGCTCTTCTCCTCATGGCCTATAACGCGGCGACAGCCGAGGCCTTGAGCGCAACCATAAACGGAGGCGGGATTCTGCGCGTCGTTGATGGACCCAAATGGGTAGATCGGATCGGTACGATATTTCCGCAACTGCTTCCGGCAACCCGCCAGTTGAACAGATGAGGGGGCCCATGCTACTTGCGCTACTCGCGGACCGGTTCAAGGTGAAAGTGCATCGGGAGTCGCGAGAGACGCCGGGCTATGAGTTGATCGTAAAAGACGCGTCGAAGCTCCACCCCGCCAAGAACCCAAATTGTGTCCCGATACGGGATATGAACAGGGAACAAGCGGCCGCTGAGTTGGCCGCCGCCGCCGCTTCGGACAATAAGACAAATGTCTGCGGGCCTCGCAACAGCGGGACCCTACAGAACCAGGTTACCGACTTCAATGGTGTCACGATGGCCGAGCTCGCGGCGCTGGCTTTCCCGACCTATATCGGTCAGGAGCGTCCGATTATCGACAAGACGGGACTCAAAGGCCGCTATGATTTCCACCTTGAATACACTCGCCCGAGTACGGGCATGCGAATCCGCAACGGTGTGGTCACGGTTACTCCCGAACCGCCGTCGACGGATATGCCCGGTCCGTCGTTCTTCACCGCGATCCAAGAACAGTTGGGGCTGAAACTATCCGCAAGCAAGGACCCCGTGGAGGTGATTGTTCTTGATTATGCGGAGAAGCCCTCCCCGAATTGAGCCCATGCGCCCAGTTTTCTGATCTCAAACGAATCTGGAGTTTGACGCGTCTCTATAACAAGGCTCGCCCTGGGAGCAAGTGAGGTTAACAACTGCACGAGCAATTGCGGCGACGGTTATCGCCTGCATCGCGCGCGGCCAGTCTTCCGCACCGCGCCCCGAATTCGAAGTTGCGTCGGTCAGGATCAACAAGAACAACGGACCGAGCGATATGAGAGGACCGCGGCGGTCCGGCGATGCGGTGGTCATGCATAACACGCAGATCTACAGCGTGATTTTCTACGCCTATCATTTGACCGGCAACTACCAAATCGCCGGATACAAGGACCCTTCGGACGAGTCGGGCTGGGTGGATATCGAGGCCCGAGCCCCAGCCAATGCAACCGAGGGTCAAATCCGGCTGATGTTCCAATCGCTGCTGGAAGATCGCTTCAAGCTTAAAGTGCATCACGAGACCCGGGACATTCCCGAATACGAGCTGACGATCGCCAAGGGCAAGGCGAAGCTCACGCCCGCACGAGAAGGCGACATGACCGTGACGATTGAAGGCCGCACATTCCCGGCGCGCGCCGGTGCCTGCAGCACAACGCTGTGGAACGAAGGCGGGCACATCGTGTGCCGCCGCCGGAATGGAGGCGATCACCAGCCAACTTAGCGCTCTCTTGCAATCTCCGGTGACGGATCGAACGGGCATTACCGGTAACTACGATTTGAACCTTCTTTATCTACCCGACAACCGGAAGCTGGAGGCCGATGCGCCTCCCGCTCCGTTGTTACTCGACGCTGTTCAGGAAGGTCTGGGATTGAAGCTCGATAAGGTCAAAGGCTCGGTGGACGTTCTGGTGATCGATCACCTGGAAAAACCGTCTGAGAATTGAGTGCTGTCGCTACATCCGGCAGCGGTGACTTTCCTGCTGGCGCTGCTCGCCGGTACTGCACGAACGCAGGATCGACTCCGAACGCCGAATGATCCGAACGGCGATCCGACGAGACACCTCGTAACTTCGCACCTCGATCCGGACGCGTACCGAATTCAGACCGATGATACTCTTCTTGTCACACGACAAGCTAAAGATCGGAACGGCGGAAGAGATCTGGTTCTATGTGCCGTTGCGCGAGGATGGCAGGATCGTCGTAGCTCCGTTGAGCAAAGTAACGAACGCGATTTCTTCGGAGGACTACATAAGAGCGGAAGGCTTAACTTTTTCGGAATTGCAAAAAGAGCTGACGCAAAAGTTTTCCAAAAAAGGTCAAGGAGCCGCACTTAACGGCGAAGCTCTATCAGCCGGCCGCACCCATCTTCAAGCCGATTCTTTAAGCTGGGGTCGCGCTAGCGCCGTTCCGCCGGTACTGGATCGCGCTTCGCGAAAACCTTCACCGAGGACGCGATCAGCACCACTCCCAGGAAGGCCTTCAGCAGGCTGGCCGGTGCGTAATGAGCGAGCAATCCGCCGGCGATCGCTCCTATCACCGCCCCCGCGCCCATCGGCACGATCAGGCGAAGCATGATTTCGCGGTCATCTAAACGTCCGGCGCGATAGTGCCTGATGAGGCTCGTAACCACGGTCGGAATGCTGACCATTTGCCCGAGTGATCCGGCCGCTTTGACCGGAGCGCCGAACCCGAGAATCAGCGTGGGAATGATGATCTCGCCTCCAGCCACGCCTAACACTCCGCTGATCGCGCCGATCAAGAATCCCAGCGCCAGTCCTGATCCGACCTTGAGGAGCGCCGAACTTCGAAATATGCCCACCGGTGTGAATGGCAAAACGGCCTCGGCCATCATTACCAGTCCGAGCGCGAGAAGCAACACAAACACCGCTCGTCTGAGCGCGCGTGGTGAAAGAAGCTTCAACACGCTTACGCCCATGTACGCCCCTGCTGCCGCGCCGAGCCCGAGCGCGGAAGTTTCGAGAAGGAATGGAACCAGGCTCGCCGTGTTGAGCGAGTACAAGCGCGCGGGCAGCGCCGCGAGGAGCGTGATCAGACTCACCGCCATGTTTACGGGTATGGCGATGTTCAAGGGCAGGGCGAGCGTGCCCGCGAGATAGGGAATTCTCAGTTCCGCGCCGCCCAACCCGACCAAACCTCCGGCCAATCCGACGACGAATCCAACAAATGCGTTGAGAGCGACGCGCCGCGGAGTCGCGCCTGTTTGCTTGCCAAGTTGAGATGCAGGGCTTGCCAGAAAGCCCACGATATCATAGAGGTGAGAACCAGGAAGCGAGTACCAAATCAGCTTGGCAAAAGGAGTTATGGACGACGTGCGAATGCGCGGATTCGCGCAGCGCCACACGGTCCAGAGTGCGCTCGAATGGCTGGATGCACAGCTTGAGCTTGTTTCCGCGGAGACCGTTTCGCTGTGCGCCGCCGCTGGCCGAGTGCTGGCAAATTCGATCGTGAGCGAGATCGACGTTCCGGGATTTGATCGCGCCACCATGGATGGTTACGCGGTGGTCGCGGATAGCACGGATGGCGCGGCTGCTTACAGCCGCCTGCCGCTGACCGTGATCGGCGATTCCATGCCCGGCCGTCCGTTTGACGGGTCGATGTTGGCTGGCCAAGCCGTTCGCGTCATGACGGGAGCTCCGATGCCAAAGGGCGCGGATGCCGTGCTGCCGGCTGAATGGGTGGAAGCGGAGGACGCCAGCGGATCGACGATTAGCGCGTTATCCGCCGTTCCGCCCGGAAAGAATGTCGGTAAACGCGGCGAGGATATCGTCAGAGGCACAACCGTGCTTCAAGCGGGACGCGTGCTTCGGCCGCAGGATTTGGGTCTTCTCAGTTCGATCGGCCACGGCGAGGTCCGCGTGATTAGGCGGCCAAGAGTGCGGCTCGCGGTGACCGGTAATGAACTGCTGCCGGCGGGCACGCGGCCGCATGATTTCCACATCGCCGATGCCAACGGCCCGATGCTCACCGCGCTGATCGAACGCGACGGAGGGATCGTCGACTTTTTCGGTCCTCTTCGCGACGATCGCAACGCCATCCTCGAAGCGCTGCATGCCGACGCGGACATCGTAATTGTTTCCGGTGGATCGAGCGTGGGCATTGAGGATCTTGCGCCGACGCTCGTGGCGGAGCATGGGGAGTTGGCTGTGCACGGGATCGCGATGCGGCCTAGCAGCCCCACTGGCCTCGGGCGCATTGGGCATCGCATCATCATTCTGCTTCCGGGCAATCCCGTTTCCTGCCTCTGCGCCTACGATTTCTTCGGCGGACGCGCGGTGCGCGCGCTCGGCGGAAGGAACAAGGCGTGGCCGTATCGGTCCATCCGCGCGAAGCTGAATCGCAAGATCAATTCGCAGATCGGCCGACTCGACTATGCTCGCGTGAAAGTGGAGAACGGATCTGTCGAACCGCTCTCGATTGGCGGCGCGTCGGTGCTCTCATCCGCCACGCGCGCGGACGGCTTCGTGATCGTCGGTGACGATAGCGAGGGCTTCGCCGCGGGCGCGGAAGTCGAAGTCTGGCTCTATGCGTGAGCAGGAGCAGTTCCTCAATGTCCTCGACCGGGACGAGGCGGAGCGGCGCTTTCGCGCGGCGCTCGATTGCACGCCGCGAGGCACGGAATCCGTTCCGCTCGATGCCGCGCTGGGACGCGTGTTGGCTGCCGACGTCGTCTCGCCGGTTGACGTGCCGTCCTTCGACCGTTCGAATGTGGATGGGTTCGCCGTGATCGCCGAAGATACGTTCGGCGCGACGGAAGAAGCTCCGCGCACGCTGGCTTTAGAGAAGGAAGAGATTCACACGGGCATCGTTCCCGCTACCGTGATTCATCCCGGAAGCGCCGTGCTGATCGCGACGGGCGGGATGGTTCCGCGCGGCGCGGATGCGGTGGTCATGGTGGAGTATACGGACGCGCGAGGGTGCGATCTTCGCGTAGCGCGGCCGGTAACCGCCGGCAGCGGCATTTCCTTCGCCGGCACCGATATTACGGCGGGCGAAACCGTTCTTCGCGCGGGCCGGTTGCTCACCAGCCGCGACACCGGCGTGCTCGCTGCAATCGGAGTTTCGGCTGTCGACGTTTGGCGAAAGCCGGTCGTGGCGATTCTTTCAACCGGTGATGAGATCATCGCGCCGGGCGAGAACATGGGCCCGGCGAAGGTCTACGATTCGAACGGGCAAGTGCTTGCCGATGCTGTTCGCGAGCTGGGCGGCGAAGTGCGCCGGCTCGGCATTGTGCATGACGATATCTATGCGCTGCGAAAACGCCTACGCGACGCGATCGAATTCGCCGATGTCGTTCTGTTGTCCGGTGGAACCAGCAAAGGCGCGGGAGACGTATCGTATCGGGTTGTCGAAGAGCTGAACGATCCTGGAATCGTCGCGCATGGCGTTGCGCTCAAGCCCGGCAAGCCGATTTGCCTGGCGGCTACGGGAGGCAAGGCTGTGGTGGTGCTGCCAGGCTTCCCCACCTCGGCGATTTTCACGTTTCACGAATTTGTCGCGCCGGTGATACGGTTGCTCGCCGGGCGAGGTTCGGAGAAGCGGTCGGTGGTCCCTGCGAGACTTGCCGTGAAGGTGAATAGCGAGATCGGACGCACGGAGTACTTGCTGGTGGGGCTGGTGGAAATTCCAGGCGCGGGGGCGGAGGCGCAGCTCGCCGCATATCCCATGGGCCAAGGCTCGGGAAGTGTCACGACATTCAGCAGAGCCGACGGCTTCGCCACGATCGGGAGGCACGAGGAGATCGTCCAAGCAGGAACGCTTATCAACGTTCAGCTTCTCAGCCGCGATCTTCAATTGGCGGATCTGGTTGTGATCGGCAGCCATTGCGTGGCGCTCGATTATCTCCTCGGGGAGCTGGAGCGGACGGGCGTGCGGTCGAAGTTCTTGGCGGTCGGAAGCACGGCAGGGCTGATAGCGGCCAAACGCGGCGAATGCGATCTGGCGGGCGTTCATCTTCTAGATCCACTCACGAACGAATACAACCGTCCATTTCTGACTCCGGAGTTGGATCTGATTCCTGGCTACGGGAGGTTGCAAGGCATCGTCTTTCGCCGTGGCGATGCGCGTTTCGAAGGCCGAACGGCGCAGGAAGCAATCGCAAAAGCGGTAAACGATTCTTCTTGCGTGATGGTGAATCGCAACCAGGGAAGCGGGACGCGCGTTTTGATCGATCGGTTGCTCGGCGGCGCGAAGCCGCGGGGCTACGCCGTTCAACCGCGAAACCACAATGCCGTCGCAGCGGCGGTGCTGCAGGGGCGAGCGGATTGGGGAATGACGCTGGATACGATCGCGTGCAATGCGGGTCTCGGGTTTCTGCCGGTTCAAGCGGAACGGTACGATTTCATCACGCCGATAGCGCGAGCGAAGCGGCCGGGCGTGATCGCCTTTCGCAAACTGCTCGACCAAGCGTCCACGCGAGAAGCTCTGGTGGGCCTCGGGATGCAGCCATGACAGTCGGCGGAATCGTGCTGTGCGGCGGGCGATCGACCCGAATGGGCGTTCCTAAGGCCACTCTGCCGTTCGGTCCCGAAACCATGTTGCAGCGAGTGGTGCGGTTGCTCGGTACGGTAGTTGCGCCGATAGTCGTCGTCGCCGCGCGCGACCAGCAGCTTCCGGAGCTAGCGGAAAGCGTGATTCATACCGTCGACGAACGCGAGCAGCGCGGCCCGCTGGAAGGGCTTCGCGCGGGGCTGAAGGCGTTGCCGGATTCGATCGACGCGGCGTATGTAACAAGCTGCGACGTGCCGCTGCTGGTCCCCGGTTTTGTTACACGGATGATCGAGCTTCTGGGCGATCACGATATCGCTGTTATGGAAATCGAAGGGTTCCCCCATCCGCTCTCGGCGATTTACCGCCGCGACATACTGCCCCAAGTTGAGTCGCTGCTGGAACGGGACAGGCTCCGGCCGGTCTTTCTTTTCGAAGCAGTCCGAACTCGCCGGGTGCTGCCAGAGGAGATGATCGCGGCCGATCCCGAACTCCGCACGCTAAGGAATTTGAACACTCCCGCGGATTACGAAAAGGCGCTATCGGAGGCCGGGTTCTCGCGCAGCGCCTGAAGCGCTACCACCCGCGCTGGCGATGATATTCGGCCACCAGCAGATCCAGCCGCTTACGGCTCAGCGATGCCGCGGGATCGTTGGGCAATGGCGTGTTCAAGAAACGCTCCGGCAGGGTATCCTCGGCGGGCGTCCACCCCGCGAGAACATTGAACTGGCGCTTCGCTGATACGATGCGTTTGGCGGTTTCGCGCAGCTCATCGGCCGTTACTTCCCAGCCGGTTACTTTCCGCAGCATCTCGGCGGATTCGGCATAGAAGTCTTCGAAGACGCCGCGCAGGAATTTGCACATGATCAGCGAATCCATCAGCGCGGCCTTATCTTCCGTTTCGATCGCATGCCGCACGGCATCGGTCGTCACATTTCGCCGATCAACCTTGGCGGAAAAATCGACCTCATAGGCGCCGCTGCGATTATGATCCGCGCCACGCGCGCCCACGGCAAAGCCGAGCGCCATGGTTTGCAGCGCCCTCGGCTCATAGCCGGGAATTTCGAGCCCCTTGACCTGCGGTGCGATCGCGATGCTGTTGTGCCCGATAACCTGCGCCGCGCGGCGGCTGCCTTCCGCCAACAGATCGCCGATTCCTTCGCGTGAGCCGATCAGATCGAGAGCGCGAAGCAGCGCCTCGCCGCTACCAAACGTCAGCCATTGCTCCTTCAACCAGCCGCGCTCCACGCACTCCATCGCGAAGGCGATCGTGCCGCCGGCGCTGATCGTATCGATGCCAAGCTCGTCGCATCGCTGCGAGGCTCGCAGGACGGCATCCGCATCGCTTACGCCGCATAAGGACCCCAGCGCGAACAGGTTTTCGTACTCGACCCGGACTCGGGTCTTGCCAAGCGAATAAATATGCTCGCAGCCGATGGTGCACGCGACGCAGCTATCGCGAGTCTTGGAGCGGGTCTCGCTCAACCCTTCGGGTGACAGATTGGCTGCCTCTTCGAACGAGCCGGTTTGAAAATTACGCGTCGGCAGCGTGCCGAATCGATTGAAGGTGAGAAGATTCGAGGCCGTGCCGAGCTCGCGATACTTCGCCGTGGCAGGCCCGAAGGAGCGCTTCGAGAGCGACCGGCTCAGCTCCGTGAGTTCTCGCGGATGCGCCCACTCGGTGTATTGCGTGCCGCGCACGGCGATTGCCTTGATGTTCTTCGCGCCGAGCACGGCGCCGCTGCCGCCACGGCCCGCATGGCGGCCATCGTGCGAAACGCTTGCGTAACGAACGGCGCTCTCGCCCGCTGGACCGATGGACGCGATGCGATATCCGTTCCCCAGGCGCGCTCTCAAGCCCGCTTCGGTCTCCGGGCACGTCGCTCCACGAAACTCTTCCGCCGATTCGAGGCGCACTTCGCCGTCGTCGATAACAATTGCAGAAAGCTGCGGCGCGCGGCCGACGATCATGATCGCGTCGCAGCCGGAGCGCTTTCCCGCGACCGCGAAGCCGCTGCTGGAGAGAGAATCGTTGATGCGTCCGGTCAGTGGGCTCTTGCTGACTACGGCAAATTTAGCCGAGGTCGTCAGCGGGCTTCCCACCAGCGGACTGAACGCGAAAATCAGAGGCGCTTCCGGAGCAAGCGGATCGGCCTCCGCGGCGCCCGTGTCGAGCAACAGCCGCACGCCTAGGCCGCTGCCGCCGAGATACTCGCGCAGAAGCGTGTCGTCGAGCGGGACGAACTCCCCGGCGCCGTTCGTGACATCGATGCGTAAGTAGCGGCCGTGGTAGCCGAAGGCCATTTATCGAATTACCCTCCCGCGTCGGCCGAAAGGATCAGCACACAATCGTTTTCGCCGAGCGGTGTTTCGGGATCGCTAATGAACCGGTCGCCGTTCAGGTTCGCCACCAGCGCGGATTGCAATCGGTCCTTGCAAATGAGAGTTCCGAGCGGGGGAATCTGCTCCGCGAGGGCCTTGAAAAGCTGCCCCAGCGTGCCCGCCTGCACGTCGTAGCTGGCCATTCCGGCCCGCTCCCGTGGAATGCCAAAGAACTCAACATGCATGGCAGCAGCACTCGTATGATAGCATGGCAGTTAGCCGCCATCTCCAAGATGAAGACCCGTGGAGATCGCGCCACCGCCCTGATGGAGACAGATGAAGGATTCCGCCACCGTTTCTACGATTGACTCCGCCTCTAACGGACCGGGAAAGAAGACAAAACAGCGTGGCGGCCGCGGACGTGTAAGGTCAACACCTAAGGGACGCAGGGTCGATCCCAAGGCGCTTGAGGAGGTGGTGGCCCTGCTCGGCGACGCGCCGCGGCGCCGCGATCTGCTGATCGAGCACCTGCACAAGATTCAAGACCGCTACGGTTGTCTCGCCGCGCCGCATGTGGTTGCGCTGGCGGCGGAGATGAAGATGGCGATGACAGAGGTTTACGAAGTTGCCACCTTTTACCACCACTTCGATGTAATCAAGGATGGCGATACGCCGCCTCCGCCGATCACCGTGCGTGTTTGCGATTCGATTGCCTGCGAATTGGCCGGCGCGCACAAGCTGCTGGGGGAGTTGCCCGGAAAGCTCGGCGCCGGAGTTCGCGTGCTGCACGCTCCGTGCGTCGGCCGCTGCGAAACTGCGCCGGTTGCGGTGGTGGGTCAGAATCCGATTCCGAACGCGACCGTGGATCAGGTGACGAAGACGGTCGAAGCGGGTCAGGTGAAGCATCCGTCAGAGCGGAGCAATGTGACTCCCGGCCATATCGATTACGCCGCTTACCGCGCCTCGGGTGGGTACGCTCTGGCTGCGGCGTGCTTCTCGGGCGAGAAGAAGCCCGCCGATGTGATCGCGCTGATGGAAGATTCGGGACTGCGCGGCCTGGGTGGCGCGGGCTTTCCCGCCGGCCGCAAGTGGAAGCTGGTCGCGGCGGAGCCGGCCCCGCGGCTGATGGCGATCAACATCGATGAAGGCGAACCGGGTACGTTTAAGGACCGCTTCTATCTCGAGCGCGATCCGCACCGATTCATTGAAGGCGCGCTGATCGCGGCGTGGGCCGTCGGCATTGAAGCGATTTACATTTACCTCCGTGACGAATACCACGGTTGCCGTGCGATCCTGGAGCGTGAGCTCGCGGCGTTGAAGGCGAATCCGCCGTACGCGATTCCCGAAATCCATCTTCGCCGAGGCGCGGGCGCGTACATTTGCGGCGAAGAATCTTCGATGATCGAATCGATCGAGGGCAAGCGCGGTGAGCCGCGCCTGCGTCCGCCGTACGTCGCGCAAGTCGGTCTGTTCGGCCGGCCGACGCTCGAGCACAACATGGAAACGCTGCACTGCGTGCGCGAGATCATGGAGAAGGGGCCGGCTTGGTTCGCAGGGCATGGACGCCACGGGCGAAAGGGCCTGCGGTCGTTTTCACTGAGCGGAAGGGTCAAAAAGCCGGGGGTGCATCTCGCGCCGGCTGGCATCACGCTTCGCGAGCTGGTCGACGAATACGGTGGCGGCATGCTGGATGGCCACGAATTGTACGGGTATCTACCGGGCGGAGCTTCGGGCGGGATTTTGCCCGCGTCGCTGGCCGATATTCCGCTGGATTTCGATACCTTGAATCCGTACGGCTGCTTTATCGGCTCAGCGGCGATTGTGGTTCTTTCGAATCACGATACCGCGGCGGCCGCAGCTCGCAATCTGATGCGGTTTTTCTCGGATGAGTCATGCGGCCAATGCACGCCATGCCGGGTCGGCACTCAGAAAGCGCTTCAATTGATGGAGCACAAGCATTGGGACGCGCCGCTGCTTCAGGAGCTTTCGCAAGCCATGATGGACGCGTCGATTTGCGGATTGGGGCAAGCCGCGCCGAATCCGGCTTTGACCGTTATTAAATATTTTCCGGGCGAGGTTGAGTGATGGGCGGCGGGTCGAGTAATGGGGGAAGTCGAGTAATGGAAGTTAAAAACGGATATCACAAGGCTCCCGCAGTCGCGTTCAGGTTGAACGGGAAGCCGGTCGACTATCGTCCTGGCGAGACCATCCTCCAGGCCGCGGATCGTCATGGCGTGGAAATACCGCGCCTTTGCTACATGGACGGCATGCGCGCTGACGGCAACTGCCGCACCTGCATGGTGGAAATCAAGGGCGAGCGCGTTCTGGCTCCGTCCTGCTGCCGTTATCCCAAGGAAGGCATGGAGGTCACCACCAATAGCGCGCGTGCGTTGACCAGCCAGAAGATGTCTCTGGAGCTCTTGCTTTCTGACGTCCCTGAGACGGCTTACACGCTGAATTCGGAGCTCGATCTCTGGGCCAAGAAGTTGTCCATCGGCAAGCCGCGTTTCCCCTCGCGCCATCAGCCGGCCGAGGATCTCTCGCATCCGGCGATGGCCGTGAATCTGGATGCTTGCATCCAGTGCAAGCGCTGCGTTCGCGCGTGCCGCGAAGAGCAAGTGAACGACGTCATCGGCTACGCGTTCCGAGGCGGCCATTCCAAGATCGTATTCGACCTCGACGATCCGATGGGGAACTCGACTTGCGTTGCTTGTGGCGAGTGCGTCCAGGCGTGCCCGACCGGCGCGCTGATGCCCGCGCGTGAAGTCGGCAAAATCGCTCCGGAAAAGCAGGTCAATTCGGTCTGTCCGTATTGCGGCGTGGGCTGCCAGCTCACCTACAACGTCCGGGACAACAAGATTATCTACGTGCAGGGCAGGGACGGTCCCGCCAATTCCAGCCGCCTGTGCGTGAAGGGCCGCTACGGCTTCGACTACGTTCAACATAAGCATCGCCTCACCAAGCCGCTGATCCGCAA
>Ga0335078_10013971_pt1 | contig 11897 bp, 14 predicted proteins | sample Lox_Sample_32_FD_206711 | JGI IMG/M metagenome (GOLD analysis project Ga0335078, IMG submission 206711) | Soil microbial communities from Loxahatchee National Wildlife Refuge, Florida, United States - Lox_Sample_3.2 | ecosystem: Environmental > Terrestrial > Soil > Wetlands | place: USA... | reverse complement strand
CTCATTTCCGCTTGGGCCTCCTGTCTGAGCTTAGCCCCTGAAAGGCTTCAATGACGGCCCACTTTAGACTGAAGTTTGTATTTTCGGACTTACATCCATCCCGTCCTTAAATACATATATCCCACAATCATCACCCTTTCTAATCGGAAGGATTCGCTTCGCTCTTTAAAAGCCTTCACGGGCGCACCTCGCTCCTTGCTCGTTCGTTCGTTCTTTCGTTGATTCGTTTATTCATTCTTCAACTACAACAATGCGTACAAAATTTTCATTCGTTTTGCTCCTGGCGAGCCTTTGCTCTCTCATCAAATTTTCCCTTGCGCAAGACGTGCTCAAAATCACCCAACCCAAGGAGAAGCACTACCTCAAACCAGGCGAAACCTACCAAATCCTCTGGCAAGCAAACCAAACGACTCCCTACGGCGATGAAATCGACATCGTATCCATCGAACTCGTCTCCGATCAGAATATCGCGACAATCTTCCCTGGCCATGCCTGCATTGACACCCCTGAGCCAACCTGTATTGAAGTCGCCTCGAATATCTCGAACACAGGAAACTTCACTTGGAAAATTCCCGCGAATGCACCGCAGAGTCCGAATTATTTTTTGGACATTTATGTTCCTGATCCGCCGTTTGGAGGGCCTTATTATTGGATGACGGGGAATTTCTCGATTAATTCTACTACCCCGAGTAATTCGTTGTTGGTTGTGCCGACTTATTCTCCCCCGAATCCGAATACGACTCTCTCGGCGAATTCTACGAATTCTACTTTAGCGGCAGATGGTAATCTCTCATTACATGTAGCTGACGCGTAGGTTCTGATGGTGGAAGTGGAAGTGGAAGTGGGATGTCCACTGCCGCTATCGGCGGTATTATTGGCGCAATCGTCGGTGGCTGTCTCCTTATCGCATTTATCGTTACTCTCATTACATTGAGACGAAAGACTCGATATCAAGCATCGAAGAATTTACGGAATAGTGTTGCTATGGAGAGTACGTGGAGAAAGGATGAGCCACCTTCGTATAAGTCTCCTACGAAGGAGGAGATTGAGATGACGGAGGATCACCGTTCAGGACGTGGTGGAGGAATAAGGTATCCTGATCCAGATGAGATGGATCGATTTGTTGCGGGTGGACGTTTGCGGTCTGATCAAAGCAGGATCTGATAATGGATGAAGGGACTTTATGTACATGGTGACGCTAGCATTAGAGACGTTGGCCTGTTGAAATATCTCTAATAACTGAGTTGGGAGGATAATGCGATTGATGAGATGGATCAAATATTATATGAATGGATCTGAATTGTCTGCACTCCATATGCAAGTGAGAATAAATTTCCCAACACCAATTCTTCATTCTAAAGATTTACCTTCCATCTCATTCCTTTAAACCGAAGTCGTAGCCCCTTCAAAATTTCCTTAGTCAAGACCTGTTACGGAATCTGTTTCAAGCCTTCTCGCGCGACGGCCCGTGTTGAGATAACGCGTCTGGATTTCGATTTTGACTGACAGCGATATGACTAATGAAGACGCGTGGTGAGACGATCAATCACCCGGACGACATCCATTCCACATCGACATCGAAAGACCTCGAAGGATCCAAGGACGACAGAAAACATCCTCTACATCCTTGAACTTTGTCTGTTGATAATTGCCAAAGTCTTCAGATAGCTTTTCTCTCTCTCTGTAATTCTATCCCTTGAAGATGGCAGATCTTCTTACTCCCGGGGTTATACGCGCCATCTACGAAAGCGAAATTCTGCCTGTCCCCGACCACGAGAATCCCGTTCTCCAAGTCCTTGCAGTTAAAAAAATAAACTCAACCACACCAAATGCGACAGAACGTTGGCGAGTTGTGTTATCTGATGGAAATCACTTCATTCAGTCTATGCTTGCAACACAGCTTAATCCAATGATACAGAATAACGAAATTATGAAGGGCGTATTTATCCGACTTACGCACTATACTATGAATAAAATGAAGGACAAGAGGTATTTTTGTCTGTAGAGAGTGGCTAATCAAGATTGTTGATTGTGTTGAATTGTGACGTCATTACTGAGGCGGGTGCTCTTGAGAAGATTGGATTTCCTGTAGCCATCGATCAGGAGGCGGCTCCTGCTCAGAATACTTCTGGTGCTGGTTCAACTGCTCCTCCACAAATCCAAAACCCATATGCACAGCGCCAACAACCACAGCAACAGCAACAGGTTCAACCAAGGCCTTCACAGTATCACTGTTCCTTTCAATGCTAATCTTACAGTGGAAATATCGCCGTCTACCCCATCGAGGGATTATCTCCATACCAGAACAAGTATCCCAAATAATCTGATAATAACTAACTTAAGATGGACAATCCGAGTCCGCGTCACCCATAAATCCGAAATCAAAGAATGGCACAACCAACGCGGTCAAGGTCGTCTCTTCACAGTCAACTTCCTAGATGAAACAGGCGAAATCCGCGCAACCGGATTCAACGACCAAGTCGATGCCTTTTACGATAAGCTCAAAGAAGGACACGTCTATTTTGTATCCAAATGTCGCGTCAACATCGCCAAGAAACAATTCTCCAATGTCCAGAATGAATATGAATTAATGCTTGAACGGGATACTGTGATTGAACCTGTATTTCTACGGTGGAGTGGGCTGATGTAGTGTAATGAAAATGTTGGACTTCCGCAGGCGCGTTTTAACTTCGTTGAGATTGGGAAACTTAGCGAAGTCGAGAAAGATGCCACTGTAGACGTCATCGGAGTCCTCAAAGATGTCGGCGAACCCAGTGAAATCACATCCAAAACCACTCAGAAAGCCGTGACGAAACGCGAACTCGTCCTCGTCGATCGATCAGGATACTCTGTTCATCTCACCATCTGGGGACGACAGGCCATGGACTTCTCTGCACCGCCAGAATCCGTCGTCGCTGTCAAAGGCGCCAAAGTGTCCGATTTTGGAGGACGGTCGTTGTCGTTGTTCAGTAGCAGTATGATGCAGATTGATCCTGATATCGAGGAGGCTCATACTTTGAATGGATGGTATAAGAATGTTGGACGTAATGAGAATTTTAATACTCATGCTTCTATTGGGATGGGAGGTGAGGGTGGCGCTGTTGGTGAGAGGAGGAATGAGGAACGAAAGACACTTGCTCAAATTAAAGATGAGGGACTTGGGATGGGCGAGAATCCTGATTACTTTTCAAGTTTGGCTACGGTTGTGTTTATTCGTCAGGAGAATGTAAGTTATCCGGCTTGTCGATCGGAGGGATGTCGGAAGAAAGTCGTTGAGGATGGAAATGGTCAATGGAGATGTGAACGATGTGACAAGACTTGGGATAAACCTGATCATCGGTACGCCTTTGAGATTCCTTATCTGACTTGTTTAGATATATTATGACCATCTCCGTCAACGACCATACCGCACAAGCCTGGTTCAATCTCTTCGATGACACAGGGAAGAAGATCCTCGGTGTCGACGCAAACACGCTTATGGAGTACCGCGAAACGGATACTGCAAAAGCAAACGAGGTCTTCAATAATGCCAATTTTACCACTTGGGTTTGGCGTGTGCGTGGCAAGCAGGACAATTATCAAGGACAAGTCCGAGTCAGATATCAAGTCCTTGATGCATTCCCCTTGGATTACAAGAAGGAGAGTGAAAGGTTGGTTAAACTTATTCAGAGTTACTAGGTATATGTGGATAGCTAGGAATGTTCTTTTGTGTCATCTGTATTGCCAGGAATAATTGAGATGATGTTTCGGATCAAATGTACTGACTTTTCTGAATGCAGAAAACATACTTATTGGCATTACTACAGATTATCACTAAATGCACATCATAGCTGTGTGTCCAGCTCTATTATGCCTTTTTAATCTCAGGCGCGTTCCACTCTTGCCGTATGAAATCCGCGCATCTTTCGGCTATCATTACCACTGTCGCCTGAGGCCTTGAAGCAACTTGCGCAGGGAAGACGCTTGCATCTGCAATCCTCAGGTTCTTTACTCCATATACCCTCAACTGCTGGTCCACAACGCCACCTTCCTCCAAGGGCTTCATCCGACACGACGACGTATAATGTTGCGAAGCCCAAGCATGGCTTCGAACGAAATCGTCAATATCCTTCGTTTCTAGAGACGCCGGAACGTCCGCGGGTTCAATTTCATACCCTGATTCTCGCATTTTCTTTGCCAGCTCAATCGCAAAGGGAATCCCCCGACGATAGACCTCCCAGTCGCTGGGATCAGAAAGCAATTTCGGGTCAACGACAGGATCGACTTTCACATCGTTTGCCCCCTCGCGAGATAAGCGGATTGTACCGACAGAGACTGGACACGTGTTTTGGACCATGAGACTTCCTCCACCTTTGCCTTTGGGAAGGGGAGGCACTACAGAGGCACCATAGGCTGCGGTCCAAAAGAGTTCGAGATCGGGCAATGCATGACTGTTTTTATCGTGATTGGGTGGTAAATTATCGGAATGGAAGAAACAAAAGTATTCGGAGATCATGCTGACGAAACAACCTGTGCCGAAGATGAAAAATTGAAGTAATGCAAGGATGGCACGAAAAGGGTTCGTGACTAACGGATGTGCAGAGTCGAAAAACGGGGTAATGAACGTTAATGGAACATAGACGTGATCTTGCTATTTGAATTAGGAAGGATGGAAGGAAGAGTACCAAAGTCGAGCCTACACCCGGAAGGTCATGAAGACAGGGTTTGTCGACATTCTTGAGATGGTCTTTAGGTCCAATTCCACTGTTATCAGCGCTTTTATGGAGAGAGCAATACCTTAGAAGGAGAAGTTGTGGGGTCACAATAGCTCCTCCACAGAGTATTATCTCATGGGTTGCTTCGGCAGCGTACAATCTCCCTCCACTCTCTAATAGCACTCCTTTAGCGGTGATGCTCTTTTCCTCATTTGTAAATAGGACTTTCTGCACATGCGCACCAAGACAGATAAACAAATTTGGCCGTTCTTGCACTAGTGCCTTTGGAAGAAATGCATGATAGGTCGAACATCTTCGCCCGTTGGATTGCACGCTCCGTCGCTGGTAGAGGCCGAAGCAAGTTGGAGTATCTGGATCTGTGTATGACTCAATCGAAGGGACACCTAGACTGTTGAGAGCCTGCTCGAACCTTCAATTAGTTGCGTAGCTAGTCTGGGCATACCGTCGTGTGTTTTCAAATTGAGCCTTAACTACCTTCGTTTTCCATTCTCTACCTTCGTTTCGCAGAATTTTCGTCGTCGCTCCGTTTTCCACTTCAAGTCTTCCTTCCGAACGAGCAAAATACGGAGCGACATCTTTCCACTTCCATCCTTTCCCCCAAGAGTCGTACTCGGCTGGACAACCCTGAAGGTATAATCCTCCATTGATGCGTGTCTTTCCACCAAGGGAAATACTCTCCCAGACAACCTCCTCTTTGTTTAATAATTCTGGTTGAGGGACTGTCTTAATCGCCTTACTTTTGACAAAGGGAAAGAGTGGATGTGACAGCGTCGGGTTGCTTCCCAGCAGCGTATCGGCTACCTCTCCTCGCTCTAGTAGAAGGACTGTCACCAAGGGATTTGCGCTTAGTCGATTCGCGAGGACACATCCAGCTGTACCTCCTGCCTGGTTAGCCTCCCTAAATTTATATTGAGCGCTCACCTCCCACGATTATGTAGTCGAATTGGGCTACCTCTTGCATCTCTTTCCTGTATGGGGTTGCGATTTCTTCCGCACGATACGAAGGATATCGACTAAACCAATCTAATAGCCACCCCATCAACTCCATGAGCTCCAGAGAGCAACAGGCTGTGAATTGAAGAAGTGTTGTTCTGACTAAATATCGGACATTGGGTTTCACGACTTTATGGAAACTAACTGACCGTCAATGGCGTTTTTTTTAGAGTTTGTCCTCCCAAATTAAGGAACCCAAAGCGACGAATTCGAGAGCCTAATTTCGAAATCTCGCTCGCTAGAGCCAATTATTTTCCTTATTAAAGATAGAATTGCTGGATATCGAGAGATTATCATTGTTTTTTATTGTAATTGTGGTGCAACGAGGGGAACAAGCCATTGTTTCAACTTTTGATAATGATGCCGCTTTGGGTATGACAATCATCAGGTCCCCGTGAGCTCCAACTGATGCAAGGATCCGCCGGGCGGTCGGCTCGATTACCCGAAAAGGGCTTCGTGGCGTAATTTGTCCAACTTTATTCAAACCCCTTCATTAGATTGAAAGAGTTCGTTTACATACAGCTGCAGAATTTACGTGGACTTACAGGCACGTGGCCGCCCGATGGAAAGAAATGCGAAACGGAAAAGGCGGCACAATATCCGTTGATCGGCGCTTTTGATCGGCGCAATATATCTCATGGAAAACATCTTCACAATGATAGTTATCAATGAAAACGGCTGACATTGGGTAGCGGATAATGCATTTTTTTGTTCAGTTGGCGCTTCGAATTAATAATATCCAAGGCGCTGTACCACGGTGACCCGTAAATGTGGATCAAAGGATGATGTGCGGGGCAATGGGAGTGAGGATCTGCGTCAGAAGATACTACGGATACAATCTGAGGAAATTCTAGCGCTACAACTACGCAGATATGGAAGATACGGAATTTAGGCCCTCATCTCCGAACAGTTCTTGCTTTGAGATTAATGTCATGCACTCCGCTATGATAATGCTATCTCTACAATTGAAATAATGCATATACTAAGAGTCATCCTCTTCCATCTGAGTGTCGAATTGAGATTCTTCCTCCCGCCGCTCTTCTCGTTCGACTTCCTGCGTTTGGTCAACTTGTATTTCCTCAATCGTCATATCTATTTCCATCTCTCCCACCCGCAGATCCTCAATCTGTCGTCCATTACCTTCCCCCTCCCCACCCCTCCCATCCCCCCGGTCCATCCTCTCAGATCCCTCCATCCGGACTCCCTTTCTCTTCCTCTCTTTCTTCTCCAGCCTCACTAAACCTCCAGACTCCTCCCGATCCGTCAACGCAACACTAACCTCCCTCCCCTCTCTGACACCACAATCCCATTCCCACCACGAAGCAGCATACCGTCCCCTCATTCCCTCGGCCTCGATTTTCAAAAGCGAACCGACATTGATGACGTTACATCCCTCATACGTGACCCTAAACGGACCCCATCCCGAGGTATCGCTAAGAATCAAGGTGGTGGGAAGTGGATAGATGCGCAGTGTATGGTCATAGGACCAATATGTGGGTGATTGCTGGAGTGGGAAGGGCGTCAAATGGGATTGATCCAGGATTGTTTTGACGAGCTACATTAGTGGGATAGAGAAGGACATACGTCTCGAGCGGCTTGAGTTGCTTCGTCGAGGGTGGGATCCTGTTGCGGGGAGGGAATGACGATGCGATTACGAATCAACGCATCCGCGATTTGGTATCTGAATACACAGAGGTCTTGGGTGAAGTACCCCAGTCGACAGGGGTTGCTTACGAATTTTACGTTTTTGCAGAGTCGTCTTACGCGATTGGTGAAGAGGTCTGGGATACCTTTGCGGGGATGGCAGGTTGGGAGGGTCGTCCATGGATCGTTGGGGCCGGGGATGAAGACGAAGGAACATTCGTTAGTGAGTTTAGGGTAGTGTGAGAGGATGTCGGCGAGGGCGTCCCAGTGGGATTTGTAGGTTGTCGAGTACCCGTTTGATGGGAAGGGGGTTGAGATGAAGGAACCCATGAGGACGAATGTCAGTGGTAAGTCGTACTCTTCTTGTCCAGAGTAGTATTCAAACATCGCCTTAAGCGCCTTCAAGATCTATGATTAATGAGATAGCATAAAAAATTACTCTTGGTTGGTCAAGATTGACTTCTCCAAGGAATATCATCCGTACTGAACCGGCTGCCCTTTCCGCTTTGACTAGGAATCTCTCGTATTCACGCTCCACGGGGACGAGACTCCCCTTCAACCCTGCCTCCCGCGCACCAAGAAAGTCGACATGTCCAAATACCTGTTTTGATACTTCTCTTCGTTCAGATGGTGGCATGACCATCGTATGAACTCGAAAGATATCTCGGTCGGTATACTTTCCATCGACTAGGACAAACACGCCAGGAGCAAATATACCACCTGCTGACACCGCGTCCGTGATATCCAATGCAACAGAGCCGTCTGGATCTGAAAGCGATAATACGCCTGATGGCGATCTCGTTAATAATCCAAATAACAGGAAATGTTGATTCCGTCGACCGAGGAGGTTGTTTATTGATGAGATCTTTCCAGCAGTTTGATGTTTCGTGGCCATATGCGCAGGATGACTTTGAAAAAGATCATTTCGTAGCAGCCGTTGTAAAATGACATGATATCGTTCTTTGAATATCATAGCTTTTTCCTTTGGTGCGGCAATGATACTCGGTTTGGGACCAAGTTGGAAAGTCTTTGTACCTGAATTATAAATGTATTTAGGCTGTGAGAATGCATCGATGACCGAAAAGAATTGAATAGGTTCAATAGCAGAAGAGAATTGAGTCGCTGGCGTTGAGTCGCCAGATTGACTTTCGTACATCGAGGGGTTGGGTTGAGATGATTGTAACATGAACGAAGTGGATCTCGCCACATGGGGAACTTCCAATGCTTTTAACACGGGTATCAATAATTCGCCTTCCACTAATGGATTTGAGTCTACTTTAGTTCTGGTGTTGTAGGGAGCACCTTCTGCCCTGGCCCATGCTCGGGCGATTTCATCGAGGACGGGCTCACCTAATACACGCCATTCACTTCCACATTTACGTCCGATGTGTTCGGCCAATATGGCGAGAGCATCGCTCTTTAATGTCAAATTATGTTTCTTTGTAAATATCCGAAATGCAACAGGTCTAAAATGCGATAATTCGATCTGAACAGGTATAAAGGTAGCAGGAGAAGCTTGTCGCGACGGTCTATTTAGTATGGAATTGTGAATCGGTTGTAATGGATCTGGATTTTGCGATAATGAGGTTTCGGTATCGGGGACATCTTTGCTATGGCTGTTAGTATTACTGTTATTCAATCGTGGTCGTTTGAATATCGGGGCTACTGTTGACATCCTCTTCGTCTGGCTCTCGATGTCCGTGGACTGAGGCGTGTTGCCCCTGGCTGGTAAATTAAGGCGACGCGTAAATTTAAGCTTGGTCAGAATCAAAATCCACGCTTCTTCCCGTCTTCGAATTCGCCACACCTTCCTTCGCCTTGACATTTGATAACCACGGCAACATCACGAAAACTTAACGAGACATGACAGAGATGAATGGACAGCAACAGACAGCTGTGGGGACAACTGAACCTCAACAACAATCTGTCTCCACGAGTGGATCTTACTCTCCTCAAGTGCAGAAAGAAATTCAACTTGGAAATCGAGAATATGCACTTAAAAACTACGAAAAGGCAGTAGAACATTACGGACAGGCTTCAGAATCACAGTATTCCCTTCAATTTAATTTTATAACGATAGCGCCAAAGAAGCAGGTTCTGATGATCCTGATATTCTCTTCTTTTACGGAAAAGCACTCTTCCAAGTCGCGCAGAAGAACAGTCAAGTCCTCGGTGGAGCGCCGTCCACGGATCCTTCATTCGGTGTGACTCATTTTCATTTCCTTACTAATAATAGATCCCAAACAAGCCCTTGCCACCGCCGCCGGCGCAGGTAGTGTCAGCGAATCAGAAACGAAAGTAAACCCTAAAATCTCATTCTCAGGGGACGCGGAAGACGAAGAAGACGAGGAAGGAGAAGAAGGCGAAGGAGACGAAGAAAAGGAAGATGACTTTCAAATTGCGTGGGAAGTCCTTGAGACTGCGAAACTTCTCTATGAAAAAGAAATTGAGTCACGGAAGGGTAAGGGAGTATCTGGACGGGGATCAGAAGTGGATAATTCCCTCGAACGTAAAATCGCCGATGTCTGCGATCTTCTCGGTGAAGTTTCAATTGAGAATGGTTCTACTTTATTCTTGGAAAATGGCTTACTATTAGAATCATTTGATGCTGCTGTACAAGATTTGACCAAGGCCTTGGAACTTAAAATAGGCTTATACGCGCCATCCGATCCCATCATCTCTGAAGCCCATTATAAACTGTCCCTCGCCCTCGAATTCGCAACTCACCCCTCCCCAGAAGAAAACAGACAAAAAGCACTAGAACATCTCGAAGCAGCCATCGACTCCGTCAAACAACGCGTCGTCCTCCTCGAGTCACAAGCCAACCACGAACAAGCAAAATACGCAAAAGAACTCATTGAAGAGTTGACCGTCAAAGTGGACGAAATGCGCAATCCGACAAAAGGGGAAATCGATGTGGGTGCCATGTTTGGATCTGGTGTTGGTTTGAGTGAGGTTTTGCAACAGAAGGTGGCGGAGAGTCTTGCTGGGGGTGCTCATGATCTTACGGCTTTGGTGAGGAAGAAGGAGAAGAAACCGGGGAGTGAGGAGGCTTCTGTGGGGGAGAAGAGGAGGATGGAAGATAGTCCTGAAGGACAGGCGGAGAAGAAACGGTAGATATTTTGGGATATTTTTCTTATGTTGCTATTCATAAGGTAGTAAATAATGATACCTCGGTTGCTCGATGAACGAGATAGTACAGCTATTCGGATTACAATTACATATATCCATGCCTGCGCCAAACACCAAAATTCAACCAAAAATAATAACCCTTCATATACGAAGTCAGCGCCGATTCCTTTGGTTCCCTTCCGCCCATCCCAGCATCAAATCCTCGATATCATCATAAAACATATTCCCCTGAACTTGTTTCCCCATCATCGGTGTAGCAGGTCTACTATCCTCATCCGCCAAAGTCGCAACATCAATACTCTGAGTATCCCAATTCGAATCGTGGTATTCATCCTTCACTCCAGATGGATTCGTGACTTCTGACGGTTCAGGCCAATGAGACAGTTTCACCACATTTAACGCCTCAAGTAAGAACTTTCCTTGTTTGTACCGTTGAGAGGGTTCCTTTGCTGTACAATACTTCCATCCAAGACTTGTTTTACAAACCATACAACTTAAATCACGAACGGTATGGAGACCTCCCGTCAGCATATGAAATGCGGGGTAATATGCCAGTTAATAAACTCCGTTCCTGAACTCGTCCCAAGTCGACATTCATCACATCATGACATAAATATCCCCGTCCATATCGTCCTGCAAATCCCTTTGAAATAATCGTTGAGTTCGTCACTTCATCAGCATGTCATACAGAAATGAGGTACGCGGGACATGACACCCCTTACAACAAAGGTAACTGAAACTCGCCTTGTCATTGTCCTGAATCACCTCCTCTTTCGTCTTCTTCTTTCTCCTGCGAGAAATCTCATCGGCCGGCGATGAGGGTGACGTCGTTCGAAAAAGGAATGAAGGGAATAAATATTGAGGAAAACTGAAGCGCATTCAAAGGTCACCTTGCCGAGTACGGATTACTAGTTCGGGAGTGGGACCATGGACTTAGTGTTAGTGTGGAGTGAGGTGCGAGTGCACGGACTATCATGTGATGACGCCTCATCTGCATGCGAGTGAGAAATTGTGCAGAATCTTGCAGATCGCCCTCGAAATCTTCAATTTTGGAGGGGAAAAGTTCAAAAATTGGACGAAAAATTTATACGTTTAAGAATTTCTTGCCTTCATATGTAAACCCCACCAGTAGTTGTATCTCGCATTTTGGTATATTTTGGCACCTTTGACATTTTTGGCGTAATTTTTCTGAATGATTTTTGCCTAGTGAATAATTTACATAAAGTATTATTTATACGATCCGAATGAAATATAGCGAATTCCGATCTCAGGGCGAACTCGGATCTCTCATTTGTGTGACATTCAACAAATCCATAAAAAATTCTCAATGATTTGAAATAATTTACTCGCTAGAGATCTCATCTCTGTGTTTTCGTCTGTTGTCCCGAGCGGCGGCGAAGGGTTCCTTTACTC
>Ga0335078_10013970_pt1 | contig 11898 bp, 11 predicted proteins | sample Lox_Sample_32_FD_206711 | JGI IMG/M metagenome (GOLD analysis project Ga0335078, IMG submission 206711) | Soil microbial communities from Loxahatchee National Wildlife Refuge, Florida, United States - Lox_Sample_3.2 | ecosystem: Environmental > Terrestrial > Soil > Wetlands | place: USA... | reverse complement strand
CGAAACCTTAAATGAGTAAGTAATCAGACAAAAAATAATGAACCAGGAATAGTTGATACCAATCTCTATCCCAAATAACCGGCCTAGTTTTATGTTCGACTCCATGAATTATCCCGCCGTCGACGACCCCGATAACGTCCGCTGCCTCACACAATCTTGTATTATATCAGGCCCCGAGCGTGTTACCAGAAGCAAGCAGGCTCTCGGCGCAGCCCAATGACCCGATCGATTCGTGACGTTCCCATAGCAGGGCATCGAGCGGTTCGCTAGAATGTGTCAGGGCTCATAAATAATCGACCCGGAAGAAATATGTCCTATATATATGGCGTCGGACCCGTGCTTGAGGCGTTGCGCGCCTCACAGCGAAAAATCGACCGAATAATAGTCGCCGATGGGCTGGACCGGAAGCGATTTGCACAGCTAATGGAACAGGCGCGAGCGGCCGGAGTGCAAATTCGACGCGAACCACGCGCAGCGCTGGACCGGCTAGCGGGAGGGGCAAATCATCAGGGCGTCATCGCTATGACATCGACTATTGGATACGCGGACGCCGACGACCTGACAGCCAGCGCCGGCCCTGGAACTCTGCTCGTCCTGTTAGACGGAATCGAAGACCCACATAACCTAGGCGCAATTATACGAACAGCCGAGTGCGCTGGAGCGGCCGCGGTCGTAATACCTGAGCGCCGCGCGGCCCAGGTGACTGAAACCGTTGTAAAGACGTCGGCTGGAGCGACCGAACATCTGCCTGTCGCCCGAGTAACCAACCTTGCCACCTATATTGAGAAGCTTAAGCAATCAGGATTTTGGGTGGTGGGGGTGGACCCCGCGGCAAGGATGGCGTACACGGAATATGACTACCAGGGCCCGACGGCACTTGTCTTTGGGGCCGAGGGCCACGGACTGCATCGGCTGATCCTTGATAAATGCGACGTCACGGTCTCGATCCCGATGCGCGGCCAAATCCAGTCCCTGAACGTATCGGTTACAGTGGGAGTTGTGTTGTTCGAAGCGGTTCGAAGACGCACGATCAACAGCAAGCCAGCGCGCTAAGAAAGCCCTCCTTCACCCGCGGTTCGTTCAGTCCGGGTCTTACCCTTGGGCATCGGTATAAGCAGCGTGAATATACAAGGGCGCCTGGCAGAACTGCCAGGCACCACATTAAGAGATTCATCAACTTTACATCTTGTCCTTTTGGCCCTCTTTCTTCTCGCCGGATGGATTGCTCTGTTGAACCGATCCTTGATTGCCTGATTGAGACTTGCTCCCGCTTTCGCCGCTGTGCTGGTGCTGGCTTCCCTGGCCCATCTTCGCGCTCTGTCCCTGCTGGCCCGTCTGACCCGCCTGACCCTGTTGCTGGCCTTGCTTGTGCTCCCCCTGCTGATGCTCGCCTTGCTTGTGCTGCCCTTGTTCGTGCTGGCCCTGCTGATGTTGGCCCTGCTGATGTTGGGCTTGCTGGTGCTGGCCTTGCTGGTGCTGGCCTTGTTCATGTTGGCCTTGCTTGCCTTGTTCGCGCTCTTCTCGCTCGCGTTCTTCTCGAGTCTTGCTTGACATTATGTAGCTCCTTTTAGTGGGTGTTTCGATTCTGAGATCGTCGCCATCGCTGACTTTGATACGGCTGGCATTGATCTCACCTTTCCAGTGCAAGATGTATTCCTTATCTGGCAGGAAGGCGCGGGCCGCTTGAGAAACCGCGTTTTTCGCAGTATTTTTAGCGCCTTTACGTATAAAACCGGCAACCACAGCTTGGCTCAGATCGATTTGCACGTAGGCAATCATGTCACACAGTCCGGGAACAGGTCGCACCGAGCGCCACCTTCCACCCGTTCTTTGGCTCAAAATCAACGGCATTTCTAGAGGGCTCATCAGACCGGAAGACGGCGATCGGACTCACCGGGCGGTTGAAAATCACATAACAGCATAATAATATGTTGGGTGCAGAATCCCCGGTCACCTGTCTGCGCGGATGCGCAGCCTTTCTTTCTACTCAGATTCTTTCTGGCGCCCGATGCCATTAGAAAGGCGCCCCCCAAGAGGCATTCATGGTGACTTGGTTGTTGGTTGTTCTTATTGCCGCTGGCGTTGCGGCCGGGGCTGTTTTTGCCATTCGTTTTCTGAAGGACCGCCGCGCCCGGCAAATCGACAGTAACGAACACGACACCGCGGTCGCGCTATGGGAGTTCAGCCGGACCATAAAGGCTCGCATGGCAGAGATAAAATCCGGCAAGGCCGCGGTCTTGGACTTTGCCACCATCAGCATGCCTCGCGGCCCAGGGTACAAGCTTTCGCTCGAGCTGACATTCGCCGGCTTTTCAATATGGGCCGTTCCCAGGCGGTATGGCAAAACCGGCAAGCTGTCGTTTTATGTTGGGAACACCGTTAGTGTTCGGGCGCTGGACCGAGGCGGGGACCGGGCCGAACCCGAAGATCCTGAATATGCGTAGACATTCCGGCCGGCCCCTATACACCTCTTTGTAAGTTGCTCCAGGCATTAAACTCCGCTTGAATTCTTCCGGCTGGTCAGGGCTGGGATAGACGCCTCAACATGGGGATTGGACCAATAGAAGGCCGGGCGCGGCTGGCGATCACTATTTTCTTCCTCGCCTTGTTGACGGCGATAGGCATCAATCTTGCCTTTTACTTTCAGAGCGCCAATGAGCTGGACGCGCAGAAACTCGAGCAAACCAGATTGCAGGCGGCGTTGCTGTCGTCTGTCCTGGCGTCCGCCCCCGCCTCCGTCTCCGACGATCAGTTGCAGGGGATTCTAGCCAAATACGGAATCGACGCCTCCGCCAGCCTGTATTCGGCGGAGGGACGGCAGCTCGCCCGCGCCTCGATAGGCGCACCAATTCAGCAGCACGAACTATTGACGCCATTGCCAGACACCGCGAATGGGCCCGCATCAGCCGGCCCACTCGAACAGACAAAGGGTCGTATCGATAGAGGACTTGAAATAGCTCAATCGCGTATTGGGGATGGCCGCGTTTTGGTGTTGGCCAAGGCCACTCACTCAACTTCCCTGCCCGCCGTCTTCTATGTATTGGTATATCAACTGTTGGCGCTGTTTGTCGGCGTGGGAGTTGTCGGGCTCCTGGTGCGTTGGCTGCTGAAGCCATACCGAAAAGTTGTTGAGGCTGCGCGTCACAGCCCGGTGCGCGGGTCGCCCGAGCTGAGCGAAAGCGAATTTGTCGCGCAGACTCTTCAGGCCCTCATCACCCAGTTGCAAGCGAAAGAACGCGAACTGGCGCAGCTTCACTCAATCGAACGGCGGCGGGCCGAAAGATCCGAACGATTCAGCGAAAGGTTGATCGCCAATATCCCGAGCGGCCTGGTCACTATCAACTCGGCCGGCCAGATCACGTCCGCCAATGGTTACGCCAGCATCCTGTTTGGATCCGACGAGATTAGCGCGGAGCAGCCCACGGTGGTTTCCACAAATGAAGATCAGCGGCTTTCGGTCGACTACGCGCAGTACTTCAGCGCAGCCCCGCAATTGGTTCAGCTTGTGTCAGAGTGTCTGTCCGCGGGACTGTACTTCAAACGTGAAGAAGTAGACGTTAACGATGGTGAGGGCAGGGTTCGCCGTCTGGGTCTGAGCATCTCACCAATGACCGATTCCTCACAAAAAGTTGAGGGCGCCCTGTGCTTGCTGACCGACATCACAGAGGTGACTGAGTTGCGAGAGCGGATGAAGGTTCAGGAAAACCTGGCCAATTTGGGCGAGATGGCGGCGGGACTTGCTCACGAATTCAAGAACTCACTGGCCGCGATACAGGGATATGTCCAACTGCTGGACCTGCAAGCGAATGGATCCCGAGATCCAAAAGGAAAGACCACGCGGGAGGCGGTTCTAAAGGAGGTCACGCTGCTGACCCAGCTCGTTACTGACTTTCTGAACTTTGCCCGGCCACAACAATTGAACCTGGCGGATGTGTGTCTTAAAGATGTAATTGACGACTCGATCCACGAGGTTCAAGGCGAACTGGCCCGGCGTAATATCGATGTCAGGATTGAAGGAGATTTCCCTGATTTGCGGGCGGATGAAGGGATGCTTCGCCGCGTCTTTGTTAATCTCTTGAGGAATGCGGCTGAGGCGATTCCGTCGGGAGGCATCGAGAAGCTCATCGAGATCACTTGCGCGGCTGACCGAAGCGGAACTCGATACGCCCACGTCCGAATCAAGGATACCGGCGAGGGCATCAGCAGCGAGAATCTTCAGCATATCTTCATACCGTTCTTCACTACCAAATCCCGAGGATATGGGATTGGCCTGGCGCTTGTGCAGAAGATCGTAATCGCCCATGGGGGCAGCGTTTTAGTCGAGCAAAGTGACTCGTCCGGCACAACTTTCCATTGTAAGCTTCCCATGCCGCCGATTTCAGGCGTTCGGGAAGATCTGTCCGATTCTGTAAAATAAGGTGACACCCGGGAGTTCATCTCTCAAGTATTTTGGCTCGCTGCCCGATATATTGATAAGGGGAAGGTTGCGTCCTGATTAATCTTAAACTGAGTCATGTTGCCCTTTGGCGTGCCCGGCAGGAAAGTTGCATCTTTGCAGGCTGCTTGGATGTGCCCGTGGGTTGTTGTAACCACTTTATGGGATTGGCCTTGTGTCTGATCCCAATTTAAAACGACCGATGCCCCTTTTCCGGAGGTAGCAGGAGAGTGAAAACGACCGACCAGAGAAGGCCTGTGAAAGGCCGGATTGGATCGCACCAAAATGCGGACGCGGCTTCGATCGCCGGGCGCAGCATTATGGAGGTGGTGGTCGGCCTGCTTGTGGCCGTAATCCTAGGCTCCGTCTTCGTTCACATAGTGAAGATGGGCATATCCATGTATTCGCTGAATTCGACCAGCGGAGATGTCGCCGCACACCTTAATCGCGCTCGAAGCCTCGCCATTAGTGAGAATCGCAAAGTCACCGTTTTCTTTGACGTTGATAAGAATGTTTACGGGATCGATTTGAACGGAAACGGCAAACTTGATCCCGGAGAGAGCGAAGATCTTCCGGAAGGAATAGCGCTCGCCGAAAACTGCTCAGTGGTCTTCTTGCCTACTGGAAACCTGCCTCCGAAGACCAAAGGGCCTCAAATCATACTCAGCAATAATCGGAACCAAAAAAATATAAGCGTTTCGTCGATGGGAACTGTTTCGATCGAGTAGCCGCCTCACCAGCCACAGAGTTTTCATAATCGGCTTTCAACTATCTGACTACTGCTTTAGTAGTAGGACTCAATTCTCAAGGCCGGCTGATTCACCACGGAGCATCGAATCTCTCTGGGCGGATTGGAGCGCGATGTGAATCGGCTTCGCGGACCAGCGGCCACAACTTCGTGCATTTGACCGGTACAGACGACTCTGTCGCAAAACTAGGTAGGGACGGGCGCCAACCTTTCTCTACCGCGGGCGCACGGGCAATGCAGGCTCAGCCTCTGCCCAATGCCGGTTGTACAAGCGAATAACCGGCGCCATTGCTCGTGCGCCACTTTTTCGGTCCGGTGCCCCGTTTTTCCGCATATCATATTCCCCAAATTGCCCAGGATAGAACTATTCCCGCCGAATCAATCGAATCAATAGCCTCAATATCCCGAATTAATAGCCCATGATAAGATCGTGTTCACATTGTTAGGGATCAACTCGCTTTTTTTCCGGTCCCTACGCGTTTTGGGCTGGGCCGGAGAAGCGCCGTCCGTCGTACACAGCTAACAGCGTCATCCTCAGGCCTTAAAGGATCGCTTGTATTTCGCTGAAAGAGGGCTGGCTGATGAAGATTGGGGTCATCTCCGATACGCACGGCCGATTTGACAGGGCTGTTGACAAGATCTTTAGAGGTGTTGATCTGATTGTTCATGCGGGGGATATCGGCAAACTTGAAATCGTTACACAGCTTGAGTCAATTGCGCCCGTCGTTGCCGTCGAAGGCAACAATGACTCATTCGGCGAATATCCCCAGGAGCGGCTGGAACAGATTGAGGGCCGAACCATTCTAATTCGGCACATCTTTGGCGAGCTCCATCAATTAAAGAAAAAGGATTTGGAATACCTTCGTCAACAGTCTCCCGACGTGCTTATTTTCGGGCACTCCCACAAGCCCTATAGGGCAAACGTGGAGTCCACGCTTCTTTTCAATCCCGGCAGCGCGGGTCCGCGTCGATTCTCATTGCCGAGGACCGTTGGACTGATGACGATCGACCGGTCAACAATCACGACCCGATTTGTCGATCTCGAAAAGAGCCAATGACGTTACTTGCGCCAAGCCACTTGGCGCCCTTGTCGTCAGGATTGAGCAGCGATCAGACGGAGCTCCCAACGACCTAACCGATGCAGCGCGCAATCCGGGCCCGTTACAGCTTTCGAGCCAACTCTCTGTTCAATTCCGCCATTACCGGCTCAAATCCGGTCAGAGGCTGGCGGTAAGCTGTCCAGATAGTCAGAGGGAATTCCAGACCGGGAACCCGCAACATCCGAAGAGCGGACCGGGAGCGGCTTCGATTGAGGATCCGTTCGGGTACAAAACCGAGCCCACAGTTCCTGGCAACCAGAGACAGTTGCAGCTCGTAGTTATACGTTTCAATCGAAACCCGCATATCGATGCCGGCTCTAAGAAGCGATCTTCGCAGCCTTACACGGGTGCCACATCCTTCCGGGCTTAAAATCCACTGAACTTCATCAAGATCGGAGAGAGCGCTAACTCGCGGCCGCTTGCCACCACGCGGGGCTACAATGACCAACTGCTCTCTGCCGGCAATCTCACCTATCACTCCGGCCGGCAAGGATTCATCAGACGGAACAAGGATAACCGCCGCGTCCAGCGACCCTGACCGAACACGTTCGATAAGATCCAGACTCCATCCGGTTTGGATTCTCAGCGCTATCTGGGGAAAATCACGGCGGATCGCGTCAACTGGGTCGGTAAGTGTGATCTCAGTGAGTGCGTGCGAAACACCGATCCGCAATGCGCCCGCAGGCTGGCCGCCGCCCGATGCCGCGGCCTGTACATCCCGAGCATCGCTCAAAAGACGGCGGCACCGCTCCAGGACGCATTGACCAGTGCCAGTAAGGACGATAGGACGCGACCGGCGATCCAAAAGCGTTGCGCCCAGCGACGTCTCCAGTCTTTGCAACCGGCGAGTTACGGCGGACTGTGTAATATAGAGGTCCCGAGCGGCCCTGCTGATTGATCCGGTATCAATAACAGTCACAAAGGCGCGAACGTCATCTAATTCCATCTGTGCATACTAACAATGATGAGTATTCAATTGCAACATAGTAGGCATGGTGATAGGATAGCGTCGTATGACAGCATGGTAAAGGATGATCGTTGCTTTGAGTCGCACTATGCGAGTTCCGCTGAAGAGGCGGCGGCAATCCTAATCCTCACCGTGCCCGAGCCGCGCGATGATGCTCTGACAGGATTCTTGATGGAACTGAGAATTGAGGGCCTCTCTAAGACGTACAAGAACGGCGTCAAGGCGCTGGACAACGTCTCACTGACAATTCCCGCTGGAATGTTCGGGCTACTCGGCCCAAATGGCGCCGGCAAATCCAGCCTGATGCGGACACTGGCAACCTTGCAGGACCCGGACAGCGGGACGGCTATGCTGGGTGATATTGACATACTTAGGCAAAAGGACGATGTGCGGCGGCTCCTCGGCTATCTCCCTCAGGAGTTCGGGGTCTATCCACGCACCTCGGCTCAAGATATGCTCGACTACATCGCGGCGCTGAAGGGTCTCACAGACGCAAGGCAAAGAAGAGAAGCGGTTGCGTACATGCTGAACAAGTGCAATTTGTACGCCGATCGTAAGAAGGCGCTCACCGGCTTCTCCGGAGGGATGCGCCAGCGCTTTGGCATTGCCCAGGCGCTGATCGGCGATCCACAACTGTTGATTGTTGACGAGCCGACCGCGGGCTTAGATCCTGGTGAGCGGAACCGCTTTTACAACCTGCTAGCCGAAATCGGTGAACAAGTAATTGTGATTTTGTCCACCCACATCGTTGAGGACGTTACGGATCTCTGCACCAATATGGCCATCATCAACAGGGGCAAGGTGTTGTATCAAGGGACCCCCCAGGACGCAATCACACAGTTGAATGGGCGGATCTGGCTGATCTCAATCCCAAAGCCTGAGTTGGCTGATTATGAGCAACGCTACAAGGTTGTATCGAGCAGGCTTGTAGGCGGGCGGCCCCTTCTTCACATCTATAGCGAGGGCCCTATCTGTCGCGAATTTACTCCCACCTCGCCCGGACTGGAAGATGTTTTCTTTACCAAGATCCGTGGATGGATCTAACGCCCGATCCCGAGATTGCGGGCGGCTCGCAAGGAGACCTAAAGGTTCCGACTAGGCGAGCGGAAAGAGGTAGCGGCGCTCGGAACGAGATGTTGCGCTCTGTGGCTACTCGTCCTAACTGCGGCTTCCGAACTCGGGAACTGGTAGACGTCGGTAAGATGGCGCAAAGCAGATGGAAGTTCGGAGTTAACAAGTATCGGGAGGTCAACCCGAAGAGACGAGCCATTGAGGCCTATCGTCTGCAGGAAAGTGCTCTTCAACTTTCGGCAACATTCGCTGAATCCGAAGACCTGACCTTGTCGTCTTTGCCCGGGTTTAACCGCCCGGTTCGCCCAATATTTAATCTGGGTCTTCCCGGCCGGGTCTCGAAGCGGTCCCATTAGAGCGGGCACATCCGCGATCACACCCTCATCCCGCAAAGAACAGGTCAAGTTCCAACGCCTTAGGCGGGAATCCACTACTCATTTGCGTAGCCGGATAACTTGCTGTATCAATTATCCCATCTAAGCGGAGACCTAAACGTTTCCATAGAGCGGAGTTCATTTCTCAAAAGCGGATTGCTAAATAGGAGATGGCATGAAAAAGACTCTCATCGCGGCAGCGACAGCGATCACTTTTCTAGGAGTGTTGTCGGTCGCACAGCGCCAAAGAAATGGGCACGAGGCGCCGGGATGCTCGGCATGCGATCAGCAGACATGGAGCTACAGCCCAGAGACTGGTCCCGAGTCCTGGGGCAAGCTCTGCGCACCCATTTGTTCGGATGGCGCGCGCCAGTCGCCGATAGCCGTCGTTGACGCTTTCTATAACGGCTCGTTGCCGTCAGTCAGCTTCAACCGTCACTCGCCAAATCCATTGTTGAAGCTAACGAATTATGGATTTACTCCAAAGATCAGTTACAGCAGCAACCCCGAAGCAACATATATCCAGTTTTCCGATTCGCCATCGAGGTATCAGTTCGTCGAGCTGCATTTTCACACTCCAAGCGAACACACTCTGAATAAGCGCGTGTACGACATGGAGATGCACATGGTACATTCCGATCCCTTCAATCCGGATCGTAACGTCGCCATCGCGGTATTGATTAAGGAAGGCCGCCACAACGCCCGATTTGACCAGATTCTCGCCAATCTACCTGCCGGTGACCGATGCCAGGTCACCTCAATTCCCTACCAGAATATTTATGAACTGTTGCCCTCTGACCGGCGATATTACTACACCTATCCGGGCTCTCTGACCACGCCTGATTGTGGCGAAACGGTGAAATTTGTCCTGATGAGCAAAGACATCGAACTGTCGCACGACCAGATCGAAACGTTCCGCGCATACCTTAAGAAGCAGGGGTTTGATCACACAAATCGCCCGCTGCAAAATCTCAACGGGCGCAAGATCGAAACCAACGTGCCCCGATAACGTAGGGAAATTTCCGCGGGTAATGGGAGTCGCTTTCTGGGATATCTCGAATGTGCCTAAAAGACGAAGCAATCGCCCACGCAGCCTCGTAATTGCTAAACCACGCCTCTTGGTAAGCCTGCCGAGGCTCTCCTTGGAGACTGGACTTTGGTATCGAAGGCTGGGGGGAACCACTCATCGAGTTGAACCTCCTCAGGCACCACCGATATCTGATTGTCTACACTGCAGACACCCGGCGCGGCCCAGGCCGCTTGCTCCACGGCTTCGCGCTCTGACCACGAACCGACACTTCCTGAAAGTCTGACATCTCCTTTGGCTGCCTCTACCTTAATGCGCCGCACATCAACTTCCGCGCTTCGCCGCAGTGCCCCTTCTATCCGTATCCTAAGGCCAAGAGGAACAACTTTGGGCTTAACCATGACCTGATCGGTCAGCCCGCACACACCGGGCAACTCAGAGATTGCTGATTCGGCCAGACGCCTCTGGAATTGCCATTCCACCTCGCCGCTAAGGGTGACCCATCCCGCTTTCACCTGTATTCGTATATTGGCATCCGGGACACGCTGGTTGTTCCGCAAGGCCTGAATCGCGCTGTTGAGAATTTCCGGATCGCTACGCGGCGACCTGGGCAGGACCACAATTTCATTCGCAACCGCCCTGGTTCCATATACCCGCTTCGCGGCAACTTCGGCAGCGACTTTCTCACAATAGGCCGGAACAGACCCAGTCAGAGTCACAAATCCGTCATGCGCCCTTACAATTATGTCGCCTGAGGTCACTTCCGGATCCCAGTTAATCTCGTTGGCTATGAGTTCCCAAAGGTCGGCGGTCATTTTTTTAGTATTGCTGCGCGGCATATCGAACTTCCCCTGCTCTCCGCCAAAGCTCGCCTTGTCAAGCCGAAGGCTGCTTCCTGCCCTGCTAACGTAAGATCCCAGTGCTGCAGCAAAATCTTCCGTGTGTGACGCGTAAGACCCCGAACCTAAGCTTCGGAATCGTCGATAGCGAAAGCCTGCGATCCCCAAAGACTACGGTCCGCGGGCCGTCTTGGATTTATACTGCTACTGCTCTGTCTGGTTCGACGGGACCCAGTTTTGTGAGCAATGTTCGTGCCAGGTGGACCAGCTTCCAAGGCAGGATTTGATTCACAATATCGGATGGTCAACCTCCGCATACCCTGCCTGTATCAAGCCTAGTGATACCTTAAGTTAGCGATTTGGCGGCGGCCGCTGGAAACTCCGCACCGTTGGCTCCCCAGCGTCAGACCCGATTGATCGGCCACGATTTTCGACCAAGGACGCAAAAATCCCAATACAAATGAGCCATTTTTGCGGTTCTACTGTGGAAAACTGCCCTAAATGTCCTTGTCGTTCGAATGAGCCTAAAAACCCGATACGAAGGAGCAGCGGCCGCCGTATATGCATCCTGTCTGTCCGTTTGCAAAATAGAGCAAACCAACCGGTGCCAATCGCTCTCGCTCCCGTTTGCCCAAAGCACCAGGCCGGCTCTACGATATTGGTGAGGGTCCGATGTCACGACGGAAAAACGCGGATATGCAAGAGGACAGCTTGTTTGAAGATCTGGCTCCGGTCGCGGAGCCCGAAACCCCTCTTGCCTCGCGGCCGCTTGCAGATCGAATGAGGCCCCGGCGACTCAGCGATCTGGTCGGGCAGGAGAGAATAGCCGGTCCCGGCCGCGCTCTGACCAAAATGATCGAATATGATCGCCTCCAGTCGATAATATTCTGGGGACCGCCCGGTTCAGGCAAAACGACTTTAGCCAGAATGATCGCTGAGACCACCGCGGCCAGGTTCGTTCCTTTCAGCGCGGTTACTTCCGGCATCCGCGAGATCCGCGCAGTCATGGCCGAGGCGGGCAAGTTTCGGCGCTCAACCGGACGCCGGACCATCCTGTTTATCGACGAAATACACCGGTTCAATAAAGCTCAGCAAGATGCGTTTCTTCCATTTGTCGAAGACGGCACGATTATCTTGATAGGCGCGACAACAGAGAACCCATCATTCGAAATTAATTCCGCCCTCCTGTCCAGATCCAGAGTGTTTGTGCTGGAGCCGCTCACGACTGACAACCTGATAACTATACTCGAGCGGGCGCTGAACGACAGCGAGCGAGGCCTTGGAACTGACGGACTCCAAGCGTCGACAGACACTCTTAGAGCTATAGCGGTATACGC
>Ga0335078_10013969_pt1 | contig 11898 bp, 7 predicted proteins | sample Lox_Sample_32_FD_206711 | JGI IMG/M metagenome (GOLD analysis project Ga0335078, IMG submission 206711) | Soil microbial communities from Loxahatchee National Wildlife Refuge, Florida, United States - Lox_Sample_3.2 | ecosystem: Environmental > Terrestrial > Soil > Wetlands | place: USA: Florida... | reverse complement strand
CTTTCGCCGGACGCGGTTCAGCCTCAGCTGGCTGGCCTCTCTCTGCACGGGAGCGTCTGCGAGTTTACTCTAGGCCGGATCGATCACTATACCGTGGTGACTCTCTCGGCCAGACCGGGGCCGTAGTTTGAAATTGGCAAATTTGGCACAGACATGTCGGAAATCTTACGTAGCATTCCATCTGTTGGAGGAATTCTTCGCGGAACGCTCGCGCGGTATCGGCCTCTCCAACCGTTTGTTAGAAGTAGGCGGACATCTGTGCTGAGACTCAACACGTTGAATCAGCCAAATATTTTCCATCCATACCGTCCATACCGTGATCAGGGCAATTCGAGTGAATCAATGTTTCTTTTGTGACTCATGTTCCAGATGTGATAAAAGGTAAGTAACGGTAAAGACGTCGGTTTTTGACATCTTATTGAACGCAAAGAGTCTGTCCGAAAGAGCCTTTTCGAATCCCACTCTCTCCGCCAGAACCTTTGTTATCTGGCATTTAGACGTGGTGATACCTAGACTGATACCTAAAATCAGGAAAGGATCACCCGTGAACCGCGAAGTTAACGTCACCAAGCGCGTCAAAACTCTTCAGGGTCTTCGATACTGCCCAGTCGTTCTTTCGGCCAATGGTCGCATTCGACCGGACTGGGTTCTGGTCAATGGCACCGAGGAGCGTCACCCGGAGGGAGCCTACTACCTCGAATGGAGGGAAGGCACAAAAAGAACCCGACTCTCGGTGGGGAACGATCCGGCCACGGCGACCGCGCGCCGGATGCAGAAGGAAGCGGAGTTCAACGCAAAGAACCACGGGATCGAGGTAGCGCCTGCGGTGCTGCAGAACGGGAACAACGGGCACAGATCTCTTGCGACAGCTGTCGCAGAGTTTCTCGAAGAAACGAAGCTGACGAAAAAACCCGAAGCGCTCGCCGCATATACGACGTCTCTGGATTACTTCACCGAGTCCTGCCCTAAACAATATCTCGAGGACATCGAACGCAGGGACCTGCTGAAGTTCGCAGCGTTTCTTCGCGACGAGAAGGAGCAGGCTCCGCGCAGTTGTTGGAACAAATTCTCCAACGTCATGTCCTTTCTTAAGGTGAACGGCATTCGTGGGCTGGTCAAGAAGACAGACTGGCCCCGGTACACCGAAGAGGAGCCGGAGATCTACGCCGGTCTGGTATTTCTCAGCGACGATCAGCACCTGGAACTCGTCGGATGCGAACCGCATCGGAAGTTCCTTCCCCCTGATGCCCATGTTCTTTCCGACCTCGGTGTATTCGTCGCCCACGTCGAGCCGTACTGTCCCCGAGAACGCGACCAGCGTCTTGATGTCTGTGTAACCTTTCTCCGCGATGCAGGTGAAATTGTCGCCGTCCCCAAGTCTTGAGCTGGAAAACGCCGATCCCGCCCTCACGCTCTTGATGAGCATCTCATCGCTGGTTCGGAGCAGCCAGCCCTACAGCAAGGCTGTTGCTGCCGAGGAATTTGATGTCTGAGCTCGCGGTGCGTCCCGACCGAACCGCTATGCGACGCGATGCGAGTTTGTCGGAACGAGTCCGATGAACCAACCGGGCGACGCTCAGATTACGGATGAATCAGGCGCGTGGCCACGATAGAAGTAGCATTGGGAGCACCGGCCACCGCCTGCGTGCGAATGAGGGCCTCGAAGTACACGGGCTGCCCGCGGGTGCTTGGAATGCCGAGAGCCTGCTGGAGCTTTTGCCGGTCGTCGGCATCCGCGAGAAAAAGCCCTGCAGCTTCCGTACCCTCTTGTTGCAATCCTTGCAGAATGAGAACTGTGCCGCGCCCATTAGCAAGGGGCAAGAGTGAGATGGTTGCGTAGTCCTCTCCCGCACTGCCCGTGAAGACCAGCCCGTGGTAGGTTTCCTGTTCACCGGCCTTGGGATGGAGATTCTGGAAATACTTCAGGCTTTCACCCACGACGCCTTCGCGCTCTTGAAAATTGAGTTTGTCCTGGAAGTAAAACACCCAGGGGTTGGAGCTTGGGCTGCCTACGAGAACAAGGTTACCTGCCTCCAGGTCACGTGGGCGAAGCTCCCGGGCAGATCGAATAGCGAGCCAGTCGCGAGAGTTCCCGCTCAACTGCATGAGTGTCTGAACCACCACTAGATCGGCATATGAAGTGAGCAAGGAACTGGACAGATACTTCATCATGCGCGCCTCGCGGCCTGTGGGGTGCGGATTGGTGAGATCCTCTCCGCTACGGTAGGCGGGGCTCAGGTACCGCTCCAACGTCACCGGCTGCTCGTCAATGAGGCGCATCATGCCGTAATTGACGTCCGCTACCACCACCTCAACAGGACGGCTGGGCGGATTGAAGAGAGCCGCCAGCGGCCAGGGTGGTGGGATGGACGGTGCGAGTGGTGGTTGGCGAAGCCAGGCAACGAGAGTGGTGACTAAAAACAGCGCCGCGAGCACCCAGGGCAGCAGCCTGATCAAGGATTTGGGTTGCTGGCCGGTTTCGACTGGTACTGGCGCCGTGGAAGCTCTCGGCTGGGCAGGCCTAAATAGCGTTGTGTAGGCTCCTTTCGGAATCTCAACAGTCCAAGTTTCGTCCCGGCCCTCTCCGTCGAAGTACTCATGCAGCTTGAACCGCAGCTGGCGGACGTGTACGCGCGCTGAACTGTCCTCGACGACACTGTAATCCTCGTCTTTGCCAAAAACGGCCTCGCCAATGCGGTGTTCAGTCAGGTCCTGCGGCTGGCCATGAAGGGTTTTCTCTGCTAGGAAACGCAACAGATCTCTAAGTTTCGCCGACTTCTGGAAGGAAGCGCTTGCGGTGATCCTTTCGATCAACTGCCAGCGGGCATCCTCCCGAAGTTCTGGATCCATTTCCTTCATCAGCGATTAGTCCATCTCGTTTGATTCGGCTGGCTTCCAGCCAAGTCTGGACGTGACATGGAGTTTTGAATTGCGGCCTGATTGTAGCGTAGAGAACGCGCGAGGAAAAGCTGGTCTGGAACTGCGGTCTCCTTGAGGCTGGCTGACCATACCCACAGTGCATAGCAGACCACCTGACCCTGCTCCCCTTGAGATATCTTCGTGGGGGCAACAGCTTCCCGTGCGCCACGCTCTGTGGTTGTTCTTGAGGGTCATTCCGGGCTTTTGCGCGTGAATCACATGTTAATCGCATTGATTATAAGAGATTTCCGCTGTAAACCCCTTTTCAGACTGACACGCTTGCAGGAAAGTTATCGTGATGCCTTGCCCAATTCATGTTTGTTGCTTTGTGAAATGCCGGTGCGAACAGCCGAGCCTCAAGAACGCAAAGAGCGCATGACCAACGATCTGGCACAACGCTTCGGGCAAAACCCTATCCTCAGGCCAAGGGACCTCCGTCCGAGCTTCGCAGGCATGGAAGTGACGTGCCTTTTGAATCCCGGGGTATTTCGGTTTCAGAACAAGACCTGGTTACTGATCCGGGTGGCAGAACGTCCACAGCAAGTTCCAGGCAAGACCTCATTTCCCATTCTTGATCCTGAAGGCCGCCTGGAGGTGCTCGAATTCGATTCAGCCGACCCAAGACTTGATCTGAGCGATCCCCGCGTGATTAGTTTTGAGGGGCGGGACTACCTCACAACTCTCTCCCATCTTCGTCTCCTAACCAGTGACGACGGCGTCCACTTCGTCGAACCGGAGCAAAGCCAGCCTCTGATGGGTACCGGCGAACTGGAAACCTACGGGATTGAGGACTGCCGTGTAGCGAAGATCGATGGGACCTACTATCTGACTTACACGCAGGTCTCCAATAACGGAGTGGGGGTGGGGCTGCGCACAACACGCGACTGGAAGAACTTTGCCAATGAGGGGATGATCTTTCCTCCGCACAATAAGGACTGCGCTCTCTTTGAGGAGCAAATCGGGGGCAAATACTACGCGTTCCACAGACCCAGCAGCCCGGAACTGGGCGGCAATTACATTTGGCTCTCCGAATCGCCCGACCTCATTCACTGGGGCAAGCACCGTTGCGTGGCCCATAGCCGCAAGGGGTACTGGGATAGCGCCCGCGTTGGCGCGGGAGCGGCGCCAATCCGGACATCCGAAGGCTGGCTTGAGATCTATCACGGTGCGACCAAAGAAAACCGATACTGCCTCGGCGCGCTGCTGCTCGACCTGAATGAACCCTGGCGGCTGTTGGCGCGCTCCGAGACACCAATCATGGAGCCGCTCACCCGTTATGAGCAGGACGGCTTCTTCGGTCAAGTCATCTTTACCAACGGCCACTTGGTCGATGGTGATCGGCTGACGATTTATTACGGCGCTTCCGACAGCGTAATTTGCGCAGCTACATTCTCGATCAACGAGATTCTCACTTCCCTCAACGTGTTACGGGAGTGGGCATGAACAGGCTCATGAAGGAGTATGACCTCTTTCTGTCGTATCCCCGAGACATGAGGATTCTGCTGCTCACGAACATGCTCTTTGCGTTTGTTCTACCTGTCATCGAAATTTTCGTAGCCGCTTACGTCATGCGCAACTCTCACGAAGTCAGTAAAGTGCTCGCCTACCAACTTGCAATCTACACTGCAACGCCAGTTGCCTTCCTGATTAATGGGTTCCTCCTCAGAAGCGTTAGTATCAATTACCTTTACTCGGCTGCGATGTTGTTGAGTGGGATCGCCATGATCCTGATGATGTCTTCGCCCGTCATCACCATGGCTGGAATCGCCATCTCCGGCTCAATGATGGGCCTGGCCACGGGATTGTTCTGGGCCAACCGCGGCTTCCTGGTGCTATCGACCACCAATGACAGTAATCGAAACTACTACTACGGCCTGGAGTCCTTCTTCCTTACATTCACGTCGGTGATTGTCCCTATCGGAATTGGTCTGTTCATCGCAGGCACGACTAGAAACAGATGGCTTAACGGTAATCCGAATAATGCGTATCGGATTGTGTCGATCTGTGTCATCGTCCTTACCGTTCTCGCGTCCATTGTCCTGCACTTTGGAAGATTTGAAAATCCTCCGTTCACGACTTTTGTGTTCTTCCGCTTCGATCCTTTATGGCACAAGATGCTCGTGCTGGCCGCACTCAAAGGTTTAGTCCAGGGCTACATAGTCACTGCGCCGGCCATGCTAATCATGATGCTCGTGGGGCAAGAAGGAACTTTGGGAACCATCCAGGCCGTCGGAGGAATCGTTTCGTCGTTTTTCCTATATGGAATCGGAAGAGTAGCAAAGCCAAATCATCGCGTTCTTGTGTTTTCAATCGGTCTCGTGTTGTTCTTCATTGGAACTGTCGTCAACGCCGCCCTCTTCAATGCCACGGGCGTCATCATCTTCATGGCTTGTCTCATATTGGCGAAGCCCATTCTCGATTTGGCCTACTTCCCCATTCAATTCCTTATCACAGAAATAGTTTCACGTGCCGAGGGTAGAAATCAGTACACGTACATCCTCAATCACGAATGCGGCCTGTTTGCGGGACGAGCGCTGGGGTGTGGCTTATTCCTGGTTCTTGCAACCTGGATTTCGGATATTGCTGCCTTGAAATACGCATTGCCAATCGTGGCGGTCCTTCAACTTGCTTCTATTTGGATCGCGTCCAGAACCCTCACACTTGCTGCACAGGCGCAAACGAATGCACTGAAGGCGGCTCCCGCAGATGAGGAGGTTTTTGCGCAATGACACTTCACAACATCGGCGACCAGACGCTAAATTCAGGAGGGACGCATATGCAACCGACATGTCAATCGACAATGCGGAGATTTCTCACTCTCACTCTGCGACTCTCCGCTGTATTCCTGATCGCATCAGGAATATCGTGGGCGCAACATGACACAGCAACCGTCACCGGAACAGTGACAGAAGCCAGCGGTGCGGTTCTGCCGGCAGCCAATGTGATTGTCACGAACGCGGATACCAAATTGGTGTTCAAGGGCGTCAGCAACGAAGCCGGATTATACTCCATCCCCAATCTGCCGATCGGGGATTACACCCTTGACATCACACATCAGGGATTCAAAGCGTACTCCGTACCGGATCTGCACTTGACTGCTGCACAGGTTCTCGAAGTAAATGCCAAGCTCTCAGTCGGTTCGGTCTCTGAAACAGTGCACGTGACTGGTATTCCGCAACTTCTTGAAACCGAGACCTCGACAGTCGGATATACCGTCGAGAGCAAGGATATCAATACCATCCCCATGAGTGTGAATGGCGGTCGCGACGCGTCCAATATTCAGTATGCGATCGTCCCGACCATGCAGGGATACTGGTATCAGGACGACATTGCGGGGTCGCAACAGTTTTCAAAGTCAGTCCTGGTTGATGGCATCGATGCGACTGCTGCAATGCAGGGCGCCATCCTAACGCAGGGTCAAGATTCGATCTCTGAAATGCAAGTGCAGGTCGCCGGCGTCAAAATCGATAGCGCTGCTACAGGCGGCGGCGCCGTCTTATATGAAACGAAAGCCGGAACCAACTCCCTTCACGGCTCTGCCTTCTACTACACGCAAAACGAAGATCTAAATGCAAATGATTGGGCTGACAACTACTTTCTCGCCCAATGCTCATCTTCCAGCGACGTCCCTGCCTGCCGCTCGCAATACGGCAGAGCAAGAGACAGGTTTAACGACTACGGGGGAAGCATAGGCGGCCCGATCTGGAAGAATCATACTTTTATCTTTGGAGCCTGGGAAAGATATTCTCAAACCAACAACACCCTTACTCCTGCGAGCGCGACCGTTCCAACAAAAGCCATGCTCGGTGGCGATTTCAGCGCCCTGCTTACCCAGGGAACCTACCAGGGCGTAATTAATGATCCCACGACACAGCAACCGATCATCAACCCGTGCACTGGACAGCCCTATCTCTATGGCCAGATTTTTGATCCTGCTACATGGACATCCGTGAACGGCATTCCGTGCGGCACGCCATTCCCCGGCAACATAATTCCGACATCAAGGTTCGCCGGCACTCTATCGCAAAAGATCATCTCTCTCTATCAGAAGTACTATGTCCCTACCTTGCCGACGATCACAAACAACTTTTCTACAAATAATGGAGGGCCTGCGATCAAAGACAACTTCGACTTACGGGCTGACCACAAACTTACTGCGCGTCAGAGCGTTATGTTTGGATTTACATACGTGGAGCTATTCAACGCGGGTTCGTGTGCTGGGTGCGGGCTCGGTTACTACACCGGAGGACCACTTAGCAGTGGTGGCCAATCGGTTCTCCATCAGCATATTTACCGCGCTCGCCATACCTTCGCAATTACCCCCAACCTGGTCAATACTCTATCAGGGTCGTACGTTCATCTCTTCACGGACGAATCATCATGGCCACATGAGAATCCAGTGACCTACGGGTTCCCTGACAGCGATAGCAATAACTTCCCGATTCTTAACTTCGACGGCGGAAATGGCATCGGCGAGACCAGCACCAGCCAAGTCACCGAAGATCATTACCACTATGCTGTCTTCCACTACCAGGATGCAGCCTCATGGCTGAAAGGCAAGCACACCTTTAAATTCGGTGGCGAGTTTTCGGCAATGCAAAACAACAATGGATTTGGCGGCCCGCAAATCTACAACTTCGCCAACAACACAGGAGGGCCCATTGACAGTCGAGTCGCACCATTTATAGGGTCCGGTTTCGCAGCCATGATGCTTGGGGATGTAACCAGTGCCTCTATTCAAGAACCCGATCCGAGTTATTCGCGTCGCAAGAACTACGATCTTTATGCCGACGACTCATGGAAGGCTTCTCAACGCCTAACCGTGGAGTTAGGACTTCGTTGGGATGCGAACACACCTTTTCATGATGCGCTTGGACAATGGCAACAATTCAATCCTTATTTGCACAATCCCAGCGGCGCGTGGGGAAGTTATCCAGGAGCGTGGCAGTTCACCACCAATAGCAGTCAGACTTTCGAAACGACCCAAGACTATACGGAGTTCGGGCCCCACTTGGGCGCGGACTATCGTTTGAAGAATAACGTCGTAGCCCGTGGAGGATACGGCATCAACTATGTCCCACTGAATATCAATACACAATGGGGACTTAGCCCTTACGAAGACAACCAGTTCTGGATTGCAAACAACCAGGTCAACAACTTCGTTAGCGGCTCAACTGCATACAATTGGAATAATGGTTATCCGGGTCAGCCACTCTATTATAGCCGCACGAGCAGCCAGACCTATTTGCCCACCGGCAACGGAAGTCCATGGTATGTCGACCCTACCACTCTTCGTTTAGGGATGGTCCAGAACTACAATGGGGGCATCGAGTGGGAGGTGGCTAAAAATATCCTTCTGAGCACTGACTATGTCGGCAATAAGGGCTCCCGCCTCCATGACGGAGCATTAGAAACCCCACTGAACTATCCAAGCTGGGCGACATACAGTGCGGTACTTGAAGCCGGTCAGGTGAATGCGGTTGTCACCAGCCCTGGACAGGCGGCGGCAGCCGGTGTGCCCTATCCCTATTCGGGGTTTAGCGGGTACGCATGGTCGGCAATTTCACCTTTTCCTCAACTGGCTTCAACAGTTGGCGTCATCCAATATGGTGGCTCTCCTCTTGGTGTAAGCGAGTTCAACTCTTTTATCGTTGAAGCTAAGGCCCACAACGCTCATGGGCTATCGATGGATATGAGCTACACTCTGTCAAACGCGACTGGAAGCGTGCAAGCCACCAACAACATTGGAGGCTGCTGCGGCAATTATGGCTTCCAGAACATCCAGGAGTACAGTGAGGCCAAGCATTGGGTCGTCGGAATTAATCAGAAGAACGTAGCCAAGGGCTATGTGAACTACGATCTCCCGTTCGGAACTGGTAAACGATGGGCGTCCGGATCCAGGCTCGTCAACCAGGCTATCGGTGGTTGGACCATCGGAATCCTCTGCGCTTATCAGACAGGCAGCCCCATTCTCGGACCCTCGGCCGCGAATTACGAGACTCCCGGCTGGATGGGGCCAATCCGATCGAACGTCGCTCCCGGATTCCATTACGGAAAGAATCCACGTGGCAGGCTTGATCTGAACAATCTGGCTGACCCAAGCAATACCGCATTTGACGCGAGTGCCTTCACCGATCCGCCGATAGGCCAATTCGGGAACGTTCCCTATATTGTTCAGGGCTGGGGGCCTAACTACAACGACACGGACATAAGCATTGCCAAGGCCCTAAGGTTTGGACAGGACGGGCGGTATGCTTTCACGTTGCGCTCGGAGTTCTTCGATGCGCTGAATCAACATCACTATAACGCTCCCGATACCGGGAGAGACGATCAGTTTTTTGGTCAAGTGACAGGGGTGTATGGCAATCGGGTTGGCCAACTTTCTGGCCGATTCACATTCTAGGCAGCAATTCTTGTCAGCGAGTCGGAGGTTTCTACAACCATCGACCGCCGCAACCCTCAAGTTGCGGCGCACGCTCCGAACCGACGGCGGATTTCCCCCGGAGATACTGCCGTTGAACACAGCTGAGGGGCTCTTCTCATCACTGCATTCAGATGGAGGGGAGCATCATTCGAAAGAGCACCGGCCGGCGGTGGCGATCTGGAAAAGAGGAACGAAATCATGCGTCAACTTCAATGCGCGGTAGTTAGCCTCGCGCTACTGTTTATGCCCTTGAACCTCTTAGCTTCTGCGAAGGAGCACGTCGTCGGAACCGTTGACTTTTCTGGAGATGCTCAGTTTGATGCGGATAGCATTTCTGCGAGCGGCCTCAATCATTGGCAATGGCTGTCCTTTCCAGGCGGCCGGCTGGTTCTGAATCCAAGCCCAGTTGATGTTTCCCAGATCCCCGCGCCCCTAACGAAAGATATCCCATTGAATTTGGGGGGCTGGGTGGGAACCAGAACTATCAAGTTACTGAACATCAGCCATGTGCTTGTAGGCACTTCAGCGAGCAGTTCCGAACCCGCCACATCGCTGCATACTACGTGGTTCCCATACAAGCTTACCTTTGACGCAAACTACGGGAACAGTATTCAGCTGCATGGCCTGGACTTCTTTGTGGATGAAAACTCTTCTCTCATCCGGGACTTGGCTTTCACGAGCAGCGCCGATGCGACCGTGGAGCTGGGCGGCGTCTATGAAGCGACTGAACAGGCAAACTGGATCCCTGTTGATGACGTGCTTGTCGTATCCTCCTCTGATTACGTTTATGCAATGATGTTCGCCCGTCTAGTTAACGGGCATCCTCTGCCATTGCAGGCAGATGCAGCTATACAGCCAAAAGGGTACGAGCTCAGAGTTAACTTGGGGCCGGGAGCGTCGGAGATTGCGATCGGGTTCGGTTTTGCAACGCGGTCGGAAGGGGAAGGGACTGCCGTCGCACGAGCAAAACAATGCTTTCATCAGCCTATCTCCGAGACGTTGGCGCATTCAAGAGCCAGGATCGAAGGGGATCTTCGGCGTGTTCCTGCTCCGCAGAAGTGGGGGATCGAAGCGGGCGGAGGGTTGGGCGGGGTCACCGCGGCACAACACCGTCGGGCCTATTATGCTGCCTGGACGTTCGTTATCCAGGATGTAGTTCGCAAACTGCCGGAATCGTTATTCGCCTATGACCAGTTAATGACTGGGAAGCCTTCGCTGTGGAACGAAGGCGAGCCGAGAGCACCAGGGACTGCTCAATGGGATAGTGTGCTCGGCTATCAATGGCTCTGCTATGTCGATTGTGAAGCTGCGTGGTCGGCATTCTCTGGGTTGATGTCGCTGGTGGACGCGAATGGCGACATTGCAGGAGAGTCCTTGCCGGCACGGAAGGCGCAGACCGCATGGATACTCTACTCCAGAACACACGATAGGGCACAGCTTGCGGCAGTCTATCCTGCGATTCGGAAGAACCTATTATGGGAAGAGAGAAACCCCCGATGCATCTACGGGAATCACAATACCGCAGACGAGATCGCACACGAGAAGGAGAAGGACTTCGAGTTTACGTCATCCTGGATATATGATGCCGGCTTTGCGAGTCTTATCTGCGCTGAATTGGGAAACTCACCTGATGCGCAAATGTGGCGGGGTAAACAGGCCGAGATGGCTGAGAACAGCAGGGCATGGTTCTTTTCGGACCCAACTCGGATACACCAAAACTTCCCCTTCGCACATGGCAAGGGCAACTCAAGGTCCGATCGGGTTAAGCTCATAAAAGAAATCACTCAAGCTCTTGCTATCGTGCAGCAATTCTCTCCTGACATCAGAAGTCGCCTAGCCGATTATTTCAATCAAGGCTTTCACCCGAATCAAAGGGGCCTGGGGTTCGAGGGCGACTTCAGGTATCCCAATATGGATCTGACCGTATACGGACTTTTCGACGCCGGGCGAACAGATCAGGCTGTCTCGCTCATTTCCGACGTCTTGCGCGAAAGCATTCAAGCTGGAACATTTGCCGAAGCTATCAATCCGTATATGACTCCAACTGCCCAAGGAGTTGAGGAATCTTTGTTCTCGCCCTTGAACATCATTGAGTTCACCTGGTTACTGAACGGATGTCGCTACGACCGTGGAGATCCAGTGTATGTGGACCTCGCGGACAAATCTCGTCAATAGGGAGGTGTGGTAACGGAATACTGGTTACCGACCACGTTCTTTGTTTCTCGTAGCACGAACACAGGGAAAGGACCGCTGCCGCGCTGGGATTTGACAATCGTGTGTTCTGCACGACAGAGACCGCATCACGTTCTACAGGTGACAGGCACAAAGCTGCACACGGTTCCGAAATAAGACGAAGGAGTTTCAAGCGTTGATGATGAAACACGCGCGGATCCTAGCTGCAGTATTGCTTCTGACGACGGGGCGATGCGCTTCTGCGAAGGAGCACGTCGTCGGAACCGTTGACTTTTCTGGAGATGCTCAGTTTGATGCGGATAGCATTTCTGCGAGCGGCCTCAATCATTGGCAATGGCTGTCCTTTCCAGGCGGCCGGCTGG
>Ga0335078_10013968_pt1 | contig 11899 bp, 11 predicted proteins | sample Lox_Sample_32_FD_206711 | JGI IMG/M metagenome (GOLD analysis project Ga0335078, IMG submission 206711) | Soil microbial communities from Loxahatchee National Wildlife Refuge, Florida, United States - Lox_Sample_3.2 | ecosystem: Environmental > Terrestrial > Soil > Wetlands | place: USA... | reverse complement strand
AGTTGCGGCGGTTATGTGAGCTATAAGAGTACTGTAGCGCGGCGATTTCCATCCGGCTTGCCTGCACATTTTCGGTGCATAGAGACGAATCCGTTGCACATACTGAAGTTTGCTCCCGTGTAGCACCAAGGAGAGCAGTTGCGTGCCGCCTGCGAATCCCCTCGTGCTCGCGCGGTCCTAAAGCTCCACCTTCCCGCTATACACCAGCTCGCTAAACGGAAATTCCACCACGGACGTGTCCGTCGCGCGCGGCTGCTGCTCGCCTTTTTTCGCCTTCGCCTCGTCAATGATCGGATCGCTCAGCGTCACGCGCAACGCTCCGGCGAATGCGGGCAAGATCGGGCGTCCATTCACTGACCGCGAGAAAAAATAGATGTCGGTGTCGACACAGCCCGGCCCGCTGCAGTCAGCCCGTTGCACCGTCGTTTTGCCGAGCATCTCCAACGCGTCGCCTGGCCGATCATCCAGGCGGCCAATCGACTCTCCCTGCAAATCCGCGCGCAAATTCTGAAATGGATATGCACCAACGACCTCGAACACAATGCTCCCGGCGTCCTCCTTCGGCACGCCCGGCGGATAATTTTCCAGCGCATGCGCGCGGTCGAATTCCTCGCGCTTCTTGCCTTTCATTTTGTCGTAGTTGGCGACCAGCTGTTCGCGACGCAGCATCGCTTCGCGCATCGGCAGCGCGGACAGAATTCTCACACGCGCGGGTTGCGCCCAGGCCGGGTGAGTGCGACTCATGGCCGTTTCGCCGCCCAGAAGAAAAGTTGCCGTGCGCACCCATGGCGATCGTTGCAGCACATTTTCACAATCCGCGTCGGTCCACTTCGTCCAATCCTTGTTGCGCCATGCGTCGGTCTGCTTCGTCGCGCTGGCGCCTGGTGTGTCCGCTGCTGCGTCCGCGCGCGATCCGTTCTCGCTGCGGCTAATTTCGGCGTCGCGCAACGACGCGCGATCGCTTGCGGCAGCAGGGAAGTGCCCTGCCGGATTTCCCGCGATCGCCATCGCCGCGCCAACGACGATCACGCCCGCGCACGTCGCCGCGGACACAACTGTCATGACCGCGCCCGCGAGAAGCGTCCTTCTCGCCGCCGCCCACTTCAACTTCATCGCGACCTCCGTAGTCAACAGATCACTTCACCGCGACTCTCGAATCGCGCGGCCTGCTCGCACCCGTTGATAGTGTCACGCCACGTGCAGGACCTCGCTCCCAAGTCAGACGGTCATTCGCGTCATGCCGGCTCGCCAAGCGCGCGCCCTGTCCACCGCGTCTTTCGCCCTCCAACTCTGTCTCGCCGACCACGGAGAACAGAGTGTGTGTCCACCCCGCTCTCTTCTTACCAGATACCAGATCCACTTCAACAGCGCCTGATAGCGGCGCATCTCCGACTCCTCGTCCGCCGGAGGGAGGTCTACCGCCCCCGCACACCTCTGCGCTGACGAACTTGCGAGCCCTGCCGCAAACGCCTCCGGGACCGCCTGCAGCCCTCCTCTGGCCGGGCATTTCAGCCCTCCAACTCATGGATAGCGCCCAGAGGCCGCACGCTTCAGCCCTCTAACTCATACAGCGCCAAGGGCCCTTATCCCCAGAGCCTTACGCCTGATCCTTTTCGCAGAGCCTTAGCTTGCCTTACCAGAGCGTTATCGCAGAGCCTCATCGCAGGCAGAGCCTTTTCCACAGCCCCTGAATTTACCCCAACTTTCCCCTTGACATCATCAGTCCTATAAGATATATTATGTTAACTACTGAAGAACTGTACAGAAGCCGCTCTAGGAGCGGCTTTTTGCGTACTCGGGGCCTCGAAATAGCCCTCGTGCGAAGGCGTTGACGCTGGGACGATACTCTTCCCCGGTTCTAGCCGTGGACCCCGTGGCGTATCACGTTCGGCGCACGATGTGAGCCTTGTGTAATCGCAGTTTGGTGGAAGATGCGGCAACGCCTCAACGCTGGTGCTGAGTGGTAGGGGTGGAACTCGGCGCGGCGTTCATCACCTCATAGCGAATGAACTGCTCCAGCGTCTGGCCGTCCGGCCCGATGATGCGCCTGCCGTTGACGAAGATGGTCGGCGTGTTGCCGATGTGCAACGCCTCCCCCTCGGCCATGGATTTATCAACCGCGGCCTTGATTTCAGGGTCGGCCATGCAAGTGTGCAATGCAGCGGCATCCAAGCCGGACTGCGTCGCGTAATCAGCCACTTTGTCCCAAAGGTTCTCCGCTGAAATTGTTTCCTGATTGTCGAAAACCAGATCGTGAAACTTCCAGAATGCCGTGGAATTTTGTTTGTACGCGCAACGGCCGGCGAGCGCAGCGCTGTAAGCCCAGGGATGAATCTGGGTGAGCGGAAAATCCTTGTAGATCAATCGCACCTGCGGAAAGTTCGGCAGGAGCGAGCGCAGAATGGTGTCCAACTGCTTGCAACTTGGGCACTCGAAATCGGCAAACTCTTCAACCACCACCTTTGAATTTGCCGGGCCCTTTGACGGCGCGCCTTCCGTGACGAGCAGCTTGCGGGTCGCGGCCAGGGGATTTGTGTTCAGGTCCTCGAGTTCCGTCCGCATCAGATATTTTCCGTCGCGGGTGATGTAAAACTGCGCGGAATCGGTCTGCCCTTCGGCGGTCACGCCGACCGTCAGCTCGTATACTCCAGGAATCGGCGATTCCTTCAGCGGGCTGAATGTGAGTTTGAACGACGGCCCCCAGGCGTAGAGTTCACGCAAATAGGCTTCAACTTTCTTGTCGATGGCGCTCGCGTCGGGCGAAGCGGAGGATTGCCCGCCCGCCTGCGCGGCTTGCCGAGCGGCGGCGCGTGAGGATGCCAACACTCCGAGCGCGAGGCAACAGAGCGCCGTCAGAATGATCGATCGAATAGTCGCGGATTTCATTGGATTCTCCTGCGCTGCAAATTCCCCGCGTGTGAACTGCCCCGCGGGAGATTTCGCGAAAAGCGTCGCGAGCAAACAACGCTGCTCACTTGGGAACCGGTTCGGAATGACGAAGTTCCTCTTGTTTGCGGCGTTGAACGCTCGTCCGCAAGAACAGTGAGTTCGACATCCCGAGGCGATGTCGAGCCGGAGGATATCTCGCGGCGCGTTTCAGACGCGAGGAATCGACTTTCATTTTGCGCGATCCACATCACGGTATAAATTTCTGAGCAATAGGAAACGGTCGGCCGAATCCGAACGCGCGATACGTAATCTTCAGTCCCGGCGGGCCTTGCTTGCGTTTATATTCCGCCAGATCCACTTTGTGCGCGATGTTGCGCACCATCTCCAGCGGAAAACCGTACTCGTCGGAGATCTCTCGCGGGCTGCGCACGTCTTCGATGTACGACTTCAATATGCGGTCCAGCACATCGTAGGGGGGCAGAGAATCCTGATCCGTTTGATTTGGACGGAGCTCCGCGGAGGGCGGCTTGGCAATCGTCGCCTCAGGGATGACTTCCCTTCCCGCGCGCCTATTAATCAAATACGCGAGCTCGTAGACCATCGTCTTCGGCACATCGTTCAGCATCGCGAGGCCGCCGGCCATGTCTCCGTAGAGTGTGCAGTAGCCGACGGCTACCTCCGATTTGTTCCCGGTGCTCAGCACCATCGAGCCGAATTTGTTCGAGAGCGCCATTAGATAATTCCCGCGGATGCGCGCCTGAATATTTTCTTCCGTCGCATCGGCGGGCCTATCGCGAAACGCGGGCTTCAGCGCGCGGAGGTAATCTTCGTAAAGCTCGGTAATCGGCATCACGTGGTAGTGAATGCCCAGGTTCTTCGCGAGCTTCTCCGCGTCCCGCAGGCTGCCCGGCGAAGAATACGGCCCCGGCATCGCAATTCCCGTCACATTGTCGGCGCCGAGCGCTTCCGCCGCAATGCAGGCGACAACGGCGGAATCAATTCCGCCGCTCAGGCCGATGGTGACGCGCTCGAATCCGCATTTGCGTACGTAGTCGCGCGTGCCGCACACAAGCGCGAGATACGCTGCTTCGATTTCCTCCTTCGGCTGCGGACGAAGGTCACCGCTGCCCGTCGAGGTATCAAACAACACGAGATCTTCTTCAAATGATTTCGCCTGCGCAGCCACCCGCCCATCGGGCATCACGGCCATGCTGCTGCCGTCGAAGACCAGACAATCGTCGCCGCCGACCTGATTCACGTACACGACCGGCCGGCCATGCGAGCGGGCGAGCGCCTTCACCATTTCTGTGCGCAGGTTGCGCTTATCCAGTGTGTAGGGCGACGCGGATATATTGATGATGATGTCCGCGCCTTTGCTGACCAGTTCCGTGACCGGGTCGCGCTCGTAGAGCGGCTGCGCCCAGAAATTTTTGTCGTTCCAAATATCTTCGCAGATCGTCACGCCGAGCCGGTTGCCGTCGAAGGGGAAAGCGAATTGCTCGCTCGCGGGGTGGAAGTAACGCGTTTCGTCAAAAACGTCGTAGGTCGGAAGCAGCATCTTTTGCTGCTCGAAGACGATCTTTCCCATCGCAATCAGGGCCGCGGAATTTGCCACACGCTTCCCCGTTTTCTCACGCGCGCGCCCGGCGTAGCCGACGATGCAAGGCAGCGGGAGCTGCTTCGCGAGATTTTCCAGCTCGCAACGATTGCGCTCGATGAACGCGGGTCGCTCGAGCAGATCCAGGGGCAGATAACCGCACAGACAAAGCTCGGAAAATACTGCGAGGTCGGCGCCGTACTGCCGGGCCTGTTGAGCAACGTCACGGATTTTGGCCGCGTTACCGGCAAAATCCCCGACGGTGGGATTGATCTGAGCCAGGGCAATTTTCATCTACAGATACAGCATACGGGCGCGGCGGAAGGTTTTCAATGTTTGTCGCATTTGCCGTTGGCTTCGATTTTGTAGCTCAGGGCGTGGCACGCCGTATTCCGGCGCGACAGTCCTAAGGCATTTGTCTTTCCATTAGGGACTCACACAACACGAAAATCCTCAGGGCCGCCGTCCCAAAACTTCGGGACGGCGCACCCTGAGCTACAGTTTTTCGACGCCGCGCCACAGCTCATGTCTGCATAAAAGAAACGGGCCTTTGGCAAATCGCCAAAGGCCCGTAAAAACTGTCGGTCAAATCTGCGAATCGAAACTTCGAGCGGCCAATTCCCCGCCACGGCGGGCAGGCCTGCCGCTCGAATTACACGCTGAACGAGCTGCCGCAGCCGCAGGTGCTCTTCACGTTCGGATTATTGAACTTGAAGCCCGCGCCCTCGATCGTTTCGATGTAATCGATCTCGACGCCTTCGAGGTACATTTCGCTCATCTGGTCGACGAGCACCTTCAGGCCGTCAAATTCGTAGACATTGTCCGATTCATTCACCGCAGTTTCAAACGCCATGTGATAAGAAAATCCGGAGCACCCTCCGCCGACCACGGCCACACGCAGCGCTGTGGGGGCCGGGTTCTGCTGCGACATGATTTCCTTCACTTTTCCTGTTGCGACCGGTGTGACTGTAACCATTTGATTCGCGCTCCTTCAGGCGGCTATGCCGGCCTGAGACACTTTTTCTCCAAAGTCAGTATAGCACAGCCGTCAAATCCTACCGGGACTGGGCATTGGCTTCGTGCCTATTTGTTGTTTTGGCGTATCCGCGTTATTGGATGAGATCGCAACGCGGAAAGCTTCTGGTCCTTCGATTCAAAACCGCACAGGGATCCTTCGTCATTGGCCCGCCGCGGCGCACAAACTCCTCAGGATGACAATACGTAGGAGCGCGACCACCCAGACTCAAAGTGTCACTCTAGGTGAAGCGTAGCGTAGCGAAGAATCCCCGGCTTGTCGCTCGTCGCGCGCCTGTCAACACCCGCGTTCGACACTGGCTGGCGCATCCCGTAAACTTAATTCATGACACATCGAGTGACGTTGATTCCCGGCGATGGGATTGGTCCGGAAGTAGCCGCAGCGGCGCGGCGCGTGATTGACGCTTCCGGCGCGAAAATCGAATGGGAAGAAGTGCCCGCGCGCCCGCCGGATGCGAAATCCGCGGCGGATTTTTCGCAGTGGGAAGCGGTGAAATCCGTGCGGCGCAACGGCGTGGGGTTGAAGGGGCCGATCACGACTCTTGTGGCGGAAGGCGCGCCGAGCGTGAACGTGGGCCTGCGCAAGGAACTAGAGCTTTACGCGAATCTGCGGCCGGTGAAAACACTCGAAGGCTTCCCTTCCCGCTGGGAACACATTGATTTGGTGATCGTGCGAGAAAACACCGAGGATTTGTATTCTGGTTTGGAGCACATCGTAGTGCCGGGCGTAGTGGAAAGCCTGAAGATCATCACCGAAAAGGCGTCTACGCGCATTGCGCAGTTCGCGTTTGAATACGCGCGCAAGCACGGGCGCAAAAAAGTCCACGCGATTCACAAAGCCAACATCATGAAGCTGAGCGACGGGCTTTTTTTGACGTGCGCGAGGCGGGTGGCGAAAAGTTTTCCGGAGATCGAATATCGCGAGCTGATCGTGGATAACACCTGCATGCAGCTGGTGCTGAAGCCGGAGCAATTTGAGGTGCTGGTCCTGCCGAATTTGTATGGCGACGTGGTCAGCGATCTGGCGGCGGGCCTGGTCGGCGGCCTGGGCGTGGTGCCGAGCGGAAACATCGGCGAGCACGGCGCAATTTTCGAGGCGGTGCACGGCACGGCGCCGGACATCGCGGGGCGCGGCATCGCGAATCCCACGGCGCTGATCATGAGCGGAATTATGATGCTCGATTATCTGAATGAGCCGGCGGCCGCGCGGCGCGTGGAAAACGCTCTGCATGCACTCTATCGTGCAGGCAAATCGTTGACGGCGGACGCCGGCGGCAGCGCCACGACGCAGCAGTTCACGGATGCGCTGATTGCGGGGATAAAGTAGCGCCGCGCGCCGTGGCGGCGACTTTATCTTTGTAGCCCGGCACTTCAGGGCCAGGGAATTTGACATCGATGCCACAATACAGAAGAGCCCCGCCCCTAAAGTGGCGGGCTACAAAATCTCCGCGCCCGCTCGATGTGGGCGCAAGTGCATTGACAGGGCAACGCGCATCAATGAAAATGGAATCGTAATCCACGAAATTTGGAGGGCCACGAATGTCGGAAGCGCAAACACCGGCGAGCACGGCAACGCCCGCGGCGCCGGGCGCGAATTTTGAAGTTGCGGCGGTCGAAAAATCCTATCCGATGTCCGAAGGCACCACTACGCAGCGCAAGCGCAAGCCGCATATCCTGGCCGTCATCATGGACAATTGCACGGGCTGCGCCGGCTCGCCTGCCTGCGTGGATTACTGCCCCGTGGCGGAATGCATGTACTGGGTGAAGGACGAAGAGCATCCCCCGTTTGGCCGCATTGAAGTTGATCCCCTGCTTTGCATCGGGTGCAAGTTGTGCACCAGCAAGGGCCCCGACGGCGCGTTTCTGGAAGGCTGTCCGTGGGACGCGATCGCCATGGTGCCGCTGGCCGAATTTGAAGGCGAGCACGGCACCCTGCCGTACTAGATCCGGTTTTGCTTTTGCACTTGTAGCCCGTGGGCGCCTCGTCAGCCCAGGGGTTTTTCTGAAGAACAGTCCTGAATTACGCGGCGACCCCGGTTTTTTCCTGTTGTCAGCAACACTTTCTGCTGCTCGATCAGAGAATCCCCGCCCCGACAGATTCAGGCCCGCGGGGCCGCAGCGGTTCGCGCCCCGTCGGGCGGCGCCCACGCCATGTGGGCGCAAACCGGGGACGGGCTACAGAACCAACTTACGGTTTTGCCGGCGCGGGCGTAGGCGCGCTAGCCCGAGAGCGAATCGCATCCATCGATTGCGAGGCTTGCTGCGCCACGCTGGGTGGCATGCCGGGCACTCCGCGGGCGTAAGGGGCGATGCTCTGAATATCCTGCTCGCGGCCGATGAAATAAAGCGCGGCGAGCGAATTCAGCACCATATCCTGGCCCGGATCGAGCTGTGCGATGTGCTGGTCCAGCGTGACTGTGGCGCCGTCCTGCACGAGCCAGTGATCCAGCGTGCCGGGCATCTTGGTGCGAATTTCCACTTTGTCTCCGCCGGCATCAATCCTGCCGACCAGCGTGCCGACATTGACCGTGTCGCCGACGGTCAACCGCTCCGCCAATTTCCCGGCGGCGGGCGAAGCGAGCCCCCACGGCTGCAGCATGCTGACGATGAGATCGTGGCCTGCATCGTCCTTGAAGCGCACCAGCGAAAGCGCGGCGTTGCGCTGAACCATCGGGTCGGGATCCTGCAGCAGCCTCAGCAGCGCGGCGTGAAAGCTCGGCTCGGTTGGATCGGCTCCCATCACCCATGCGGAAGTGGAACGCAAGGCCGGATCGGAGCTTGTGGATTCCAGCACCACGCGCGGATACCACTGCTTTGCGGATTCGCGCACGTGCGGGTCGGAGCTTTCCATGCGGTCGGCGACCTGCGAAAGCGCGTGCTGCGCCTCGCGGGGATGCACCACGTCCACGAAAGCCTTCACCATCTGCTCGTCATTCAGCGGGCGGCCGAACCACGTGGCCTGCCAGAGCAGGTACGGCATCATGACGAACAGAAACGCCAGCACGAGGACGACGTACAGCCACTTGCGCGGCATGCCTTTTTTCGCAGGACCGGGGGCTGCGCCCTCCCTGGCGGCCGGCGTTGACGCCGTCTCTGCGGGGGACACTTCCCTACCGGAATTTTCTGAGTCGCTCACGAGTGTGGATACAAATGATACAGCATCACGTAGACGATGACGCCGGTGACGGAAACGTAGAGCCACAGCGGAAGGGTCCAGCGGGCGATGCGGCGGTGACGATCAAATTGCTCGCGCAGCGCGCGCGAAAGCGTGATGACGGCCATGGGAACGATCGCGATGGCCAGCGTAACGTGCGAAATGAGCAATGTGAAATAAATGGGACGGATCCAGCCCTGACCGAGAAACCGGATATTGCCCACGCGAATGTGATAAACGACGTAGGAAATCAAAAACAGCGTGGACGCGGTGAACGCCGAAATCATGCACGCGCGATGTTGCCGGATTTTTCCATTGAGAATGAAAAAGAAGCCGACCGTCAGCAGGATGGCGCTGACGGCGTTGAGCGCCGCGTTTAGAGTTGCCTGTGAATACACGGGATGGGACTGCGCGAAATTATTTTTGCGGCGCGGCGGAATTCGCAGCCGCAGTGTCCGCCGGCTTGTGCTTACCGAGCCAGCCTTCCTGTTTGGCCAGCACGAAGAGCATGGCGACGAAAATCAGCGCCGTCATCAGGCTACAGGCAATCAGAAGCAGGCCGTCCATATCCAACTTCAGGTCCGCCAAAAAGTCTGAAATAATTCCGGCGCAGGAAAATAAAATCAGGACAACCGCCACGGCGGCGACTCCCAGCAAACCTTTGCGTACGCTCATGGTGGTCCGAGCTCCTTTTAAATTTGCTTCTGCTGCGCCGCCGAACAGCTAGTGCTGAATCTTATCAATCATCATCAACGCCAGCAGCAGCGGCAGATGCAGCACGGTGGCGTGCATCAGCCATTTCGCGCGCACGTTCGTTTTTTGCGAAGCGGCCCACAGACACAATTGAATCAGCGCCAGACCCAGCACGATGGCGCCGAAAAAGTAGCGAATGCCCGCGGCTCCCCAGAGCGTCATGAACAGGCTCACCGGCAGCAGCACGATGGCGCAGCCGATGATTTGGCGGAAGGTCCGCGCGCCCTGCGGATCCACCACAGGCAACATGCGAATTCCCGCGCGGGCGTAATCCTCGCGGTACATCCACGCGATAGCCAGAAAATGCGGGAATTGCCACAGGACCATGATGGCGAAAAGCAACCAGGCTTCCCGCGAAAGCGAGCCTCGCGCGGCCACCCAGCCAATCAGCGGAGGCACGGCGCCAGGAATGGCTCCTACGGCCGTTGCGAGCGTGGTGCGCATCTTCAGCGGCGTATAAAGGCCGAGATAGGTGACGGACGTGAACAGGCCCAGGAAGCTCGCCAGCGCTCCCGCGACCAGCGCCAGATACACGGTGCCAATCAGGACGAGCGATGCGCCGAAAATTGCCGCTTCCCGCGGACGAAGCTGGCCTGTAGGCAGCGGGCGCGAGGCCGTGCGGCGCATGTGCGCGTCCGTGGCGCGTTCGATGTAGTGATTCAGCGCGGAAGTGCCCGCGGCGACGAGCGTGGTGCCGAAAACGGTCTGCGCCATGCGCAGGAAATCCAGCGGTCCACGTGCGCCGAGATAAAATCCCGCAGCCGTCGTGAGCACAACGAGAAATGATACGTCAGGCTTGGTGAGCGCGAGATAGGCGGAGGCTCGCGAGGCGTGCTGCGCGCCGGGAATCGTGCGCGTGGCGCTCACGCGACCCCCTGCGCGTGTTCACTGGCCATCGCCGCGCGCGGTGCGGCGATCAGGACGCGATGCGTGATGAGCGCGACCAGTATCGTGCCTGCCAGCGTGAGCGCTCCAAACACAACGTGCGCGACGGTCAGCGCGACCATGCTCGGCATGGGCTGCGGATAATCCCGCGTGGCGATGCGCGACCACCAGGCCGCCGCTCCCAGCATAATTTGAACTCCAACCAGGGAATGCAGCAGCACGCGGCAGAATTTGTACGCGCCGCTATTCGGGAAGCGATTGCGCAACGCGGCGGCAGTCCAGATGACCATGCCCAGCACGACGGCCGCGCCGATCAAATGCGGCACGATGCCGGAGCCCTTGTGGCGGAATACAGCGCCGAGCAGAAGCTGCAAAAACGTGACACCAGCCGTCAATATCGCGAGCGTTCGCACCTGCGGCGAGCCGGAATCTCCGGTGAGCTTCAAATCCTGTTGCCACCAGCGGCTGGTGAACAGCGCCAGGCTGACGATGGAGCAGAAGAATATCTGTGCCACGCACGCGTGCGCCACGGAAACCGGAATCGGCTGGCGGAAAATGACCGTCATGCCGCCGAGCACAGCCTGCGCGATGACGGTGCCGAGCGCGACCCAGCCAAACATGCGCACCCAGCGGCGCGATTCCACACGCCACAGCCAGATAGCCAGCACAACAGTGAGCGACGCGACGATGCCCGCGATTACTCGGTGCGTAAATTCGTAACGGATTCCGCCGACGAACGGCGGCACCATCGAGCCATAGGCCAGCGGCCAATCAGGAATGGAAAGCCCTGCGTCGTTGGAAGTGACCAGCGCGCCCGCCGTGAGCAGTCCTCCGGTAAGGACGGACATGGCGATGCAGAAGCGGTGCAGAAGCTGGTTATACCCGTTAGATTGCATACGCAACTCAGGAAGCAAGAAAGCGCCCGGGAAATTTTCCGGGCGCTTCCCTTTTCAGATGCTCGAACGCGTCAATCGCCCGCGGCGGCGCTGAAAGACATATCGGCCGTCTTGGTTTCCTTCGGGCCTACAGTGACGCTGGACGTCTTGGTGCCGTACTTTTCCTGCCACACGGTCACGGTGTAGGTTCCCGGCGGGACGTTGCTGATGGTGTACTTGCCGTCGTTGCCCGTCACGCTGAAATACGAATTGGGGAAGGCGAACACGTATGCCTTCATCCACGGGTGAACGTTGCACTTCACCGGTATCGCCATTTCAGGCCGCGCAAAGGTGTTCACGATGGGCGCTGAACCGGGCGGCTGCGACTGATTCCATTCGCGATTGTCCTTCGGGACCGGGTGAATATTGTGAGTGGTGTTGTCGCTGTTGGTCACCTGCAACTGCTGACCGGCGATCATCGCCACGATGTGCGGATGATACAAGCAGCCCTTCTGATCAATCGTTGCGGGCGTGCTCGGCACGGTTGTGGCCCACTTGCTCATGTCATCAGAAATGTAGACGACCGCATTCGCCAGCGTACCGCCCGGCCCGGTGACGACTTCTTCATCGTTGACGGGCGTGGGGTGCTGCGTGACACAGTACGCTTCCGCGGCCATATTGATTTTGTGCGGCGCGGGCGGCGTTCCGTCC
>Ga0335078_10013967_pt1 | contig 11900 bp, 11 predicted proteins | sample Lox_Sample_32_FD_206711 | JGI IMG/M metagenome (GOLD analysis project Ga0335078, IMG submission 206711) | Soil microbial communities from Loxahatchee National Wildlife Refuge, Florida, United States - Lox_Sample_3.2 | ecosystem: Environmental > Terrestrial > Soil > Wetlands | place: USA... | reverse complement strand
CAGGAGCGCGGTTATTTTCCGCGCCTCCATCAGATTGAGGGCTTTGGTGGCCAATTCCTGCCTGCCGATGGTGACGGGACTGCGGGTCATGGCGTCGGCCGCTTTCAAATCCATAGCGCGGTTCCCTTCCCGCTCGAACAAGCGGCGCAGGTCGCCGTCGGAAATCATTCCCAGCAGATGGTTCGACTCGCCGGTTACGGTGGCGAGCCCCAGACCCTTCTTGCTCATTTCATAAATCACGTCCGGGAGGGGCGTGAGCGGGCCGACGCGCGGAATCTCGTCGCCCGTGTGCATGACGCCCTCGACGCGGCGCAACTTGAATCCGAGATCGCCGCCCGGATGGAGCGCGGCGTAGTCCGCTTCGTCGAACCCGCGCTTCTCCAGCAGCGCCATGGCCAGCGCGTCGCCCATCGCCAGCATGGCCGTGGTTGAGGCGGTCGGAGCAAGTCCGAGCGGGCAGGCCTCCTGCCGAATTCCCACATCCAGCACCGCATCGCTGGCCTGCGCGAGCGTGGAGTTCCGGTTACCGGTGAGCGAGATGAGTGGAATTGCCAGGCGTTTGACGGTATCGAGTAACTGAATCAGTTCCGCGGTTTCGCCGCTGTAGGAGAGCGCCACCAGGACGTCGTGGCGCACCAGGCGACCCAGGTCGCCGTGCAAGGCTTCCGACGGGTGCAGGAAAAACGAGGGCGTGCCGGTGCTCGAAAGCGTGGCGGAAATCTTCTGGCCAATCAGGCCGGACTTACCCATGCCGGCGACCACCACCCTCCCCCGGCAGGCATAGAGAGTCTCGACAGCGCGCACGAAACTCTCGTCGAGGCGCTCCACAAGCTCGCTCAATGCCTTCGCCTCGATTTCCAAAACCCTGCGCGCTGTCGCGAGGCTCATGCCTATTCACCGGCTCGCGCCACTCGTAGGGGCGGCCCTTGTAATCGCCCGCGGGCGGCCACGAGGGCCGCCCCTACGTACTTCATTACATCCGCGCTTCGATTCTGTTGACGACGGTCTTCAGCGCCTTGATTCGCGCCCACCATTTCCAGTTGCCTTCGATGATGGTCCACGGGGCGTAGTCCGTATCCGTTTTCTCGAACATATCTTCCAGCGCTTCGATGTACAGGTCCCACTTTTTGCGGTTGCGCCAATCTTCGTCGGTCAGTTTCCATCTCTTCCAGGGATCGTGTTCGCGCTTCTTGAAGCGGTCGAGCTGTTCCTTCTTGGAGATGTGAATCCAGAACTTCACCACCACCATGCCGTCATCCACGAGCGTCCGCTCAAACTCATTGATCTCGCGGTAAGCGCGCTGCCAGTCCTGTTTCCTGGCGAATTTCTCCACGCGCTCCACCAGCACCCGGCCGTACCAGGTGCGGTCGAAAATCGAGATGCGGCCGCGTTGCGGAAGTCGCAGCCAGAAGCGGCGCAGCCAATGGTGGGCCAGCTCGTCGGCCGTGGGGGCGGCGATGGGTGAGACGGTAACGCCGCGAGGGTCAAGAGCTTCGGTCAAGCGCTTGATGTTGCCGCCCTTTCCCGCCGCGTCTTCTCCCTCGTATCCGATGCAGACCGCAATTCCTTTTTCAATGATCTTGCGTTGCGCCTTCAAGAGCCGGAACTGGTACTCTTCCAGCAGTTCTTCATACTCCTCTTTCGAATCGAGCTTCTTGTCGAGATCGAGCTTATCGAGGTAGCCCATGTTTTTCACCGGTCAGGAGTTGGGAGTCGGGACAAAGTAGACACAGGTAACCGTGGATGGCGCCGGCATTGCTTTCGATGCCGGCGCTGCAAGGCGCATACCTATCAGGCTGCGTATGCGCCACCCACGACTGACAACTGAGAACTGACTACCGAGAACTACTTTACTTCTTTTTCCGAGTGCTCGTGCTGGGGAGCGTGCTGTTCCTGCTTGGCGCCGCCGCCCTTGGCCCTCTGGTCTCGGAGGACGGCCTTGCGGCTCAGCCGAATCCTGTTGCCCTCGATCGCGATCACTTTAACCAGCAACTGGTCGCCTTCCTTGAGCTCGTCACGAACGTCCCGAATGCGGTGCTCCGCCACTTCGCTGATGTGCAGCAAGCCGTCGGTGCCGGGGAAAATCTCCACGAAAGCCCCAAAATCCGCCAGCCGCACGACCTTGCCGAGATAGGTCTTGCCCAGCTCCGCCTCGGCCACCAGGTCCTTGATCATCTTAAGGGCCTTCTTGGCAGCCGTTTCGTCGGTGGCGGCGACATTGACTTTGCCGTCGTCTTCCACATCGATCTTGACGCCCGTCTCCTCGATGATGCCCCGGATCACTTTGCCGCCCGGCCCGATCAACTCGCCGATCTTCTGCCGGTTGATGTGCAGGGTGTAAATGCGCGGAGCGAACTCTGAGATCTCCTTGCGAGGCTCGGTGAGAGATACCTGCATTTTTCCCAGCACGTGCAGGCGCGCCGTTTTGGCCTGCGCCAGCGCCTCGGCCATAATGGATGTGTTAATACCAGTAGTCTTGATATCCATTTGCAAAGCGGTGATGCCGTCTTTGCTTCCCGCAACTTTGAAGTCCATATCGCCGTAGTGGTCCTCGCTGCCGGCGATGTCGGTGAGGATGGCGTATTTCTCGCCTTCTTTCACGAGCCCCATGGCGATTCCCCCCACCGGCGCTTTGATCGGCACGCCCGCGTCCATCAGGGCCAGGGTGCCGCCGCAAACGGTGGCCATCGAGGAAGAACCGTTGGATTCGAGGATGTCCGAGACCACGCGAATGGTGTAGGGGAATTCGGCCTCCTCCGGCACCACGGCGATCAGGGCGCGCTCCGCCAGCGCTCCGTGTCCGATTTCCCGCCGGCCCGGGCCGCGCAGGAACGCCACCTCGCCCACGCTGAAGGGCGGGAAATTGTAGTGAAGCATGAAGCGCTTGAAGGCTTCCCCTTCCAGCACATCGAGCCGTTGCATGTCCTCCGCGGTCCCTAGCGTCGCGGTCACCAGCGCCTGCGTTTCGCCCCGTGTAAACAGAGCCGAACCGTGAGTGCGCGGCAGGATGCTCACTTCGCTCGAGATCTCGCGCACCTGGTCGAAAGCGCGGTGGTCAGGCCGCCGGCGCCTCTCCACCACGTCGTCGCGAAACAGTCGTTCTTCCAAACGCCCGAAATACTGTTTGGCCAGCCTCCGCTTAGCCTCGTCCTCTTCCGGGATGCCTTCCAGCAGTTTGGACCGGAGTTCGACGATTCGGCGCTGGCTTTCCTGCTTGGGATATTTTGAGGTGTCCATGGCGTCGTGCAGTTCAGCCTCAACTTTGCCCTTCACTTCCTGGTAAAAAGCCTCATCGATGGCCGGCGCCACAAATTCGCGCTTCTTGACGCCCAGCTTTTCGAAAAGCTCTTTCTGAAGCGCCACGACCTTGCGCACCTCGTTGTGGCCGTACTGGAGCGCCTCCAGGATGGTCTCTTCCGAGACTTCCTTGGCGCCTGCTTCCACCATCACGACGGCATCTTCCGTCCCCGCCACAATCAGATTAAGCAAGCTGGTCTTGATCTCCGCATAGGTGGGATTGGTCACCAGCCGGCCCTCCACCAGGCCGACCCGCACCGCGCCGACGGGCGAATAGAACGGGATGTCCGAAAGGTACAGGGCGGCCGTTCCGGCCACCATTCCGATCACGTCCGGGTTGTTGTCCGAATCCGCCGACAGGACCATGGCAATGACTTGCGTTTCGTCATTGAAGCCTTCCGGGAAAAGCGGCCGCACCGGCCGGTCAATCAAACGGCTGGTGAGGATTTCCTTTTCCGTGGGTCTTCCTTCACGCTTGAAAAAGCCGCCGGGGATTTTCCCCGCGGCATAGTTATATTCCCGGTAATCAACCGTTAAAGGGAAAAAGTCAATTCCCTCGCGCGGCGAAGTCGAACACGCTGTGGCTAACACCACCGTGTCGCCAAAACGGACTACGGCGGAACCGTTGGCCTGCTTGGCCACTTTCCCGCTCTCAATACTCAGGGTGTTTGCTCCCAGAGTAGTTTCTACTTTTTGCATCTCAATATCCTCCAAAAACAAAAAAGCGACCGACACCGCTGCGCGGAGGGTCGCTTGGCGTTGAATAGTTGTGTTGTAAAGAATTCCTGAACTGTCTGCTCAATACCGGCTACTTGCGGATGCCCAACCTCTCGATAACTCGCTTATAACGCTCCGCGTCCAGGCGTTTAAGATACTCCAAAAGGCGCCTTCTTTTGCCCACCATCATGAGCAAGCCACGGCGCGAGGCGTGGTCCTTGCGATGAACGCTGAAATGGTTATTCAGATAGTTAATCCGCTCGCTCAATAGGGCTACTTGCACCTCCGGCGAACCCGTGTCCTTCCCGTGAACTCGGTAGCTCTGAATCAGGCTGCTTTTGGATTCGCTCGTTAACGGCATCCGCCTACTCTCCTCGCTTTTTTATCTCTACTTTTCGACCTTTACACCATAACATGAAGCCGCTGAGCTTGGCAAAGGAAAATCGGACTGAGCGCTGAAAGACAGATGGCGAGAGACAGAAAGCGGAAAACAATCGCGAGGCGTATGTACGTTGTCAACAGCGTGATCTTTCGCGAAAACGACTTCCTTCCCCGTGCCGCAGGCGCCCGACAGGCGATAGGAACGTGTCACTGCTTTCTGCCTTCACTCACTCTCCCCCACGCTCCCTTGCGACGGCATCAGCAGGATTTCTTCCACGGTGGTTCGTGGCGGCTGGGTCAGTGCGCCATAGACTGCCTCCGCCACGTCCGACGGCTGGATCAGGTCGATCCGGCAAACGGGGAATCCAAACTGGTTGGTGAGGCGGGTATTCGTCGAACCCGGCAGAATTCCCGTGACGCGAATCTTCAGTGGCCGAAGCTCTTCGCGAAGCACTCGCGTCAGCCCCAGCGCGCCGAATTTGGATGCCGTGTAGGCCGAGCAATTCGTATAAGCATGCACGCTGGAGACCGAGAGAATATTCACCAGGTGCGCCGAGCGGCTGAGGCGGAGCAGAGGCAGAGCAGCCTGCGTGCACAAAAACAGGGCAGTCAGGTTCGTCTCCATGTTACACCGCCACTCGTCGAGCGAAGTGGACTCAAACGGTTTGAAGGTGAATACACCGGCGTTGTTGATCAGGACGTCTAGCTGCCCCATGCGGCGCTCCACCGTCCGGAAAAGCCGCTCGACTTGCCGGGGCTGGGTGATGTCCGCCTTGATCACCGTCGCGCCGCCCGGAACTTCCCCACCGGCCTCGCGTAAAGCCGCTTCATGGCGCGCCACCAACACCAGCCTGGCGCCCTCGCTTCCCAGACGCCGCGCGATCGCCAGGCCGATACCCCGGCTGCCGCCCGTCACCAATACCACTTTACCGTCAAGTTTAGGCATAACAAGAGTGTGAATAGTAAATGATGAATGATGAATTGTAAATTATGAATTATAAATTATAAACTGCGCCCGCGGGGCGATATCACTGGGCGAGCTTTGAGCTCTCCCCACTATAGCTGACTCTTCACAATTCCCTTCTCGCCCCATCGAAGGCAGCCGCTGTCCGCAATTTACAATTTAGAATTTACAATTCACCATTCACTATTCACTATTCTCAGCCGCGCTCCCGGACCAATCGTAAGAACTCCGCCCGCGTCAACTCGCAGTCCCTGAAGACTCCCATCATGTGCGAAGTGACGGCGACGGAGTTCTGCTTCTCCACTCCGCGCATAATCATGCAGAGGTGCTTTGCCTCGATGATCACACCCACTCCCTGCGGCTTGATCCGTTCCATGAGCGCTTCGGCAATCTCAACGGTGAGGCGCTCCTGAATCTGCAGGCGCTTGGCAAACACATCGACCACGCGCGGGATTTTGCTCAGCCCGATGACCTTCTGGTTGGGAATATAGGCCACGTGGCAGCGGCCGAAAAAGGGCAGCAGATGGTGCTCGCACAGGCTGAATACTTCGATGTCTTTCACGATCACCATCTCGTCGTAGGCGACGGGAAAGAGCGCCCCGTTGAGGATCTTATCCAGGTCCTGGCGGTAGCCGCTGGTCAGGTAACGCAGAGACCTGGCCACGCGACAAGGTGTTCGAAGCAAACCATCGCGCCCCGGATCTTCTCCCAACTCGCGCAACATGCTGTGAATCACCGGCTCCAGCGAGTCGCCTTCGCTCTCTTTTTCGATATCGTTCAGTGCCACAGTTGGATCTTCAATCATCCCGGTCCTCTCAGTATCTGCTCCTGGCGCCCGTCTGGCGTAGGGGCGGCCCTTGTGGCCGCCCAGGGCAACGAGAGTTTCCCCTACAACGCCCGGGGCGAATCACCCTCGTATTCAAAGAAATTCGAACTGGTTTCCTCCAGCCGCACACGCGCCAGGTTGGCGGCACGCAACGGACCGCCGCCATCCAACTTGCCATCGAGCAGATGAAAGATACGCTCGCAGACGTTTTCCGTGGTCGGTACGCAGCTGCGAAAGTCTTCCACATCCAGGTTGAGGTTGGCGAGGTCAAAACGCTCCAGCACTTCCTTCTCAACGATCCCATCGAGCTCCACCAGGTCAAAGACCATCCCGGTTTCCTGGTCGACCGGCCCTTTCACGGTGACTTCCAGCGCGTAGTTGTGGCCATGGCCGAAGGGGCTGTCGCATTTGCCGTATATGCGCAGGTTCGCGTCGTCGGACAGCGCCTCGTTGTGCAGCCGATGAGAAGCAGAGAAGCGGTAGCGGCGGGTCAGGTAAACCATCTCTCTCGACGCGTGACAATCGCCACGCTGTCATCCTGAGCGAAGCGAAGGATCCCGGCAGTCGGTTTTGAGTTCAGCGATGAACAAGCAACTGCAGAGATCCTTCGCTTCGCTCAGGATGACAGATGTCCGATTCGTCCATGCATTCCGGCGTAGGGGCGGCCCTGGTGGCCGCCCAGGGCAACCACAAGAGCTGCCCTAGGCCACAGTACGATTAGTCGCCGTAATAATCCACGTAAAGATCGGATGTTTCATACAACCTTATACGATGCAATTTGCCAAAACTAAGTTTCGGCGCGAGCAGCCGCCAGATCTCAACCGCGATGTTCTCCGTGGTCGGAATCTTGTTTGCAAACGCCGCCACTTCCTGGTTGAGGAATTTGTGATCCATCACCTGCAACACTTCACGCTCCAGCAGCGTCTTCAGCTCCTTCAGGTCCACCACCATGCCTGTCGTGGGGTTAATCGACCCGGCAACCGTGACTTCCAGAGCGTAGTTGTGCCCGTGGCCGTGGGGATTATTGCATTTGCCGAAAATGCGCCGGTTCTCTTCCGGCGAGAGCTTGGGATTGTTATAAACGTGCGAAGCGGAAAACTCCGCGCGGCGCGTGACGTGGATCACCTCTGCCCCCTAGTCGAATAACGGCGTCCCTTCCATTCTACATTGTGTGAGACGCGATAAGCTATAACTGAGTTAATTAATAGCGCACAGAAGATTAACGCGCCAATTGACTTTCTGCCCATGGAACTCGGGCGGAATCCCAGCAGAGCGGCGGCCCGCAGGTATAACGCGCCCCTCACCACCATGATCAGCAGGCTCCCAATGATCAGCCCGGTAACCACGCGGCTGCGTTCCTCCCCGGCGATTAATCCGATCGCCAGACCGAGCAGGAGCAACGGCGGCAGCAAATCCAACAAGCACAGCTCCACCACCGTCCCGAATATCTTCGGCAGGCTTTGCCCGTACAGAAGGAACAGGTTCTTGGTCCAGCCGCGCCACATTTCACCAAAGGTACGATACATGCGCGTCTGGACCCACTTTGCTCCGGGCAGGAAAATCAGTTTTCCGCCCGCTGCCTTCACCCTTTTCGCCAACTCCACGTCCTCGAGAACTGCGCTGCGGATTGCCTCGTGCCCTCCCGCTCGCTCGTAGACCGCGCGCCTGATCAGAAGGTACTGGCCGTTCGCTGCGGCCGCGGGCGAGGCTGGATCGGATACATCTTCGAACCGGTAAAGCCGCGCCAGGTTCACGAAGATGCGCGGAATGACAGCTCTTTCCCACCAGGTGGAAGTGATCTGGCCGGGAGAGAGCGAAAGCAAATCGGCGCCCTGCCGCTCCGCCATCTGCAGTGTGGCCTCGAGGCTTCCGGGCAGGTGTTCCGTGTCCGCGTCGGTGAAGAGCAGCCAATCGCCTGCCGCCTGGCGCGCCCCAAGCGAGACAGCATAGGTTTTGCCCAGCCAGCCTTCCGGCAGGTTATCGACGCGCAGTATGCGCAGAGTCGAAATCTCCGCCTTCAAAGCCTGCGCAATCTCCGCCGTCCGGTCTATGGAGTTGTCGTCCACGACCAGGATTTCCCTGACGCCCGGCTGGTCCGCCAGCGAACGCAGCACTCGCTCGATGTTGGCTTCCTCATTTCGCGCCGGCACGATTACGGTAACCTTGCCGGGATCGCTTTCACTCATTATTGATATTATAATAAAGGGCTTGGCGATGAGCAAAAAGAACGCGGTAAAGATCCTCCTGTTGGTGATAATACTCGGCGCCGCGATCGTGGTCGCGTGGCGAATGCGGCAGCCGCACGCCGTGGACATCGGGGAAAGCGCGCCGGACTTCACCCTGGCCGGCCTCAGGCACGGCTCGGTTTCGCTGCACGATTTTCCACGGCAAGTGGTAGTGCTGAACTTCTGGGCCACCTGGTGCCCGCCCTGCGTCGAGGAGACTCCCGGCCTCGAGAAGTTCGCCGAAGAGATGCGCCGGCAGGGCGTTACCGTGCTGGGCGTGAGTGTGGATCAGGATCAAACCGCTCTCGAGAATTTTGCCTCGGACCAACACCTCTCCTTTCCCATCCTGCGCGACCCCGACCGCTCCCTCGCCCACCGCTACGGCACATTCCAATTTCCCGAAACCTACATCATCGACCAGGATGGCCGAGTGGCCGAAAAACTGATCGGCCCCATGGACTGGCAAGACCCCCGCATCGCAACCTTCGTTCGCGAGCTTGCGCACAGGACGGGGTAGGAAGAAGGCAGTCGGCAGTCGGCTGTGGGCAGTCGACAGGTGGGCAGATCGGCAGATGGGCAGTGGCGATCCGAAGTAAGTCCATAGCCCTCTCCCGTGGGGAGAGGGTGTCGCGCTGCCGGCGCTTTCATCAGCCGGAGCGCGACGGGTGAGGGGTTCCTGCCCGTAGGCTCTAGAATAGGCTCGATCGGCTAGCCCGCCCGGGCGGGCGCAAGAATTTGGCCCACGGCGGCAGCCGTGGGAACAAAGCACGGCCCATGCGCCTCGAAAGCCTCGGGAGGGGCGACAGAGCTGCCTCGATAACCACAAACCTTCTGTCGCCGCTACGCGGCTGAGCGTGCTCTCCGTGCGCCGTGATCCCACGGCTGGCGCCGTGGGCCACATTCTTGCGCCGCTGAGGCGGCTTGGCGCGGAGTGACGGGATCCTCCGAGCGCCTATGGGCGGCGCTCCCCCTACAGTCACGAACCTTGCGCCTCAAAACCGCGGGTCCGCGCTGCCCGACTTACACTTTCAGTAGGCTCCCCGGATTGTCCTTCAGCACCACGCCTTCGCCGTGGCCGCCTTGATCCACGATGAGTTCGCGCAGGGCGGCTTGGTGCAGCACGTTGCTCGCGATCACGCAGTTCTCGAGGCTCTTGCACACAATGCCGTACGACGGGCTCCACACGCCCGTACCGCCGTCGTCGCGCCCGGCGCACAGGGTGTTGCCCACGCAAGTGACGCCCTTCGCTCCCTCGATCCAGACTTGCGCTGAATCGTGGCTCGCCGCATCCGCCAGCTTGCCGCTGCGTTTGAAGTAATTTCCGCTGAGGGTAATGGAAAAGCATCCATGGCGGCTGTTGCGAAGAGCGATTCCGCAACTGCCCGCGCGGTCGAAGAAATTGCCGGTAATCTGGTACCCGTCCGAGTTGTTGATTACCATATTCTCCTGGCCGTTCCACTCCACGCGGTTGCAGGTGAAGGTGACGGAGGCATTTTCGTCGCGCGCCCCGAAGCCGGCGCGCTCGTTGCCGGAAAACCAGTTGTCGCTGAGGAACCCGTCCCAACCGCGCAAGCTCAAGCCGTCGCCGCCGTTGTAGCCCAGCATCGACTGCCGGACGGAGAAGCACCAGGCGTGCGCCAGGCACACCCCGTCGCCCGTGAAACGAAGCACCTGACAGCGCTCGATGCGAAAGGCGTCCTCGTGCTTGCCGTAGTCCGGCTTGTCGAGGAAGATTCCGTGTACGCCTTTGCCTAAGCGCGCGCCCTCGAAACCCAGGCCGTCAATCGTAGCGCCCTGAGCTTCTCCGATATTAAGCAGGCATTTGGCATCGCCGCTCGCGAGTTTCAGACACGTCCCGCCCTGCTTGTGATAATCCCAAGTGGGCACCCCGATCAGGGCGGTGTTGGGGCGCATCTTGAGGTCCGCGCCAAGGTACACGCCGGGTGGCACGAAGACCGTGCCCCGCACTTCTCCCGCGGCATCCAGGGCGCGCTGAAGCGCCTTCGTATCGTCCGTCTTGCCGTCGCCTGCAGCGCCGAAATCGCGCACATTCAGGTGCGCCTTGCCCGCAGGCGGAACCTTCGCCTGCGCCGTAGCCTGCGCGCCGAAGAGCAATGAGGCGCCGCCGAGCAAAGTGCTTCTTGCCATCTCCCGGCGGTTGAAAAAGGGTGAATCGTTATTTGTCATGGTCATACTCCTTGGTGCAACATTATGTGATAAGATTCGCCCATCATGAACACAAATATCGTTTCACGTCGTACTTTTCTTGGTGCTATGGCCGCGGCGCCGCTCGTGGCGGCCGCGCGAGCTTCGAAAACTATTCCGGTGGGCTTGGAACTCTACTCGGTTCGCGGCGATCTGGAGAAAGACCTGATGGGAACGGTTCGCGGCGTGGCGCACATCGGTTACCAGTGCGTGGAGTTCTATGCACCTTACTACAACTGGACAACCGATTATGCAGGCAAGGTGCGCGCCGAATTGGATGAACTCGGCATCCATTGCTACTCGACTCACAACGGCTTGAATTCGTTTACCCCGGAGGGCCTCAGCAAGGCGACGGACCTCAATAAAACCCTCGGGTGCCGCTACGTGGTATTGGCGAGTCCCGGGGAATTGCGCAGCCTGGATGACTACAAACGCGTGGCGGAGACCTTGAACAGGGCCGACGACACCCTGAAACGCCACGGCCTGCACGCGGGCTATCACAACCATGATGCCGAGTGGCGCCCCCTCAACGGCCGGAGACCCATGGAAGTGCTTGCCGCGACGCTCGAGAAAGATATCATGCTGCAATTCGATGTGGGAACGTGTCTTGAGGCGGGCGGCGACCCTGTTGCCTGGATCAATCAAAACCCCGGCCGCATCCGCTCCATGCATGTCAAGGACTGGTCTCCCCAACGGGGATACAAGGTGCTGACGGGCGAAGGGATTGCCCCGTGGAAGAAGATCTTTGTCGCCGCTGAAACGACGGGGGGAATCGAGTACTACCTGATCGAGCAGGAGGGCAGCGACTATCCCGAAATGGAGACGGCACAAAAGTGCCTTGCGGCCTTCCGGAAATTGCACGGCGGGCGATCGTAGGAACCACCTGTCATCCTGAGAGTTTGTGATTTTTTCAGTTCGAAGAAACAGCGAACGCTGCTAACAGAGCTACAACTCACGGCGGATGTCATCCTGGGAAGCCGAAGGCGACGAAGGATCTGCATTTTCTTGATTTTCACGATGCCTGGCGAACTGCAGATCCTTCACGAAGTTTACTCTGAGCGGGCAAACTGCAGACCCTTCGCTGCGCTCAGGGTGGCAGCGAACGGGCCCAGGATGACACGTAAGCGTTGACATGTGCCACACATGCAACTATGCTGACCACATGTCAACGATGATTCAAATTCGCCACGTGCCTGACCCCCTGCACCGCAAACTGAAGGCGCGAGCAGCCCTGGAAGGCAAATCGCTCTCCGACTACCTCCTGCGGGAAATCAAACGCGTCGCC
>Ga0335078_10013966_pt1 | contig 11900 bp, 12 predicted proteins | sample Lox_Sample_32_FD_206711 | JGI IMG/M metagenome (GOLD analysis project Ga0335078, IMG submission 206711) | Soil microbial communities from Loxahatchee National Wildlife Refuge, Florida, United States - Lox_Sample_3.2 | ecosystem: Environmental > Terrestrial > Soil > Wetlands | place: USA... | reverse complement strand
GTTCGTAGTCTGGAGTGTGTACTTCCCGCCGTTGGAGGGTTTAGCCTCCGCGTACTTGGCCTCGCCCCAGGGCGTCAACTCCGGAGGATCTTTCGTAAACGTGTAGTTGGTAAAACCACGATTCGATCCGGGTGGATTATGCATCATCCAGACGCCGGTTAAGTCGTGGACCGGAGCAGGACCCGACTCAGTTTTGTCCGGCGTGTGGGTTTGACCCGCGGGCGTCGCCGCAGTCTGAGCGAAGAGAATGCTGGAGAAAGAGATGCATGCAATCAAACCAACCTTCGAATTCCTGAAGCCCCTCCACACTGGGACCCTCCTCTTGGCAATTGACGCGCTTGGATCGGCTCGGCGAGACCGTTCTCGGCTCAGTCTTCGCGAAGTTTGAGCTCGTCACCCTTTGGCCCGATGAGCTTTTGGATCCATATTGTATGTCCGCCGTCCTTGGTAACAAAACCGCTTACGGTGATGGAATCTCCAGCCTTCAGCGTGTCCTTGTCCCATCCGGCCCTGTTCAATTTGTTCGGCGCCGTCAGTTCGGCCTGCCACTTTTCGACTTCGCCCTTGTCGTTTTTCACATCAAAAAAAAGTTGCGCGTGCGGATTGATAAAGCGAAATTCCGTCAGCGTTCCCGTGACCGTGACTGATCTGGTCGTATCGTACGCCGCCGTTCCATGGTGGGCAAATAGCGACAAGGAAAAGATGGACATACCAAGCCCCAAGCCGATGCATATTAAGAGTTTGCGCATGAAGGGTCACTCCTTTTTGATGGCGCCAAGCCCGCCTCTTCAGGCTGGGTGCGGCCACGTCTCTTCGAACAGGGCGCGATTCCAACGGGCGGCTCTGCCCTGGATGGCAAAACCAGAAACTGACAGGAATAGCTTTAGCGTCCCAATGTCCGAGGTATTCTAGCGTGCAAAATGCTAGATGAACGTACGATTAATAGTGAGAATGGATTTGGCGGCTTCGCCCGCGAGGCATCACCTTTCCATCCAAGGTAGCAAAATTTTGCGTTGGCTTTTCCCCGTCATTTTGAATCGCGCCCGGCTGAAACCGCAAGAAGACATCGCCCCAGGCGACTACAAGCGCGGCAATCGAAACCGGTCAGCCAGCCAGCGCGCTGTGGAAAACAAATGCATCGGAACGGGCAAAACGGGAATCTGAATGGGTGAGGCAGACTGCACCCGACAAGGGCGGGGCGCAACCCGGAAAATCAGCAATGCGGCGCGACGAAGGGAGAAATGACAATGGCGACGACGAAACACGCGGCGGTCCCGAGCACGATGAAAGCGGTTCGGATCGCGCAGTACGGCGGCTCCGAACAGCTGAAATATGAAGAGGCGCCGTTGCCGGAGATCGGGCCCGGTAAGGTGCTCGCGAAGGTGCGCTACGCGGGCGTGAACCCAATCGATTGGAAAATACGCGAAGGTTTCATGAAGCAGATTCGCCCCGCAAGTTTTCCTCTCACGCTGGGGCAGGATTTTGCGGGAGAGATTGTGACGGCCGGCGGCGACTCGGGCAATTTGCAGACGGGCCAGCGAGTGTTCGGTTTCGGCGATGGGACGTACGCGGAGTTCACCGCGGCGGTGATTACGTATATCGCGGCGATTCCGGAGAAAGTGGAATTCAACGTGGCCGCGGCGTTGCCAACGCCGGGGGTGACCGCACTTCAGGCAATTCGCGATCACGTGCAGCCGAAGCCGGGGACCCGGATTCTGATCCACGGCGCGGCGGGCAGCGTAGGCTCGTTAGCAACCCAGATCGCCAAGCGCTGGGGCGCGCAGGTGATCGGGACGGCCTCAGACGAAGACATCGTGTACCTGCGCTCGATCGGTCACGTGCAAGTGGTGGACTACAAGCATGAAAAGTTTGAAGCCGTGGGACAGGTGGACGCGGTGCTGGATCTTGTCGGCGGTGAAACGGCGACGCGTTCCATCGCCGTGGTGAAGAAGGGTGGCGTGATCATTTCCACGGTGGGCGGAGCGAACGCGGAGCTGGCGGCGCGCGCGGGGATTCGCGCTGTGAACATGTTCTCGAAGGGAAACGCGGCGGACCTTTCGGAGCTGGCGGGGTTGGTCGAGCGCGGTGACGTGAAGCCGCGGCTGGGCCAAGAGTTCGCGCTGGAGCAGGCGCGCGAGGCTCAGGATGCGAGCCAGCAAGGCCGTGTCAAAGGCAAAATCCTGATAAAGGTCGAGTGAGCTGGAAGAGGCTTTCTCTGAAAGGAGACGATCATGAAGAACGAAACAATCAACCAAACCGGGACTTACACTCCTTCGCAAAGCGAGGGCGCGAGGAACGGAGGAACCAAGCTGGGTCCTGGCCGGGAAGATAAAATTGAGGTTGAGCAAAATGGAGATGCGCTTACGGACACTTTCCTTCCACCCATCGAAAAACCAAAAGGGCTGATGATGAAGCTGGTGTATGCCATGTCGCGTCGGGAATTCGGCAAAGTGCTGACCCCGCTCAAAGTGGTTTCCGCGCGGATGCCGCTGGCCTTCGGCCTGTTCGCCGGAAAAATCGGAAAGCTGGATAAGAAGCTGGTGTTGTCTCGGGAAACAGCCATGCTGATCCGGGAACAAGTGGCACGCATCAATGTCTGCCTATTTTGCATGGACATCGGCCGGGCGTTCACTGTCAAATCGTCCATGAATGAAGCCAAATTCGACGCCCTGGAAGACTACGCCGCGAGCCCTCTTTTTACCGATGCGGAACGCGCGGCGCTGGACTATGTCACGGAGCTGACCAAAGAGAAAAAGGTCAACCCCGACACGTTTGCGCGCGTGTCCCGTTACTATTCCGAGCGCGAAATCTGCGAAATCGTGTGGCTGGTGGCGAGCGAACACTTCTACAACATGACCAACATCGGCCTGAACATCCACTCGGACATGCTTTGCGACATCAGCCGGAGGAACAAACAGTAGATCGAGCCGATGAAGATCGCCTGGATTGTTGGAAGCGACGTGCGCGTGAATCTACCTGCTAGCGACGCGGCGGTCCGAATGCCTCTTCGTCAGCTTGGCCATTTTGACCTTTTTCGTGGCGGACGAATGATGCTTTTGGCCGATAATTGGAGTGTGTGTGCCGACTCCCGTTGGGCCCTGGGCATAGCTCGAAATGGCTCCCATCAAAATAAATAGAACGAGGGTTGCTTTTTTCATGGCGTAGCTCCTATGCGAACCATTTTGGAGCTGCGATGAACATGCGGCCATGGCCTAAGAGATGTGATTCGCTGGTATCGGTGTAATGAAGATACCAGTACCCGCTAAAGTCACTATTTTCATGGTGCAAATTGACGCGGGGCGAAGTTGCTTTGCCATACTTCCTCAGCCCACAATGGCGGAAAGACTCGATGCGTTGTTTCCAGCGTTCGGCGGGCAGCCATCGAGAGATGAACCCGATGTTGCCCTCCCGCGGCAGCACGTGGCACAATCCGGCCCCTCTCGCAACGCCTGATCGGAAGGAGAAAAACCCATGAGCGATGCAGCGATCAATAATACGGACACCCGGATCGAAAGGGACTCCCTGGGCGAAGTGCGAGTTGCCGCCGACAAGCTTTGGGGGGCGCAAACGCAGCGCTCGCTGGAACATTTCAGCATCGGCAAGGATTTGATTCCCCGCGAAATGATTGCCGCGTATGCCACGTTAAAGAAAGGCGCAGCCAACGCCAACCATGCCGGCAAGCGGCTCGACGACGAGCGCCACAAATTGATCGTGCAAGCGTGCGATGAAATTCTCGCGGGCAAACATCAGGACATGTTTCCCTTGCATGTGTGGATGACGGGCAGTGGCACGCAATTCAACATGAACGTGAATGAAGTGATCTCGAACCGGTGCTGCCAGCTCGCAGGCACGCCGCTGGGCAGCAAGACGCCCGTTCACCCCAACGATCACGTCAACATGTCTCAGTCGTCCAACGATACCTTCCCCTCGGCCATGTATATCGCGGCGGCAGTCAACGTGAAGCAACGCCTCATCCCGGCCGTGAAGGCGCTGCGCGACGCGATCGCCGCGAAAGCAGAGGAGTGGAAGGACATCATCAAAATCGGCCGCACGCACATGCAAGACGCCACGCCGCTCACGCTCGGGCAGGAATGGTCGGGCTACCAGGGCATGTTGTCGGACGATCTGGTGTGGATCGAAGGCGCGCTCGAGGGAGTCTATCGTCTCGCGATCGGCGGCACGGCGGTGGGGACGGGAATCAACGCCGCGCCCGGCTTTGGCGAGGCGGCTGCGGGCGAGATCGCCAAGCTTACGGGCCTGCCGTTCGTCAGCGCGCCGAACAAGTTCACCGTGCAGGGTGCTCACGATGCGCTCGTTCAGCTTTCCGGCACGCTGCGCACGCTGGCCGTGTCGCTCTACAAAATCGCGAATGACATCCGGCTCATGTCCTGTGGCCCGCGGGCGGGCTTCGCCGAAATGAAGATCCCGGAGAACGAACCGGGCTCCTCGATCATGCCGGGCAAGGTGAACCCGACGCAGGCGGAAGCGCTCACCATGATTTCCGTGCAAGTCATGGCGAACGATGTGGCAGTGGGTTTCGGCGGGGCCGGAGGTTATCTTGAGATGAACGTATATAAGCCGCTAATTATTTTCAACGTTGCGAACTCCATAACCCTCATGACCGACGGTTGCACGAACTTCCGCAAATTCCTCGTCGAGGGCGCCCGGCCCAACCTGAAGAAGATCCACGAATACGTCGAGCGCTCGCTGATGCTGGTGACCGCGCTTTCTCCGGTGATCGGCTACGACAAAGCTTCCAAAATCGCGCATTTCGCGATGGAGCATGACCTGACGCTCAAGGACGCAGCGCTGAAGCTCGGCTTTGTCACCGAGGAGGAATTCGACCGCGTGGTCGATCCGGCCAAGATGATCAAGCCGTACGTGGGCGCCGCAGCTGGGAGGTAGAAGGGACCGCTGATCGGCCGCGCGAAGATCTCCGAGAAGGCGGACTTTCTATAGGTGAAGAATTACTGGCATCAGTGTTTTATGCCCCGCCCGTGTCCAACCGTTGTGGCATAAGCACACGCGTTAACTGGTCGCGAGCTTCGGATGGAAATAGCAAGAGGGCGATTTTGATGGGCGGTTTCCCAGTTTCCGGCTTCGGCGTAATTATGAAATCGTGCCAGTTGAATTCCGGCCACGCCTCGGAACGGTAGTGTGGATCCGTCAGAACGATGGCCGACGAAATTTCCGAAAACGCGATCGTGTTGGTTTTGCAAAACAAACTGGAATACGAAATTCCATCGGAGCGAATCTGAATCTTCAATGTATGTAGACAGGCTGCTGCAGCCACAAACAAGACCGCATAAATTGTGAGTGCCAGAGGAAACGACGACGCACGGCTCAAGGTGGCAGGTCCGGCCCAGCATATCAGCAAGATCGGAACCAATGCCAAGAGTACGTACGGAAGTTTGCCTGCACCGAACTCCGCCGGAACAGCTTGACTCCCAGCATTCAGGTAGGAATGAGAAATGAGGCTGACGGGTTCGCTGAGGCCTGAAGCGTCAGCATTGGCTGCGCCAGCGGTCATTTGGTCGTCCGTGAGTACCGGTTCTTTGGACGGCAGGGCATGACCAGCGACTTCCTCATTTTCGTCCACCATCATCCATGCCTTGATCGAAGCCAAATCTTCTTCAGTTGCTTTTTTTCCAAGTGTACTTCGAATCTTGCGCCGCATCCTTAGACTTGCAATCCATGCGGAAAAGAGACCTGCAACGAAGATTGAGACGAAGACGGCGTCCCAAACGGCCCCGAATGAGAATCTCCAAGCGGCGATGACCAGCACGGCCAACACCACCAGGACTACAATTCGAAGAAGGTGAGGTTTCACGTTCACTGCTCCGCCCGGAAGGCTCGCAGAAGCATACTACAGCAGCCCGTGCGGACTCGAACCGCAGACCTCCACCGCGTCAAAGTAACGACAACAAGTACTCACAATAACTTACAAGGCTATTGGGGACTGCCAAGTACTTGTTAATACGTAGTAGCCGCGTGAATCTCGGGTTGGAAGTCCGGTTGAAAAACAGAGACGATTGCAGTTAAGAATGAAGCGCCAGTTCCCGCGTCTTCTATGGAATCTTCAGTGTTAGGGAATTTGCTACGTTTTGAAATATGGCTGGGAGGCCTGGATTGTTTTCCAGCGGTGCGGAGAATCCTCAGTGTTGATGGTAAAAGGCTTCCTAATCCTTGTCAACGTCACTTTTCGTCTGGGAGAGCCTACTCACATCGTATCCCCTGGCGAGGTTGAAGTGCGTGAGTGAGAAGCGTGGAGGGGAATTGGATTTGTTTTTGGGAGCGGGGCGCGCGGCCCGGCGGAGGGGGAGGAGCCGGGCCACGCGCCCCGCGTAAAATCCGAACGACATGACCGCCCCCACCCGCTATTTCGATCTGGTGCGTGAAATGAAAAGTCCTTACAGCCATCGCTTGCGACTGGTCGAAAGCGCCAAGCAGCGCGGGATCAAGCCCACAGCCCAGCTGTTCGCTACCACGGCGCCCACCGTTCGTAAATGGCTTCGCCGGTATCAACAGCATGGCCCCTCCGGCCTGCTCGATCACTCTCGGGCACGCCATCTGCAGTCTTTAAAAACTCCGGCGGCCCGGGAAGCTCAACTCGTGGAATTGTGCAAAACTCTACCCACCTTTGGCGCCCGTCGCTTGATCCGCGAATTCGATCTGCCCATCAGCCACGCCGCACTGGAACGCATCTGGCGCCAACACGGTCTGATGCACAAACGCCGCCGCAAATATCAGCGCAAACGACCTGTCCCACGTCAAAGCCCAGTGGGCCGTGTTTCAGCAGATTAGCGCCGACACCAAGGATCTCGACGATATCCCTCACTACTGGGCCCAGGCCCAGCTCCTGTGCTTACGGGTGGTTCAATACACTGCTCGCGACGTTCGCAGCGGCCTGTTGTTCTGGTCCTTTGCCGATCAGCGCAGTGCCGCGGCCAGTGCTGTCTTCCCTTCTCGCATTCAGCAGCATTTGGATCGCTACGGAGTCTGTCTCCGCGATCTGGTCTGGCAAACCGAAAACGGCGGCGAATTCAGAGGCGATTTCCCCAAAGCCCTCGGCGACAGCCAGCATGTGCGCATCCCCCCGGCCGCTCACACCTACCAGAGCGACGTCGAAACCGTTCATCGTCTCGAAGAAGACGAATTCTTTGACCTGGAGTCGTTCTCCGGCCGCGGAGATTTCCTCGCCAAGGTTCACACCTACCAGCTCTACTTTAACTTGGCGCGGCCCAACTCCCACAAAGAAAATCTCACTTTGACCAAGGCTTCCGCGGACCGCGTCATCGCGTCGATTAGCGCTGCGCTCGCCAGCAGCTGCGACCAGTCGACGATATGAAGAACGCAAGCCTCTGTGGTCGTGGGCCACGGGCGGCTTGCAACTTCCTCCAGCACCTGCTCTGAGGGCTGCGAGTAATCGATGGCCACCAGAAGTTTCATACTTTTCCCTTAAGAACTGGGTTCATTCAAAAGATTACGTGTGCCATGGCGGTTTGACGGTGATCCAAATCAGTTACGGCATTTGAGTGACGCGCTAGAAACATTTCGTGAATCAAAGAGGGCAAGTTGACATGAAACGAACCCATAGAGTGCCCACTATGGCCGTTGTGCTTGCGATATGTGCGGCGGCAGGCGAGTTCTGCGCCGTAAGGGAACTGATTGCCGCTTTGCTGATAATCAGTGTTGTCTGCGGAATTGTAGGTGTTGTGGTCCTGGTCTTGATTGCGATTGACGGCCTAGATCTGAAGGTAATGACACCACTCGAATCCGGTTTCGCCTATGTAGGAGCGCGAACCGCTGCGTATATCCACAGACATCGAGATGTACCTGTGCGGAGCCTATGGTGAAAATCGACGCAACTTAGCCGGAGCAACCCGCAGCCGCTGACTCGTGCTGATCTCGTGATGGTGCATCCGACGGCCACAACACCGAACGGTCTTGAAGCGATAATGTATTTCTGCTTTGAAGCTCAGGAGTACAAAGCCAGTACAGACGCAGATGGAATCATAAAACCCTTGATCGTGTTCTAGAAACGAGAAACGTTCTTGCGGAGAATTATCTTTTGGGAGGTCGACGCGCAGGTGGACTTCATGCTGCCAGGCGGCAAGCTTTACATTCCGGACGCGGAGAAAATCATCCCCAACATCAATCGCCTTGTCGACCTGGCGCGTGCCAGTCGGGTGCTGCTGGTCTCAAGCGCCGATGCCCACGCGCCTGACGATCCCGAATTCAGGCTCTTCCCGCCCCACTGCGTCCAGGGAACCCCGGGCGCGCAGATTGTCCCCCAGGGCCTGGCGCCGAATCGCCTTACGGTTCCGAATGATGCCTCATTCAAATTGCCCATCGATCTCTCGGCTTACCAACAGATCGTTCTCGAAAAGCAGGCGCTCGACGTATTCACGAATCCGCATGCGAGCGAACTGGTTCAGGCTCTCGGTCCGCACGTCGAATACGTCGTCTTCGGCGTGGTCACCGAATTCTGTGTGTGCTGCGCGGTCAAAGGCTTGCTCCAACGCGGCGCTACGGTGAAAATAGTCCGCGACGCCATTCAAACAATCAAGCGTGAGCAAGGCGATGCGAGCCTCGCCGAAATGCGGGCGCTCGGCGCTCGACTCGTCTCGACTGATCAGGCCATCGCCATGGCGATGCGCATACGCCTCAGTGCGTCGCCTAGCCATTAGGGATTCTGACTCAGGGAAAGTTTCCCGTGTCCGAGTTCGCCCAGCGGGCACAGGAATTGTTCGAGCAGGCCTATGCTGCTGAGATGAGCGGCGAGTTTCATTTGCGTTCGAATACTGTTCCTGGACCTTGCCAACAGCAACGCCCCTCTTTACGAATCGTTGCTTGGGATCTCGTCGCATTGCGCCAACCAGGCGGTTGCTTCGGCGTCGCTCGGTGCACGATAGTCGCCGCGAGGTGAGAGTGATCCGCCCGACCCCACTTTAGGCGCATTTGGTATGGCGCTGCGCTTGAACTGGCTGTACTTGAAAAATCGTTCGAGAAACACCCGCAGCCAGCGCTTAATCTCGCCCATCGCGTATTCGCGTCGATTTGATTCCGGCACATCGGGCCAGACACCCTGGTTCCGATCATGCCAGGCCGACCAAGCGAGAAATGCGACCTTGGAGGGCGCGTAGCCAAAGCGGAGAGTATAGTAGAGGTGAAAATCCTGCAACTCATAAGGCCCAACTACCTCTTCTGCGGCACGTACCGATTCCGCTGATTCGGCCGGCACGAGTTCGGCAGTTATCGTTGTTTCCAGGACTTGGTTGACGACCGCAGTCACCTCCGGGCCCAGCAGTTTCGTATTGGCCACCCACCGAAGCAGGTATTGAATCAGCGTTTTGGGTACGCTGGCGTTCACATGATAGTGCGCCATGTGATCGCCCACGCCATAGGTGCAATAGCCGAGCGCAAGTTCACTCAAATCGCTCGTTCCGACTACCAGCGCGCCGTTTTGGTTGGCCAAGCGGAACAGATGGCTAGCGCGTTCGCCGGCCTGAACATTCTCAAACGTCGTATCAAACACGCGCTGGCCGACAGCAAATGGATGGCCAATATCCTTGAGCATCTGCATGCAACTCGGACGGATATCGATCTCGTGAGCTTTACATCCCACTGCAGCCATGAGGTGGCGGGCTTGCTGTAATGTGCGCTCGGTGGTCGCAAAGCCTGGCATGGTATAGCCCAGAATGTTCTCGCGGTGCCACTTCATCACGTCCATTGCGCGCGCGGACACAAGGAGAGCCTGAGTTGAATCGAGTCCTCCCGAGATGCCGATCACCAGTTTCTCGACACCCGATGCTTGCATCCGCTTGACTAGCCCCTGCACTTGGATTTCGTAGACTTCTCGGCAACGCTCGTCACGCCGAGCTGGATCGCTGAGCACGTAAGGGAAGCGCTCGTAGGATCGATCGAGAAGCAAGCGCTCATCGGAGGGCAGCTTCGCTTGGAAGCGGATCTTGCGAAATCGCGCTACTTCGTCGCGGTGTTGGTGGACAGCTTGCCCAAAGCTGTTTTGCCGCATCCGATCTTGTGCCAGACGGTCGAGATCAATATCGCCACTTATCATTTGCGGGCGATACAGGAATCTCTCGGTTTCGGCGACGCGAACCGCGTTTTCATAGATCATGCCGTGCCCATCCCACGCCAGATCAGTCGTAGATTCACCAATGCCCGCCGCACAGTACATGTATGCGGCGATACAGCGGCCTGATTGATCGGCCACCAAAAGCCGTCGATAGTCCTCCTTCGCCACTGTCACATTAGAAGCCGACAAATTGATCAATACCATCGCTCCCGCCATTGCTGCATAGGCGGATGGCGGAACAGGGACCCACAGGTCTTCGCAAATCTCCACGAAGAATGTGAACAACGGCTGATCTTCCGCGAGGAACAGCAGGCGGTTTCCGAAAGGGATCTCGCGCTGACCCGCCAAGTCAACGCTGTCGCGCAGCCGATAGTCGGCTGGGGTGAACTGGCGCAGCTCATAGAACTCGCGATAATTGGGCAAGTAGGATTTTGGGACCAGGCCGAGGATGTGTCCCTGGTGGACGACTGCCGCGCAGTTGAAGAGCAGGTTATCGAAAACGAGCGGCAATCCGACTATGGCGACTAGGCGCATTTCGCGCGACGCTTCGATAATCCTTTGGAGGGCAGCATGGCTGGCATCGAGCAGGGCTTGTTGCTGGAAAAGATCTTCGCAGGAATAAGCGGAAAGTCCCAATTCCGGAAACACGACCAAAAGGACCTTGCGCTCAGCCGCCTGTCGCATTAAGGCGATTGTCTGATCGGCGTTGAACAGCGGATCGGCGACATGCACTTGCGGAATGGCTACGGCCAGGCGCACAAAGTTGTGCCGGTAGAGGTTGAAAAAATTGTGAGCATCATTCATTGCTACCGCAACCCTTCGTGCGCCTTGCCACGATAACGATGAAGAATTGATCTCATAATCTTCATCTCAGCTTTTCTCCACGTTGAGCAGAAATCCCGCCATCATCGCCAAAAAAGCATCTTCTGAAACCGCCCGCCAGAGAGGATTCCTCTATGACCTTTCAAAAGTTCGGTACTAAATCCAAGCTCGGCGGAAACTAGTTCCGAACCCGAAAGTCTCAGAAATCTTGTGCCTGCCGTCAAGGGTGCCGAGTGAAACAGAGAGACGAATCACACTTTTTCTCTTGGCCCCTATTGCATAGTGTATAGCTCGCGTCTGGATTCTTAGCGAATCTCCGAGCCTGTGCCATTCCCTAGAAGCAGCAAGGGTATTTCCGTTGCGCGCAGGAGAGTACCGAGTGGCGGTAGCTTGTTCAAGAATTTCCGGCTGCCAAGCATGAGTATGCCGCCTTTTTCGGCTTTCAGGGCGCCGAGCAGGTCTTGTGGACCGGCAGACGCTAAGTAAATGGCGTGAGCCTCCACGCCTTTTCTCTCAAGCTCCTGCTCCAAGAATGAATCAGCTTCATTGCCCGGCTCGGCGAGAACCGTAACTCCATCCATTCCTGCGCGTGCCAATGCCATAGCCGCGAGAAGTCCCCGTCGCGCGGCCGGCGAACCATCATAGTAAACCACCAAATGCGCTTCCTGCGCTGGTCGGCGCCCCGGCCAAAGCAGCACGGGAAGTGCGCTCGCGGCGATTTCGAGTGCAGTGGACCCAGCTTGAGACCGACTCAGAGACCATCCCTCTATTCCCAATGCAACCAGATCCACATCGGCCGCTGCGGCGCAAATCTCAGAGGTGACCTTGCCCTGTACACTGCGGAAAGACCAAGCCACCCGGGCTCTTTGTGCAGCAGTTGCTAGCGCCTTTCGAACCTGTTCAGCCTGGGACCTGAGTTTGAATTCCATGCGTCCGCGAGTCAGCGGTAGCCCGGCAGCGGAGAAATAGGGCACCTCGC
>Ga0335078_10013965_pt1 | contig 11900 bp, 10 predicted proteins | sample Lox_Sample_32_FD_206711 | JGI IMG/M metagenome (GOLD analysis project Ga0335078, IMG submission 206711) | Soil microbial communities from Loxahatchee National Wildlife Refuge, Florida, United States - Lox_Sample_3.2 | ecosystem: Environmental > Terrestrial > Soil > Wetlands | place: USA... | reverse complement strand
CTGGCCGACTCCCCCGTCGACCTCGCCGCGTTCATGCTCGACCACGGCGACGGCACCGGCCAGCCCGGGCTCGTCGAACGGGCCCTGCTGGGGTCCTACCAGAGCGCCTTGACCCGGGACGACATCCTGGACAACGTCACGCTCTACTGGCTGACCAACACCGGGGTCTCCGCGGCCCGGCTGTACTGGGAGAACAAGGCGAGCTTCTTCGACGCCAAGCCCATCACGATCCCGTTCGCCATAAGCGTCTTCCCTGACGAGCTCTACCAGGCGCCGCGCAGCTGGGCCGAGCGCGCCTACCCGCACAACCTCATCCACTACAACAAGGTGGCCAGGGGCGGCCACTTCGCCGCCTGGGAACAGCCCGACATCTTCGCCGCCGAAATGCGTGCCTCGTTCCGCTCACTTCGCTGATTCAGCGGGCGGGGACGCGCTCCGCTGCCGCTCGCGCTCCCGGCGCTCCGCGGTCTCCCTGGGGTCCCGGATGGTGGTGACCGCGGTGGCGCGCGGGCCGGTGTGGTGCTCCATCGTGTAGAACCGGAGCGCGTGCCCGTCCGGGTCGGTCACCTCAGGCAGGATCCAGCCCAGGCTGGCTTCGTGCACGCCCGCGTGCGGCTGGCCGAGCGCGTCGAGCCGGGCGGCCAGGTCGAGCATGGCCGCCCGGTCTGGCACCCCGATGGCGAAATAGTCGAATCCGGCCGCCGCCCGGGCCCACGCCGGGTCCAGCCGGAGCGCGAGGTCTGGCCCGCCCTCCGGGTGAGCCAGACCGTACCCCATGAGCTGGCCATGCTCGACGAACTCAACCTGGACCCGGTAGCCGAGACGGCTCCGGTACCACTCCCGTGACCGGGCCAGGTCGGCGACCGGCAGCTTGAGGTGATGGATCCCGGCCAGCACCGGCGCCTGCGCCAGCGCGGTCCCGCCTGCCGTGGACTCCCCCGACGTGCTCATGGATTCCCCCCTGATGCAGTTTAGATTCACTTGATGCAGTTAGACTGCATCTTATGACGAGAGACGTCAACCCCCCCAGCCAGAATCGGTCGCTGCGGCAGGCCCAGACCGCGCTGACCGAGCAGCGGATCCTGGCCGCGGCCACCGAGCTGTTCCTGGCCGGCGGCTACCTGGGCACCACGCTGGAGGCGGTGGCCCGGCGGGCCGAAGTCGGCGCGCGCACCGTGTACGTCCGGTTCGGCACCAAGGCCGCGCTGTTCAAGCGGGTGGTGGACGTGGCCATCGTGGGTGACACCGAGCCGGTCGACGTGCTGGGCCGGGACTGGATGCGGGCCGCACTGACCGCGCCCACCGCCGCCGGGCGGATCGCCGCCAGTGCGGCCGCCGCCCGGCAGATCATGGAACGCACCGGCGCGCTGTTCGCCGTGGCCCAGCAGGCGGCGGCGGTCGAGCCGGTGATCGAGAGCTTCTGGCAGCAGGGCCGGGACCAGTCCCGGCGCGCCCAGCAGGTGTTCTGGACCCGGATGGCCGAGGACGGCCTGCTGGACCCGCGCGTTGACCGGGACTGGATGATCGACACGGCCAGCGTCGCCGGCGCGGCCGAGACCTACCTGCTGGCCGCCCGCATGTTCGGCTGGGACCTGGACGCCTACCAGGCCTGGCTCGAGGCCACCTTGACCCGGCTGGCCACGCCGCCCGGATAGGCAGCGGTCCGGCCGCGACGCCAGTCAGCCGAGCGGCTCGAACTCGTTCAGCCGCCACGTCTGGTCGAACCAGGGCTGCAGTGGGCCGTAATTACGGAAGATCGTGAACCACGATTTGCCCGGGGTCGTCTCCACCCAGTTCGGCTCGTGGCCGGCCGGTGCCTGCGGCCCGAAGTAGAGGTCGTACGAGCCGTCGCCGTTGGCCTGCAGCCGCCCCGAGTTGCTGGCCACCGCGGGATAGGGCGTGGACGGCACCTGGAGCAGCGAGCGGGTCTGCGTGTCGTACACGTCCACCGCCCAGAAGTTCTTGGCCGGTACGTCCGGGTCCATGTGCAGCCGGTAGCTGCGGCCGCCGTCCAGCACGTCGCCGTTCGCGTCGTGCACCGTGATGGCGTACGCCGACCCGGCGCCCACCTGGGCGTGCGCCATCGCCGGGGTGATGACGGTCGCCACGTAATGAAATGCGGTCCGGGCATCCAGCAGCCGGGCGCCGTTGCGCAGGAACTCGTAGCTGCCGCCGACGAAGCCCTGCTTCCAGGATCCGTACAGCTCTGCCTGCGGGTCGCGGGGCGCGTAGGCCATCGCCCGGGCCATGCCGGCGGCGATGCGGGCGGCCCGGTCCAGGATGGCGCGCATCCGGTCATCGGGCGCGAACCGCTGGCCCTTGACGATGCCGATCGCGGCCAGCTGGCCGGCCCGCTCCGCGTCCAGCGCCTCGGTGGGTTCCTCCTGGACCAGCTCGTTGACCTCCTCGTAGAACGAGAAGTCGTTCCCGTGGATCGTGTTGAAGGCGAGCCCGGCCCAGTCGATCCAGGTGTTGTCTGGCGGCGCGGCCGCCTCGGCCAGCGGGTAGATCCTGGTCTGCTTCATGTCCGGCAGGCCGCCCAGCGCACGCAGCACGGCCCAGTTGGTGAACGTCGGTGACCGGTAGGTGTAGTAGCCGTCCGGCACGTCGCCGGCATAGCCCGGCGGCAGGTACAGGTACTTCCCGCCCTGGCCACGGTCTGGGCCCGCGATGCCCATGTCGGCGACATAGCGGAACCAGAAGTCGTCGACCACGCACAGCGAGCGGGGCGGCGCCTCGATCACCGTAGGCCCCCATGCCCTGAGGTCGAGCATGGTGGTGCCGTACGTCGTCTCGGTGTTGGCGGTCAGCAGGAGCCCCCGGGAATCGGCCCGCTGCGTGTACCCGATGATGCCCGGGGAGGTTACCCCGGACGACCGCAGGCCCCGCCGCAGCGCCACCAGCGATGCGCCCGGCACGCAGTTCAGGAACACGTCGATCCCGCGGACCAGGTCGAGCCCGTCATACAGCCTGGCCACGGTCTCCGGTGTGGGCACGCCATCGAAGAAGTTCAGCTGGCCGAACGGGGAATCCATCACGCCGGGCGAGGCCAGCGTGGCCACCGCGCGCTCCATCTGCTCGGGAGTCAGACCTGGCTGCGTATTGTCGTGCGTTGGCAACGCGCCTCCTGTTTCAGGTGTGACGATACCGGCTGCGGGTCAGCTGATGTCGGCCCGGGCGATGGCGCCCGTCTCCGGGCCGGCCTGAGCGGCCACGATGCCGGATGGCGCCCAGATGCCCGACCGGCCAGCCGCCTGGGCGTACCCGCCACCGGTCGCCCCGGCGAAACTGGCCACCGCGACCCAGACCCGCTGCTGGGCCGCGATGCCGCGGGCGCAGGCGTCCTGGATGCCCGCCTCATCCGGGGACATCAGGGTGGCGCCGGCGTACACGTCGATGCCCAGCGCCCCGGTGTCTGCCTGGTGCTGCGGGAAGCTGGTGTCCTTGCCGATGGCCACGCCCAGCCGCCAGCCGCCGACCTCCAGCACGGCTGGCTTGTCCCCCGGCGCGAACCGGGTGGACTCGGCCCGGGCCAGCCACATCTTGCGGTACGCGACGGTGATCCCGGCCCGGTCGATGGCCAGCATGGCGATGTGCGGACGCCCCGCCTCGCCGGGCACCGGCGCCCCGGCCAGCGCGAGCACGCCGGCCGCCGCACACGCCTCGGCCAGCGGCAGCAACCGCGGGTCCCGCGTGGTGACCGCGGGGGCGGCGGGCTCATACCCGGTGAGCGACAGTTCCGGGAAGACCACCACCCGGGCGCCAGCCGAGCTGACCACCGCCGCGTGTGTCATCGCGTTGCTCGCGACGTCGTAGGGCACGCAGAGGGGCTGGGCGACCGCGATACTCAGTGGCTCACGCATGGGCCGGCGCCCCCCGCCGGCCTGCACAGCAGACTGCCTGGTCCAACGGCTGGCTCCGCCCGTGTCAGTCCCCGTTCGCGGCCGCTGCCCAGGCGCGGCCGCCCGCCAGGCCCGCCATCGCGCCTGGATGTACATCAGGATGGCTGCTGTGGTCTCAGTTCACAAGTCGGAATATGGCCACCTACCTGCCCGGCTGCCCCGCTGGGCCGTCCTCGGCAGCCGGCCCGGCAGCCGGTCAGCCTTCCTCGCCGGTCACCACCCTGGTGGGGCTGGACCCGACGAGCATGCCCGGCCCGGCCGGCTCCTGGCTGGCCGTGATGCCCGGTACCTGCACCACGTCCAGATCATCGCCGGCCAGCTCGAGCAGGAGGCTGGTCAGCTCGTGCACGCCGGGGCTGGCGGGGATGGCCACCGCCACCGCGTGCCCCTGGCGGGCCTGCCGGATCGCTTCCCGGGCGCTCTCCGCGGCTTCGCCTGGCTTGCCGGGCAGCACCCGGGTACCGACCCGGAACAGGTCCTCCAGCTCGTCCACGCACCGGCCGAGGCAGATCACCACCGACGCGCGGCGCAGCTCGGCCACGGCGCGCGGGGTCATCAGGTCCCGGGGCCCGGGGCCGGTGCCGACCAGCGCCAGCCGTCCCCGGGGCCGGATCCGGGCCAGCGCGACCCGGGCCCGCAGCGCTCGCGGGTCCGCGGTGCGCTCGGGCACGACCAGCTCGGCCGCCCCGGCCATGGCCGCGGCCTCGGCCACGCGCACCGCCGCGCCCGCAGCGGGCGGGCGGCCGGGTGGCGGCACGCGCACCGCGGCGAGCTGGGCCGCCGGGTAGCTGATCACCGGCCAGCCGCGTTCCTGGGCCGCCTCGGCGATCGCGGTCTGGGCCGCGCCGGCTTCGTCGGTGGCCAGCGCGGTCACGCTGGCCGCGGCCAGGCTGGCCTCGCCGAGCGCGCTGTCCGCGAGCCGCAGCACCTCGTCCGCGGTCGCCTCACCGGCCACCTGTACGCCGATGACCAGCGACGGCGGCCGGACGATCGCGGTGCGCAGGTCGCCAGCGGCCAGCCGGTCGGTGATCAGGATCCGGTAGTCGCCCTCCGCCCCCACGGTGGGCGGGAGCGGGGGCAGCGGCCAGGTCTGCCGGGACTCCAGCCGGACCCGCTCACCATCCAGCAGCGCGCGGCTCACCGTGCCGATCGCGCCCTCGGTGGGCCAGCCGAGCGTATCCAGCCCGGGCAGGCTGACCGCGTCGGTCGCCGTGGTGATCACCGCGTCCGCGCCGAACACCGCCGCCACCTGGGCGGCCAGCGCATTGGCCCCGGCCGCGTGCCCGCCCACCACGGCCACCGCGTGGCGCGCCGACTCATCGACGCAGACCACGGCGGGATCAGTCCACTTGCTGTCGAGCAGCGGGGCGATGAGCCGTACCGTCGCGCCGACCGCGAGGAAGCAGACCAGCCCGTCGCACTGCGCCCAGGCCCGGGATATCGCCTGCCGGGGCGGGCCGTCGTAGGTCCGGGTCTGCCCGGGCCAGGCCTCCGCCAGCCGCTGCGCCGCTGACCGGCCACCGCCGGTGACCGCGATCAGGCCAATCACCAGCGTCCTCCCCTGGGGCGGGCAGCCCAGGCTGACCAGCGGAACATGGCACGACGCTACCCGCATCCGGGCCGCTCCCCCGCCCGGCCCCCAGTCGTTCCCTCAAGGTTTGGGCAAACTTCACCCGGCGCCGCCGCCGCGACGGCCCGGGCAGCAGGCCGGCTGCCTGGCCCAGCCCGCGAGCGGCCGGGGCGCCCGCCCGGCTCAGACCGGCCAGGATTCGCGGCGGTAGGCGGCGTCCCAGAACATCCACTCATAGCGCGCGCCCATCGCGAAGTGCGCCCGGGCCCGGGCCTCGGCCAGGCCGGCCAGTTCGCTGCCCGCCTGGTCGGCCAAGTCGAGCACCTCGGTCACCTCGCTGACGTACTGATCACCTGCGTAGGTCTCGATCCAGCGCTGATAGACCGGGTTCGGTGAACCCTGCTGATGCAGGTGCCGGCCCACCTCGGCGTAGATCCACAGACAGGGCAGCACCGCCGCCAGGCCCTCGGCGAAGTCGCCGCGGAACGCGGTGGCCAGCACGTAGCTGGTATACGCCTGGGTGGTGGGTCCCGGCTGGACCTTGGCCAGCGCGGCCGGATCCCCGCCGAGATCAGCCACCAGCACCTGGTGCAGCGTGGACTCTGCGGTCAGCCCCTGCGCCGCGTGCCGGGTCAGCACGGTGGCGGTGACGGCGTCGGGTGCCTTCCCGCCGACCAGGGCGACCGCCCGGGCGAACTCCCGGACGTAGTGGTCGTCCTGGGACAGGTAGTAAAAGAACGCCTCCGGGACCAGCTCGCCCGAGGTCAGCCCGCGGATGAACGGGTGATCGAGAATCGCCTCATAGGTACCCTCGATATCCGCCCACAGCCGCCCGGTCCAGCCGGCCCGCGGCCGGCCCGGCAGGCTGCCTGCTGCTTCTGTCATCCTGCCCCCTCCGCTGGCCAGCGGCGTTAAAGATCTGAGATCTGCACTGAAGCACAGGCCGTCCTAATGCGTCAAGACGCCGCTTAATGCCCCCGCCCACCGCAGGCGGCAACCGCTGCACCGGCTGGCCCAGCAGACACAGCCAAGAGCAACATCCAATATTTTTAACGATTTTCCCGGGGAGACTGCCCCACCGGGAATTCTTGACACCGGCCAATTCACGGCCATAGTCGAATGGAGGGAATGTGGCGGCAAACAAACAGCCCGCTGACCGGGCAGGCGACGGGCCGCCCAGGCCGGCCCGCTGATCCGGGCCCGCCTGGGCGGCTCTTGCAGCCAGCGGCGGGCGTCTCTAAACTGGCCCAGTATTAGATCTGAGATCTTATTTCGGTCACAACCAGTAGGGAAATCGTTTGTGGCAACTCCCGAGCAGCTCACCTCCGCCGTGCTGGACGCGGTGGATACCGGCCGTCTGATCGAACTGGTGCGGCAGGTCTGCCGCATCCCGAGCATCCTCGGCGACGAGGGCGCGCTCGCCGGGTTCCTGCACGATGTGATGCGGGAATCGGGCTTCGAGGCGACCAGCCTGCAGCCGGTCCTGCCCGGGCGGCCGAACGCCCTCGGCGAGCTGTCCTTCGGCCCCGGCCAGCGAGTCGTGCTCACCGGCCACCTGGACACCAAGCCGGTCTCGCACGGCTGGACCACCGCCGCCCCGTTCTCCGGGATGCTGCTCGACGGCAGCGTGTACGGCCACGGGATCATGGACATGAAGGCCGCGCTGGCCTGCCAGATCGTGGCCATGGAAGCCCTGCGCGACAGCGGGGCGCCGCTGGCCGGCACGGTGGCCATGGCGGCGGTCGCCGACCACATGGGCGACCAGCTGGGCTCCATCGCCTACTTCGACAGCCACCCGGCGGACATGGCCGTGCTCGGCGAGCTGTCCGGCAACGAGATCTTCCTTGGCCACCGCGGCCGGTACTACTTCGACGTCACGGTGCTTGGCCGGTCGGCCCACACCTGCCACAAGCCGCTGGCCGTGAACGCTAACACGCTGGCCGCGCGCGCGATCCTGGAATTCGACGCCTCCGCCTATCACCCGGACCTGGACGGCTGGGTCCGCGACCTGTTCGGCGGCGAGACCTTCATCGTGCCCGGCCGGGTATACGGCGGGCTGCCCCCCGGCGGCCCGTCGATGATCCCGGACGAGTGCGTGATCCGGGTGGACTGCCGCCCGCAGCCCGGGGTGACCGTCGAGCAGGTACGCGCCGAGATCGACCGCTGCCTGGACCGGGCCAGGCAGCGTGACCCGCGGCTGCGCGCCGAGGTCACCCTGGCTGACGTCAAGGACGGCTACCTGGCCAGCCCGGATGACGACGTGGTCCGGTACATGCGGGAGGCGGTGCGGGCGGTCCGCTCGGCCGAGCCGCAGCTGCACGTGGCGGGCTGGCTGGGCGACACGGCCAGCTTCGGCGCCAAGGTGCCGACCGTCATCTTCGGCCCGGGGGGTGAGCCGGTGTACTGCCCGGATGAGCACCTCGCCGTTGCCGACATCATCGAGGCCACCCAGGTGTACGCCAGCTTCGCCGCCATCGCCCTGGCCCGGCCGGATGCCTGAGCCACGGCCGGTGCCACCGGCCCGGCCATCCCCGGCGGCCGGCCCCACGGGAGCGGGCCGGTGCGGATAGTCCTGGCTAAACCTGGGCTGGATGGCCACGACCGCGGGGTCAAGGTGGTCGCGATGGCGCTGCGGGACGCGGGCGCCGAGGTCGTCTACCTCGGCCTGCGGCAGACCCCGGACCAGATCGTGGCGGCCGCCCGCGCCGAGGACGCCGACGTGATCGGCATCTCCGTGCTGTCCGGCGTGCACGTGGCGCTGGCCCGGCAGATCCGTGAGGCGCAGCGGGCCGCGGGGGTGGCTGACATTCCCCTGGTGGTCGGCGGCACGATCCCGCCGCAGGATACGGCGACCCTGGCCGACCTCGGCGTGCGCGGCGTGTTCAGCGTCGGCACCCCGATCGACGAGGTGGTCCGGGGCGTGCTGGAGGTCGGCCTGCTGGCCCGCGATCCCCTCAGCTCCGGAGGCAGCAGGTGACCAGCACCGATTCAGGCATTCCCGTCGAGCCCTGGTATGAGCCGCCGGGCGGCCCCAGCCCGGCGCTGGGCCGTCCGGGCGAGCCGCCGTTCACCCGCGGGCCGTACCGGTCCATGTACCGCGAACGGCTCTGGACCATGCGCCAGTACTCCGGATTCGGCTCGGCCGAGGACACCAACCAGCGCTACCGCTATCTCCTCGGGCAGGGGCAGACCGCGCTGTCGGTGGCCTTCGACCTGCCGACCCAGCTCGGCTACGACTCCTCGCACGAGCTGGCCGGCCACGAGGTCGGCCGGGTCGGGGTGGCCATCGACACCGCGGATGACATGGCGGACCTGTTTGACGGGCTGCCGCTGGCCGACCTGTCGGTCAACTTCACCATCAACGCGACCGCCCCGATCATGCTCGCCTTCTACCTGGTCGCCGCGGAGCGGCGCGGGGCGGACCCGGCCGCCCTGGCGGGCACGCTGCAGAACGACATCCTCAAGGAGTTCCTGGCCCGCAAGCTGTACGTGTTCCCGCCGCGGCCGTCGCTGCGGCTGGCCGGCGACGTCGTGGAGTACAGCGCCCGGGAACTCCCGCGCTTCAACCCGATCTCGGTCACCGGCTATCACGCCCGGGAGGCGGGCTGTGACGCGGTTCAGGAACTCGGGCTCACGATGGCCGCGGCCATCGCCTACGCCGAGCACTTCACCGCCCGCGGGCTGGCGTTCGACTCGTTCGCGCCCCGGCTGTCCTTCCACTTCTCCAGCCAGCTGGACCTGTTCGAGGAGGTGGCCAAGGTGCGGGCCGCCCGGCGGCTGTGGTACCAGATCGCCACCGGGCGGTTCGGGGCCACCCAGGAGGGCTCCGGGCGGCTGCGCTTCTTCTCCGGCTGCTCCGGCGCCACGCTGACCGCGCAGCAGCCGCTCAACAACGTGGTCCGGTCCGCGCTGCAGTGCCTGGCCGCGGTGCTGGGCGGCGCCCAGTCGATCCACGTGATGGGGTACGACGAGGCGCTGGAGATTCCCACCGAAGAATCAGTCCGGCTGGCCTTGCGCACCCAGCAGATCATCGCCTATGAATCCGGGGTGACCAGGACCGTGGACCCGCTGGCCGGCTCGTACTTCGTTGAGTCGCTGACCGACCAGCTGCAGCAGCGGGCCACCGCGCTGATCGAGCAGATCGACGCGGCGGGCGGCTATGTCCGGCTGCTCGAGCAGGGCGTCCCGCAGCGGTGGATCGCCGAGTCCGCCTACGCCGCCGAGCGGGCCACGGCGTCCGGTGAGAAGGTCAGGGTCGGCGTGAACCGGTTCGCCGCCGATGGCGGCGAACCGGCGCCCCGGCTGTTCACCGTCGATGAGACGGCCGCCAGCCGGCAGCGGGCCCGGCTGGCGCAGCGGCTCGCCGCGCGGGACGCCGCCGCCGCCAAGCACGAGCTCAGCCGGGTACGCGAGGCGGTGGCCGCCGGCGGCAACACGATGCCCGCCTTCCTGGCCGCGGCGCGGGCGGGCTGCACCGTGGGCGAGATCACCGATGTGCTGCGGGCCGAGTTCGGCGAGTACACCGAGCCGCCCCCGTGGTGAGCGGGCCGGGCGGTGAGCCCGCCGTGGCCGCCGCGGCTGCGCCGCCGCTGGCCGGGATCCGGGTCTTGGACCTGACCCGGTTCGTGTCGGGTGCGTACTGCACGATGGTGCTCAGCGCGCTGGGCGCGGACGTGATCAAGGTCGAAGGGCTGCCCGGCGGCGATCCGTACCGGGGCCAGGGCGCGGTCAAAGTAGGCAGCCTGAGCGGCCTGTTCGCCTCGCTCAACGCGGGCAAGCGCAGCCTGGCCGTGGACCTGCGGGCCGCCGAGGGCCGCGAGCTCATCGCCACGCTGGCGGCGGCCAGCGACGTGTTCGTGCAGAACGCCCGGCCCGGGTCACTCGAGCGAGCCGGGCTCGGCCCGGACGCGCTGCACGAGGTCAACCCGCGGCTGGTCTACGCGTCGATCTCCGGGTATGGCCAGGACGGCCCGGATGCCGCCCGCGGTGGCTTCGACCTGATCCTGCAGGCGGCCAGCGGGCTGATGGCGGTGACCGGTACCCCGCAGAGCGGGCCGGTCAAGGTGGGTGTGCCGGTGCTGGACATCGGTTCCGGGCTGAGCGCGGTGACCGCGATCATGGCCGCGCTGCTCGCGCGCACGGCCGACGGGATCGGCCGTACCGTGAGCTCGTCGCTGCTGGAGTTCGCGCTGAGCTGCTTCACCAGCTACGCCGCGGATGTGCTGGAGACCGGTGTCTCCCCCGGCCTGCTCGGCAACGACTCCCCGCAGTTCGCCCCGTACGGGGTGTTCCGCTGCCTGGACGGCGCAATCGCGCTGGCCGGCGCGGGAAGCGAGCAGCTGTGGCTGCGGCTGTGCCAGGTGCTCGGCCAGCCCGGCTGGGTCACCGACCCGCGGTTCGTCAGCAACGCCGACCGGGTGGCGCACCGGGCCGAGCTGACCGCCGGGATCGAGCGGGTGCTCGCGCACGCCAGCACCGCGCACTGGCAGCGGGTACTGGACGAGGCCGGCCTCCCCGCCTCAGTCGTGCACGAGCCCAGCGCGGCGCTGACCTCCCCCCAGGCGGTCACGCTGGGCGCGGTGCAGCAGGTGACCACGCCCGACGGGTACCCGTACCAGACCGTCCGCCCGCCGCTGTCGGCGGGCGGGCCAGCCGCCTACCCGCGGGGCGCACCCGCGCTCGGCCAGCACACCGCCGAGGTGCTCGGTGAGTTCGGGCTGGACGGCGCGGCCGTGGCCGGCCTGACCGAGCGTGGGATCGTGGCCGGATGACCGGCCCCCAGACCGGCCCCCCGGCCGGCCCCGCCGCAGGCCGCGCGGCCGGCAACCTGGCCTGGGCGGCCGACCTGGTGGTCAGCCGGACGATCGCGCTGAGCACGGTGCCCGCGCCCCCGCACGCCGAGCAGGACCGGGCCGCGATGGTCCGCGGCTGGTGGGCCGCCGACCAGCTGCCCGAGGTCCAGCTGGATACCGCGGGGAACGTCCGGGCCCGGCTCCGGCCGGGCACGTCAGGCCAGCCCGCGGTGCTGGTCTGCGCCCACCTGGACACGGTGTTCGGCCCCGAGGTCCGGCACGGGCTCACCCGGGCCGGCGACCGGCTGACCGGGCCCGGCGCGGGCGACGACACGGTGGCGGTGTGCGCGCTCAGCGTCCTCGACGGGCTGCTGCCCGGTGGCCTGCGGCACCCGGTGTGGATCGTGGCCACCGTGGGCGAGGAAGGACTGGGCAACCTGGCCGGGGTCCGGGCGCTGCTGGCCGACCCGCCCGGACCGGTCCGCGCGGTCATCGCGCTGGAAGGCAATTACCTGGGCCGGGTCAACATCACCGGCGTGGGCTCGGTCCGCTGGCAGGTCACGGTGACCGCGCCGGGCGGGCACGCGTGGGAGGACGCGGCCGCGCCCAGCGCCGTGCACGAGGCCGCCCGGCTGG
>Ga0335078_10013963_pt1 | contig 11901 bp, 9 predicted proteins | sample Lox_Sample_32_FD_206711 | JGI IMG/M metagenome (GOLD analysis project Ga0335078, IMG submission 206711) | Soil microbial communities from Loxahatchee National Wildlife Refuge, Florida, United States - Lox_Sample_3.2 | ecosystem: Environmental > Terrestrial > Soil > Wetlands | place: USA: Florida... | reverse complement strand
GCGATTCCCGACCCGAATGTCACCATCGCCAAGAAATGCGCGATGGTGCCGGTCGAGGCTGTGGTGCGCGGCTATCTGACCGGCGTCACCGACACGGCGGCGTGGACGCGATATGCGGCGGGCGTGCGGAGTTTCGGCGGCATCGTGCTGCCTGAGAACATGCGCAAGAACCAAAAACTGCCACAGCCGATTTTCGATCCGACGACAAAAGAGGCTCAGCACGACCGCGTGCTTTCGCCGGAACAAATGATGGCCGAGGGCTTCATCACGCGAGATCTGTTCGACCGCTTACGCAGGACGGCACTGGCGCTGTTTGACCGGGGCCAGAAGCTTGCGGAGCGCAATGGCCTCATCCTGGTCGACACCAAATACGAATTCGGCACTGGCGCGGACGGCAGCCTCGTGCTCATCGATGAAATTCATACGCCGGATTCGTCGCGCTACTGGCAGCTCGATTCCTACGCTGCGCGCTTCGCGGCGGGCGAAGAGCCGCACTATTTCGACAAGGAATTCTTGCGGCTATGGTTTCGCGATCATTGCGACCCCTACCGCGACGCCACGCTGCCGCCGGCGCCGCTCGAGCTCGTGCAGGAATTGTCGCGTCGCTACATCGCGATGTACGAGCAAATCACCGGAATGAAGTTCGAATACGGCGAAACGCCGATTTTGCCGCGCATCGAGAAGAATTTGAGATCGTATGCGTTCTGAAACGGGTCGGTCCCCTGCGACGTCAGCGCAAAGACGGCGTTCCGGACGCTCGCGTCGGGAGACCTTGCCACAGCCTCTCCCGCCGATTGCGAGACAGAATCGTGCGTCTATCCGCTCCGGAAAGATTGACATCAAGCACGGCTTTAAAAGCTCTCCGCAAAGTGGAATGATCGATTGCGCGCACAAAGGTGCGCAATGCCGCATCCGCCTCTGCGCTATCCTTTGCGACAATCGCGTCGCAGACTGTCACGCTTGTCCTCACGAAGAATGTGAATCGCGAACCGCGGCGATCCATGTCGGCGGCCACAGCCAGAACAGCCGCGCGATCGACGTCATCTGAGGTAATGGCAAAGCGCAATATGGAAAGCAGCCATTCCTCTATGGCTCGTGAGACTTCACACGGAACGGTCTGGTCCGGCTTGGGCATCATCACCCTCGCAAGCAACGTAAAATAGCACGTCACTGTGCCGCAGCCATAGGATTCGCACGCATAGCGTCAGCAAGTTTTTGAAGCTTTATATCGTCTCGGACGATGCGCCGCCGGCTCGGAAGTCACTGGCGCAAAGCCGGTATTGAGTTCTAAAATGCCGCTGATACGGACGATTGTGTGCGGATGATTTTCGCTCTCAAACTTCATGAATTTCAGCGCCGCTGCACGATTGGCGAATAAACCGCCGCAAACGCCGCTCTGCGCCTGAACAACCCAATTTCCCTTGCAGTTACGGCCGATCATGAACACCGCCGGCCGCAAACACGATGGAGGCTCCACGGCCGTCTCGGCTCTTTTCATAACGCCTCTCCGGTACCGTCTATGCAGCAATTCGGTGGCAAACCATTCGGTAATTGGGTTATTGGCCGCCGGATCGTTGATCTTCAGTCACCGTGCGATCGCTGCGCCTCCTGGTAAAGGCGTGTGACACCTCCGCCACCAGATTTCGCCATTCTGCACTGGCCATGGCGGCAAATGTCACGAGAAATTGCAAAGCGTTGGATGGACGCGCTCCTGCGTCATCGCGGCCCGCCGATATTTTATTCATGGCATACGCAGCTTGCCCAAGGAATTCGACGAAACGCGATCAGGCGCCTTAGTTGCAGGGATGGGCTCGTGAATCATTCGACGACAGCGATCATGCACATTTTTGGACCGGCGAAGCATGTTGGCGGGCACTGCGTGACGGCTGCGTTGCACCACTAACCGATCCAGGGCGCGCGCAAGTCTTTGCCAAAATGTCTGCGGCTGTCCGGCACTCCCGGAGGGAATAATGCTCATCGGGACCTCCTATGTCCGTTGCGCTGTCCCCTATGTGCGCGCAAACGCATAGGAATTCGAGACGGAGCGGAGCCCGTTCTCATAAAGACGGCATAAGTGTACGCCCAACGATAAGCGACAGGGCCCGGATCTTTATAGGATTCCTATACGATTGCCCGCACATCCCTCTCGAATTCTTACACCAAGAGTGACACTTACCGGCGGGCAGGCGGCATTGTACGCGCTTTGACATAGGTCAAGGATCGGTGCCGCTTATAGGTGTTGTCTAAAAAACTGCCGCATCGTTTGCCCGGAGCATTCCCATGTTGGACGTCGTCATGCTGGCGATCGCTGTCGTCTCTTTCGCGTTGTTGATCGGCTACGTCTATGCCTGCGACCAGCTTTGAGAGAATCCGCCATGACCTTCGAATATTCGCTCGCCGCCCTCGTCACTCTGGGGCTTCTCATCTACTTGACCTACGCTCTGCTTAGGCCCGAGCGGTTCTGAAAGGCGCAAGACCATGACCGTCAATGGCTGGGTTCAAATCGCGTTCTATTTTGTGGTCCTCACCGCGCTCGTCGTGCCGCTTGGACGCTTCATGGCAAGCGTGTTCGAGGGCCAATGGACATTCCTCACTCCGGTGTTGCGCCCGGTCGAGCGGGTTCTTTACCGCATGGCCGGCGTCGACGAGAGCCGCGAACAGCACTGGATCACCTATACGGTGGCCATGCTGCTATTCAATTTGGCTGGATTTCTGATCGTCTATGCCTTGCAGCGGATGCAGAGCCTTCTGCTGCTTAATCCCGCCGATCAATCGGCAGTCCCTCCAGATTTATCGTTCAATACAGCGGTCAGTTTCGCCACGAATACCAACTGGCAGAACTACGGCGGCGAAAGCACGTTGAGCTATCTGACGCAGATGGTCGGCTTGACGGTACAGAATTTCGTCTCCGCCGCCACCGGAATTGCGCTCGCCATCGCGCTGATCCGCGCCTTTGCACGCGCGTCGGCGCAGACGGTCGGCAATTTCTGGGTCGATCTGACGCGCACCACCCTTTATGTGCTGCTGCCGCTTTCGATTGTTGGCGCGCTGATCCTGATCTGGCAGGGCGTTCCGCAAAACCTCGCGAGTTATATCGACGCGACGACACTTGAAGGCGCCAAGCAGACCTTGAGCCAAGGACCGGCCGCCTCGCAGATCGCGATCAAGCAGCTCGGCACCAACGGCGGCGGCTTCTGGAATGCGAATTCCGCCTACCCCTATGAGAACCCGACCGCGCTGAGTAACTTCGTCGAGATGCTCTACATCCTGCTGATCTCGGCAGCATTGACCCACACGTTCGGACGCATGGTGCGCGACGCCCGCCAGGGCTGGGCGCTCTATGGCGCCATGTCGATCATTTTCCTCGGCGCGCTGGTGGTCTGCTACTGGGCGGAAGCTCACGGCAACCCGAATTTTGCATCGCTCGGCATTGACCCGACCAACATGGAAGGCAAGGAGGTCCGCTTCGGCATCGCCAATTCGAGCCTGTGGGCGACCGCAACTACGGCTGCGTCGAACGGCTCGGTGAACGCGATGCACGACAGCTTCACGCCCATCGGGGGCATGATTCCAATGGGCATGATCGCGCTGGGCGAAATCATCTACGGCGGCGTCGGCTCGGGGCTTTACGGCATCCTGCTCTACGTCATCGTCGCCGTGTTCATTGCCGGATTGATGGTGGGCCGCACGCCCGAATATCTCGGCAAGAAGCTCGAAGCCAAGGAGGTGAAGATGGCGCTCCTTGCCATGCTGATCCTACCGCTGTCGATGCTCGGCTGGACGGCAGCGTCGGCCATCATTCCATCGGCGGTGGCCTCGACCAACAATGCCGGTCCGCATGGCTTTTCTGAAATTCTCTACGCCTATATCTCGCAAACGGGCAACAACGGCTCGGCCTTCGCCGGTCTGACCGGAAACACCATGTGGTACAACGTGACCGGCGGCCTCGCCATGCTGATCGGCCGCTACATGGTCGCCATTCCGGTCATGGCAATTGCCGGCTCGCTGGTCGGAAAGAAAATCGTGCCGCCGTCGGCCGGCACCTTTCCGACCAATGGCGGGCTGTTCGTCGGCTTGCTGGTGGGCGTGATCCTGATTACCGGCGGACTGATCTACTTTCCCGCTTTTTCGCTCGGGCCCATCGTCGAAGAACTCGCGATGCGCGCGCACACCTTGTTCTGATCGGATTTCTGGAGCAGCTCATATGGAAACCTCGCACCTGCGCAAGCGCATGCCGGTATCGGCGCTGTTCGAGCCGAAGATCGTAGTACCGGCGATCGGCTCCGCTTTCGTCAAGCTCGATCCACGCACGCTGATCAAAAATCCGGTCATGTTCGTGCTCGAGGTCGTCACCATGCTGACGACGGTCATCTTGATCCGCGATCTGATCGTCGGCGGCGGCCAGATCGGCTTTGAAATCCAGATCATTGTCTGGCTGTGGTTCACGGTGCTGTTTGCCAATTTCGCCGAGGCCGTCGCCGAAGGGCGCGGCAAGGCGCAAGCCGATACGCTGCGGCGGCAGCGCACCGAGACCCAAGCCAAGCTGATCACCGGCGCCGGCGACCAGCAGAACTACCGATTAGTGCCGAGCACCAATCTCAAGGTCGGCGACGTTGTCCTGGTCGAACCCGGGGACATGATTCCCTCCGACGGCGAGGTCGTGGAGGGCATGGCTTCGGTCAACGAAGCCGCGATCACTGGTGAATCGGCGCCGGTGATCCGCGAGTCGGGCGGCGACCGCTCCGCCGTCACCGGCGGCACCCAGGTGCTGTCCGACTGGATCCGCGTGCGCATCACCGCCGCGCCCGGCTCGACCTTCCTCGACCGAATGATCCGACTGGTCGAAGGCGCCGAGCGGCAGAAAACGCCGAACGAAATCGCGCTGAACATCCTGCTGATCGGCCTGACCATCATCTTCGTATTCGCAACTGCGACGATTCCCAGCTACGTCCACTATGCCGGCAGCGCGATTTCGGTCGTCATCCTGGTCGCGCTGTTCGTCACGCTGATTCCGACCACGATCGGCGCGCTGCTTTCGGCGATCGGCATTGCCGGCATGGACCGCCTGGTGCGCTTCAATGTTCTTGCCATGTCCGGCCGCGCGGTCGAGGCCTCGGGCGACGTCGATACGCTCCTCCTCGACAAGACCGGCACGATCACACTAGGCAACCGCCAAGCGACCGAGTTCAAGCCGGTGCGCGGCGTGACCGAGCAAGAACTGGCGGATGCGGCGCAGCTTGCCTCGCTCGCCGACGAGACGCCGGAGGGTCGCTCGATTGTCGTCCTGGCCAAGGAGAAATACGGCATCCGCGGGCGCGAGCTCGGGGAAATGAAGGCGAACTTCATCCCATTCTCCGCTCAAACCCGTATGAGCGGCGTCGAGATCGGCGACTCTTGGATCCGCAAGGGCGCGGTAGACGCGATCTTGAATTTTCTGAACGGCGGACCGGCCGTCGCCAGTGCCGGCAGCGCCGTGCAGGCATTGCGGCCGAACGTCAACCCTGAAACCGTGCGCGAACTCGCGGCAATCGCCGACGCCATTGCGAAGTCGGGCGGAACACCGCTCGCCGTCGCCAAGGACGGCCGCGTGCTCGGCGTCGTTCACCTCAAGGACATCGTCAAGGGCGGCATTCGCGAGCGTTTCGCCGAATTGCGCCGCATGGGCATCCGCACCGTCATGATCACCGGCGACAATCCGATGACTGCGGCCGCGATCGCTGCTGAAGCCGGCGTCGACGATTTCCTCGCGCAAGCGACGCCCGAGGACAAGCTCCGCCTCATCCGCGATGAACAGTCAAAGGGCAAGCTCGTCGCCATGTGCGGCGACGGCACCAACGACGCGCCGGCACTGGCGCAGGCCGATGTCGGCGTCGCCATGAACACCGGCACGCAAGCGGCGCGCGAAGCCGGCAACATGGTCGACCTCGATTCCAATCCGACCAAGCTCATCGAGATCGTCGAGATCGGCAAGCAGCTCCTGATGACGCGCGGCGCGCTGACCACGTTCTCGATCGCCAATGACGTGGCGAAATATTTTGCCATCATCCCGGCGATGTTCGTAGCCTTTTACCCGCAGCTCCAGGCGCTCAACATCATGCGGCTGTCGACACCGACCAGCGCCATCCTATCCGCTATCATCTTCAACGCGCTAATCATCATCGCGCTGATTCCCCTGTCGCTGAAAGGCGTGCGCTATCGGCCGATCGGCGCGGGTCCGCTGCTGCTGCGCAATCTCATGATCTACGGCGTCGGCGGCGTGATCATTCCGTTTATCGGCATCAAGGCGATCGACATCGTCGTCAGCGCCTTGCACCTCGCCTGAGGAGACAGGACTATGTTCAATCAAATTCGCCCGGCAATCATGATGACCGTCAGCCTTACGATCATCACCGGAGTGATCTATCCGCTGGCGATGACCGGCATAGCCGCCGCGATCTTTCCCACCGAGGCCGCAGGCAGTCTCATCGACCACAACGGAAAGGTGATCGGCTCGTCCTTGATCGGGCAGGAGTTCACCAGCGACAAATATTTCCACCCACGGCCCTCGGCGACGACTGGACCCGACCCCAAAGACCCGACCAAGTCCATTTCGGCCCCCTATAATGCTGCAAATTCCGGCGGTTCGAATCTGGGACCGACGAGCAAGTCTCTGATTGACCGCATGAAGGCCGACGTCGCTGCGCTGCAGAAGGAGAACCCGGGGACGCCCGTTCCGACCGACCTGGTGACCACTTCGGCCAGCGGGCTCGACCCGGACATTTCCCCGGAAGCGGCGCTTTTCCAAGTCCCGCGCGTGGCCAAGGCACGCAATCTTCAAGAGGATCGCGTCCGCCAACTGGTCGAGGACCACATTGAAGACCGCACGCTCGGGTTCTTGGGCGAACCGCGCGTGAATGTGCTCGAGCTTAATCTTGCGCTCGACCAGTTGGGCGCCAAGTAGGCCGCAGGCAGGCTGGCACACGTTCGGCTGTCTTGTTATTTATAGCAAATGGCCGAACAGCGGCGCGATTCCGAGCACAGACCCTCTCCCGAAGCCTTGCTGGAAGCGGCGCGCCGCGAGGAGCGGCGCGTCGGCAAGCTCAGAATCTTCGTCGGCGCCGCGCCTGGCGTCGGCAAGACCTATGAGATGCTGCTGCAAGCGCAGGCGCGCAAGAAAGACGGCTACGACATCGTCGCCGGCATCGTCGAGACGCATGGTCGCCGCGAAACCGAGGCGCTCGTGCAGGGCCTGGAAATCATTCCACGGCGACGCCTCCCCTATAAGGGCCAGTGGCTCGAGGAGATGGACCTCGACGCGATCATCGCCCGCCGCCCGCAGATCGTTCTGGTCGACGAACTCGCTCACACCAACGTCGAAGGCAGCCGCCATCCCAAGCGGTACCTCGACGTCGAAGAGTTGATGAGCCACGGCATCGACGTTTATACGACCGTCAATATCCAGCACATCGAAAGCCTGAACGACGTGGTCGCTCAGATCACGCACGTCCGTGTGCGGGAGACCGTGCCTGATACCGTGTTTGATCGCGCCGACGCCGTCGAGCTTGTCGATCTGACGCCCGACGATCTCATTCAGCGGCTCAAGGAAGGCAAGGTCTACGTTCCAAAGCAGGCCGAACGCGCACTCGAGCATTTCTTCTCTCCTGCAAATCTCACCGCGCTGCGCGAACTCGCGTTGCGTCGCACCGCCGAGCGTGTCGATGAGGAACTGCTCAATGAGATGCAGGCGCATGCCATTCAGGGTCCGTGGCCGGCCGGTGAACGCATTCTCGTTTGCATCAGCGAGGACCCGCGCTGCGCCGGTCTTGTCCGCTACGCCAAGCGGCTTGCCGATCGTCTGCATGGGCCATGGGTCGCGCTTTATGTGGAGGGGCGGCGGAGTCTGCAGCTCAACGAAGAAGAGCGCGACCGCATCGCCGACACGCTCCGGCTTGCCGAAGCGCTCGGTGGCGAAGCGATTACGCTTCCCGCCAGCGACCACCACATCGCCGACGACGTTATCCGCTATTCGCAGGCCAATAACGTCACGCAGATCGTGATCGGCAAATCGGCGCGCACGCGCTGGTTCGAAATCCTGCATGGATCGGTGGTCCACGAGTTGGTGCGCCGCTCCGGCAATATCAGCGTTCACGTCATCGCCGGTGATGCGTTTGGCGGTCAGCCGATCCCCAAAAAGTCGGTCCGCACTGCCGAACGCGACGAGATATTCGACGTACGGCCGTACCTCGGCGCGCTCGTGGCGGTCTTTCTGGCGCTCGGGTTTGGCGTGCTGGTTTGGCGGTGGGTCGGCCGCGTCAACATCGACCTCGTTTTTCTCACTGCCGTGGTCGCCGTTGCGGTTCGCTTCGGTTTGGCGCCTTCGCTGTTTGCCAGCATCTTATCGGCGGTCTGCTACAACGCCTTTTTCGTCGCACCTTATTATAGGTTCACTCTCGCCGATCCGACCAATTTCACGGCGTTCGGCTTCTTTACGCTTGTCGCGGTCCTCGTCTCCAACGTCGCGGCGCGCGGCCGAACCCAGGCGATGGCGGCACTGGAACGGGCGCGAACGACCGAGTCGCTCTATGCGTTCAGCCGCAAACTCGCCGGCACCGCCACGCTCGACGATGTTCTGTGGGCGACCGCCTATCAGACCGCGCTCATGCTCAAGGTGCGCGTCGTTCTGTTGTTGCCGGAGGACGGCACCATCGCGGTGAAAGCCGGCTATCCGCCCGAGGACATTCTCGACAGCGCCGATCTCGCCGCCGCCAAATGGGCTTGGGAAAATGACCGCGCCGCCGGCCGCGGCTCCGATACCTTGCCAGGCGCCAAGCGCCTGTTCCTGCCGATGCAGACCGGCCGCGGCGCGGTCGGTGTCATGGGCATCGACAGCGACAAACCCGGTCCGTTGCTTACTCCCGATCAGCGCCGGCTGCTCGACGCTCTGCGCGACCAGGGAGCGCTTGCCATCGAACGCGTCAAACTGGTCGAGGATATGGACCGCGTCGAACGCGTCGCCGAAACCGAGCGGTTGCGCTCGGCGCTGTTGACCTCGATTTCGCATGATCTGAAGACGCCACTTGCCGCCGTGCTGGGCGCAGCCGGAACGTTGCGCGATTTGTCGGACAAGCTTTCCGCCGCGGAGAAAGTCGACCTTTTGGCGACCGTCATCGACGAATCGGAGCGGCTCAACCGGTTTATCGCCAACCTGCTCGATATGACCAAGCTTGAGTCCGGCGCGGTGTCGCCGAATGTCGCGTTGCATGACCTTGGCGAGATCGTCGGCAGCGCGCTGCGGCGCGCAAGCCGCATCCTGTCGCACCACAACGTCGAACTCGAGCTTGCTCCGGATCTGCCTATGCTCGAACTCGATGCCGTACTATTCGAACAGGTCTTGTTCAATCTGCTCGATAATGCCGCCAAATACGCCCCGCCGGAAACGACGATCCGCATTCAGAGCTGGCGGAGCGGTGACGCCGTCTGCCTGCGCGTTCTCGATGAAGGAAGCGGCATTCCCGCCGGCGATCTCGAGCACATCTTCGATAAATTCTACCGCGCGCAGAAGACCGACCAAGTGCGCGCCGGCACCGGGCTCGGCCTCGCCATCTCGCGCGGCTTTGTCGAAGCGATGCGCGGCACTATCGTCGCCGCCAACCGTCCGGATCGAACCGGCGCCATGTTCACGATCAACCTGCCAATCCCGCGCGAGCAGCAACGGTTGGACGCCGCTGCATGAGCGCCGCTCCGCTTCGCGTCTTGGTGGTCGACGACGAGCCACCCATTCGCAAGCTTCTGCGGATGGGGCTTGCCGCGAACGGCTATCAAATTCTCGAGGCCTCCAACGGCAGGGCTGCTCTCGACAAGCTCGCCGAGGCTCCGGACTTGATCATTCTCGATCTCGGGCTGCCCGATACGCAGGGACACGACTTGTTGCGAACCATTCGCGCCCGCAACGAAAATGTTCCGATCGTCGTATTGTCCAGCCGCAGCGACGAGGCCGGCAAAGTGCAGGCGCTCGATTCCGGCGCCGACGATTACGTAACCAAACCGTTCGGGATGCACGAGCTTCTGGCGCGCATGCGTGCGGCACTGCGGCATCAATTGCAAACCCATGGCGAACGTCCGGTCTTCCGGGTCGGCGACCTGTCCGTCGATCTCGTCCGCCGAATCGTCAAGGTCGGCGACCGCGAGGTCAAACTATCGCCGAAGGAGTACGACCTGCTGCGCATACTGGTCCAGCACGCCGGCAAAGTGCTGACGCATAAGTTCTTGCTGGGCGAGCTGTGGGACAATTTGACCGACGCGCAGTACTTGCGAGTGTATGTGAGGCAGCTTCGGCAGAAGATCGAGGCCGATCCCGAGCAGCCACAGTACATTCTCACCGAAACCGGAATAGGCTATCGGCTGCGCGCTCCAGACTAAGCGTGCACCGCCCTCCCCCACCTGGCGCATTTTGCAGAACCACCATGAAGATTTCTGATTTCCTTTCGTCGAGCGACGTGATGGTCGACGTCGCGGCCTCCGACAAGCAAAAGCTTTTGCTGGCGATCTCACGCAAGGCGGGAGCGAGCTTGGACGTACTTCCGGAGCACATGTTCGCCGAATTGCAAAAGCGCGAGGACCTTGGCTCAACCGGTGTCGGCGGCGGCATTGCGCTGCCGCATGCGCGCTTTCACCAGGTGCGTAAACCGGCTGGAATGCTCGTACGACTGCGCAAAGCGATCGATTTCGACGCCGTCGACGGCAAGCCGGTCGATATCGTATTCCTGTTGCTGCTTCCGGAGACGCCCAATAACGATCAGCTTGGCACGCTCGCGACAATTGCGCGCAAGATGCGAAACCCAAAGGTCGCTGCCGCGTTGCGCGAAGCACGAGACAGCCGGGAAATGTATCGTGCCTTGGCGGTCGAGTAGAGCTTAGACGGCAAGTCGCAAGGGCGAATTGGCAAAACAGGAGCACCTTATGGCGGATGAACTCATCCTCTACACCAATCCGATGTCGCGCGGCCGGATCGCTCGCTGGATGCTGGAGGAAACCGCTCAGCCCTACCGCACCGAGATTCTCGACTATGCCACCACGATGAAGGCACCCGCCTACCTTGCCGTCAATCCGATGGGAAAAGTACCGGCGCTTCGGCACGGCGATATTGTCGTGACCGAAACTCCCGCAATCTGTGCCTACCTGGCCGATGCATTTCCGCAGGCGCGCCTCGCGCCGCCAGCAGGCGATCGTCTGCGCGGGCCGTATTATCGCTGGCTGTTCTTCACTGCCGGGCCGATCGAGGCGGCGGTCAGCAACAAGGCGCTCGGGTTCGTGGTACCGCAGGACCGTGAGCGAATGATGGGCTACGGCAACATGGCGCAAGTCATGACTACGCTCGAAACCGCCGTATCGCGCGCGGACTATCTGATCGGCGATAACTTCACGGCTGCCGATCTCTACGTCGGCTCGGCTATCGGCTTCGGAATGATGTTCGGCACCATCGAAAAACGCCCGGCGTTCGAGCGATACTGGCAGCGAGTGAGCGCCCGGCCAGCCTGCAAGCGCGCCAAAGAACTTGACGACGCGCTGGTGGCACGGCAGCAACAGGTCACGGGATAAATCGCGGGCTTCCTTGTAAGCCGAACGGGGCGACGTTAAGGTTCGCGTTCCGTGGGTGGGGCTCGTGCTGGCGTGAAGAAAGTCTTGGCACCGAGGGTGCGGGGGACGTTGCCGGGAGCGCGGGGCCTTCGCACCGGCGCGACAATCATTTTGTTATGTTCGATATTGAACATAGCGGCGGCCAAGCCACTCGCGGCGGAAACGATCGAAACCGCACTGGCCAAGGCTTATCAAAAAAATCCGCAATTGAACGCCCAGCGGGCCATTGTCCGCCAAGCCGACGAAGGCGTGCCGACGGCGCTGTCCGGCTATCGCCCAACCATA
>Ga0335078_10013962_pt1 | contig 11901 bp, 8 predicted proteins | sample Lox_Sample_32_FD_206711 | JGI IMG/M metagenome (GOLD analysis project Ga0335078, IMG submission 206711) | Soil microbial communities from Loxahatchee National Wildlife Refuge, Florida, United States - Lox_Sample_3.2 | ecosystem: Environmental > Terrestrial > Soil > Wetlands | place: USA: Florida... | reverse complement strand
ACCGGCGCCTGCCGGTACTCAGGTCCAGCTTCTCGTCAAACTCGGGCCCGGCCTGGAGTGGACTTGAACATGAACAGCATCAACCCGCCCAGCGAAAGCGCCGTGACAGCAGCACCAATCGCCAGAGCGTGCGAAATGATCAGGCTGTATTTTCCTGTTTGGGGATCGTACTCGCAGCAGTACAGGAGTATCGCATCCACTGGATTGCCGATCTTGCCTTGCGAGGCTTCCACCAGGCCCAGCCGCAGGTTGCCGGCCGGATACTGAATCCCGTAGAAATATCTGGCCACTTTGCCGTCGGGCGTCAGCACCATGATTCCCGTGGCGTGAATAAACTGCTTGATGTTGTTGTCGTAGTGATACCGGAATCCCACCGCTTTGGTGAGCCGATCGATTGAATCCTGGTCGCCGGTGAGAAAGTGCCATGCGTCGACGGCGCCCGGACGCCCGTAAAGCCCCACGTAGACGGCCTTCTTGGCGGCCGCCAGCCGGGGGGTCTCGGTGGGATCGAAGCTGACCGTCACCACGTCATAGTCCTTGCCGAGATCGAGCTTCATCTCCTTCATGCTCTGCTCAAGGCCGTTCAGCGACGTCGTGCAGAGCATGGGGCACTCATAATAGACCAGCGACAGAATCACCGGGCGCTTGCCGAAGAATTCGCGCAGCGCCACCGTGTTTCCGTTCTCGTCCCGGAAGGGGATGTCGAGCGGAACCTGCTGATTCAGCTTCTGGTCGATGCCGACATCACGAAAGACCGCGGGAAGCTGGCTTGCCGGAGTCCCTTGAGCCTGAAGCGGCCGCACGCCGGCGAGCACACCCAAAAATGCAACGGCTGCCAACAGGTCGAGCGCTGGAAGCGGCTGCCGGGTTCTTTCCTTGATCAAGAACATTGCTTTCATTCCCCGCGCCTGTCGCGGCGCCGTGCCGTGCTACGGCTCGGATCGAACACCGGTGGTCGCGCGCACTCCCAACCCTGGACTCTTCAACGCAGGCTTGCCCCCCTCAGCCGTGGCACCCGCCGCCCGTGCCGGCAGCCCTTTCTGCAAAACCAGATCCATCGCGCGATCGATCGGAATCCGCACCACTCCCGCACCCTGATCGATCCAACCATAGGAATCCAGTGTTTGCTCCTGCTCCTGCAGGTAATCGTTCAAGTCCTCGTGTGCGTTCACCTGTAATCGCGGTCCGGGCGGCATCACCCGTGACGGCTCCAGCGAAGGCACCAACGTCGTGGTTTCCGGCGTGTACATAAACCGATAAGTTCCATACCCGACGATCAGACCGAAAACAAGCAGACCCACAAACGCCCCTGCCAGGATTGCCACATTGTGGACTCCGGCGTCCGTTTTCTCGTGGGCATAGTGCCCGTGTCCGTGTTGATGGGCGCCCGTGCTAGCTTCCAACGGTCAACACTCCTTCGAATCTTGGATCGTGTAGCGGCAACAGCGGCCGGCTCTTCAATTGCCAGGCAAACCAAGCTACCCAAACCCCTCCGATGCCGAGGAAGGTCACCGGATCGAGCCAGTTCAATTGCGGGCCTTTCGGTGAGAAGGCCGGCGAAATCATCCAGTAGAGGTCCACGGCTTCGATGACCAGCAGTAGCACGCAGACTGTCGAAAGCACTCGATTGCGACGTGTCACTGCACGCTGCAACACCAGTAGGAACGGAACCGCGAAGTGAAACAGGAAAAGAGCGACTGCTACCCCGCCCCACGTACCGCGCGCGCGGACCACGTACCACGGAATTTCATCCTGCAGGTTCCCGGCCCAGATGATCAGAAACTGGTCGAACTGGAGGTAGGCCCAAAGCATGATGAAGACCAGCAGAAGATTCCCGTAGTCGTTGAAACGTTTAGGCTCCGCCAGCGTCGCGAAAGGTTCATAATTCGAAAAAGCCGTCAGGGTCAGCACTACGAGTGCGACGCCAAGCAGCGCCGGTACCACCATGAAGATCATGCCGTAGATGGTAGAGAAGAATCCCGGCTCGAGCGACATGACCCAGTCGACGGCGGCGTAGGTGACCGTGAACGCAAAAAGGACAAGGCCGGGTCCGCTCAAACGCCGCATGCGATCGAAATAGCGGCGCGAGCCGCCATCCGCGTCCTCCTGCAGCGACCAGCGGTTGAGCAGAAAAATCCAGAGAAACCATACCACAAAGTAGAGGATGGCGCGGATGACCCAGAAGCGCGCGTTCAAATATTCCAGCTTGAAGTGCGTAAGGTTCAGGGAGGCTACAAGCTGAGGGTTCGCCCAGCTGTAAATCGTGGGTAGGCTGATGACAATAGGAATGAAAAGAATGGCCATCAGCGGCATCACGCGGGACCCGGCTTCCAGCGGCCGGCGCGCGAGATATCCCCAGCGGCCGGTCACCATGTAGTGAACCATCAAAATGGTCAGACAACCGAGCGTCAGAGCAAGCCAGAACCAGAAAGCCACAAGATACGAACGGAGGAACTGCGGCGGATTCATGTACCAGCCCACCGCCGAAAGGATCAGGAAGATGGCTCCGGCGCCAAGAGCGCTGCTCTGCAGGCGGCTGAGTCCGGATTTGATGGCTTCGTTCATTGTGCCTTTTCCGTCAATTTTCCACGCTCGTCCGCGGGCACGTCATTCAACGTCGCATGTTGGCTGAGTTGCAGAACCCGGATATAGGCTGCGATGCGCCAGCGATCGTCGGGAGCCACGCGGCTGGCGTAGCTGTACATCGCCCCATAGCCGTTTGTAATCACGTCAAAGAAGTGCCCCACGGGCGCGTTGCGCAGACGCTCGAGGTGGTACGAAGGGGGCGATTGGAACCCGCGTTGTACGATCATGCCGTGTCCACTGCCTGTATAGTCGTGGCATGGCGAGCAGTTGACATTGAAGCGCTCCCGGCCGCGTTCCAGATCGGCGCGAGTGATCGGAAACGGAAACTCGTTGGCAACCACTCCATTGATCTTTCCCGTGTAGCGCAGCTCGTCAGTCCGCAATTCGCCGTGCGCCACGGTGCCGGGCACCTGCGGGCGCGCCGACCGCCCGTCGGCAAAGAACTTGCTCGGCCAGTACGGGTCGTACCGGGGCTGAACGTGCATATCGACACGGCAACCGGAGGCCGTCATCATCGCCAGCGCGAGCGCCCCCGCAAGGCCAGCCAGCCGGCGAGGCCTCAACCTCAGCTCATCCCGGCACATTCCGCGTCCTGAAGAGGCCGCTTTGGATTTGCGTTCGCCCATCGCGCTCAGCTTTCCACTTCCGTCACGTCGACCGGGTTGAGGCCGATCAAAAAGTCCTTGGTCCGGTCGACGTCAAACTTCGGGTCGCGTGTTTCAATGCACAAAAAGAACCGGTCGCGCGAGGCCAGATCAAACCGGGGCGCGTTAAAGACCGGGTGATACGGCTGCGGCAGATCGTTCAGTACGATCATGCCAAACACCGCAGAGAGCGCCGAGAACAGGATCGTCAACTCGAACATAATCGGAATAAAGGCCGGCCAACTGAAATTCGGCTTACCCCCGATGTCCAGCGGGTAGCCGATAACGTTCGGGTACCACTGCAGGATCAGTCCCGTGAGCGTCCCCGTCAGCCCGCCGCACAAAACGATGGCCGGCAGCCGGACTTTGTGAGTCGAGGGCATGACAAGTTCGGGGAGTCCTTCAACCGCAAACGGCGAATAGGCGTCCATGCGACGGTAGCCCTCGTCGCGCGCGCGCCGGGCCGCTTCGATCACCTGTTCCGGTGTCTCGAACTCTGCCATCAAACCGTAAAGTACCGGAGGTTTTGCCATTGCCCGATTCCCGTCAGTGTGCCGCAGCCTTCTCGTGCTCCGTCTTGTGCACCAGATCGCGCAACTCGTGAATCGCGATCATGGGCAGGAAGCGGATGAAAAGGTAGAACAGGGTAAAGAACAATCCGAGCGTTCCCAGAAAGGTCATGTAGTCCCAACGCGTCGGATAGAACATGCCCCAGGACGAGGGCAAAAAGTCGCGGTGCAGGCTGGTGACAATGATCACGAAGCGCTCCAGCCACATGCCGGTCTGCACTACGAGCGAAATCGCGAAAAGCACCCAGGGGTTGCGGCGGATCTTCGAAAACCACAGCACCTGCGGACCGACAAGATTGCAGAAGATCAGCGTCCAGAAAACTTTGGCGTACGGCCCCGTCATGCGGTTGATCATCATGTAGCGGTCAAACGGGTTGCCGCTGTAAAACGCCATGAACGCTTCCATGATGTAGCTGTAGGTCACGACCAGCCCCGTCGCCAGCATGACCTTGCCCATGAAGTCGAGGTGCTTCAGGGTGACGAAGTCTTCGAGGTGATAGTACTTGCGCAGCGGGATGGCAAGCGTCAGCACCATGGCAAAGCCGGAATAAATGGCGCCGGCAACGAAGTAAGGCGGAAAAATGGTGCTGTGCCAGCCCGGAAGGACGGCAACGGTGAAGTCGAAGCTCACCACGGTGTGGACTGAGACCACCAGCGGCGTCGAGAGACCCGCCAGCAGCAGCGAACAGGTCTCGTAGCGCGACCAGTGCTCGGCGGAGCCGCGCCAGCCGAGCGAGACAATGCCGTAAATCATCTTCGTGATGCGCTTCTTGGCGCGATCGCGCAGGGTGGCGAGGTCCGGCAGCAGGCCCGTGTACCAGAAGACCAAGGAAACCGTCAGATAGGTGGACACCGCAAAGACGTCCCACACCAGCGGACTGCGGAACTGCGGCCAGACGCCCATCGTGTCCGGATACGGAATCATCCAAAAGAAGAGCCACGGCCGGCCCATGTGGGCCAGTGGAAACAGTCCCGCGCAGGCCACCGCGAAAATCGTCATGGCTTCAGCAAAGCGGTTGATGGAGGTGCGCCACTTCTGACGCATTAACAATAGAAAGGCCGAGATCAGGGTGCCGGCGTGGCCGATTCCGATCCACCACACAAAGTTGGTGATGGCGAAGCCCCACCCGACGGGAATGTTGATTCCCCACACACCGACGCCGATCGTGAATACCCAGGCCAGCGCGACGTGCAACGTGAACAGCAGGCCCAAGGCCAGCGCGAGTCCGCCCGCCCATCTCCACCCGACCGGCCAGGTCAGGACCATGTCGCTGATGCGATCGCTGACGGACCGGTACGTATGTCCCGGCGCCAGGACCTCTTCGGTCTCCACCACCGCAGTCGACGTCAGCTTGTCGTTTTCAGCCGGATCCATTCGCTATCCCTTGATCTCCGGGTTCGGATTGCGTAACCGCGCCAGGTAAGTCGTACGCGGCCGGGTGTTCAGCTCGCGTAGCAACCCATACTGCCGCGTCTGCGCTTTCAATCTCCTCACGTCGCTGTTCAGGTCATTGATGTCGCCGAAGACGATTGCCTTGGTGGGGCAAGTCTGCTGGCACGCCGTCTGCACCTCGCCGTCGTTGATGGTGCGCCCGTCACGCTCCGCGTTGATCTCCACCTCGCGAATCCGCTGAACGCAATAGCTGCACTTCTCCATTACGCCGCGGCTTCGCACGGTGACATCGGGATTTCGCAGCGGGAACAAACTCGGCGTGGTCCAATCCGAGTAAAGCTTGAAATTGAACCGGCGGACCTTGTAGGGGCAGTTATTGGAGCAGTACCGGGTGCCCACGCACCGGTTATAGACCATCAGGTTCAAGCCTTCATCGTTGTGCATGGTGGCGCCCACCGGGCAGACGTATTCGCAGGGCGCATTCTCGCAATGCATGCACAGGACGACTTCGTTGTACATCTCGGGATTGTCGATATCACCGCGGTAGTAGGTGTCCACGCGAATCCACTGCATGTCGCGGCCGTTGTCCACCTCGTCTTTGCCCACTACGGCGATGTTGTTCTCGGCGTAACACGCGACCACGCAGGCATTGCAACCAATGCAGGTGTTCAGATCGATCGACATGCCCCATTGATAGCCCTTGCTGTAGTCGTAGTAGTTCGGATAGAGCGAGGGCGCTTGCGTGCTGATTTCGGCCGGGTCCCTGGCGAAGTCAGGATTCCTTCGGAATTCCTCAAGGGTCCCCACCCGCACCACGCCACGGTCGAAGGCCTGTTCACTTTCCTCGTCATCGACGTAATGGCCCTGCTGTTCAATCAGGTGGCTGTTCTGCGTGGTGACGAGATGGTACGTGCCGCCCGTCTTGACCAGCGAAACGCCTGTGATGATCCAGGGAGCGTCCGAGGTCCGGATCTGGTAGGCATTCACGCCTACGTTCGTGCCCGCGCCGGCTCCAATGGTGCGTCCATAGCCCAGATGCAAGGCCAGCGAATTCGCGGCCTGGCCGGGCAGGATGAATATCGGAGCAGCAATCTCGCGCCCGTCCACCCGCACCTTGGCAACATCGGCGCGCTTCAGACCCAGCCGCGTGGCGGTACCCGGGCTGACCAACAACGCGTTGTCCCAGGTCAGCTTGCTGAAGGGCTGCGGCAGTTCCTGGAGCCAGGCATTGCCTGCCAGGCTGCCGTCCCAAACTGACGGGCTCTGACGCAACACAAGCTCCACGCCTTCAGGGCTGGAGGCCCCGCCACCAGGAATGGCACCCGCCTTCGCTCCGCCGGCCCGGGCCGGGTACGCCGTCCCCGCGATCCATCCGTTGTTGAGCGAAGTCTCCCAGAAATCTTCGAAACCGCCGCTGCCTACCGGCAGATGGGCTGCCTGGTTCAGCCAATAGTCGCGAACCATGTCGTGGCCGGAAGCGCCCGTCTGCCCGCGCAGGATCGCCACCATCTCGAGCACGCTCCTGCCGCCATACAGCGGAGCAATCAGGGGCTGAACAACGCTCACCGTGCCGTCGTAGCTGCGCACGTCGCCCCATGCTTCCAGAAAATGCGCCTCGGGAATCTGCCAGTGGCACTGCGCCGAGGTTTCGTCGTGGAACAGGCTCAGGTGGACTCGGAAGTTCACCTTCTGCATGGCCGCCTGGAAAGGCACATCCGCCGGTGAGCTGTAAACCGGGTTCATTCCCATGATGATCAGGGTCTTCACCTGACCTGAATCCATGGCTTCAACAAGCTGTTTAAGCGACTGCATCTCATCGCTGGGATTGGCCTCGACCGGAGCCGTGTAAATCACGCTCTGGCCGGCATTCCCGAGCACCTGATTGATCGCATGAGCCAGCGCGTGCACGGCCGGCGGTTGAACGTCGCCCGCCACCACCAGACTCGTGCCGCGGTGGGCCTTCAAATCGTTCGCAACTGCAGCAATCCAGTCTGCGGACGCCCCCGCAGGCAGACTCGCCGACCCCGCGCCCGCCACTCCCACGGCAGCAGCGATCGCGCGCGCCACTGCTTCCACGTCGCAGGACCGGACCTGCAGACGATGATCGGCGAGCGAGCCCGTGATGGAAGGCGTGCTTTCCGCGACATAAAGCCGGTTCGTCGCCGCGTTCGGGTCTGGCATCCGTCGCCGATCCGCAAAGTCGCGGGCGTACCGGATGGCGCCCGGCTCCGCGAACATGAAGTCAGAGTCCAAACTGAGGACCACGTCCGCTTTGTCAAGGCGGTAGACGCTGTTCGTGTACTGGCCAAACGCGATTCGCGAGCCCTCACGCACGTTGTCACGCCCGCAAGGCTCGTATTGATGCCACTTCGCGCGGGGAAAGTCTTTCAGCAACCCTTGAATTTGATCCGCCAGGGTAGGCGAGCTGATGGTACCCGTGAGAATCCGCAAGCCCGACCCGCCGGTGGATCGCTCAGCGGCCAGATGATCTCCGAGCTCGCCGATGAACTCTTCCCAACTCCCTACATGACCAAAGTGGCTGGGCACCTGCGAACGATCGGGATCGTAGAGCGTCAGCACAGATGCCTGGCCGAAGCTGTCCATCGAGCCGAGACTCGAAGGATGTCCGGGATTACCCTCAACTTTGGTCGGGCGTCCCAGGTGGCTTTCCACCAACATGCCGCGGCCGATTCCCGCAAACGGCATCGCGGTGGCGAAGAACAGCGGAATTCCCGGCACGAATTCCTCGGGTTGGTTCACGTACGGTACGATCTTCTCCTGGGGCAGCTTGGTGCAGGCCGCCGCGCCCGCCAGTCCGGCCGAGGCGCCCATCAGTTTCAAAATATCGCGCCGCGTCGGGCCTCTCCCTCCGGTAAGCGCCTTGGGAACGCGGCCCTCGGGAAATTCGTATTTCAGGCCGTTCTGATAGGCCGGAGTCTGCTCGTACTCATCCAGGCTTCGCCAGAAGCGATTCTTGGACCCATCGGGCTTTGGGCCAATCTGGACCAGATTCGAGGATGTCCGGTTGGAGTCGTTCATCAAATCCCCGATTGCGGGCTCCTTAACGGTGGCACGTGTCACAGCGCGTCCACGTGTGAATTTTGTATTGCGACACGAGCTTCCGTCCGAGCTCGGCCTGGTTTTTGGGTGGATGGTAAACCGGCAGGAACACGTCCTCGCGCGGGCGCACATAATCCTGCGGATGCTTGTGACAATCAATGCACCAGCGCATGTAGAGGGTGTTTTGCTTCCAGGTGATGGGCATGTTGCCCAGTTCGCCATGGCAGGTGGTGCAGCCGATACCCTTCTTCACGTGGATGCTGTGATTGAAATAAACGAACTCGGGCAGCGCGTTCACACGCGCCCATTCGAGCGATTGTCCGGTGGCGTAACTCGCGCGCACCGGTTCCAGCATCTCGCTGTTGGTCCAGATCTGCGAGTGGCAGGTCATGCAGGTCTCGGTGGGCGGTAGTCCCGCAAAAGACGAGTTCTCCACCGAGGTATGGCAATAGCGGCAATCAATGCCGTCGTCCATGGTGTGATGCTTGTGACTAAAAGGCACGGGTTGCGTGAGCTGCAGCTTGGCTCGCGTGTAGTACGGCGATTGGTTCACCGCCCAGGCGAAATACCCGAGACCGCCGATCACCAGGACAACTCCCACGATGCTGACGCGGGAGATAGTGTTCATACTGCGATGAAAAACTTGGGGCATTCCCTGACCTTTGATGGAACAGCTTGAATCATCCGGCCGCCAGGTGCGGGCTGCCGGTGCTTCAGAGTTTCAGCGGAACGAGGCCCCGGGCGAGTCCCTCAAACCTCCGCGTATATTCCGAAGCGGCGCGCGTGAATTCGAATGACCGATGTTAGTGTGTTGCGTCGTGCTCTGTCAACAGTTCGCAGCTGAAAATTTCTTCCGCCGTGCGAGCAAGTATTCCGCAGTATAGCAGCCCGCGCGCGCCTGTCAATACGTTGACAACGCTGATAAAAGCAGCGCATACGTCGATGCGCCGACATCAAGTGGGCCAGTGTGTACGTAGGTCTTTTAAGTTCGATTGATGCGCCCGTCACGCGGGATTCAAAATTCTGCGGAAAATTCGCCGGCGGCTGCGGCAACCCATGGGCGTGCGCTTACTCGCCAATTCGCATCACGGGCTCGGGCATGCCGAGGCTCTCATCCCCGGCGGTGAGCTCGCGATGATCCGCGCGGCCACGGCTCAGCCAGCCTTGGAGGCGGCCGAGATAGATGTAGTAAACAGGGGTGATATACAGTGTCAGAGCTTGTGACACCACCAGCCCACCGACGACGGCTAGGCCCAGCGGGCGCCGCGATTCCGCGCCCGCGCCGAAGCCGAGCGCGATCGGCAAGGTTGCCATCAGCGCGGCCATCGTGGTCATCATGATCGGCCGGAAGCGGATCAGGCAGCCTTGGTAGATGGCTTCCTCCGGCGACTTGCCTTCTTTGCGTTCCGCATCGAGCGCGAAATCGATCATCATGATCGCGTTCTTCTTCACGATGCCGATCAACATGATCAATCCCACGAAACCGTAGAGGTTCAGCGGATACGTGAAGAGCATCAGCGTGACGATGGCGCCGAATCCCGCCGACGGCAGTCCGGAAAGAATCGTCAAGGGGTGAATGAAGCTTTCGTACAGGATGCCCAGCACGATATAGATCACCACCACGGCCATCAGAAGCAGCAGACCGAGACCCGTGAGCGAGTTTTCGAACGCCTGCGCCTCGCCCTGGAAGCTCCCCGTGATGCTGGCCGGCAGCGTCGTCTTGGCCAAGTCCTCGACTTCTTTGACCGCCGTGCCGAGAGCCACGCCGGGCTTGAGGCCGAAGCTCAGAGTTACCGAGGGGAGCTGTCCCGTGTGATTGACCGCCAGCGGCCCGAGATTCTGGCTCATCTTCGAGACGGCATCGAGCGGTACCAAGTTCCCGTTTGACGAGCGGATATAGAGCATCTTCAGCACGGACGGATCGCGCTGATACTGCGGCTCAAGCTCGGTGATCACCCAGTAGTCGTCTTCCGGCCGATAGATCGTGGACACCTGGCGATCTCCGTAGGAGCTCGCGAGTGCGTCCTCAACCTGGTAAGCCGATACACCCAGCGCCGCCGCCTTGTCCCGGTCGATCTCCACGTTCACCTGCGGATTGGCGATCTGCAGGTCGGTGTTTACGCCCACCAGGTCCGGCAACTGCATCATCTTGCGCTCGAGCACCATCGATTGCGCGTAGAGCTGCTGCGTATCGGTGCCCTGCAGGGTGAACTGATAGGGTGCGTTGGTGAGACGGCCGCCGATCTGAATAGGCGGCGGATTCTGCAGGAACGCCATGATGCCGGGCACACCCAGAAACAGCTTGGGCGTGAGCTCGTGCATGACGTCGTCGGTACTCATGTGCCGCGGCGAAATGCGATTGAGCAGATGGTAGACCGCCATGGCGCCGGGCACTTTCATGATTCCCTCGCGCGGCGGCGGGGGCGCGAGCTGGCGCTGCGCATCCGGTTTGAGGTGGCAGAAGAAAATCCCGGTATTGCTGGCAAATCCCGCGAACCCTGCCCCGGCCATCGACATGGTGGTGTCGACGTTAGGATCGTGCATCACGATGTCCGTAACGGCGCGCTGATGGGCCCGCATCGCGTCCACCGAGATTCCCTGCTGTGCCTGCGTGAAGCCGACCAGGAAGCCTGAATCCTCGCTGGAAAGAAACGCCTTGGGGATGAGATCGAAAACGTACACCGTCGCTGCCAGCAGCGCGAAGGAGAACACCAGGGTGATGAAGCGATGCCGCAACACTACACGCAGGCTGGCGTCGTAGCCCCGCACAAACCACCGGTGAGCGTTCTCGAAGGCCTGGTAAAGGCGTCCGTGTCCCTGCTCCGACGGCGGCCGCAGGAAGCGGCTGCAAAGCATGGGCGTCAGAGTAAGCGAGACGAAGCCCGAAACCAGAACTGCCGAGGTGATGGTCACGGCGAACTCATGCATGATGCGCCCGATGATCCCGCCCAGGAACAGCACCGGGATGAACACGGCGGCTAGCGACAGGGTCATCGACATGATGGTGAAACTGATCTGCCGCGAGCCGCTGCGGGCCGCTTCCCATACGCTCTGCCCCATCTCCAGGTGGCGCACGATGTTTTCGAGCATGACGATGGCGTCGTCCACCACGAAACCGACGGAGAGCGTCAACGCCATCAGCGAGAGGTTATCGACCGTGTAGCCCAGAAGGTACATCACGGCGAACGTCCCAATGATCGACATGGGCAGGGCGAGGCTGGGGATGATGGTGGCCGAGAGGTTCTTCAAGAAGAGAAAGATCACCATCACCACCAACGCCACGGTGAGATAAAGCGTGAACTTCACATCGTGAACCGAGTCGCGGATGGTCTGGGAGCGGTCGTAGAGGATGTTCATCTGAACCGAAGCCGGAATTTCGGACCGGAAGCTCGGCAGCAGCTTCTTGATGTTATCCACCACCTCGACCGTGTTGGTGCCGGGTTGGCGACGGATGGCCAACACTTCAGACTGCACGCTGTTGTACCAGTTGATGACCTTGTCGTTCTGCACGCTGTCGATGACGTTGCCCAGCGCCTCCAGCCGGACCGGCGAACCGTTGCGGTAGGCCACGATCAGCGGGCGGTACGCGGCAGCATCCAGGAGCTGGCCCGTGGCCTGCACAGTAAACGCCTTGTGGGCTCCGGTCAGC
>Ga0335078_10013960_pt1 | contig 11901 bp, 7 predicted proteins | sample Lox_Sample_32_FD_206711 | JGI IMG/M metagenome (GOLD analysis project Ga0335078, IMG submission 206711) | Soil microbial communities from Loxahatchee National Wildlife Refuge, Florida, United States - Lox_Sample_3.2 | ecosystem: Environmental > Terrestrial > Soil > Wetlands | place: USA: Florida... | reverse complement strand
TACGGAATTCTTCTCACCCAGGCTGCCTTGCTGGTGCCGCAGTACATTCTTGCCGAAGTCACGCTGTCTTTCCTGGGACTCGGGTTGAGTGAGCCGCGGCCCAGTTGGGGAACTTTGTTGGCCAACCTGCAGCGGTACACCGTGATGGTCTCCTACTGGTGGATGTTCGCGCCTGTGGCTGCGCTGGTACTTGTATCTCTTGGTTACCTCGGCGTAGCCAACGCATTTCAGCAAAAGTTACAATCAGACTCAATTTGAGCGCGGAGTTCCCTCATCCTTCTATGGCCCGCCGGGGTTGTCTCGTTGCCCTGATCCTCGCTGCCAGCTCTGTTTTTGCCTTTTCCAGTCCGCCGCCTGGCGAAGAAATGCTGGTCACCGACAACCCGGTCGGCCGCTACGGCGGAAACCTGGTGGTGGCGCAGCGAAGCGAACCCAAGACTTTAAATCCCGTCACAGCCGCCGATGCCCCATCCCGCGAGGTGATCGGCCGGCTCAACGCGGATCTCATCCACATCAACCGCGCCTCGCAGCAGACCGAACCCGCTCTGGCCAACTCGTGGAATGTTTCGAAGGACGGACGCATCTTCACGGTGAAACTGCGTCACGGCATCCGTTTTTCCGATGGGCATCCCTTCAATGCCGACGATGTGCTGTTTTCCTTTCAGCTCTATCTCGACGAAAAGACCCACTCCCCGCAGCGTGATCTTCTGGTGGTTGGCGGAAAGCCCATCGCAGTTCAGAAACTGGACGATCACACGGTCCGGTTCACCTTGGCTGAGCCCTATGCCGCGGCCGAGCGAATCTTCGATGGCCTGGCTATGCTGCCGCGGCATCTCCTGGAGAAGCCTTTTCAGGACGGTAAATTTGCCCAGACTTGGGCGCTCTCGGTTTCGCCAGCAGAAATCGCAGGCTTAGGGCCGTTTCGCTTGAAGGAATATGTCGCGGGCCAGAAGATCGTGCTTGAGCGGAATCCTTACTTCTGGAAGGCCGATCGCAATCGCAATCGTCTGCCCTATCTCGATCAGGTGGAGTTCCTCTTCGTAGGAAACGAGGACGCTCAGGTCCTTCGCTTTCAGGCCGGAGATACCGATCTCATCAGCCGACTCAGCGCCGAGAACTACGCGCTGCTGGCGAAAGAGGCGGCAAAGCGGTTGGCCCTCTTCGATTTGGGGCCGAGCCTTGAATACAACTTCCTGGTATTCAACCTCAATGCCCTTGCGGGCAAGAATCTGGATGCGATCGCGGCCAAGCAACTGTGGTTTGGAGAGTTGAAATTTCGCCAAGCCGTGTCGCTCGCCATCGATCGCGCAGCTATCGTCAAGCTGGTCTACGCCGGACGAGGCGCGCCGCTTTGGGGGAACGTAAGTCCATCCAACAAATTCTGGGTCGACCAGGATCTACCTCATCCCGCGCGCTCGGTGGAAGGCGCCAAGGACCTTCTGCGATCCGCTGGATTCTCCTGGCGCTCCGACGGCCAACTGATCGATCGCTCGGGTAAGCCAGTTGAGTTTTCGATCATCACCAGCACCTCGAATGCGCAGCGCTCCAAAATGGCAACCCTCATTCAGGAGGACCTGCGTCAAGTGGGAATGAACATTCAAGTGGTACCTCTGGAGTTTCGGGCGGTGATCGACCGCATGTTTCAGACTTTTGATTATGAGGCCAGCATCATGGGGCTGGGCGGCGGCGACGCCGACCCCAACCCGGAGCTGAATGTTTGGCTGTCGAGTGGAGGCACCCACCTGTGGCACCTGGGTGAAACCAAACCTGCGACGGAGTGGGAGGCACAGATCGATCAGTTGATGCAGAAACAGATGGTCGAGCTGAAATACAAAGCGCGCAAGCAGCTTTACGACCATGTCCAGGAAATCATCGCGGGCAACCTCCCGTACATATTTCTCGCCACGCCCGACATTCTGGTTGGCGCAAAAACCAATTTGGCCAACTTCCGGCCCACGATCCTCGAGCCAACGACTCTGTGGAACGTGGAACAGCTTTATTACCTCCCCGGAAACGGGTCACCGCCTGGGGCGAAATAGTGGCAGCGGGAGCGGCGAATCGCGAACGGGGATGGCCGGATGAGCGGCTGGTTCGCGAGTGCCGCAAAGGAAACGAAGCCGCATGGGCGGCTCTGATCGACAAGTACAAGAACCTGATTTTCTCGATCCCCGTCAAGTTCGGCCTGCCACGTGAAGACGCTGCCGACATCTTCCAGACGGTCTGCGCGGAGTTGCTCGTAAGTCTGGCGAAGCTTCGGGAGCCAAAAGCCCTGCCCAAATGGCTTATGCAGACCACCTACCATCAATGTCTGCGCTGGAAGAAAGAGCACTCCTACCAATTCGAGGATCCCAGCGTCATCGAGGCCGAAATCGATCCCGACGAATTGCCGGACCAGATGCTCCACCAGTGGCAGCGCGAACAAATGGTTCGCGAAGCCGTAGCTGCCCTTCCGGTGCGCTGCGCACAAATGGTAGCGATGCTGTTTTTCGAAGACACGTCACGCCCCTACGAAGAGATCGCCAGACAATTGCGGCTCGCCACCGGTTCCATCGGATTCATTCGCGGCCGGTGCTTGAGCAAGCTGCGTCAACTTCTGGAAGGGAAGGGATTCCAGTGACGCGACGGCAAAATCCATCCCGGCAAGAACTGATCGCGCAATTCGCAAGTCAGAAGAGTCTGACCCAGCGCCGGAAATTTCTCGGCCAGAACCGGTCTCTGCGCGAGCCGAACGCCGTTTCAGAAGGGGCCGACCTGGTCAGGGAACAGATCCGCATCGACGTGCAACAAGCGCTGCGGTTGGCGGAGGCGGTTCTCTTTCTTGCAGAAAATCTGAAAAGCGATGAATCAATGGCCACCGCTCTACGGGCCAAGGCGAACGCGCTATATGCCAACGGCCAGCACGCCGCAGCGGTGGACCTTCACGATCAGGCTGCATCGTTGTTCGAGTCTGCCGGAAAATCGAACGAGGTAGCCCGCACCCTCAGCACCATGATTCAGCCGCTGTTGCTCATGGGAGATTACAGTCGCGCCTTTGCAGCCGCGGAAAAGGCGCGAGCTATCTTCGCCGAGGAGGGCAACGGCTGGCGACTGGCGCGGCTGGAAATCAATATCGGCAACATTTATTACCGCCAGGACCGCTTCGCTGAGGCCATCGCCTGCTACAAACGTGCCAAGCACGGATTACCCCCGGACAAAGACGCGGAGGGAGTCGCGGCCGTTCTCAGCAACATGGCTACCTGCTACATCAGCCTGAACGACTTTCCCCGAGCTCTCACTACCTACCAGCAGGGGCGCAAGTTCTGCCAGGAACATTCCATGCCCCTGCTGGTCACGCAGGCGGATTACAACATTGCCTATCTCCACTACCTCCGTGGCGAGTACAGCAAGGCGATTCAGATGCTGCGGGCCACACGCCTCACCTCCAACAAAATCGGAGATGCATACCACGCCTCGCTCTGCAATCTGGACCTGGCCGAACTTTATCTCGAACTGAACCTCAGCGCGGAAGCGGCCGACCTTGCCCGGCAAGGATTCGAAGGGTTCCGCAAGTTGAACATGGGGTACGAGTCGGCGAAGTGCCTGGCTTTCTCGGCCATGGCAGCCAGTCAGCAGGGGCACGCTTTTGAAGGGCTGAAGCTGTTCAGCCAGGCGCGGGAGATGTTCGCAAAGGAAAAAAACCAGGCTTGGGTCGCGCTGATTGATCTGTACCGCGCCCTGGTTTTCTTCAACGAGGGACGGTTCTTTGAGGCCCGGCGGTACGGCAGCGATGCGCTGAGCGCGTTGACCGCTTTGCACCTGGCCAACAAAGCCGTCCTCGCCCAACTGTTGCTGGCGCGAATTTCCTTGCGGACAGGAGAACTCGATTCGGCGCTGCAGCACGTGCGGGCGGCGCTTGAAAAGATTCCAGAACTGGATGCGCCGGTACTGACCTATCAGGCGCACCTTCTTGCGGGGAACATTTTCGCGTCTGCCCAGGATCGCAAGCAGGCGTTTGATGCCTATCAGAGCGCGCGGGAAGCGTTGGAGACTCTCCGCGGCAATCTTCGCGGCGAAGAATTGAAGATCGCTTTCCTCAAGAATCGCACCGAGGTCTACGAGAATCTCGTCGAGCTTTGCCTGGAGCCGCCGAGCTCTCCTGCCGCTTTCGAGGAGGCTTTCCACTACGTGGAGCAGGCGAAATCCCGCAGCCTGATGGATCTCTTTGTCCGTCCGGCTCCCAATTTAGTGGATTCAACCCGCGGGCAAAGCGAACTAGCTCGATCGATCCGTGAATTGCGGGAGGAACTGAACTGGTACTACAACCGCATCGAACGGGAGCAACTCCAACCAGAGCAGCAGCCCGCCTCGAGAATCGCCACCCTGCAGGAACAAGCCCGACAACGCGAGAAGGAACTGCTGCACATGCTGCAGGAGGCCACGGACACGGAGGCATCCCAAGCCGGCCTGCAAAAGCCCAGTCATGTTCCCCTGAGCACGATCCGCGACGCCATGCCGGAGGGGACGCTTCTGGTCGAATATTTTCGGGTGCGCGAGCGGATCCTGGTGTGCCTGCTGGGGAAGCATACGCTTGAGATTCTGCCGGTGACGGTGGAGTCGCGCATCGCCGGTCTGCTTCGACTGCTGCAATTTCAGCTTTCGAAGTTTCGCCTCAACCCCGAGTACTTGCAAGCCTTTCACGACTCGTTCGTGCAGGCCACCGAGGCCCACCTGCGCGATCTCTACCAGGAACTGATAGCGCCGGTGGCTCCCCGCCTGAAAGCGGAGCACCTGGTCTTCGTGCCTCATGCCCTGCTGCATTACGTCCCCTTTCACGCCCTTTATGACGGCGCTCAGCACCTGATCGACCGCTTCACAGTCTCCTATGCGCCCAGCGCCAGCATCTACGCACTCTGTCAGGCGCGTGAAGCTGTCGGTGCGACGCCCTCGCTGTTGTTCGGCATTCCCGACACCCAGGCTCCAGCCATTCTGGAGGAAGTTCAGGCACTCACCTCGGTTTTGAATCCCGCGCAGTTATTTGTGGGCAAGGATGCCAGCGAACAAGTTCTGCGAGAGAAGGGGCCGCAAAGCCGAATCATTCACATTGCGACCCACGGGCGTTTTCGCCAGGACAATCCCATGTTTTCGGCGATCCGCATGGGTGATTCTTTCCTCAGCCTGTTTGATCTCTACCAGCTTCGGCTTCCCGTGGAATTAATCACTCTGAGCGGATGCTCAACCGGATTGAATGTCGTTGCCGCTGGAGACGAATTGATCGGCCTGGCCCGAGGTCTGCTCCATGCCGGCGCCGAATCTTTGCTTCTCAGCCTGTGGGATGTTCACGATGCCAGTACCAAGGACTTCATGACCGCCTTTTATCGTCTGCTCGCCCAAGGAAACTCCAAAGCGGCCGCGCTGCGTTCTGCGATGCTGCAGCTCCGTTCGATCTATCCCCATTGTTATCAATGGGCTCCGTTCATCCTGGTAGGACAGCCGTAGACCCACAAAAAAATCTTCGGTTCCCCTATATTTTTCCGCCCCCCCTTAGCCCTTATTCCATGAATGCGTAATACCAGGCCGAACACTCGGCGGTTCTGTGCGGAGGAGAAGTGAAGCACTTCAGCGATTCGGAGTGGGCGGATTTTGCACGGAACGCAGTCGCACCCGCCAAGAAAACGACGATGCAAACGCACATCAATCACGATTGCAAGAAATGTTCCGCCACGCTTGCCTTGTGGGAAGGCGTCCGCTCGATCACCCGGCAGGAGAGCGCATTTCTTCCGCCCGAAGGGATTGTGCGAATCGTCAAAACTCAATTCCTGGCAATGACACCGGAGCCTAAGACCGGCCTGTGCCTTCTGTTCGATTCCGATTTACAGCCATTAGCGGCAGGGATTCGAGGTTCCTCGGTTTCTGCCAGGCAGCTGCTGTATGAGACCGATGACTTTTACATCGATCTCCGGGTGGAGCGGCACCGCGAGGCCGAGCGTGCCTCGTTGGTTGGACAGGTATTGCACCGGGTCGGCGAAGCTCGGTCCACAGAGGGGGTTGTGGTAAGCCTGAAAAAGGGCACTCTTCCTTTGGCTGAGACCACGGCCAATCGTTTTGGTGAGTTTCAACTCGACTTCGACCCGGCAAACGGGCTTTGTATCGCCATTCGCGGCAGTAAGCACGACGAGATCATTCTCCCCCTGTATGGAATGCACACGGAACCGGTGGAAGGAAAGGACTTGGATTAAAGCCCCCATTTTCGGGCTAAGTGGCCTGAAAGTAATCACTTCCGGATTACCGGTGTAAGTGTTGCGAAACTCAACTTTTTCGTAGACTCGACCGAAGCCAAAACGCTGCACGGTTGGGTCAGAGGGGGAAATTGATGCAAGCCGAACGACCTACATCAACTCATTCCAAGCACCATCCGAAGGCCTTCCGCGCGATTCTTGCGGTAATCCTGGTGGCTTGTTTTGCCGTACAGAGCGTTAGCGCACAGGCAGCCAAAACTGTCCCGCAAACCAGGTTGGTGGTTCGCGACAGCCTGGGTTTGACCGGAATCCTGAATCTCTGCAATTTGCTGGGCTGCTCCCAGACGGAAGCCATCGGCGACCCTCAGGGCCAGCTCTTCATGATCCAGATTCCTTCGGCTCTGGCACCGCTGCTTTCGTTGCTGAATGTTTCTGTTCTCGGCCTGGTGTCGGTGGAAGTCGACCAGACCGTCCAGACTCAGGGGGCCACCGCCGGAACAGCACCGGCATATCTGAACGACAGAACCCCATTCAGTTACTACGGAACAACTGTCTGGCACGGCTATGTGTACCAGACCGGGAACCAGTTGATTCGTACCGACGCCACGCATACCAACTTTGCGACGGCGGGATCGGGCGTAATCGTCGCCGATATTGACACAGGGGTCGATCCCAATCATCCCGTGCTGAAAGGCTCACTGCTTCCGGGCTACGATTTCACCCGCAATCAGAGCGGCGGCTCGGAAATGAGCGACGTCAGCCAGTCGACGGTCGCGGTTTTGGACTCGAACGAGACGGCAAAGGTCAGCCAATCCACCGTCGCGGTTCTCGATCAGTCGACTGTGGCTGTTCTTGACGGTCCGCCCTATGCCGCGTTCGGCCATGGAACCATGACCGCCGGCATTATTCACCTGGTTGCGCCGCAAGCCACCATCATGCCCTTGAAGGCTTTCAAGGCCGATGGCAGCGGCTATGACTCGGATATTCTGCGCGCCATCTACTTTGCGGTCGGCCATGGCGCCAAAGTCATTAACATGAGCTTCAACTACACCAGCTATTCGCAGGAACTGGCGAACGCAGTGAACTACGCCACCGCGAATGGTGTGATCTGCGTCGCCGCCGCCGGCAACAGCGGAGAGCGCGCCACGGTTTACCCGGCAGCTCTGAAGGGCGTGATTGACGTAGCTTCGACCGGCAACACCGATCTGCCTTCCACCTTCTCCAACTACGGTGCGCCGCCGGTTTGGTTGGCCGCGCCCGGAGAAGGCGTCATGACCACGTACCCCTTCAGCACCTATGCGGCTGGTTGGGGAACTTCATTCAGCACGCCGCTGGTTTCAGGAACAGCGGCTCTGCTGGTTTCCACGTACAACGGCAAATCATCTGCGTCCTTGCTGGGGACCGTCCTCGCGACGCTTTCGCAGGCCAGCTTCGAACCGCAAGCTGCCAATGCCCTGGCGCACACCGACCCTCTGGCTGATCCCGATATGGGTCACGGACGGCTGGACACGTACCTTGCCGTGCAGGCCTGGCGGTCGAGTCTGGGGCTGCACTAAAGCCGGCGGAGACGATATGGAATTCGCAAACCGAAGCATTCCAACGGATCTATCGAACGGTGCGCTCTTCCTGCAAATCAAGGAACTGGAGGAGCAGCAGCGCGCGCTCTTGAAGTCTGTGGTGTGCGGCTTCAATCAGATGCTCGATCTGCGCGATCTGGGAACCGGAATTCATAGCACGCGCCTCGCGGAGTGGGCGGTCAGGGTTGCGCGCAAGCTGGGAATGGACGAGGCCGAATTCTATCAACTCGAAGTGGCCGCGCTCCTCCACGATATCGGCAAAATCGGCATCCCCGATGCCATCCTGAAAAAGGAAGGCAAGCTTACCGACGAAGAACGCGCTTTGATGAACAAGCACCCGGAATACAGCTGGTCGATTTTGCGGTTGTTTCCCGGTCTCGACAAGGCGAGCCTCTATGCCCTTCATCATCACGAGAGCTACGACGGCCGCGGCTACCCCGGGGGGCTGAAAGGCGGAGAAATACCGATCGGCTCGCGCATCGTGTCGATCATTGATGCTTACGATGCCATGATCTCGAATCGTTGCTACCGGAAAGGGCTTCCGCACGAGGAGGCCATACGTCGCCTCCTGGCGGATGCAGGAACTCAGTTCGATCCGCTTGTGGTTCAGGCATTCGTGGAGATCGCCGGACGGGAAGTGGCGGATGTGTTTGCGGCCACCGGAAGCAGCCCGTCGGCGGTTATCTAGGCCTACTTCGGCTCTGTAGCCAGAATGGTCCCGTTCTCTTCGATGCCGGTCGTCAAGATCTGCTTGCGACCCGACGGCCAATCCACTTCAACCTGATCAATCTTCATGGCCTCGCCCAGGCCGAAGTACAGCGGCAGGGCGCTCTGCGCCAGATAACCCGACTTCCCATCGTTGTACTGGGTGTAAGTATGCCCCGCGGCCTGCACTCGCACTGTGGCGCCCAAGCCACTCCGGTTCGATACTGTGCCCTGAAGATTGATCTTGACCCAGTGAATCTGTCTCTTCTGGGCTAAATTGCTGATCAGCACCTGCGGCTCCGAGTTGAAATCGTTGGTCACGATATCGAGATCGCCATCGTTATCCAAATCGAAGATGACTGAGGATCGGCTGGAGCGCGGAGCCATAATCACCGACTTTCCGCTCTGCCCTACGCAGACCTTGCTATCCAGCTTCTCTTGCGCCTGCCTCTCGTGCGGGTCGGAGCAGTCGATTTCGAACCATGGAGTGTAGAGGTTCTTGCGGGGCTCGATTCCGAGAACGAATTCCGCATCGACGAACTTCTGTCCGAGGTTGTTCAAGAGAAGGGAATTGATGCCGTAGCGATACGGATAGCTCATCCCCGAGGCGATAAAAATGTCCTGCCAGCCGTCCGCATTGAGATCTCCGATGCTTGGCCCCCAGGGCCAGTAAGTTTCGACGCCCATGCGGTCGGAAACCTCTTCAAATTTGCCATTGCCAAGGTTGTGATAGAGAGCGTTTCCCCAGAGGAAATCCGCCTTCGTGCCCTGGATATAGGAATCGTCCCAGGTAATGTTGGATTTCAGTTTTTCATTCTCGGGACCGGGTTCCTGGCTCATGTCGGAGTGCATGTCGACAAGGAAGAGGTCCATGCGGCCGTCATTGTCGTAGTCAAAGATTTTGACTCCCATGGCGCCCCAGGGGGTCTTGCCGAAGTACTGATCCGTCTTCTCGACGAACTTCTTCCCGCCCTGATTTTCGTAGTAGTGGTTGTGACCCTGCATGTTCAGGAAGTAAATGTCGGGCCAGCCATCGCCATTCAAGTCGCCGAAAGCCGCGTCCCCGCACCAACCATGTGGATTCAGCCCGACTTCGGCGGTGACATCCTTGAAATGATTATTGCCCAGATTCTTGTACAGGACCGGGTGTTCGTAGCGATCGGGATAGAGATGCCCGGAAAAAGCGTTGGGAATGCCGACGTATTCACCGTCCGGACCTTTGTCGTCATAGGTGTACTTGCCGACGTTGCAAACCAGGAGATCCAGAAGGCCGTCGTTATCGTAGTCGAAGAAAAGGGCACCGGAGGAATGAGCCACCAGCCCCAGTCCGGCCTCCTGGGTGATATCGGTGAAGTGTCCATGCCCATCGTTGTGAAACAAAACATTACCGCCGCGGACGGTGGTGACGAACAGGTCGGGAGAGCCATCGTTGTCGACGTCGGCGAATGCAACACCTACGCTGACGCGGCCCGGCAAACCTACCCCCGCCTCCTCGGTAATATTTCTGAACTTACCACCGCCCAGATTCTTCCAGAGTTCATTCCCGCCTACCTGGTTCGCGAAGTAGAGGTCGTAAAGTCCATCGCCGTCTACATCGGCTACGGCGACGGCGCTGCCGTGGTCATAGTGCCCCATTCGCATGTGCTTGGTGATATCGTCGACGGCGCGGTACTTGAAGGTGATTCCGCTTTCTTTGAGCGTGTCGACAAACTGGAACTGATGAAATATCTTCCACTGCCGCGCGGCCTCCATTTGCGCCTTCTGCCGCGAGGGCAGCGAATCCTTTCCCATGTCGTCCTCGGGATAGCGCGGCCGGACCACGGAGTCGACACCGAGGCTGATAACGAGAAGGAGGAGGACCGCCCCCAATTCTGGCAAAATGTTGAGCAAACGATTTCTCGAAATGGCCATAAGCGAGTCTTTCTCCTGCCGGTGCGTTGCCGTCTGTTTGGACGCGAGACTGAAAGATTATGACGAACGGGGAGATGTGGCAAGCGTAGGCTGCCACCGACGGAGCATTTTTCCGAGCGTTCCGGGACGAATGACACGAGATAATGACGCAATGAGTGTTTTCAGCCGATGGGGAGTCCTGGCCGTTCTCCTATGCGCGTGTTGCTTCGTAGGAGCCCAGGCCGAGGCCGGAGGCATTGCTCCCATCGCCTCTGCTCTGCGGCAATCTCGCTTTGACGATGCCTTGCAGCTTCTAGCGCCCGAGTTGGAGAAGAATCCAAGAAATGCTCAGTTGTGGACGCTGCGCGGAATCGCACTCTCCGGCAAGGGAGACAAGAAGGAGGCGCTGGTTGCATTCCACCGGGCTCTGGGCGTCTCGGCGGATTACCTTCCCGCCCTGGAAGGCGCAGCGCAGATCGCTTACGAGAATGGAGACAAGGAAGCGGTTCCCTTGTTGCAACACGTGCTCCAATTGGTCCCGAAAGATCCCACCAGCCATGCCATGCTTGGCGTGCTGAACTTTCGGCGAGGCGATTGTGCGGCCGCGGTTGTGAACTTCGAGCAGAGCGGTCCGCTGCTCGATTCTCAGCCCCAGGCCTTGCAGGAATATGGGACTTGCCTGGTGCGAATGAAAGAAAATGAGAAGGCGGTCGAGGTCTTCACACGAGCGTTGGGCCAATCCAACGATACGGGCTCTCGTTATCGGCTGGCCTCGGTACAGATGATGGCGCAGCATCCCAAGGATGCGCTGGCGACTCTCCAGCCGTTGTTACAGGAGAACACGACCGATGCGGATCTCCTGGAGCTGGCGGCATCCGCCTATGAGGCAGACGAAAATACTCCGGAGGCAGTGCGCATTTTGCGCCAGGCGATCGTCGCGAATCCCCACAACGTCAACCTCTATCTCGATTTCGCCAATATCAGCCTCGATCATCAGTCCTACGCTGTCGGTGTCGATATGATCAACGCCGGCATGGCGGCGGAGCCCAAGGCCGCTGCTCTCTACGTGGCGCGCGGGGTTCTCTACGTGCAACTCGCCGATTACGAAAAAGCCGAAGCCGATTTTGAAAAAGCCGATTCTCTCGATCCTCGTCATGCGCTGGGTTCTGCCGCAGAGGGTCTGGCGGCAGTGCAGCAAAATGATCCGGATCATGCCTTGGGGACAGTGCAAGCGAAACTAGTACGCAAGCCGAACGACCCGTTTCTGCTTTACCTGCAGGCCGAGATCCTGACCCAAAAAGGTCCCGATCCCGGGACTCCGCAGTTTCGGAAAGCCATGGAGTCCGCCAAGAAAGCGATCGCCATTCGCCCGTCACTCACGGCCGCTCGGGACGTCCTGGCGAAACTGTACCTTCAGTCCGGACAGAACGACGCTGCGATCGAACAGAGCCGCAAAGCTCTGAGCAGCGATCCGAAAGACCAGACTGCCCTTTATCATCTCATCCAGGCTTTGC
>Ga0335078_10013959_pt1 | contig 11902 bp, 9 predicted proteins | sample Lox_Sample_32_FD_206711 | JGI IMG/M metagenome (GOLD analysis project Ga0335078, IMG submission 206711) | Soil microbial communities from Loxahatchee National Wildlife Refuge, Florida, United States - Lox_Sample_3.2 | ecosystem: Environmental > Terrestrial > Soil > Wetlands | place: USA: Florida... | reverse complement strand
TGTGGTTCGGCATCGGCGTCCGCACCCGCTTCCTCGATGACCTCGTCCTCGAGACCGTCGCCCGCGAAAACATCCAGGTCGTGCTGAGCGTCGGCGCCGGCCTCGATACCCGCCCCTGGCGTCTCCTTCTTCCACCCGCCCTGCTCTGGATCGAAGCCGATCTTCCCGACATGCTCGCCTACAAAACCCGCGCCATGGAGGCCGACGAGCCACACTGCCGCCTCGAGCGCATATCCGCCGATGTCACCCATCCCGCCCAGCGCAACGCCCTCTTCGCCGCCGCCTCCGGCCTCCCCGCCCTCATGATCACCGAAGGCCTGCTCATGTATTTGGCCGGCGCCGACGTCGAAGCCCTCGCGGCCGACGCCGCCCGCCACGGCATCCGCCGCTGGCTGCTCGATTCCTCCTCCCTGGATCTGGCGCGGCGAATGGGCTGGGACGCCGGCCGCTCCGTCGAAAACGTCCGCGCCCCCGGCCACCTCCAGGGCGCCGCCCTGCTCGACGCCGTCCGCTCCAACGGCTGGACCCAGTTGTGCTTCCGCAGCTACTCCCGCGACGCCGCCCAGGTCGCCGCCGAGCGCATCGCCGCCATAATCCGCCCCTACCTGGAAAAAGGCCTCCCCTTGCCCCCCGCCCCCGTCCAGGATTCGAGCGGCGTCTACCTCTTCGGCCGCGAATAGTGCGGCAGTGCCTAACTGACGTCCGCGCGCCCTCCACGATTGTCCCGCGCGTCTTCCAGGCCGGCTTCCCAGGCCCGCCACGACATCCCCCGGCATAAATGTTCTATATAATGCTCACGTGGCCCTGCGTGCGCTCCATGCCGAGGACGATGGCCTGATTTGCCCGGAAGTGGCTATCTCCAGAAACCCCTGGATCGCATGAAACAGGTCCGATCCCTCGATAAGAATCTGCCGCTGTATTACCTTGCGCTGTTCTCACGTCACGAACTGGCCTTTACATTCTGGGACGACGTGCTCAAGTACAGCACCGGCCAGACAAACCTCTGGGACTGACCTCATGTCGCTGCTTTCAAAATCGAGTGGACTGACGCGACCTGGAACCCCGTGCGCGGCTGCACCAGGATCAGCCCCGGCTGCAAGCATTGCTACGCGGAACGATTTGCCGAGCGCTTCAGGGGCGTCAGAGGCCACCCCTTCGAGCAGGGCTTCGATCTCAGGCTTATACCGCATAAGCTGGGCGAACCCCTCCGCTGGAGTGAGCCGCGGATGATCTTCGTGAACTCGATGAGCGATCTCTTCCATCACGAGATCCCCGAATCGTATATCGCCCGGGTGGCCGCCACCATGCGTCTCGCGCGATGGCACACTTACCAGGTCCTTACCAAGCGCTCGGCTCGCCTCAGGGAACTGCTGTCCGGTTCCTTAAAAGACGCGGCCGCCGAGGCCCACATCTGGTGGGGTGTTTCGGTTGAGGACCGGCAGTACGGGCTGCCGCGAATCGCCGACCTGCACGCTGCGCCCGCACCCCTGCGGCTCCTTTCCGTCGAGCCGCTGCTCGAGCCTCTCGGCCGGCTGCCCCTTGAGGGAATCTCGTGGGTGATTGTCGGCGGCGAAAGTGGCCCCGGCGCGCGTCCCATGAAAGAGGAGTGGGTTCTTTCGATCCGAAATCAATGTGAGGCCGCGAAGGTCCCGTTCTTCTTCAAGCAGTGGGGCGGTGTCCGCAAGAAAGCCTCCGGAAGAGTGCTCTGCGGCCGAACCTACGATGGCTTCCCCAACCGCGTGCAGTATCCCCGCCTGCCGGCGGCGGTGCGCCTGCGGCACGCCCGCGAAATCGAGACCGCCGCCCTCGTGCAGATCGGGATGTAGCCGGTCCCCTCCCCGCTTTCACCGCAATTTCACTCCCGCAAATCCTTTCCCTTCTTCATCCTCCCCCTCCACGCCCGCCTCCGCCCCAATCTCGTCTGCTACACCTGGGGCGAGACGGCCTCGCCGTCAGCCCGTACCCATATGTCTTCCCAACCCCAGATCGAAGCCAACCGCCGCAATTCCAAAAAGTCCACCGGACCCCGTACCGCGGCCGGTAAACTCGCCTCCAGCCGGAATGCCGTCAAGACCGGAATCTATTCCGAAGCCGAGGTCATCCGCGACGAAAACCCCGCCGAGCTCGCCGGCCTCGCCGCCGGCTATCACGCCCGCTTCCTCCCCGAAGGCCCCGCCGAGCGCTGCCTCGTCGACATCCTCGTCCACTCCGAATGGATGCTCCGCCGCTTCCGCCGCGCCGAAGCCCAGCTTTGGGAGAAAAACATCGAAGACAGCTCCGACATCATCGAGCCCGACCAGTTCGACCTCGGCCGCGCCGTCAACTACAACGAAGGCCGCGTCTATGGCCGCCTCCAGCGACGCATCGATTCCACCCAGCGCAATTACCACCGCGCCCTCAACGATCTCAATCGGTTGCAAGCCAATCGCCCTGTCCCACAACCGGTCCCCGCGGTCCAACCCGCCGCCGCCATTGGCTTCGTTCCGTCACCCCCGCCCGAGCCCCATCCCCAACCCGCCGTCTCCCCTTCCCGCATTCATATCCGTGTGAATCCGTGTCCATCCGTGGCCGCATATCCCGGCCCTGAACCCCGCACGCCCTCCGCCCCCACCTGCTACACTGGTACTAGCTCCCCCGATATAAAACAAATCGCATGAAATTTGGCGTTATTGTCTTTCCCGGAAGCAACTGCGATCACGACGCATTTTACGCGGTCGCTCACAATCTTTCCCAGCCCGCCGAGTTCATCTGGCACGATTCCACCTCCCTGAACAACGTCGACGCCGTGATTCTCCCCGGTGGCTTTGCCCATGGCGATTACCTCCGCTGCGGCGCCATCGCCAAGTTCTCGCCGGTCATGAAGGCCGTCCGCGAGTTTGCCGCCGCCGGCGGCCCCGTCCTGGGCATCTGCAACGGCTTTCAAATCCTGGTCGAAGCCGGCCTGCTCCCCGGCGCCCTCATCCGCAATCGCGGCCTCAAGTTCATCTGCCGCGACGTCCATCTCCAGGCCGCCACCCGCCACTCCATCTTCACCTCCGCCGTCGAGCCCGGCCAGGTTCTCCGCATCCCCATCGCCCACGGCGAAGGCTGCTACTACGCCGACGACCGCACGCTCGATCAGCTCCAGGCCGAGGACCGCATCGCCTTCCGCTATCTCGATAATCCCAACGGGTCGCTCCGCGATATCGCCGGTGTCCTCAACCAGCAGCGCAATGTCATGGGCCTCATGCCTCACCCCGAGCGCGCCTCCGATCCCCTCATGGGCTCCTGCGACGGGCTCTCCATCTTCCAATCCATGGTCCAGCACTCACTTCTACCCGCATGACCGCCGCCATCACGCCGGAACTCATCCAGCAGCACCAGCTCACGCCCTCCGAATACGCCAAGATCGTCGCCATCCTTGGCCGCGAGCCTTCCTATACCGAGCTCGGTATCTTCAGCGTCATGTGGAGCGAGCACTGCTCCTATAAGAGCTCCCGTCTCCACCTCAAGAAGCTGCCCACCCGCGGCAAACTGGTCGTCCAGGGACCCGGCGAAAACGCCGGCATCATCGATATCGGCCACGGCTACGTCATCGCCTTCAAGATCGAGTCTCACAACCACCCCAGCTTCATCGAGCCGTTCCAGGGCGCGGCCACCGGCGTCGGCGGCATCCTCCGCGATATCTTCACCATGGGCGCCCGTCCCGTCGCCGTCCTCGATTCCCTCCGCTTCGGCCGCCTCGACGATCCCGAGACCGGCCCGCGCAACCGCCGCATCCTTTCCGGCGTCGTTTCCGGCATTGCCCACTACGGCAATTGCTTCGGCGTCCCCACCATCGGCGGCGAGACCATTTTCGAGCCCTGCTACGACGGCAATCCCCTCGTCAACGTCTTCGCTTTGGGCGTCTGCAAAAAGGAAGATGTTTTCTACGCCAAGGCCGCCGGCGTCGGCAACCCCGTGATTTACGTTGGCGCCCGCACCGGCCGCGACGGCATCCACGGCGCCTCCATGGCCAGCGCCGAATTCACCGAAGAGTCCAAACAGAAGCGTCCCAACGTGCAGGTCGGCGACCCCTTCATGGAAAAGCTGCTCCTCGAAGCCTGCCTCGAAGCCATGCACACCGGCGCCATCGTCGGCATTCAGGACATGGGCGCCGCCGGGCTCACCTGCTCCACCTGCGAAATGGGTAGCCGCGGCGAAGTCGGCCTCGAAATCGAGCTCGACCAGGTTCCGCAGCGCGAATCCGGCATGACGCCCTACGAGATCATGCTCTCCGAAAGCCAGGAGCGCATGCTGCTCGTCGCCGACAAGGGCCGCGAAGCCGAAGTCTTCGCCGTCTTCCGCAAGTGGGGCCTCGAGGCCGCCGAAATCGGCATCGTCACCGGCGATGGCAAACTCCGCGTCCGCCAGCACGGCGAAATCGTCGCCGAAATCCCCAATCGCGAGCTCGCCGATGAAGCTCCTCTCTACGACCGGCCTGCCGCCGCGCTTCCCGGCGTCCCCCAGCAGCCCGCTCCCTGGACGCACACGCCCGATATCCAACAGGATTTGCCGCGCCTGCTGGCCGCTCCCGACATCTGCTCCAAGCGCTGGATCTGGGAACAGTACGATCGCCAGGTTCGCACCAATACCATCGCCGGTTCCGAAGCCGCCGACGCCGCCATCATCCGCATCAAGGAAACCGGCGCCTCCGTCGCCATGACCCTCGATGGCAACGGCCGCTACTGCCGCCTCTCGCCGCGCGCCGGCGCCATGCTCGCCGTCGCCGAGGCCTGCCGCAATCTTTCCACCGTCGGCGCCCGTCCCGTCGCCGCCACCAATTGCCTGAATTTCGGCAACCCCGAGCGCCCCGAAATCATGGCGCAGCTCGTTGAAGCTATCGAAGGCATGGCCGAAGCCTGCCGCTTCTTCGATACGCCCATCACCGGCGGCAACGTCAGCCTTTACAACGAGACTTTAGGCGAAGGCATTTATCCCACTCCTGTGCTGGGCATCGTCGGCTTGCTGCCTACCGCTGCGCCCGTCACCATTCCCTTCAAAAACGCCCGCCGCGCCATCTTCCTGCTCGGCGGTCCGGGCCTCTGCGACGAGCCCCGCTTCGGCGCCACCCAGTACGCCAAGGAGCTCCTTCGCCAGCTCTGGGGATTGCCGCCCGAGCTCTCCCTCGAAACCGAACAGCGCGTCCAGTTCTCCGTCCGCAAAATCATCGCCGATGGCCTCGCCGAATCCGCCCACGACCTCAGCGATGGCGGCCTCGCCGTGGCGCTCGCCAGGTGCTGTTTCGGTCCCGCCGAAATCGGCGCCCAGGTCGATCTCTCCAGCGATCTCCGCCCCGAAATCCTGCTCTTCCATGAAGCCCCCAGCCGCATCCTCATCTCCACCTCTCACCCCGCCGAAGTCGCGGCCATCGCCGAAAAGTACGAAATCGACGCCCCGCAGATCGGCGTTACCATGGAAAAGGGCTTGGAAATCCGTCAACGCACCATAACTCTCGGCGCCTGGGACATCGCCTCTCTCAAATCCGCCTACGATGGAGCCTTCCATGTGTGACCTTCGTGACGCGGGCATTCGTGCCTGCCGCGCCCAGACTCGTCTCGGCGCTTGTGGCCGGCCCCGGAATCCCAACCTCCCATGACCGATAAATTCCACGACGAGTGCGGCGTAGTCGCCATTTATGGCCATCCCGAGGCCTCCAACCTCGCCTACCTCGGCCTCTATGCCCTCCAGCATCGTGGACAGGAAAGCGCCGGCATCTGCACTTCCGACGGCCGCGAGATCTACACCCGCAAGGAAATGGGCCACGTCGCCGACATCTTCACCAAGCCTGTCCTCGCGACCCTCCCCGGCGAGTTGGCCATCGGACACACCCGCTATTCCACCGCCGGCGATACCGTGCTCCTCAACGCCCAGCCGTTTTCCGTGGCTTGTGTCAAGGGCAAGGTCGCCGTCGCCCACAACGGCAATCTCACCAATGCCGCCGAGCTTCGCGCCGATCTCGCCCGCCGCGGCGCGCTCTTCCAGGCCTCCAGCGATACCGAAGTCGTCCTCCATCTCGTCGCCCACTCCTCCGAGCGCACCCTCGCCGCCGCCCTCCGCGACGCGCTCCTGCAGCTCGAAGGCGCTTTCTCGCTCGTGTTCCTGGCCCAGGACCGCATCATCGTCGCCCGCGACGCGAATGGCTTCCGTCCTCTGGCCGTCGGCGAAATGGAAATCTCCGGCGGCCGCAAGTGCTACGTCTTCGCCTCCGAAACCTGCGCCTTCGACCTCATCGGCGCGGTCTACCTTCACGATGTCGATCCCGGCGAGATGATCGAGGTCGGCCCCGAAGGCCTCACCCGCGAGCGCTGGGCGCCCGCCCGCCAGCTCTCCCAGTGCGTCTTCGAGCACGTCTATTTCTCCCGCCCGGATTCGCTGGTTTTCGGACGCCCCGTCGCCGAATCCCGCGAGAAACTCGGCCGCCTGCTCGCCCGCGAGTGTCCCGCCGATGCCGATCTCGTCGTTCCCGTCCCCGATTCCGGCGTGGCCGCCGCCATCGGCTATTCCGCCGAATCCGGCCTCCCCTATCGGCAGGCCCTCATTCGCAACCATTATGTCGGCCGGACCTTCATCGAACCCTCGCAGGCCATCCGCGATTTCGGCGTCAAGCTCAAGCTCAATCCCGTCCGCCATCTTTTAAAGGGCCAGCGCGTCGTTCTCGTGGACGATTCCATCGTCCGCGGAACCACCAGCCGCAAAATCGTCCGCATGGTCCGGCAGGCCGGCGCCGCCGAAGTCCACCTCCGCATCTCCTGTCCGCCCACCAGGTCGCCCTGTTTTTACGGCGTCGATACGCCCAACCGCTCCGAGCTGATCGCCAGTAATCATAACGTCGAAGAGATCCGCCGTTTCGTCGAAGCCGACTCTCTCGGGTATCTCTCCATCGAAGGCCTGCGCAAAGCCGTCGATGATGACCGCCACGAATACTGCTACGCCTGCTATACCGGCGACTATCCCACCGAACTCGTCAATATCGAAGAGCTCGTTTCCGCCCGCCAGAAACGCCACGCATGATACTCGACGGTAATTCACTCACCATCACCGGCGTGTGCGCGGCCGCCCGTGCGCCCACCGAGGATGTCGCGCTCGCGCCCGCCGCCCTCCATCGCATGCAGGCTTCGCGCGAAGTGGTCGAACGCCTGGCTGCCGGGGAAGCTCCCATTTACGCCGTGAACACCGGCGTCGGGCTGCTGGCCAATGTGCGCATCTCCGAAAGCGATATCGGCCTGATGCAGCGCAACCTCATTCGCTCGCACTGCGTCGGCGTCGGCGTCCCGCTGCCCGGCGAAGTCGTGCGCGCCATGATGATCATCCGCGCCAATTGCCTCGCCAAGGGCTGCTCCGGTATTCGGCCGGTCATCGCCCAGCGCCTGTGCGACCTGGTCGGCCGCGGCGTCACCCCCGTCGTCCCTTCGCAGGGAAGCGTCGGCGCATCCGGCGACCTGGCGCCGCTCGCCCATATCGCCGCCGTCCTGGTCGGCGAGGGCGAAGCCGAGTTCGCCGGCCAGGTCCTGCCCGCTTCCGAGGCGCTCGGCCGCGCCGGCATCGAGCCCGTCGATTTGCGCGCCAAGGAAGCCGTCAGCCTGATCAACGGCACCCAGGCGATGCTCGCCATCGGCTGCCTCGAGCTCGAAGCCGCCGAAATCCTGGCCGATTCCGCCGACGTCGTCTGCGCCCTCTCGCTCGACGCTCTCCGCGGCTCCTCGCGCGCCTTCGACGCCCGCTTGCATGTCGTTCGCCCTCATCACGGCCAGCTCATCACCGCCGCGCGCCTTCACGGATTGCTCGAAGACAGCGAAATCCGGCGCTCGCATGCCGGCTGCGGCCGCGTGCAGGACGCCTACTCCCTCCGCTGCGCGCCGCAGGTCCACGGCCCCGTGCGCGACGCCCTCGCCGAAGCCCGCCGCGTCTTTACCCTCGAGCTCAACTCCGCTACCGACAACCCCCTGGTTTTCGACGGCGAGATTCTCTCCGGCGGCAATTTCCATGGCGAATCGCTCGCCTTCCAGCTCGATTTCCTGGCCGTCGCGCTCACCGCGCTCGGAGGCATTTCCGAGCGCCGCGTCGATCGCCTCGTCAATCCCTACCTCAACGAGCAGTTGCCCGCGTTCCTCGCCGGCCGGCCCGGTATCGAATCCGGCCTCATGATGGCCCAGGTTTCGGCCGCCAGCCTCGTCGCCGAAAACCGCGTCCTCGCCCATCCCGCTTCCACCGGCTCCATCACCACCAGCGGCAACAAAGAGGATTTCGTGAGCATGGGCATGACCTCCGCGCTCAAGCTGCGGAGCGTGGTGCGCAACACCCGCGCCATCCTGGCCATCGAAGCCCTCGCCGCCGCTCGCGGCCTCGACCTGCTGGCGCCGCTGAAGTCCAGCCCCTCGCTCGAAGCCTATCGCTCCAAAATCCGCGCCGTCTCCCCGCCCATCGATTCCGACCGCGCGTTCCACAAGGACATCGCCGCCCTCGACTCCTTGATCGCCTCCAGCGCCTTACGCTAACCGTCTCCTACCTCACGTCGAATACACCGACACCTGCGTCACCGTCCGGAACCCCATCCGCTCGTATAGTTTCAGTCCCGCCGGCGTCGATTGCAGAATCACCCGCCTCGCCCCGTGCCGCTCCAGCGCGCACCGCATCACCGCTTCCCCATATCCGCGGCGCTGCCGCTCGGGCAACGTCGCCAGGTTATACACGCCCATCCCGCCGCCGCCTTCGACCAGCGACACGGTCGACACGGGTTCGCCGTCCACATATCCCACGTAGCTCACGAACCGGTCCCAAATCGTCTCGCTCGAAAAAACCTCCTCGAACCACGGCAGCGGCACGTGAAAACATACCGATCCGATCCCGCAGAACGCCGTGCGCGTCGGCCCGTCGCCCACCCGCCGCACATCCACCTCCGGCAGCGGCTTTTCGGGACCCGCCACCCGCTCCGCGATCATCCCCGGCAGATCCACCGCATGGCGCAGTCCCATCCGGTCGAAAATCCTGGGAGCGCGTTTGCGCGTCTTGGATGCGAGCCAGTCTTCGCACACCCAGTAGGACCATTCCTGGCCGCGCGCCTGAAAGTGTACCGCCGGCGTCAAGATCCGTTGTTCGAGCTCGATTTCCGTCGTCACCGCCGACGACAGAAATGCGGCGTTGAACATCTGGAACGTCACTCCCGCCGACGCGATGCTCACCCCGCGCAGCTCGCGCACTTCCCCGCGCTCCCGGTTGAAGGCGATGGCGCGAAACGACTCCCGCAGGTTATCCGCTACCGGCTCGAAGCTCACTGCTCCTAGTATCTCCAACCGCGCCGTACATACAATCGTCTGCCGCAATTTTCCCGCGTTATCATGGGAGAATCCCTATGATTTCCGAGGCTCTCACCGAAGGTCTAACCTTCGACGATGTTTTACTCGAACCGGCGCGCAGCGAAGTCTTGCCCGCTGACGCCGAGACACGCACGCTCCTGTCCCGGCACGTCGCTCTGAACATCCCGATCGTTTCCGCGGCCATGGATACCGTCACCGAATCCCATCTGGCCATCGCCCTGGCGCAGCAGGGCGGCATCGGAATCGTTCACCGGAACATGACCATCGAGCGGCAGGCGGAAGAAGTCGACCGCGTGAAGCGCAGTGAAAGCGGCATGATCGTCGATCCCGTGACCATCGATCCGGAACAGCCCATCAGCGCCGCGCAGGAATTGATGCGCCGCTACCGGATCTCGGGAGTGCCGGTAACCAAGGGGCGGCGGCTGGTCGGCATTCTCACCAATCGCGACCTGCGCTTCGAAACCCGGTTTGACCTGCCGATTTCCGAGGTCATGACCAAGGCCAACCTCATCACCGTCCCCGTCGGCACCACCCTCGAACAGGCCGAGGCAATCCTGCACGAACACCGCGTGGAAAAACTGCTCGTGGTCGACGACCAGTACAACCTCAAGGGTCTGATTACCGTCAAAGACATCCAGAAAAAACTGAAGTACCCCAATTCCGCCAAGGACAGCCAGGGACGATTGCGTGTCGGAGCGGCCATCGGCGCCACCGGCGATTTCCTCGAGCGGGCGCAGGAGCTGATGGCTCGCAAAGTGGATGTGCTCGCCATCGATACCGCGCACGGCCACACCGGCCGCGTGATGGAAGCGGTGCGAAGGCTCAAGCAGAAACTGCCCGAAGCCGAGCTCATCACCGGCAATGTCGCTACTTTCGAAGGCGCGCGCGAGTTGATCGCTCTCGGCGTGGACGGTATCAAGGTGGGTATCGGACCGGGATCCATCTGCACCACGCGCGTGGTCTCGGGCGCGGGCGTTCCGCAGATTACCGCCATTTCCGAATGCGCCAAGGCCACCCGCGAAGCCGGCGTCCCCCTCATCGCCGATGGCGGCATCAAGTACTCCGGCGATATCACCAAGGCCATCGCGGCCGGAGCCGATACGGTCATGATCGGAAGCCTGCTGGCCGGCACCGATGAAAGCCCCGGCGAGACGATTCTCTACCAGGGCCGCACCTTCAAAACCTACCGCGGCATGGGATCGCTGGGAGCGATGTCCCAGGGGAATCCCAACCGCTACGACCAGGATCCCAGCGGTAAGCTGGTGCCGGAAGGAATCGAGGGACGCGTGGCCGCCAAGGGCCCGCTGTCCGAATTGGTCTACCAGCTCGTCGGCGGGTTGCGCAGCGGCATGGGATACTGCGGCGCCCACAGCATCCGCGAGTTGCAGGATAAGTCGCGCTTCCTCCGCATCTCCCCCGCGGGCCTGCGCGAAAGCCATGTCCACGACGTGATCATCACCAAGGAAGCTCCCAATTACCGCGTCGAGTAAACTGCTTCCGCAGCCGCGTGCTCCGCATTATTTGCTGTTTGCCTTCGCGTACTCCTTGAAGTCCGCCAGCACGGCTTTTTGCATGCGATGGGACGCTCTCCACAGCCAGCCGGACGGCCGCTTCGCGAGATCGCGCAGAATGTCGCGCGGTTTGGCGGTGCCCAGATGGACATTGGCCGTCTCTGAGCCCATGGCGTGCATCAGGCGGAGCTCGTCGCGCTCCTTCGGCAGCGAAGAGAGCTCGATCCGCGAGCAATCCGGCGCCAGCCGCCGCACGATCCAGCGCTTTCTCACGTGGACAAACGGGTCGGGACAGCGGACGGCCCGGTCGATGATCTCCTGGTAATGAATCGGCGCGGTGCCCTTGCCGCTTTCCGCCCATACGCATGCCGAAGGCGCCAGGGCTTTGGCTTCGCGCGCGACCGACCCGCCGTCCCAATCCGCCACGGCCACGAAGCGCTCCCGCCCGAGGCTCCCCAGGCCGGCCACCCGGTGCGAGATGCGCCATTTGAGTCCCTTTTCCGGCATGAGACTGGCGAGAGCCTTCACCGCGCTCGGCGGAGGATCGTCCGGAAGAGCCGGCAGCCCATGCAGCTTGTCCCAGTAAACCTCCGGCTCGTGCAGGCGAGCCGTCGCCATCAGGCGCAGCGCGGGATGATGTTCGGCCAGAACGTAAGGACGTCCGCCCGCCTCGAGGGAAGCGGTGTAGCCTTTGAGCAGCTCGGCCAAGCCGTCTTTCAGGTCGCAGACGAGGCCGGCCAGCAGAACGCTGGTGGCGAGCCGGATCAGATCGTTGGTGTAGGCCATCCGCCAGGCTTCGTCAAAATCGTTGATGCCCCAGATCAGGCGTCCGTCCTTGTCGCGCCAGGTCCCAAAATTCTCCACGTGCAGGTCGCCCACCGCCAGCACCCCCGGCGCGCGGGCTTCCTCGGGACAATGCTGCCGCCAGATCTGCGCCCAGCGGTAATAGGTGGCGCGCAGAAACGGGAACGGCTGGGAACGCATCTGCTGGTGCTTGAAATTGAGGTCCTGGTGCACGATGCGCAAATGGCGCGCGAGCCAGGCCTCGTAACGGCT
>Ga0335078_10013958_pt1 | contig 11902 bp, 9 predicted proteins | sample Lox_Sample_32_FD_206711 | JGI IMG/M metagenome (GOLD analysis project Ga0335078, IMG submission 206711) | Soil microbial communities from Loxahatchee National Wildlife Refuge, Florida, United States - Lox_Sample_3.2 | ecosystem: Environmental > Terrestrial > Soil > Wetlands | place: USA: Florida... | reverse complement strand
TTTTGCCGGAGAGCACAGCGAAGGTGTGGGCGCTGCTGGGGCAGCCGGGAACGGTCGGCGCGGTAGAGATTGAAGGATTGCGGTGGGGACAGCTTGCGGCGGGAACGGCATTGGGGAAGTCGCAAGCGTTGTTTCCGCGAATTGAAAAAGCAGAAGCGATTGAGAGGATGGAAGCCATGGAACACGAAGAACAGAAAGCGCCGTCGCCGGTTGCGGCGAGTACACCGGCGGCAACAACTCCGGCTGGAGGAGGGGCAGCAGCGGCTGCGGCTCCAGCGGCGGGCGAGAAAATTGGCATTGAGGACTTTGCGAAGGTCGAGATGCGCGTGGGGCAGATCAAGACGGCGGAGCGCATCGCTGGCGCGGATAAATTGTTGAAGTTAACGGTGGATATTGGGACGGAGATTCGGCAGATTTGCGCGGGGATTGCGCAGTTTTACGAGCCAGAGAAGTTGATTGGGAGGAAGGTGGGCGTCGTAGTGAACCTGGCGCCACGGAAGCTGCGTGGCGTTGAGTCCAATGGGATGGTGCTTGCCGCGGCGGTAGGGCCGGAGGGACGGCCGGTGTTGGTGGGGTTTCCGGATGAGGATGTGGAGATCGGAGCGAGATTGAAGTAAAGGAAGCAGATGAGGTAGAGGAAGTAAAGGAGAAAGCGGCGCACGGATACAAGAACATGCCAACGGTTGGGGAAAAGCGCACAGGCTAAAGCCTGTGCCACGTAAAGATGAAACTAGTTGATTCGCATGCGCATGTGGATGCGCCGCAATTTGATGGGGACCGCGAGGCGATGCTGGGGCGGGCGCGGGCGGCCGGGGTGACGACGCTGCTGGCGATGGGGAATGGGCCGGGGCCAGAAAAGCTGGACGCGGCACTGCCGTTTGCTGAGAAGTATGAGTGGATTTACACGACCGTGGGGATTCATCCGCACGAAGCCAAGGAAGTGACACCGGCGCATTTGGCAGAATTGGAGCGGCTGGCGCGGCATCCGAAAGTGATTGCCTGGGGCGAGATTGGGCTGGACTATTTCTACGATCATTCGCCGCGCGAGGTGCAGGAGAAAGTATTTCGCGAGCAGATGGAGTTGGCGCGGGCGGCGAAGCTGCCGATCATCGTTCATTGCCGGGATGCATGGGAGGATTGCTTGCACTTGCTGGAAGAAGTGTGGAAGCCCACCGGCCTCGGCGGGATTTTGCATTGTTTTGGCAGCACGCTGGAGCATGCGCGGCGGGGCATCGAGATGGGATTTATGATTTCGTTTGCGGGCAATTCGACGTATCCGAAGGCGCAGAATTTGCGGGACATTGTGAAAGTTTTGCCGCTGGAGAAGGTTTTGATTGAAACGGACGCACCGTACCTGGCGCCGCAGCCGCACCGGGGTAAGCGCAACGAACCGGCCTACGTGGCGGAAGTGGCGCGTATACTCGCGAGTGTGAGAGACTTAGCGCCGGAAGAATTCGCCGCCAGGGCCGCAGAAAATTTCCGGCGATTTTTCCATCTTTCGGCGCCGGTGGTGTCCGCGGCGACCGAGTCCCAAAGATGATGGCGGGCCAGGGAGAAGAGCCATCGCACTACTGACAGCGAAAGAAATTTTTGAACTGGTGCGCGAGGATTTGGCGCTGGTGGAGGAGGAACTCGCGCGGCAGAGCGCCGGCGCGTTCGAACCGGTGTCAGAGATTACCAGCTACTTGCTGGGCGGCGGCGGGAAGCGGCTGCGGCCGGCGCTGCTGTTGCTGTGCAACGCGTACACGGGGCAGCGTAGCGCGGGCGCGATTCGCCTGGCTGCGGTCGTCGAGCTGCTGCACAGCGCGACGCTGATTCATGACGACGTGATTGACAGCGCGAACACACGACGCGGGCGGCCTTCGGCAAATTCGCGGTGGGGGAATCATCGCAGCGTGCTGGCGGGCGATTGGCTGTACATGCAGTCGTTCCAGATGGCGCTGGAGGAACGGAATTTTCGCATTCTCGACGTTTTGATTGATCTGACACAAAAGATGGTCGAAGGCGAACTGATTCAACTGGCGAAGATCGGGCGCATTGACGTGACGGAAGAGGATGCGCTGCGCCTGGCCACCTACAAGACGGCGTGTTTGTTCAGCGGCTGCGCGCGGCTGGGCGCGGTGCTGGGCGGGCTGGAAGGCGCGGAGGAAGAGGCGCTGGCGGATTACGGGCGCTACGCGGGGCTGGCGTTTCAACTGGTGGATGATTTACTGGATTTTACGGCGTCGGCGGAGCAATTGGGGAAGCCGGTGCTGAGCGATTTGAAAGAAGGGAAAGTCACGCTGCCGCTGATTTATGCGATGGAGAATGGGCATCGCGAAGCGCGCCGGCTGGTGGGGCAGGTGCTGGAGGAAAAAGAGTTTCAGTCGGTGCGCGCGGAGACGATTGTTGCGTTGGTACGCGAATCGGGTGCGCTGGAGCGGGCGCGGAACCTGGCGCATGAATATGCGGGGCGCGCGAAGGCGTGCTTGAATGGGCATGAGGATTCGGAATATGCGCGGGCATTGCGCACGTTGCCGGATTTTATTCTGGAGCGGGAGAATTAAGGGCGGCTAGCGCGCGGATTACGTGCGATCCGAAAGGGGACGCTCTGAAGCGCGCCGTACATTGTGCGACGACACTAGGAGCCGTTGAGAGCGAGCTTTCTGAAATGGGGCGTAACATGTTGCGCCCCGACAAGGAAATTCTGAGCCACGTTGTGGGTATGCTGCCTTTCAAGCTGGTTTACCACGAGAAGTACGACCTGAATCTGGGCGCGCACGTTTTTCCATCGCAAAAATTCCGATTGATTACGGAGCTGCTGCGCAAAGAGGGCATTGCGGCGGAGGAAGACTTTTTGACGCCGAGCGAGGCGGCGGACGAGGATTTGTTGCGTGTGCACACCCCGGAGTGGGTGCACAAGCTGAAGACGGGAACGTTGACGGCGAGCGAGGTAATGAAGCTGGAAGTACCGTACTCGCCGGAGCTGCGCGATGCGGTGTGGCTGGCGTCGGGCGGGTCGATCCTTGCGGCGCAGTCGGCGTTGCGCGACGGCTTTGGCTGCAACATCGGAGGCGGATTTCATCACGCCTGCCCTGGGCACGGCGAAGGCTTTTGCGCGATCCATGACGTGGCGGTGGCGATTCGCAAGCTGCAGCATGATGGGTTGATTCGCAAGGCCATGGTGGTAGATACGGATGTGCACGACGGCAACGGCACGGCGGTGATTTTCCGGCAGGACGATTCCGTTTTTACGCTGTCCATCCATCAGGAAAACAATTATCCGGCGTACAAGCCGCCGTCGGATGTGGACATCAACATGTGGGACCGCGCGGATGACGAGGAATATCTGGGAGCGCTGATCCCGGCGGTCCAGCAAGCGCTGGATCGTTTCAAACCGGACCTGGTCTGTTACGTGGGTGGAGCGGATCCGTATTGCGAGGACCAGTTGGGCGGACTGGCGCTGACGAAGAAGGGATTGATGGAGCGTGACCGCAAGGTGTTTGAGGAGGCGCGGCAGCGGGGCGTTCCGGTGATGACCACGCTGGCGGGCGGGTACGCGCGGCGCGTGGAGGACACTGTGCGCATCCACGTGAACACCATTGTGGCGGCGAAGGAAGTAGCGGGAGATTTTCCCGGGGCCACGGCTTCGGCGGCGGGGAAGAAGTAGCATGCGGTTTGCTGTCGAGATCCGTTTCAAAAACATAGAGAGGTCGTGCGTGATGCGAGGAATACTGCGCTTGGCGTTTGCGAGTGTGCTGGCGGCGGTGATTTTTGTGGGGCAGAACAGTGTGGCGGGGCAGAGCGGCGCGGACACCGCGAAGAAGATGAAGGTGTACATCTCGGTGGACATGGAAGGCGTCGCCGGGGTGGTGACGGCGGACCAGCTGATTCCGGGAGGCTTCGAGTACGAACGGTTTCGGAAGTTCATGACTGAGGAAACGCTCGCGGCTGTGCGCGCCGCCAAGGAGGCGGGTGCAGGAGAAATCGTGGTGAGCGATTCGCACGGCAACGGCGAGAACCTGCTGATCGAGGAGTTTCCCAGAGATGTGCGGATTGTGCGGGCCTGGCCCCGGCACGGCGGGATGATGGCGGGGCTGGATGCGAGTTTTGCAGCGGCGATTTTCATTGGCTATCACGCTTCGACGACGAATCCGAATGGCGTGCGGGCACACACCTTTTCGAGCGCGCACTATGCGCGGGTGATGCTGAATGGAAACGCGGTGACGGAAGGCGAATTCAACGCCGCGTATGCCGGCGCAAAGGGCGTGCCGGTGATTTTTGCGTCGGGCGATGACGCGGCAGTCGCGGAACTGAAGTCGCGGCTGGGAAATATCGAAACCGTGGAAACAAAGAAGGCGCTGAGCTTTCATTCGGCGGAAACGCTGACGCCGGAGCTGGCGCGCGAGAGAATCGGTGAGGGCGTGAAGGCCGCGCTGGCGCGGCTACACGATTTCAAGCCGTACGTAGTCAAGACCCCCGTTACGCTGGAGATTACCTTCAAGAACTACATGCCGGCGGAGGTGCTGAGCTTTCTGCGGACCGTGCAGCGCGTGGATTCGCACACGATTCGGTTTGTCGGCAAGGATATGGATGAAGTCGAGGATTTCGAAGAGTTTATCTCCAACTACAACGCGGATTTGGCGCCCTGAGCGGTCGTGGAACTTCCGCCAGCCGGCGCCCCAAGCAAGTGATGGAGCGCAGCGCTTAACTCGCTTTCCACTTCGCTGGGGTCAGGACCCTCCGCGCGATAGGCAATTTTCCCGGCGCGATCCAAGACAATAAGTGTGGGAAACGCGTTGACCGCGAGCAGGCGGTCGAGGCCATCGGCAAAGACGACGGTGGCGCGCGGTTTCACTTCGTCGAGATAGGCGGGAACAAGCGACTCGTCTTCGTCGCAATCGGCGGCAAGGAAGATGACGTCGGCGGCACCCTGGAATTGCGCGGCGACGTGCTCGAAGTGCGGCTCCATGTCGCGGCAAGGACCGCACCACGTGGCCCAGAAACTCAAGACGACAATTTTCCCTTTTTGGTCGGCGAGGGAGTAAGAAGAACCATCGCGAGCGTTACGCAGCTTGAAGTCGTAAGGCTCTTTTGCGCCGGCGTTGCGGTCGGGTTTGGGCGGTTCTGACGCGGCGACGGAGTCATCGTAGGAATGTAGAAGAGCGTCGCCGAGGCCCTGGTCGGAGCCGTGGGCCAGGCGCCAGACGTTGCCGAGCTTGCGGCGAATTTCGCGGCGGTCGATTCCTTCTTGCGACGGACCGGACAACACAAAGGCGAGCGCATATTGCTTGATCGCCGTGTTCAGGTCCTTGTTGAGTTCGGCGATTTCACCGAGTTTTTCGGCCGCCAGAGCCGTCGGCCGGAGCGCCAGGCTGGTCTGGAAATCCTTCTCGGCGTCGGGGTTGTCGCGGAGCCTGAAGTAGAGGCGCCCGCGGAGCACGAGAATGTTCACTTTGTCGTTCTTCTGACGTGCTTCCCAGTCGGCTCTGGAGATTTTCGGGGATTTTTCTTCGAGAGAAGTGTGGCCCACAAAGTCCAGGACGCGCGTGGAATAGTTGACGGCGCGGCGCAGCGCAGGCTCGTCACCCTGGCGCTCGAGGAGCTGCACGGCGAGGAGGGTCATGGAAATGTCCTCGGGCATAAGAGCGACGACGCGTTCCGCGTAATCCGCCGCGCGGGCGTTGTCGCGCAGTTGCAGGCAGGCTTCGACGAGGGCCCGGTAGATTTGCGGACGTTGGTCGGATTCCGGATATTTTTTGAGGAAGTCTTCGAGATTGCGGACAAGGGCAACGCGGTCATTTCCTGCCGTATCGATGGCTTGCTGTAGTTCGTCCATCTCGGAGGGTGGCTTGCCCGCCGCCGGCTGCTTGGGGTTCGTAGGCTTTGCGGATTGTGCGGGGATCGGCTGGGTCTGTCGTTGGAGGGCCGAGGCAGAAGGGAGCGGCAAGGGAAAGAAAGAAGCTCCCAACACTAGGAGTGCAATTACCGGACGCTGCGGAGCGAGGTTCATTCAGCCAGATTCTAGTCGCTTTGCAGGAAAAATGCCGCGAAGAGGCTCACCCGCCGCGCCAAATGAATGATTGTACAGCCTTAGCGGGGCGCTAGAAACCACCCACGGTGGTCATGCCGAGCGAAAGTGAGGAATCTGCTTCCTGCTAAACTCGAGAGCGAAAACAGATTTCTCGGGCAGACATCGCTCTGGGAATGACAAGAGCAGGCTGTTTCAGCCATCGCATAGTGAGAATCGAACTGCTCGAAGGAATCGAACTAGCTGGCGCTGTCCAACTCGATGGAACCGGAGACAGTATGAACTTCGACGCGGCCGGTGCCGGTGCCCATGCGGGCGCGCAAAGAGTGCTTGCCCTGCTCCTCAATCACGATGGGAACCTGCGTGCGAATCTGGCCGGAGACGGCGCTGGAAGAAAGATGAAAGTTGGCGTCGGATGGCACGCTGATACTCACCGAGCCCGACATCGTTTTCAGGTCCCAATAGCTATTGCCGCTGGGATTGCCACCGATGTTGACGTGCCCCGAAGTGCTGTGCGCCTTCACGTCGCCATTGGCGCCGCGGATCTCCACGGAGCCGCTGGAAGAGTCCGAGTCGACGCGGCCGCCGGGATTACGAACGGTGACACTGCCGGAAACGCTGTGGGCGATGACGTCGCCCTTGGCGCTGAGGACGGTGACGCTTCCGGAGACGCTGGTCGCGCGAACATCGTCGCCGCAGTTTTCGGCGTCAATCGAGCCGCTGGTGGAAGCGAGCCGGGCGTCGCGGCCGATGTTTTGCGCGCGAATCGAGCCCGACACCGATTCCCCTTCGACCGGGCCATGCACATCGCGAATCGACAATGAACCGGAGACGCTCGAAGAGGCCACCGAAGTGTCGCGCGGCACCTCCACGGTGTAGGCGATGGAGACGTTGTGCATGCGGGTGACATCCTTGCCGATGCGCAGCGTGTCGCCCTTCAACTCGATGGGCGGATTGGCGAGCACTTCTTTGAGGCGGTCTTGCGGATTGCCAAAGCCGAAGCCGGAGACGCGAACGTCGCCGTGGATGTGGACTTTGCCGTCGGCGGCACCGGTGATGATCACGTCGCCGGCGACATTCGAGAGTTCGAGGTGAAGGGGCGCGGAGACGTCCAGCGTCTTGTCGAAGTTGCCGGTGGCGGCCGGACCGAAGTCGCAGCCCGCAAGGGCAAAAACGAGGGTAAGGAACGCGAGGGACCCGGCCAGCCCGTGATTTCGCGGCATTTTCGGTTTCTCCGGCACCATCAGAATTCCCTGGGGCCCAGCATTGCTGCGCCTGCCTTTCCTACACAGAAGATACGCAAGAATCGCGAAAAATGTTCCGACGTTCAAGGCGGAGCTTGGCCGGAAGCTAACGCTGGAGGCCCTCGTTCAGGGACCCCTGGCGGTAGCCCTCCAGGTCGAGCGCAACATAGGCGAAACCGGCCGCCCTCAGGCGCGCCGCGATGGCCGCAGCCATTTCCGCGGACATGGCGCGAGGCATTTCTTCGGGCGCAATTTCGACGCGCGCGAGCTTGTCATGCAAACGGACGCGAAACTGGCGAAAGCCCAGAGCGCGCAGAGCGGCTTCGCCGCGTTCGATGAGCGCAAGCCGCTCGGGTGTGACTTCTGTGCCGTAAGGGACGCGGGAAGCCAGGCAGGCGGAGGCCGGCCGGTCCCAGGTGGGCAGGCCGGCGCGTTGCGAGAGCGTGCGAATTTCGGATTTGTGCAGGCCGGCGGCGAGGAGCGGCGCCAGAACGCGGTGTTCGGAAGCGGCGCGATGGCCGGGGCGAAAGTCGGACGTGTCGTCGGCGTTGATGCCATAAGCGACGGCGGAAAAGCCGCGCTGCCGGGCGACGTCCCCCAGCACGCTGAACAGCTCGTCTTTGCAGAAGTAGCAACGGTCCGCAGCGTTGGCGCGATAAGCGGGATTTTCCAGTTCGTGCGTGACGATGAATTCGTGGCGCAAGCCAAGTTGGCGCACTAAGTCCTCGACGACGGAGCGATCGTGGGCAGAATAGCTCGGGGAAAGCGCGGTGACCGAGAGCGCACGTTCACCGAGCGCGGCATGCGCGGCCCATGCGAGATAAGCGGAGTCGGCGCCGCCGGAGAGCGCCACGATGAGCGAAGGCAAGGCGGCGAGGGACTCGTGTAGCGACCGTTCTTTGTCTTCGGCAAAAGAGCGCGAAGGGTCCGCAGCCTGGATGCGAATGAGTGCGCTCATGGGCATTGAGTATAGCGCAGCCGGTGCGTCGCACAGCTATGGTGGCGGCGTCCGGCTGGGGAGCTGGCTGGAAGCCGGCGCTACGTGTTCGCCGGCGCGTTTTCGCACAACCTGTTACTTGAAGTCGAGTAATACGTCGACCTGGTGTTTGTCGGGATCGGCGCGCAGCCAGTGGCCGACGCTTTCGTAATGCAAAGGCAGGTCGCCAAAGACTTCCGCGGGACGGGTTTGCAGCTTGGTCAGAAATTTTTCAAAAGCGGTTTTGTCGAAGACGGCGTTGGCTTCGATGGGCCAGGCTTGCTGCAGCTTGCGCTCGGCGGCGAGGGAAAGGCCGGTGAGCACCATGGTGTTGTAGCGATATTGCACGCCTTCGGAGACCGCTACGTTGTAGGAGAGGGTGTGCGCCGTATCGTCATAGCTGGCGACCGGATTGACCTTCGCGTCGAGATAGCCGATGTGCCCGTACTCCTCGCGAATGCGGTCCCAGGCCGCCTCGATCTCCATGCCGTCGGCAACGTCGTTTTCCTTGAGATGGATTTCGTTGGTGAGGGTGATGGTCGAGAGCATGGCGTTGCCGGACCACTGCACACCTTTCCAGTGATAAACGGCGCCGGGCGCGATCGGCACGAAAATGGGGAGCTGCTCCGGAAGTGTTTTGCCGGGAGCGCCACTAAGCCGAACTTCCGGCGGGCCCAGCTTGGCCCGCAAAAAACCTTTCTGCAGGTAAAAGGGACGCAACTGCTCCGCCAGGAAGAGATCAATCTTCATGCGGGACAACTGCTTGCCCTGCACTTCTTCTAGCGCCTGCTGCACGGCGTGTGAGGAAGCCATGGCGGGATCGCCGAATTCGACACTGGCAATCGAAAAGGGGCACTCTTGTACATGAAATTCCTGGACGTTGCCTTCGCCGAAGGGGTTGGCGAGGAGTTGATGCTCGACGGCCGTGCTGATGTTGCGCGAAGCGAGAAGCTCTTTGACGGCGTCGGTGGCTTGCTCGATGACCGCGCCTCCTTCCGGGAGCGTGCCGTCGAAGAAGGGAAGTTTCTTGCGAATGGCGTCGAGCAGTTCGCTGTCGGCAAACCACGCGAAATTGTCGAAGTAGAGGGGAACACGCGGCGATTCTTCGAGGTGAAAGGTCACGCTGACGCCATCGACGCGCGTCTGGAAGTTGTAATTCACTTTGGCGAAAAGGCCGGTTTGCAGCAGGCGATCGGCGGCGGCTTGCAGTTCGGCTCTGCCGACCGGGGCACCCATGGGGAGCTGCGAGAGCGCGATGACCTGCTCGGGGGTCAGAGACTTGAGGCCGTCGGCGTGAACTTCGTGAAGAGGAGCCGTGGCCGGCGCGGGAGCTTGCGCGTGGGCGGCGACGCCAAGCAAAAAGAGAGGGGCCAGCACCGTGGCGAATCCCAAGCCCAGCTTGCAACGGCGCAACATATTTTCATTGTAGCGGAAAACGAAAGGGCTGGCTCCGCTGGAAACGAAGCGGGAGTCCGTTTCCCAGGCGGGCGCCCCTTTCAGCATTCGGCCTTTGACTGGATTCGCCGCTAAGAACGGCCGACTTTCGTCGGATCTAGTGATTCCTGCGTCGCCCTCTTGGACGCAAGCCAGTAACAGTACCCGCCGCATATCGACTGCTTTGGTTCGCCAGCTCACATGCCTCTGTGTTTGCTGTCACAGCAAGGCTCTTACGCTGATTGCAATACTGAGCAACAGAAATTAAGAAGGAGGGCGAAACCCCATGAAGCGTGCGCTACTTTGCGGTCTTGTGATTCTGATGTTGTGTCTGCCGGCATCGGCGCAACAATCGTCACAAGGATCGTCGCAACCAAGTGATGTCAATCGTTATGCGTTGTACACCGGCTTCGATTACATGATCAGTCCGGCCCGGAATCTCACGGAGCGTGGCCTCGAAAGCGATTTTGGGGTCATCGTCAGGCCGTGGCTGGGGTTGGGTGTGGATTTCAGTGCTATTGGAGACCAGGTTTTCAGCGGCGCGGGAGACATCAACGGCAGCGAGACGGTGTACGCGCCGGCGCTGATCGCGGCCGAAGCCTTCGGAGCGCCGCCACCGAATACCATCAACGTGCCGTTCCGCTCGAGCACCTACACGTTTGCGGCAGGCCCACAGTTTTATCTCCGCAAGTTCAAACCGGTCACTTTTTTTGCCCGTCCCGGTCTCGGCGGGATTCACGAGAGCGCGAACATCAGTTTTCCGCCGCAGTTGGGACCGTTGTTCGGGCTGCTGGGCGTTCCAGCTCCGAGCGCGCACCAGACCGATACCAAGCTGTTCTTCGGCCTGGGAGGCGGCTTCGACGTTAACGTCTCCCGCCACGTAGCCGTGCGGTTTACCACCGACTGGGTGAACACGCACCTGTTCACCAACTTGCTCACGAACCGGCAAAACTACGTGCGCTTCTCCATCGGTCCCGTATTTCGCTGGGGCACCTTGAAGTAACAAAAGCGAAGGCTGATTACCCACGATTCGCGGGCCTGAGTCGAGCGACTCGGCCGGACCGGGTTGCACTCTCGGCAGAAGCGGAACCTATTCGACGGTGACGGATTTGGCCAGGTTGCGCGGTTGGTCCACGTCGCAGCCGCGACGCACGGCGATGTGATACGCGAGCAGCTGCAACGGGATGATTTCGAGCAGCGGCGACAAAATTTCCGGCGCGGGCGGCAGCTCGATGATGTGGTCGGAAGCTTCACGTGCAAGATGGTCGTTTTCTGAGGCGATGCAAATGACGATCCCATCGCGGGCTTTCACTTCCTTGATGTTGGAGACGCTTTTTTCATAGCGCGTCACGGATTCGGGATCGGAGTCGTCGCGCGTGGCGAGCACAACCACCGGAAGATTCTCGTCAATCAATGCATTAGGGCCATGCTTCATTTCACCTGCGGGGTAACCTTCCGCGTGAATGTAGGAAATTTCTTTTAGCTTGAGTGCGCCTTCCAGCGCGATGGGGTAATGAATGCCACGCCCGAGATACAGAAAATCGGTGTAGCGGAAGAATTGCCGCGCGAGATTTTCATAGTAGCCGGACTCCTCCGCTTGCAGCACGGTTTCCATTTTGTGCGGGATGCGCGTGAACTCCTGCATCAGCGTGACTGCCGCGGCCGGAGCGAGTTTGCCGCGGACTTGGCCGAGATAGGAAGCGAGGAGCAGTAGCGCGGTGAGCTGCGCGGTGAAAGCCTTGGTAGACGCGACGCCAATTTCCGGGCCGGCGTGCGTGATGATGTTGCCGGCGGCTTCGCGCGTGATCATCGAGCCCATCACGTTGCAAATAGCTAGCGTCGGCGAGCCTTTGAGTTTCGATTCGCGTTGCGCCGCGAGCGTGTCCGCGGTTTCGCCCGACTGGCTGATGCAGACGGTCAGCGTTTTGGAATCAACGATGGGATCGCGATAGCGGTATTCGCTGCCGTAGTCCACTTCCACCTGCAGGCGCGCCAGGCGCTCGATCATGAATTTTCCGGCCAGCCCGGCGTGCCAGCTCGTTCCGCACGCTACGACGCGCACCTGCTCGAATTCCCGGAATTGTTTTTCGGAGATTTGCATTTCGTCGAGGAAGATTTTTCCGGAGTCCTGCGAAATGCGCCCGAGCAAGGTATCGCGCACGGCGCGCGGCTGTTCGAAGATTTCCTTCTGCATGAAATGCTTGTACCCGCCCTTTTCCGCCATGATGGGGTCCCAGG
>Ga0335078_10013956_pt1 | contig 11903 bp, 5 predicted proteins | sample Lox_Sample_32_FD_206711 | JGI IMG/M metagenome (GOLD analysis project Ga0335078, IMG submission 206711) | Soil microbial communities from Loxahatchee National Wildlife Refuge, Florida, United States - Lox_Sample_3.2 | ecosystem: Environmental > Terrestrial > Soil > Wetlands | place: USA: Florida... | reverse complement strand
GGCCGAGTTATCTCGGCATTCATTCGCTTGCAGATTGCCGAGATAAGTACGGTTCTGTATCGCTATTCGTTTATCTGGATGGGCACGTTCGCACTGGCCCTGTACGGGCCACTGGCGTTGTACGAAACGGGCAAGCGCACTCAAGTTTGGTTCTGGAGTTTTTGGGCGCTCTCTGCCCTCGTGTTGCTTCTCGTGAGGCGGACACCTCAGATTCAGAGTGACCGCATAAGGCAGGCGTTGGCTGTCTGCCTGAATGCTGTACCGTATCTCTTCCTGACCGGCTATCTCTTAATGGTGTCGTTTGCCGTGAGTGCGTACGTTTATGGGGTTGAGTGGGTGAGTATGGCAGGGTACTGGGCCTCACTGATACCCACGTATCATCCTGCGAGCGTAATCGCCGTGTCGATTGTCACCTGCTCACTGTTTTTGCTGTCGATGCGCTTCGGTGTTAACTCGTCGACAATGCATTTCTTCTACCAATGGCGCCTGGCCGCATCGTATCTTTGTGAGACCTTGCCGGGTGGCGAGGTTGCATCACCGCCAGAGCGGCCGTTGGTCAACGATGGGGGCTTGCGAACGAGGAGTGCGCTGAGGCTGACCGAACTGACGCCGAACGCCACGAAGGGATTTGTAAGCCCTTACCTACTGTTGAATAGCGCCATGAACTTGCGTGGTACCGACGAGCCCGCCTGGCAGGATAGGCGGGCGGCGAGTTTCTTGTTCTCTCCGCTCTTCTGCGGATACCAGCCTCCGCGCATCGGCTCGCCGAGGGATGGACGGTCGGCAAAAAATGGATACACGACGACAGCCGCATATCGATACGACACCGAAGAGGGACTGAGGCTTGCCCACGCGATGGCCATTTCTGGCTCCGCCATTGGGTCCCACATGGGTAGCCACACGTCGCCACGGATCCGGTTCATTAACACACTGTTCAACCTGAGGCTCGGGTGGTGGTTTCCTAACCCTCGAGTGAAACGTGCTTGGGAGGGGCATGTGCCACGATCTCGCGTCGGCCTCCTTCTGTCGGAATTACTCGGCACCGCGCACGACCGCGGCGCTTACGTGAACTTGTCGGACGGAGCTCATTTTGAGAATCTCGGGATTTATGAACTGGTCAGGCGGCGGTGTCGGGTCATCATTGCGAGTGACGCGTCCGAAGACAGCTCCAGACAATGTGGAGACTTGGGCAATGCCGTCGAGAGATGCCGCGCTGACTTCGGCATCGAGATTGAAATGCCGGCTGTGGAGAAGGAATTGGGTCCAGTCACCTTGTTGGGGATCCGGTACGGGCCTCATCGAGAGGGTATCCTGATCTACCTTCGAGCCACGGTTGTGCCGGACGCACCCCTGGACATTCGTGCGTACGGCGGTGCTCACCCGAGCTTTCCCAATGAGCCGACGTCCAATCAGTGGTTCAAGGAGGCTCAGTTCGAGAGCTATCGACGTTTAGGGCTCCACATAGGTCGGATGGCTATCGCGCTCATTACGGCTAAGGGCGGTTTAGATGCGATAATTGCGGATCCCGACGGCACCCTTCAGACGCCCGGTTAGAGTACCTCGGAACCTCGGGAACGCCCGGTGCGCGCGGGCTTCTCACCTCACCACCACCTTCGCCAAGCCCGCGTTGTTCGCCGAATCGAGGGCTCGCACAACCACCAGGTGCTCGCCGGGGGCGAGGCCGTCGAGCTTCAGAAGGAATTGCTCGCGGGGAGAGTCAAGGATGCCTTCTGTAGGCTCCATCGGCACCCAGGGGCCGGCGTCGAGCGAGTAATCGGCTCGGCGCAGGGGCGAGGCGGCGTCTACGACATCGATGTGGATTTCGACGTGAGCGCCGGAGCGCGCGGGCGCGGCCACGGTGACTACCGGCGGGGTGTGATCGATCAGGGTCGGCCCGCTCACCAGCTCGGCGGTGCGGGCGGTCGCGGGCGGGTTGGCGGGCGCATCCGAGGCCACGACGCGGAAGTAGTAACGGCCGTCGGCTAGAGAGTCCGCATCGATCGAGTAGGTGTTGTCGGAGAGATTGGACTTCAGCAGCTTCCACTCGCGCTCGTCTTCGCCGCGGAAGTAGAGCGAGTAGGCGAGGCGGTCTCCATCGGGATCGTCGGCCTGCCAGGTGATTTGCAACTGCTCGGCGGCGGGGCGCGTGACCGGCTGAGTGGGCGTGCCAGCGGAGGGGGGCGGCGCCGCGTCCGGTGTATCCGTGACGGTGACGGTGTAGGCGGCGGTGGCTTGCGACTGGGACGCGGCCCTTGCCGCGGCGGCGGCGCTCGAGAGCTGCGAGATCACGGTGATCGACCGGACTACCGGCGGCGTGTTCTGCGGGAGATACGCCAGCGTAACGCCTTCGAGCGACGCCGGGCCCGTGAACTCGGCCTTCCACTGCACGAAGCGGGCATTCGGACTACGGATCGCGGAGCCGTCGGCGTTGGTGAGCGGCTCGGACCAATCGCTCCAGGTCTTGTCGGGACGCAGCGAATTGCCGGTGCGGGTACGCAGGACCAGGCGGGCGCCGTCGGGCGTATCGCCGCGCCAGCTCAGCCGCCCCCAGCGGGCCACGGTGTTGGAGTCGTGGACGGGCGATTCGAAAGTGCCGCTCGCTCCGAGGCCCGGCCCGAGGCGGTACAGTTTGCCCAGGTCGCCGGTGGCCGCGAGAATGCCTCCGGCGGCGTCCGCCAGCCGGACAGCCTCGCCCTCGTTGGTCTGGACGAGGAGGGTGGCGCGGCGGTCCTTGCCCATGCGGTAGATGCGGCCCTGGCCGTCGGTGGCGAAGACGAGCTCGTCGCCGCGCACCAGCAGGTCGTAGACGTTCTCCTCCTTCGAGCTCCACAGGGTCTCGACCGTGTTATCGGGATTGATGCGGTAGATGGCGGCCTTCTCGACCCCGGTTGCCTCGACCGGCGCCGCGGCTCCGGCCACCACCGGCTGGGCCGCCTGGGGCTTGGCCGATTCGGGCTTGGGTTTGATGTCGATGCCGCTCTGTGTTTGAGATGCCTCCACCGTCACCGTGGCCGTGGTGGTGCTGACGCTCACGGAGCCGGGAACACCGGGCTGAGATTGCACGCCGCCCAGCGCGCGCTGGCCCATCGATCCGCCCAGCGCGGCGGCGTATACCGTTCCATCCGGCGCGGGCACGAGGGTGCGCACTTCGGGCAGGTTCGCGTCGTAGAGAACGAACGCCTTGTCCTTGGCGGCGATGCGGTAGATGATGCCGTTCGGCTCCGTGCCGGCCAGCAAGCGGCCCTGGGCATCGACGGCCAGCGAGGTGACGTGCGACTGGCCGGTTTCGTAGTAGACCTCGCCCTTGCCCGCCTCGGTGATGCGGAAAACGCGGCCCTGGTCGCCGGTGCCGGCGTAGAGCACGCCATCGGGCGCGAAGGCCAGCGACCAGATGTACTTTGCGCCGGGAGCAAAGTACTCACTCGCCCTGCCATTCTCGATGCGGTAGATGCGGCCGCCGGGCGATGTGGCCGCGTAGAGCGCCCCCTTCGCGTCAACCGCCAGGGCGAAGACCTCAGGCTGTTCGGCGGTCCAGACGAGCGAAGCCTGGCCGGATTTGTCGATGCGGAAGACGCGCCCGCGGTGGCCGGTGCCGATGTAGACGGCGCCATCGGGGGCCGAGGCGACGCTCCAGACGATGGGCTGGCCGGAATCGAACACGGTTTCGAGGTTCGGCGCGAGGGTGAGCCTTCCGTCGCGGGTGAGCGAGAGCCCGGCCAAGCGGCCGGCGATGAAGTCGCGATAGTTGTTCATCTCCCACGCGGACGGGCTGGAGGCGAGCGCCGGGAGGGCGGCAAGGAGTGCGATCAGTGCGGGTCGGTTCATTGCTCTTTCACTTCCACCTGGATGGTCTTGGCGCCGCTCACCACCATGTCTTCGACGTCGATTTCCATTTCGGCCAGTTTCGAGTTGGGCAGGGCGGGCATGGCTGAAAGCGACGGCTGGCTCCGCGCCAGGATCATGGCCACCGAAGGCGGCGGATCGGCGAGCGTCTCGCCTTCGACGTCGTAGGCGGGCGCGGCGCGCCAGACGCGCACGTAAGCCTTGGTGTTGGGGCGCAACGCGTTCAGGAACGAGATCAACTGCGTGGGCGAGTTCGGCGCCGAGAAAATGAGTTGGCGGAACTCGGTGAGATTCATGGTGGTTGCGTCGGCTACCGTGAACTGGAGTGGGCCGGCCGGGGCGCCGATCGGCACGGCATACCTGACTTTTCGAACCAGTTCCGTTCCGTTGTCGCCTTGGAGCGCCACCGAGAGGTCGATGGTCTGGCCCGGCCGCACGTCGCGCCGCGAACTCCACACCTGGTCGATCTGCAACTGGCGCTTGCGCGGGAAGGCGTCGATGTGGAGCGCCACGCTCTTTAGCTGAACGGTGTCGAAGCCGCTCGCGACCGCGTAGGCCACGGGGGCGGTGGTGGCGATGGCGGCCTGCGCCGCCAGGTTGAGATCGCCCGCGTACATGTTGTTCAGCTTGACCGGCGGCAGACCGTTCTCGAATTCCACCGTGCCGGTGACGGCGAAACTGGCCTCGCCGGTCGAGCGCTCGGTGGCGTCGAGCGCCGAGAAGGTCGCCATCGAAAGCAGGAACGGCGAGAGCACCGGGTCTTTCACCATCTGGAACTGGTAGGCGTAGGAACGGCTGCCGCGTTCGGCGACCGAGATCGAGACCGGGACCAGCGATGCGCGCCGCCCCAGGCGGCCCATGACGGCGGTGCTGCGATCCTCTGTGATGGCGCCCATCCACTCCCGCGGCGCCGAGATTTTGAACGAGGAGGAAAGGTTGGGCAGCAGGGTGAGCACCTCGGAACGGGCGAACGGCAGATCGGTGGCGCCCGCCGCGAGGAAGCGGTGGCCGAAGGCGTAGAGGCGGTCGCCGTCGATGTAGGTGACGGTGCCGTCGGCGGCGATGCTCATGTCGCCGGCGAGAAGTTGGACGCTGATCATGGAGCCGGGCTGAAGCTGTTCGGGATTGCCGAGCGCGGTCGCGAGGCGTCCGCCGCCGCTCATGCCTTCGAGCGGCTCAAGGCCCAGCTTGCGTAACTGCGGCGCGAAATGCTCGACGGTGTTGCGGGTGAAGCCGCCGAAGGAGACGGGCGTGGCGATGTCCACCATGCGCTGGCCGCCGGCCAGGACGTCCTGGCGGGGCGGCAGTTGAGTGCCAGGCTGCCAATCGGCCGGGGTTGTGAGGCGGCGCGCGCTGTTCTGGGGCTCACCGCCGGCCTCGACCATCTCTTCGATCGGCCGGATGCCGGCGATCGGCTCTTTCGAAAAAGCGAACGCCATGGCCACGGCGCCCACCAGGCGGCTATCGATATAGACCGGGCTGCCGCTCATCCCCTGAAGCACTCCGGTCTCGGCCAGCGGCCCGCCAGCGAGGCGCGCCAGGATGAGCGACTGGCGGGGGCCGATATTCTCCAGGACGCCGAGAATTTCGACCTGGAATTCCTCCACTCGCGCGCCGGAAAAGACGGTCTTGCCGACGCCCTTCAATCCGGGCCGAACGTCTTTCAGGGGCAAGAACTGGGGCTGAGCAGATAGGGCCGCGGCTGCCAGCAGGCCGCACAGGAAGCGCACAAGTTCATTGTAGCGGGGGCGCCGGTCCGGCGAAAACCAAGCGGCATCGGGCAGCGATGAGCGAAGGCCTACCAGAAGTGGCTGGCGACCACCGTGGGCGAGGCGGGGACGCCGGAAATCACCTTGACATGGAGAACAAGTTGCATGTTTTTGTTCTGCCAGCCGGGGGGAGCGCCGTGCAGGGCATCGCGCAGCAGATCGGGATTGGTCACCAACTCGCCGGCGGCGTCGGTGCCGTATTGCGTGATGCCCGAAATTTCGACCAGCATGGCGTGGGTGTCGGGGTGGAAGACGCGGGTCAGGAGGGCGTAGTCCTCGGAGGTGCGGCGATCGGGCGGAAGATCGGGCAGTGACCACTTGGTGGGCGCGCCGTTGTCGGTGATCACGACGGGCAGGCGGGAGGCATCGATGAAGAAACGCATCTGGCTGCTGATCTCGCGCCAGCGCGTCAATGAATAGCCGACGAAGATGGCGGGGGCGCCGCGCAGGTCGGAGAATGTGACGGTGTTGCCGACGCGTACGCGATAGGGCCGCTCCATACGCGTGAGCATAGCGACCAGGCGCGAGGTGGCGATGAGGTCGCCGCCGCCGACGAACTGGTCATTCAACAGGACGAAGTCCTCGACGCGGGGCGGCTGCTTGGCATTCGGGTAGCCATTCAGGTTCCAGACAGGCACGAACGCGGCACAGATGAGTACGGGCGCTTTGTCGTTCAGGACGGGAGCCCAGAACTGGTCGAGCGTGGGGTTGCCGCCGCGGCCGAACCACGACAGGGCCAGGGCGGCGATGGCGACCAGTAGAGCCGCGCCGAGCATCCAGCGCAGCCACGCGGGGTGAGTTCGGGTGGTCGCCTCGGCCGGTGACGCGGGCGGCGGCACGGGCAGGACGGAGGACTCCGGGGCGACCGCGACGGCGCCGGCGGGCGCGGAGCGGAACTCCGGCACGTAGGTTCCGAAGGGGAGTTCGATGCGCAGGGGGTCCTGGGCGCCCTCGGTGGAATAATAGAGGCCCAACCTCTTGCGGACCTCGCCCGCCTTCACGCGAACCGTGGCGTCGTCGCTAGGGTCGTAGTCGGTAGTCCGGCCAAAGACGTCGATTCCGATGGTGCGTTCTTTGAGCAGGTCGCCGTGGCCGCCAAGGGTATTCTCGATGACGTAACGGAGGAATTCCTGGCTGCGCTTGCTGGAGCGGAACTCGTGGCTGGCGAGCACACGCTCGAGTTCCTCGCGCACCGACTCGGGCGTGACGCCGGACCGAAACTCCTCCGTCCCCTTCGCGTGGGACGCGCCGGGGGTCTGTCCTTCACCCATGGAAGACGGCCTCTCCACCCGAAACCTATCCGATCTTAGCACGCACCCCAAGCTTCCGAAAGTAAAGACCCTACGTATGTTCGGTGGGCGTAACAAACGGAGCATAACGTTTCCACAACCGTTGTGAACTGGACAGGCTGCCGATCACGGGCCACCATCGCTAGGAGCGGTCAGGCGGTCTATGTTCCTGACCGGACAAGACAATGGCAAGAGCCACGAAGCCCGGCCGCACCCACCCCGCCCGTTGGGTGCCGACGCTGTACTTCGCGGAGGGCGTGCCGTTTTTCGCGGTGGCGCTGATCGCGGGAATCCTCTATAAGCGTCTCGGACTGCGCAACGACATCATCACGTTCTACACCAGTTTCCTGCTGCTGCCGTGGTCGCTCAAACCGTTGTGGAGCCCGCTGATCGAGATGTTCAAGACCAAGAAGTTCTTCGTGGTCTTTCTGGAGCTTGCGGGCGGTCTGAGCCTGGCGCTGGTGGCGCTGTGCCTGCCTCTGCCGGGCTATTTCGGGTACACGCTGGCTCTGCTGGCGGTGGTTGCTTTCTGCTCATCCACACACGACATCGCCGCCGATGGCGTGTATATCGCCAGCCTGTCGCCGAAGGAGCAGGCGGCGTACACGGGATGGCAGGGCGGCTTCTATAACGCAGCGCGTTTCTTTTCTCAGGGCGGGCTGATCATCCTGGCGGGGTTTCTGGAGGTCCGGCTGGGTGTGCCGCGCGCGTGGATGACGATCTTCGCGGCCATGGGACTGATCCTCATGGCGCTAAGCATCTACCACGCGCAGGTGCTGCCCCGGGGCGGGGATGAGAGGCGCTCGGAAAGCGTGCGTCAGGTGGTGACCACCTTCCGGGAAGTGGTGGTGAGCTTCTTCGAGAAACCGAACATTCTGCTGCTGCTGCTTTTCATCCTGTTGTATCGCGCCGGCGAGGGCCAGATCGTGAAGATCGGGCCGCTGTTCCTGGTGGACCATCGTTCGGCGGGCGGCCTGGGGCTGACTACCGACCAGTTCGGCACGATATACGGCACGTTCGGGACAGTGGCGTTCGTGGTGGGGAGCATCCTAGGAGGCTACTTCACTTCCTGGCTGGGCCTGCGGCGCGCGCTGCTGCCGCTGGTCTGCGCCATGAATTTCCCCAACCTGGCCTATGTGTACCTGAGCACGTCGCTGCCGACCAGCCACCTTGAGATCACCGCGGCGCTGTGCGTCGAGATGTTCGGCTACGGCTTTGGCTTCGTGGGCGTGATCCTGCTCATGATGCAGGAGATTGCGCCGGGCAAATACCAGACGGCGCATTACGCGTTCGCGAATTCGCTGATGAACCTGGGGCTGCTGATTCCAGGCACGGTGAGCGGCAAGATCCAGGTGGCGGTGGGGTACAGGAACTTCTTTATCTGGGCGCTGCTGTCCTCGATTCCGGCTTTGATTCTGTCCAGGCTGATCCCGATACGGGGAGGCGCGAGCCAGGCGGCGGCGCCCGAGGAACTGCCGGCGCAGGTGGAAATACGGTAGAAGACCACTGGCCACGAATGAACACGAATCAAAAAAGACATGGGTCTTATTCGTGTGCATTCGTGGCCTGAGTGTGTTTATTTGTTTGGAGCATTCGTGGCACAGACTTTGAGTGAGATTGTCGAAGCGCCGGCGGAGGTCGGCCAGACCAAGGCCATCATTCTGGCGGCGGGGAAGCATACGCTCGCGGCCGATGGGCGGCCTCTGGTTCTGCAGCCCTTGGGAGACCGCGCGATCCTCGATTGCGTGGTGGAGAACGCGCTCGGCGTCGTCGCGCCCGGCGATGTCTACGTAGTGGTCGGCTACAGGCAGGAGGAGGTGCGGGCGCACCTGGGCGATCGGGTGCACTACGTGTTCCAGGAGGAGCCGTTGGGCACGGGGCATGCGGCGTTGCAGGCGCTGCCGCTGCTGCGGGATTTCCGCGGCAGCCTTTTGATTCTCTACGGCGACACGCCGCTGTTTCGCCCGGCTTCGATCCGCGGATTGCTCAACCGGCACCGGCTGCGGAAGGCGGACCTGACGCTGCTGACGGCGGTGGTCGATCGGTCGCTGCCCTATGGGCGCATCGTGCGGGATACCGCCGGCGACATCGTCGACATCATCGAGGACAGGGAGGCGTCGGCCTCGGTTCGCGAAATCCGCGAAGTGAACGTGGGCGCTTATGTGGTCGATGCCGGCGCCATCTCGCCGGCCAACCGCCTCACGGACTGGGTCCACGAGCTGATCCGATCGGGCCGGCGCGTCGAGAGCTACCGCCTCTACGATCAGGACGAAGTACAGGGCATCAACACGGCGGCGGACCTGGCGCGGGCGGAATTCATTCTCGAGAAGCGGCTGTTCCGGCCGCGGCGGCAGGAGGAAGCGAACCTGGTCAAGTTCGGCACGGGCGGCTGGCGGGCCATTATCGGCGAAGGCTTCACCATGCACAACGTGCGCCGGCTGAGCCAGGCGCTCGCCAACGGGATCACGCGGCAGGGCGAGGAGAAGCGCGGGGTCATCGTCGGGTTCGACCGGCGCTTCCTTTCGAAACAGGCGGCGGAGGCCGCGGCCGAGGTGTTTGCCGGCAACAACATTCCCACCATCCTGCTGAGCGAAGACGCGCCCACGCCGCTGATCACCTACGCTACGGCCAAGCGCGGATCGGCGTATGGCCTGGCGTTCACGGCGAGCCACAATCCTCCGGAGTGGAACGGGCTGAAGGTCTTTCATGGCGATGGATCGCTGCTGCTCGACGATGAGACTCGCGCGATCGAGAACGAGACCAACGCGCTCGACCTGGAGCATGTCATCAAGCTGGAGCTGGATCTGGCGCTCGAGGCCGGCATCGTGGAGCGGCTCGATTTCACGAACGAGTATGTGGACGCGGTGGAGAAGCTGATCGACCTGAACGCGATCCGCGAGGCGGGGCTGAATGTGATCGTGGACCCGATGTACGGCGTGGGGCAACTCACGCTGGGCACGGTGCTCACGGAGGCGCGCTGCCGGGTGACGTTCATCAACGACCGGCACAATCCGCTCTTCGGTGGCCGCTCGCCCGCTCCCAACCTGGAGGCGCTGCGGCTGCTGACTTCGCACATGCTGGATTACAAGTACGATCTGGGCCTGGCGATGGACGGCGACGCGGACCGCATCGCGATCGTGGATGAGCGCGGCGAATACATCCCCATCAACGACGTCCTGGTGCTGCTCTATTGGTACCTGCACGAGGTGCGGGGGGAGCGGGGCGGGGTGGTGCGAAATCTCGCGACCACGCATCTGCTGGACCGGCTGGCGGCGCGGCTGGGCGAGAAATGCTACGAGGTTCCCGTGGGCTTCAAGCACATCACGGCGGCGATGGAGGAGCACAACGCGCTCCTGGGCGGCGAGTCCTCGGGCGGGCTGACCATACGCGGGCACATCCTCGGGAAGGACGGCATCTTCGCGTCGGCGCTGGTGGTGGAGATGCTGGCGCGCACGGGCCAGAAGATCTCTCCGCTGCTCGAGCGGGTGCGGGAGATGACGGGGCGGCTCTACGATTTCGAGGAGAGCATGCCGGCCACGCCGGAGATGCGGATCGTGGTTCCGCGGCGGCTGAAGGAAGCGCCGTGCGAACATATCGGGCCTTATCCCGTGATCGGGGTCTCGCACATGGACGGCACGAAGCTGATGCTCGAGAACGACAACTGGGCGCTGCTGCGGTTCTCCGGGACCGAGCCCGTGCTGCGGCTCGCTGTGGAGGCGGATTCTCCGATGAAGGCACAGGAACTGCTGCGCTGGCTGAGGCAGTTCGTGTCGGTTTGAGGTGAGACTTGCGCTACGGGCATTTCGATAACGAGAACAGAGAGTATGTGATCGAGCGGCCGGATGTGCCGGTGTCCTGGACCAATTACCTGGGAGTGCGAGACCTGTGCACCGTGATCTCGCACAATGCCGGCGGATACTCGTTTTACAGGAATGCGGAGCACGGGCGGGTAACGCGCTTCCGGGCCAACGGCGTTCCGCTCGATCGTCCGGGGCGCTACGTCTACCTGCGCGACGACGATACGGGCGAGTATTGGTCGGTGTCCTGGCAGCCGGTGGGCAAGGACCTGGTGAAGGCGCGCTACCAGTGCCGGCATGGCCTTTCGTACTCCAAGTTCTCTTGCGACTATCAGGGTCTGCACGCGGAGCAGACCGTCTTCATCCCGATCGACGAAGATGCCGAGGTGTGGGACGTGCGGATCGGGAACACGGGCTCGCGCGAGCGCCACATCAGCGTGTTCGCGTACGTGGAGTTTTCGTTCCACCATATCGAAATCGACAACCAGAACCTGCAGATGAGCCTTTACGCGGCGGGGGCGAGCTGCGAAGACGGCATCATCGAATACGACTTTTTCTACGAGCCGTGGACGTACCACTACTTCGCGTCGAGCTTCGAGCCGGATGGCTTCGACTGCGTGCGCGACCGGTTTCTGGGGAGCTACCGGACGGAGACCAATCCGGTGGTGGTGGAGCGCGGCGAGTGCGGAGGAAGCTCGGAACTGGGCGGCAATCACTGCGGCGCGCTGCACAGGCGGCTGACGCTGGCGCCGGGTGAGGAGACGCGGCTGGTTCTGCTGCTGGGCGTGGGGGCGCGCGCGAAGGGGCGCGAGGTCAAGGTCAGGTATTCGGACCTGGCGGAAGTGGACCGGGCGTTCGCGGCGCTGGGCTCGTACTGGGACAAGAAGCTGGCGGTGTTCCAGTGCAAGACTCCGCATCCGGCGCTCGACACCATGATCAACACCTGGACGCTGTACCAGGCTGAGACGTGCGTGGTGTGGTCGCGGTTCGCATCGTTTATCGAGGTGGGTGGGCGCACGGGCCTGGGATATCGAGACACATCGCAGGACGTCATGAGCGTGGTGCACACCAATCCCGCAAAGTGCCGGCAGCGGATCATCGAGCTGCTGAAGGGTCAGGTGAGCCAGGGCTACGGGCTGCACCTGTTCGACCCGGACTGGTTGGATCCGGAGAAGCAGAAAGCGCCCAAGTTCAAGTCGCCCACG
>Ga0335078_10013955_pt1 | contig 11903 bp, 7 predicted proteins | sample Lox_Sample_32_FD_206711 | JGI IMG/M metagenome (GOLD analysis project Ga0335078, IMG submission 206711) | Soil microbial communities from Loxahatchee National Wildlife Refuge, Florida, United States - Lox_Sample_3.2 | ecosystem: Environmental > Terrestrial > Soil > Wetlands | place: USA: Florida... | reverse complement strand
GACCACCGACCTCGTCCCCAAAGAAGCCTTCGCCGAGGTCAAGCTGCGGCGTGGAACGGTGCGGATTGGCGGCATGACCAAAGGCTCCGGCATGATCCAGCCGCTAATGGCCACTACGCTAGGCTTTGTTCTCACTGACGCCCAGATTCCCGCCGCCATGCTGCGCCGCATGTTGCGCCGCGTGGTCGAGCGCAGCTACAACCGGCTCTCGGTGGATGGCGACACCTCCACCAACGACACCCTGCTGCTGCTCGCCAACGGCGGTTCCGGCGTGCGCCCCGATGCCAAGGAGATGGCCGCCGTCGAAGAGGGCGTCACGTGCGTCGCCCAGGACCTGGCGCGCAGCATTGCCCGCGATGGCGAAGGCGCGCGCAAGCTGATCACCATCCTGATTTCGGGCGCGGCCACCCGTGGCGACGCCGTCCGCCTGGCCCGCGCCATCGCCAATTCGCCGCTGGTGAAAACGGCCGTGGCCGGCTCCGACCCGAACTGGGGCCGCATCCTTTCCGCTGCCGGTAATGCCGGCGTGGCCTTCGATCCGCGCCAGGCCAATATCGAAATGCAAGGCGTGCCGGTCTGCCGCGGCGGGCTGGCCGCGCCCTTTTCCGAAACCGATTTGAAGCGCAAGCTGGACGCGCCCGAGTGCGAGATCCGCTTCGCCCTGCGCGGCAAGGGAAAAGGTCAGGCGCGCTTCTGGACCTGCGACTTCACCGAAGACTACATCCGCATCAACGCGAGTTACCGGACTTGATGATGAGACGGCGAGCATTCATAGCGGCAATGGGCGGCGCGGCGGCGGGCGCGGCGTTTGCGGCCGACGCGCAGCAGCAGGTCTTCGATCTGTTCAGCAGGATCGCCTCCGCGCTCAGCGACGACGATCCGGCCATGTTCATCGCAGCGGTCGACCCGGCCATGCCGCACTTCGACGATTTCCGCCGCGACGTGGTGGCGCTCACCGACCTGGCCACGCTCACCAACTCCATCGAAGTGCTGTCGGACACCGGCGACGACACGCATCGCGTGGAGGAACTGGACTGGTACCTGGAGATGGTGGGCAAATCGGATCCGCACCCCGTGGAGCGCCGCCGCGAGGTGGTGAAGTTTCACCTGGAACGTAAGGGCGATAAGGGCAAAAGGTGGAAGATCGTGTCCATCGACCCGCTGCACTTCTTCGCCCCGCCGAAGACCACTTGATCCCGCCCGCCCGGAGTTCGTGAGCCGTTGACACGCCCTTCCAAGAAATATCGCCAGTCCCGTCAATCACTTGCCGTCCTGGCTCCGCCGACTGCAGCCGCACCTGTGATTATCTGGGATAGGAGGATCTACACCGCCCAGGCAACGCGATGCAACGCGAATCGGGGAAAATGTGAGACAACCAAGCCGTCCGGCCCCACCATGGACAAACTTCTCTTCACCGGTCCCGCCTTGCCAATGTTATTATTAGAATCAGTTACTTAGGGTCTGTTCGTCCCAAAATCGGAGATGGTCCGAAGGGCACCACCGATGCACAATCCTGCACAATTAAGCACAAATTGGCAAAACATCCAGTAACTGGGAGCATATCAATGATCAATCGCTGCGCCTGGGCCAGGAACGAATTATCCATCCCTTACCATGATCGGGAGTGGGGCGTTCCGGTGCATGACGACCGCCTGCTGTTCGAGTTCCTGGTGCTCGAAGGCGCGCAGGCCGGCCTGAGTTGGGACACCATCCTGCGCAAGCGCGCGCGCTACCGCGAAGTGTTCGACAACTTCGACCCGGCCGTGGTCGCGCGCTACGGCAAACGCAAAGCCAACGCGCTGCTCCACGACGCCGGCATTGTCCGCAACCGCCTGAAGATCGCCGCCGCGATCGGCAACGCGCAGGCGTTTCTGAAGGTGGCGGAAGACTTCGGCAGCTTCGACGCATACATCTGGCAATTCACCGGAGGCAGTCCTCGCGTGAACGCCTGGCGCACGCCGAAGGATCTGCCCGGGCGCACCGCCGAATCCGACGCCATGAGCAAAGACCTGAAGCAGCGCGGCTTCCGCTTCGTGGGATCGACCATCTGCTACGCCTTCATGCAGGCCGTGGGGATGGTGAACGACCACTCCGTCGACTGCTTTCGGTATACTCAACTACTGCGGTGACCCGTGCCTGAGCCGAAGCGGGTGAGGATCAGCAGCACAGCGCGCATCTCTATCTGGGCATCCTACTCCGCAGCTTTGCGGGCGAGTGTGTCGATTACCGCTATATTCGCCGTCAGATCAGGCGCCAGTTGGTGCCGCTGCCGGAGGAATTCCACGCTGTTGTAAGTGAGCCAGACTTTGCCTGCGGCGTCTTCCCAGACGAGGATCTTTAGGGGCAGGTCCAGGGCTGTTGTTGGGGACGCCAGCATCAACGGCGTGCCGGCCTGGGGATTGCCGAAGATCAGCAGCTTGGTATTGCGCATCGGCATGCCAACCTTCTCCGCCTCACCACTATGATCGATCAGCGCAAAGACGTTGACGCCCTGGTGACGCAGGATGTCCTGCAGTTTCTCCAGCGTGGCCTCCACAGTGTGGCGGCTCTCGATGGAAACGATGCCATTGCTGGTTGGTTCGGGCACGGGCGCTTGCCACATTATAGAACGAGAGCCAATCTCGAGGCTCCGGTATCCCCTTCAGTACGCGCGCTCTTAAAACTCGAGACGCGCGGAGGCTTGCCCCGTACGGTAACCGCCGAAGTCGGAACCCCGGGCGATGGTTATCTGTCCGAATGACGGGTTATCGATGGCATTGACCGGATCGGTCAGGTTCACGTGGTTCAGGAGATTGGTGAACGACCCTTCGATCTTGAACCTGACCCGCTCATTAATGGCGAAGGCCTTGCCCAGGGCCGTGTTGAGGTTCACCGTGCCTGGGCCGGTGACGATGCCGACGCCGGCGCTGCCGAACCGGCCGATGGGAGCGGCGTCGCTAGCCGGGTTGTCGCCGATCGTGCAGGGCTGCCCGATGCTCCAACTGGAGACGCCCGGGCAGGCAAATGCCAACGGATTGAACCACTGGCCAGCCGTGGGATTCGGAACCGAGGGGTTGCCGATGAGATCGGGATGCTGCGGGCGGTAGAAGCCGGAGCCACTGCCCGAGGGGTCGCCGTTCGAGAAGTAGGGAGTCTCGAACGGTCCGCTTTGCACCAGGAAAATGTTGCTGAGCCGCCAGCCGCCGAACAGCGCATCCGCCAACCGGCTGCTGTTGGACATGAACCTGCGGCCGCGGCCGAACGGCAACTCGTAGACCGCCGTAGTGATCCAGCGATTGCGGCGCGTTCCCCACACGGGCCCGTATTCGTCTTTAAGGTCGTAGGCGTCCATGCTGCGAGCGCCCGCGTTCTCGTCGGCGAAGTGGTTCGGCACGGGACCCTGGTTATCCGCCAGGTTCTTGGCGAACGTATAGGTGGAGTCGAACACCAGGCCCTTCTGGAAGCGGTGGTGAACTTCGACCTGCGCCGAATTGTAATTCATGGTGGCGCCGACGGCGCGGTCGTTCACTTCTCCCCAGTTCGGGTAGGGACGTTCGCTCAAGGGCTGTTCGGCGTAAAAAGTGGTGGAGTTGGCGGACTGGTTCAGGTTGGGCGCGTAAACCAGGTCGCGCGTGCCCTGGCCGATGTAAGAGACGCGCAGTCCGGTATTAAAGCCCAGATCGCGGTCGATCGAGAAATTCCATTGCATGGTGTAGGGCTCTCTCCAGTTCGGATCGTTGGCGGTGCCGAAGTAAGCGTTGCCAAAAGGAGCGACGGCTCCGGCGCCTCCGGTGGTGACCTGGGGCCACTGGAAGATGGGCCCGCCATTCGCGGCAATGTTGGTGTAAGTCGCGGTGTTGGATTGCAGCGTGCCGGTAAGGGCGTAGTAAATGGAACCCATGCTGGGTGTGTCGTACATTCCAAAGCCGCCGCGCAGGACCGTCTTCTCGTTGGCAGTAGGCCGCCAGGCGAATCCGAAGCGGGGAACTACGCGCTGCGGGGCGGTCCGCAAGCCTTGGGGCAATCCGGCCTGGCTGGCATCCAGCACGGGCGTGCAAGGCGCGCCATTCTGGGACGGCCCGCTGGTGCTGCCCAAGGTCGGGCACGCATCGAAGGATTGCAGGAACAGCGATGCCAGCGTGCTTTGGGCGCCGTTCGGATAGACCACTTCGCCGGATTTGGGCACCGGGACGAAGTTCCCGATGTTGCCATATTCGTCGGTGTAGCCGGGATGATATTCCCACCGCAGGCCGTACTCCAAGGTCAGCCGCGGGCTGACGCGGAAGGAATCCTGAGCGTAGACGCCGTACTGCATGGCCAGGCCGTAATTATCGTGCACCACTTGATCGATGCCCGTTTCACTGGGAAGGCCCAGCAGGAAGTCGCCGAAAGCGTCGCCGGTAAATCCGCCCGTGAAGTTGAAATTGCCGTAGTTATCGCCTCCGATAAAGCCTAGCGGGGAAACGGCCTTGATGCGCCGAATGTCGAATCCGAACTTGATGGTGTGGCGGCCGGCGGTCCAGGTAGTGTTGTTGTTCCACTGATACGTGTTGTTTTCCGATATCCAGTTGCCCCGGTCCGTGCACAGACAGGTATAACTGCCCATGTCGACTTCGGACAGGCCGTTGAAGGGAAATGTGGGGCCGACGCCGGCCAGACCCAGCCCGTCGGTAAACTTGGCCCCATCGAACGGCAATGTCTGCGTCGTCGGATTCAACGTGAAGCCAAACCGGAACTCGTTGATCAGGTTGGGCCGGATATTCCAATTCCAGGAAGCTACCAGCATCTTGTAATTGTCTGTATACTGTTCCGACGGCACCAGGAGACTTTGCGGCTCGGCCTGCCCGATGTTTTTCCACGTGAAACGTCCGAAGACCGACATCTTGGATGTCAGGTAGTGGTCGATGCGCGCGTCGAATTGATCGGAGTTGACGCTCTCATCGCTGTTGACGATGTAGTTCGCGGCGTGTGGCGTGTTCAGGTCGCCGGCGTTGGGCTTGGGATACAACGCCAGAAAACCGGTGGCCACGGAGTTGATCGTGGTGGAAGGAATCATGTCGTTCGGAAATGGCGCGCCGGTGGTGGGGTCGTTCACGGTGATGCCGGACGCCGAGAAATCCCCGGTGCGCATGGCCGCGGTGGGCACCTGGTTCTGGATCGTCTCGGCGCGTGGCAGACGCAGTCCCTCGTACGTGCCGAAATAGAAGGTCTTGTTCTTGCCGTTGTAGATGTGCGGAATGATCACGGGACCGCCGGACGAAGCGCCAAAATCGTTGCTGATCAGCGAGGGCTTGGTCAACTGCCCGAAGGCCGTCGCGTTGAGAGCCGCATTCTGGGCATACCAGAACAGATCGCCATGAAACTCGTTGGTGCCGCTCTTGGAAATCGTGGTCACGTCTCCCACTTCGGCGAACTCCGCCGTGTTGCCGACGCCCTGTACTTTGATCTCAGCGATGGTTTCCACGGAGGGAAACGCCTGGGTGAGCGGGCTGTTACCGCCCACGTTGGTGATGGAGATGCCATCCACCGAGAATTGCGACATGGACTGTACACCGCCCTGGATGGAGAAGTTGCCGCTGTCGTCCGGCTGCACGCCAGGCAACGCCGCGATCAGCGCATACGGGCTGGTGCTGCCATTCATTCCGCGCACGTTGCCGGGCAAAGTCGTGAGGGCATCGCCATCGAGGCTGGATGCGACAGTTTGGGTATCTGTGGCGATCACGCCCGCCTCGGCCTCGACTTGCACCGCGGTCGCAACCTGGCCCACCTGCAGGCTGACATCCACGCGCAGCGTCTGGCGGGCTACCAGCAGCAGGTCCGTGACGACGGAGACTTGGAAGCCAGGGGCCGCCACTTCCACTTTGTAGTGGCCGGGCGGGGTGTTCACGAATTCATACTCGCCTTTGGCGTCGGTCAAGGTTGCGTGGCTGATGTTCTCGTCGGTGTCGGTGAGCGACACTTTAGCTCTCAGAACCACTGCGCCGGAGTTGTCCTTCACAGCGCCTAACACCGTGCCGAACGTCGACTGCGCGAATACAGCGATCGGTGAAAACACGAATAGCGCGTACAGAATAAGCCTGGACATGAACTAACCTACCTCCCTGGAAGTCACTCTCAGAAATCATAACCCGGCAGGGCGCCCAGATTTGTTACAAACCAATTGCTGTGCAGTTAAGAGATTGCGATGATTCTTGCGCGGCGACGGCCGATCGGGGCTACAGCTTGATCCGCTCCAGCTTGCGATACAGTGTCTTGCGCTCAATTCCCAGGATCTGCGCGGCGCGGCTCTTGTTGCCGCCGGTGGCGGCCAGCACGCGGCGGATCTGCTCCACTTCGGCGTCCGCCAGAGTTTCGACGGGTTCCTCGCGCGACTCCATCACGGTGAGCCCCTGCTCGACGGCATCCGCGTCGATGCGTCCGTTCGCCGCCAGAATGGTGAGGCGCTCCACCAGGTGCTGCAACTGGCGGACGTTGCCGGGCCATGTATACTCCTGCAAAGCTTTGAGGCCGGATTCCATCAGGCGCGCGGAGTGGCTGTAGCGGGCATTGTACTTGTTCAGGAAGAACCGGGCCAGCAGCGGCACATCGCCGCGCCGCTCGCGCAGCGGCGGAATCACGATGCGCACCACGTTCAGGCGGAACCAGAGATCTTCGCGGAACTTGCCGTCGTCGACCAGTTTCTGCATGTCGCGGTTGGTGGCGGCGAGCACCCGCACATCCACCTGCTTGCCGCGCGCGGCGCCTACCGGCCGGATCTCGCGCTCCTGCAGGAAGCGCAGCAGCTTGAACTGGAAATTCAGTTCGATATCGCCGATTTCGTCCAGCAGCACCGTGCCGCGATTGGCGGATTCGATCACCCCCATGCGGTCGCGGTCCGCGCCGGTGTAGGATCCCTTCAGCGCGCCGAACAGTTCGCTTTCGAGCAGCGTGGGGGCGATCGAACCGCAATCCACGGGCACAAAGGGCTGGCTCGCGCGCGCGCTGAAGCGGTGGATCATGCGCGCCACCAGTTCCTTGCCGGTGCCGGTCTCGCCCTCGATCAGCACGGTGGCGTCGGTGGGCGCCACCAGCGAAGCGGTCTTGTAGATCTCCACCATGGCGGCGGAGCTGCCGATCATTTCGCTTTCCGGCAGATCGTCCGGACCGGCTTCCTTCTCTTTGTCCTGCCGCGCGGCTTCGGCGCGCTTGATGGTGTCGAGCATGCGGTCGATTTCAAACGGCTTGGCCACATAGTCGAAAGCGCCGCCGCGCGTGGCCGCCATGACGGTTTCCATGGTGCCGCGCGCCGTCATCAGGATCACGGAGCACTCGGGATCTTTGTTGCGCGCGGCGTTCAGCACGTCCAGGCCGGTGCGGTCGTCGATGTAAATATCCGAGATCACGATGGGGTAGCTGTTTTGCGAAAGCCGTTCCAAGGCCTCGCTGGTAGAAGCGGCCGCATCGACAGAATACCCCTCCATCTCCAGGAAGGTCACGACGGTCGTGCGCACCGCCGCATCGTCTTCAACAACCAGTAATCGCGGCATCAGCTTTCTTTCGCGTCTTTAGCCAGCGGGGCCGGAACCGGCGCGGGTAGAACCATGGTGAAACGGGACCCCTGTCCGGGGCGGCTCATCACTTCAATGGTACCGGAATGCTGGATCACAATTTGCTCCACGATGGATAGTCCGATCCCGGTTCCGGCTTCGCCCGATTGTTCTGCACGCCTGGTGCGGTAGAACTTCTGGAATATCTTCTTGACCTCCTTCTGGTCCATGCCGATGCCCTGATCCTCCACCGAGATGTGAGCGTGCGCGTGCCGGCGCACGGCCGCCAGTGTGACCTGGGTGCGCGGCGGCGAGTACTTGATGGCGTTGGTGAGCAGGTTGTAAAACGCGTATTCCATCAGCTCGCGGTCGCCGGTGAGGAGGATGTCTTCGGGCGCGGCCTCGGTCAGGATGCGGATCTGTTTGCGCTCGGCCAGCGGGAGCGCGCGCGCCACGCATCCGGCCATGAGTTCGCCGGCGGAGAAGGTCTCCTTTTTCAGCTCCACTTGGCCGGCGGAGAGACGCTCCACGCTGAGGAACATCTCGATCATGCGGCCCAGGCGCTTGGATTCGGTGTTGATGAGCTCGGCGATCTGTTTGCGTTTCTCCTCGGGCAGGGCATAGCGGCCCATCAGCTCGCTGGAGCCTTGGATAGCCGTCAGCGGCGTGCGCATTTCGTGGGTGACGAAGTGAATGGTCTGGCGATAGCGGTCGCGGTCGGCCTCGGACTTGCGCAGGCTACGGCGCACCACCAGCAGTTGATAGCCGCCGGCGGTGATCAGCGCCAGCCACGCCGAAGATACGGGCGTGCAGAACGAGAAGACCACGCGGTCGGTAAAGAGCCAGTAGGGCGTCACATGCGCGACCACCAGAATGCCGGCGGCCAAGCCGATCGCGCGGCGGCCCGTGAAGCGGCTGTAAGTGAGACCCAGAGCTACCACCAGCAGCAAGCTGAACCCGAACACCGCCGAGGGCGGGGCCTCGGTCAGGAACAGACCTTGGGCGATGGTTTCGAACGCGTTGGCGTGGATTTCGACGCCCACCATCGGCGTGCGTGTGGAGTAAGGCGTAAACAGCCAGTCCTTGGCCGCGGTCTGCGAGGTCACGCCCGCGAAGACCACCTTGCCGGAGAACGCGGAGGCGCGCCCGGGGTCGTTGAGCAGCGTCTGGAGCGACACGCGCGGAATGCGCATGGAACGCGGCACGTAGCGGATGCGCATGAGCCGCCCGCCCGCGCGCGTGGAGGGGATCAGGCGGCCGCCCACATCCAGATCGGCCGGCGATTCCACGATCGCGACGTGGCGGCCGCGGCTGAGCCGGTAGGCTTCCAGGGACAGCGCCCAGCGGCGATCGCGATTCGCTACTTTTTCCAAAGGCAGGCTGCGGCCGACCGAATCCAGTTCGTCAGGTTCGGCGTGCACGTGCCCCAGCGCGGCCGCCTGCGCGCGAAAGCGCGGCAGCGGATCCTCCCAGGCGCTGCCATCGGGCAACAACTGGCAGGCCAGCACCAGGTTCGGCGTGACGCGCAGGGCTTCTTCCAGGCGCGCGTCGATGACGGGATCGATGCTGTCGGCCAGGATCAAATCCACCGCGACGGTTTTGGGTGAGGCGCCCGAGATCAGCCGGAGGGCTTCGGCCAGCGGCTTGCGCAAACCGGGGATGCCGCCATAAGCATTCAGCGACGGCTCGTCGATGGCCAGCAGGATGCTTTGGGTGGTCCAGGCCGGCGGCTGGTATAGGCGGAACATCCAGTCATAAGCGTCGTTGTCGATCTGCGCACCAAAACTGGTCCAACTGGCCGCCAGAGCCAGCGCGAAGGAAGCCGCTAGCAGTGCCCAGTAGGTGGCGCTTTGCCGGCTAACGTGCATTTCTCACCCGGTGCTCGTGGGGTGGCCAATCTTGGCCGCAGCCGCCTTTAAGGCGGCTAAGCCGGCTGAAAGCCGGCTGCGGGCAGAATTGCCCGCCCTCCAAAAGACACATACCCGTTCACCTGCCGATCGCCTTCTCGATTTCGCCGGGGTCGCGCGGGAGGGCGCCGCTCATCAGCTTCGCGCCGTCCTTGGTCACCAGCACCATGTCCTCGATGCGGATGCCGATGTTCTCTTCGGGGATGTAGATGCCGGGCTCCACGGTGATGACATTGCCTTCGGCCAGCGGCTGGCTGAAATCGGTGGCGTCGTGCACATCCAGCCCCACATGATGGCTGACGCCGTGTGTGAAGTACTTGCCCAGGGGCTCGCCGTGCAGATCTTTGCCGTGGGTATTGATGTACTCACGGGCGATTTTGCTGAGATCGCCAAACGGCAGGCCCGGCTTGATGGCGGCGATCACCGCGTTCTGCGCGCCCAGCACGATCTCGTAAATCTCGCGCTGGCGCTTGCTGAACGGCGCGCCCACCGGGATGGTGCGGGTGATATCGGCGGCGTATCCGGCGCACTCCGCGCCTACGTCCATCAGCAGCAGCTCGCCGCGATCCATGCGGCGGGAATTGCGGGAATAGTGCAGGATGGTGCTGTTCGGACCCGAGCCCACGATGGGCGCATAGGCGTGGCGCTCGCATCCTTCGCCGAAATAGACCGCCGACATGGCGGCGGCCACCTGATATTCGTATTCGCCCGGAGCCGCGCGCTTCCACGCGGCACGATGCGCATCGAGGGTAACATCGATGGATCGCTGAATGAGAGACAGTTCCTCCGGCGACTTATGCATGCGCAGGCGCGCGATCGTTTGCCGGGCGTCCAAGATATCGCGCAGGGGGGCCAGCGCCTTGAGCCCAGTGGTGCTCTGCTCGCCAACGGTGTAAATGGCGGAATAGTGCTCCAGTTGTTTGTGTAACTCGCTTTCGAAGCTTTCCACGGGCAGCACGGTTTCGAAGCCGGTAAGTTGGTTGATGTTGGCGTCATCCGGTCCGGCTTTGCGGCCCGTCCACTTTTCCTGGTCCGGTTGGCGGCGCGGGAGGAACAGAAAATCGTGCGTCTTGCCTTCCCGCGGAGGTGTGATTAACAGAATGGCGGCAGGTTCCTGCCAGCCGCTGAGATAGTAGAAATTGGACTCCTGGAAGAAGCCTGTGCGGATGTCCTCCTCGCCCTTTTCGGTGTGGCCAAACAGCACCAGCACACCGTCGTGAAGCTTCTGGGCGAGCTCGACGCGGCGGGCGCGATACGATTCCGGGCCGGGCGCGGCGAGCGAGGGCCGCATGGCCAACAGGGCGCAGAAAAAATAGAGGATCCGCATTCCTATCCAGTATAGCGGGCGCCGCCGAAGAAAAAGCTTGCCATTTCGGATTCGGAGGTGGTAATCTGAAATTGCCGCGTCCGCGGAGATTCCATGCGAAATCCTGTTGTTATGGCTCTGCTGGCGTGCGCCGTTTGCGCCCACGCCGCAAGTTACACCACTTACATTGGCGATACGAATCAATACAACGTGGCCGCCATCGCCACGGATGTGAACGGGAACACATATATCACAGGCAGCCGCGCTATCGTGCTTGCCCCGCTTTCCCCTTACAGCACGACGGTGAAGGATGTTTTCGTCAGCAAGCTGGATCCTTCCGGGAATCTCACGCTGCTCGGCACCTTCAGCGGCAAGGGGATTGACCAGGCGAATGGCATTGCGGTCGACTCATCCGGAAATATCTATGTTGTAGGCAACACCACGTCTACGGATTTTCCACTGCACAATCCACTGCAAAGCGTGTTGAACACCGGCGACTTCGCCATCGGCACCGGCTTTCTGATGAAGCTCGCGCCCGATGGATCGCAGATTTACTCCACCTACCTTGGAGGAATGCGGGGGCCCAGTTCGCTGAACGGCGTGGCTGCCGATGCCGACGGCAACGCCTACGTGACGGGGTGGACGTTCGCTGCCGACTACCCACACACTCCAGGGTTGCCGGCGGGCTTCGTCGAGGCTGATCCGGTCGAATACGTCTCCGCCGCCTTCTTCGCCAAGGTCAATCCGGCAGGCAGCCAGATCGTATACGCCGGTGCGGTATCGGGTTTTCCATACTGCGGGCCCACTCCCTGCCAGGGGGGGGCTACGAGCAACACGATCGGGAACTCCATCGCCGTGGATCCGGCCGGCAATGCCTATATCGCGGCGAACACCGACGGCGGCCTGTCCGGGACTCCGGGGACGCTCCTTGCGGGCAGCGGCACCGGCGCTTTTATCGTCAAAGTGAAGGCCGCCGGTAGCGGCTTGGTGTACTTGACGCTTCTGGGCGCGGGGAATCTTGAGCCCGACCTCATCACCGTTGCCACGGACTCCGTTTCAGCTATTGCGGCGGACGGAGCCGGGAATGCTTATATCGCCGGCTCCACGTCGGACCCGGCCTTTCCGGCGACTGCGGGTGCATTGCAAACCGCGTTTGCGGGCGCTGCGGCATTCGTCGCCAAGCTC
>Ga0335078_10013954_pt1 | contig 11903 bp, 14 predicted proteins | sample Lox_Sample_32_FD_206711 | JGI IMG/M metagenome (GOLD analysis project Ga0335078, IMG submission 206711) | Soil microbial communities from Loxahatchee National Wildlife Refuge, Florida, United States - Lox_Sample_3.2 | ecosystem: Environmental > Terrestrial > Soil > Wetlands | place: USA... | reverse complement strand
CGCCGGGGGTGGCGTCAGGGTTAAATCAGGGGTTTCCCGGATGGCCGCACATCGATTCGCGGCGCCAGACTGATCTCATGTCGCTGCCACCGTTGCTGGCAGGAACCATCTCGGATACCCGAACTGGCCTCGCGAAAACTGGCCCGCAGAGAAAGCCGATCCTGCCATGTACGAAGACGATGAAGACCGCCTGGCGGCGGCCGACCAGCTAGCCGGGCACAACCCGCACGCCGCCGCCGAAGCTCTCTCGGCCATCGCGTGTGACCAGACGGTCGGCGACGAGGTACGCCTGTCCGCCGCCGAACAGCTCACGACCGTGGACCCGGGCAGCGCCGCCCAAGCCTGCACGGCGATCGCCTGCGACCGGACGGTCGGCGACGAGGTACGCCTGTCCGCCGCCGAGCTGGTCACGACCGTCGATCCGGGCAGCGCCGCCCAAGCCTGCACGGCGATCGCCTGCGACCGGACGGTCGGCGACGAGGTACGCCTGTCCGCCGCCGAAGCGCTCGCGGACGTAGACCCGCAGGGGGCCGCTCCAGCCTGTGCGGCCATCGCCCGTGACCGGACGGTCGGCGACGAGGTACGCCGGTCTGCCGCCGAACACCTCGCGGCTCTTGGCACCAGCGCTTGAGCCTGCTGTTTCCCTGAGCCCTCACCGGGTAGCCGCCAGGTACTCCCCCCCGGGCAGGCACCCGTATGCGGGCACCAGCAAAGGAGACAGCCATGACCTCCCCGCAAGACCCTCAGCAGTACATCCACCGCGCTGCCGTCGACCCCGAGGGCAACCGGATTGGCAAGATCAGCAAGGTGTACCTGGACGACCAGACCGGGCAGCCGCAGTGGGTTCTCGTAGAGACGGGCCTGTTCGGCACCCGGGACAGCTTCGCGCCGATCCACGGAGCCCGGTTCGACGAAGAACTGGTCGTGCTGGCTGTGGACAAGGACCAGGTCAAGGACGCCCCTAACATCGACCGCGACGCGCACATCAGCGACAGCGAGCAGGATGCCCTCCGCCAGTACTACCGCGACCACCTCGGCGCCACCGGGCAGGCCGGGGACGGCGAAACCAGGTAAGACCCCGCCATCTCGTCCCTGGCGGGTGAGGGAACCCGGCCGGGGACACGATGTAATGCCCCTCACGCAACGTGGACCTGGCGCGCCGGAGGATGCCGGGCCTGATCACCGGAGGGGAATCATGTCAGCAACCGGGTGGGGCTTCACCCTGGGCATCATCTATCTGGTCCTGATAGTCGTGTTCGCGATCCTCTGCTTCCGCAAGGGCCACTGGGTACTGGGCCTCATCGGCTTCATCTTCCCGCTCCTGTGGATCATCGGGGCGGTCCTGCCCAATCGGTACGGGCACCGCTGACCGGCCCGAACAGCGCTGACCCAGTGCCCCATAAGCCCGCCGGACAAGAATGGCAAATTTCGATACGAGTCAGTAAACAAATGTCGCCAGGAACGCTGTAGCTTGCCTGCGGCTACCTAAAGTCCGCGGAGCCCATTCAGCACCCGCTGGAGCAGTTCTGGCGGTGGCGGCGGTCGCTTGCCCTGGCCCGGCTGGGCCGGCCCGCCATGCCGGTCATCCGGCCCGGCATGGGGTCCTGGCTGGCGAACTGGAGTGGAGCGCCGCGGCAAAACCCGCATTGACGTGGACAGCCGTAATCACTCCCCTAACGATGCGAAACTGGATGGGAGCATGAATTCCGAAGCCGTATAGGAATCACTCAGCACCCGCGTTACCCCGCTGCGATCGCCGTTGCACCCAGACTACTGACCAGCTGCCGCACAGGTCCCGGTTCCCGTCAACTTAGTGACATCAGGCCAGTTCAGCGGGTTACGGACGGTCCAAAAAGAGAAAAGGCGACGGTAACGATAATAATCGGCCGCGTTGCCCACGGGCGAAGATGATCAGCGCTGCTGGCCGGGTCCGCGAGATGGCCATCCCCGGGCGCCCACCTCCGCCCGCAGAGCGCGGGATGATCGGGCCGTGGGCATCCGCGGCCGCGGCCCCCTCGGATAACCATCGGATAACCAAAGGTGACCGCGCGCCGTGAATGATGCCAAAACGTGACCGCGGGGCCCCGTGGTTGGGTAGCGTCCCCGGTATGGGGGCAGAAACCTTTCCTGACCGGGCGGCGGCCGAGTGGGCGCTGCGGAACTGGGCAGCCGCCCACCGGAAGCGCGACGACCTGATCCGCCTCGCGGCGGCCGCCGGGGTGGACCCGCGCCGGATCCAGCAGATCACCGGCGTAGCCAAGAGCACGATCACCCGCATCACGCAGCGCACGGCCTCCTGACCCCCTGACCCCAGCGGCCCGCCGGGTCACGGCACGGCGAGCACCGTGGCCGGGAAGACCCCGGCCGCCACGACGATCTGGGTCAGTTCCCGGCCGATCCGCACCACGTCCGCCGTCCGGTCCTCGCCCAGGTGCTGCCAGGGCGGCGCGGCCAGCCGGTCGGTGTCGTCCTCGATCTGGGCCCGCAGCGCCCGCCCGGCCTCGGTCAGCGTCCCATCGTCGGTCAGCAGGCCACGGGCGGCCAGGCCGGCCACGGCCGCGTCCCACTCCTCCGGCCGGTACCCCCGGCTGCGCCGGGCGAACTCCGGCTCGAATCCCTGGCCGGTCGCGCTGTGCGTGACCAGGGCCTCGATGCCACTCAGCCCGGCCCGGCCGAGCGCCCAGATGTGCCCGTCTCCGCGGTGCTCGCGGAGCAGGGTCAGCGCGTGCCACAGCACCAGGTGTGGTTCGTCGGGCCAGGCCAGGTCGGCGTGCGCGGCGTACAGCGGGCGGCCTTCCGGCCGGCCCGCCTCAGCCGCCTCGCGGGTCAGCCCGGCCAGCTGGGCGACGTCAGATGACCCAATGACCGCTGGCCCGAGCAGCCGGCCCAGCGCCAGATCCGCGGCGGCCAGCCGGGCCGCCAGCACCGCCGCTGGGCTGGCCAGTTCCCAGGCCAGCGGGATGCAGTGGGCGACCAGGCCGGGATGGAAGTTGTAGAACGTGGCGGTGACCACGCCGCTGCCGACCGCGCCCATCGCGGCCGACCGGCCGGCGAAGTAGCACATCCGGCCGGGCTTGAGCCCGGTGCCGGTGAGCTGCTCTTCGGTCTCCGGCACGAAGTAGATCATCGAGTGCAGCGAGTTGGTCGCCGTGTGCGCGGCCCGGGCCTGCGGAAAGCTCATGCCCGCACGATAACCGCAATCCGCCCGCGCGCCAGGACGGGCAGGTCAGCCGAACGCCGCCGCGAACCGGGCCCGCAGGTCGCCGAGCCGCTCCACCCAATCCCGTCAGCCGAACGCCGCCGCGAACCGGGCCCGCAGGTCGCCGAGCCGCTCCACACGCTCGTTGGCGAACACCAGCCGCAGGTAGGCGGCGCCACTCGGTCCCCAGCCGGTCATCGGCGTGGCCGCCACCTGGGACCGGTGGAACAGCCGGTCCGAGGCTTCCTGCGGGTCCAGGCCCATCCGCCGGGTGTCGATGAGCAGCGACCAGCCGCCGCGCGGCCGGATACACGGGTAGTCCGACAGCTGGCTGAGGATGAGCTCGCAGCGCTGCTGCCACACCTGGGTTGCCGCCGCGACGTCGGCGTCCGCACCCGGGTCGCGCAGCGCCGCGGCCACGGCCGCCTGGGCGATGCCGACCTGGCACACCACGTTGGTCAGCCCGACCAGCCCGACGTCGGCCATGATGGCCGCGGGCCCGACCACCCAGCCGACCCGCCAGCCGATCATGCGCAGTTCCTTGGACGCCGACCCCACGGTGATGGTCCGGGCGGCCAGGTCCGGATGCGCGGCCGGGTGGCTGACCGGCTGCCCGTCGAACCGGATCCGCTCCATCGCCGCGTCGTAGATGACCCAGGCGCCGCGCTGGCGGACCGGGCCGGCGATCGCGTCGTAGTGCTCACGGCCCAGCACGGCTCCGGTCGGCATGACCGGGCTCATCAGCAGCACGGCCGCGGTGCGCGGCCCGATGGCGGCGGCCAGCTCGGCCGGGTCGGTGGCCCACCCACCGCCGTCCGGCGCACAACGCACATGCCGCGGAATCCCGCCCGCCAGCCGGATGCGGTTGACCAGCCCGGCATAGACCGGGTCGCAGATGACCACCTCCTGGCCGGGCTCGACGGTGGCCAGCAGCACGTTCAGGATGCCGTTCAGCCCGCCTGCCACGCTCACGCACTCGCGGGCCGGGTCGTAGCGGACTCCGGCGATGGCGCCGACGTGCCCGGCCGCCGCCTCCCGCAGCGGCCAGTGCCCCTGGAACGGCAGATAGCTGTTGGCCTGATCCTGGTCCACCGCCGCGCGCGTCACCTCGCGGGCCACCGCGGGCGGCGGCAGGTCGGTGTCCAGGTTCTCCAGCCGCAGGAACCGCGGGTCGGCGGCCGCGTCCGCGGCGTCGCCGACCTTGTCCACGCCGATACCCGGAATGTGCTGCAGGCGCGAAACTGGCACCGGCTCTCCCTTCCCCAGCGCGGGCCCGTACCGCGGGCCCAGGCCCGCTTCCTCCGCCGTATCAATATACCGAACGGCTCTACCGTTAAACTGATCCCCATGTCCATCTCGGTGACGATCGGGGCTAATCTCCGCCGGCGGCGCCAGGCGGCCGGGATGTCCCTGGCCGACCTGGCCGGGGCGGCGGGCATCGGCAAGACCACGCTGCACGCACTGGAGCTGGGCGAGGGCAATCCCACGCTGAGCACGCTGTGGGCGCTGGCGTCCGCGCTCGGTGCCCCCCTCGGCGATCTGCTCGAAGACCAGGCCGCGCCGGTGTCGGTGGTCCGTGCGGACGAAGGAGCCCGGATCGACGGGGCGGCGGTGCACGCCCGGCTGCTGCACCGGCTGGACGCCCCGGGCCGGGTGGAAGTGTATGACCTGGCAATCGATCAAGCGCGGCAGGATTCCGCGGCGCACCTGCCGGGGGTCCAGGAGTGCCTGGTGGCCACCCATGGCCGGGTCCGCTGCGGGCCCGCGGCCAGCCCGGTGGACCTGGCGGCCGGCGACTCGGTCCGCCATGACGCCGCCCAGCCGCACCTCTACCAGGGGCTGGCCGCCACCGGCAACCGCGCCCTGCTGCTGATGATCTACCCCTGATCAGCCGATGACGCAGCCATCCTCAGGCGAGGGTGAGGAACATCTTCTCCATCTGCTCCTCGGTCATCGGCGCCTCGCCGTCGGCGGCCAGGCACTGCCGCATGCCGCTGGCCACGATCTTGAACCCGGCCCGGTCCAGGGCGCGGGCCACCGCGGCCAGCTGGGTGACCACCTCGGTGCAGTCCCGCCCGGACTCAACCATGGAGATGACCCCGGCCAGCTGGCCCTGTGCCCGGCGGAGCCGGTTGAGCACCTGGCTCACGGCGTCATCGTCAATCCTCATCGGTCAGCTCCCGTTAACGCGTGTCTTGGTCAGCTGCAGGCCGGCCGGGCCCGCGTGCGCAAAGTCGTCATCGATGGCGACCACGGTGCGCCCGGCCGCCTTCAGGATCGAGGCGGCCACCGTGGCCCGGTAGCCGGACTTGCAGTGCACCCAGGTCTCGCCCGCCGGGACCTCGCCGACCCGGCGGGGCAGCTCGGGCAGCGGGATGTGCACGGCACCGTCCAGGTGGCCGTCCGCCCATTCGAGCGCGCGGCGCACGTCCAGCACGGTGACCGGCTGGCGGGGCCAGACGGCGGCCAGGTCGGTGAAGGTGGCCACCGGGAACGAGGCCAGCGGCTGCCCGTCGGCCCAGTCCTCCGGGCGGCCGGTGGCCATGCCGGCCAGCCGGTCGATGCCGATCCGGATCAGGTCCCGCTGCGCGGCGGCGAGCTGCGCCGGGCTGTCCCCGAGCAGCGTCAGCGGGGTACCCCACGGGATGAGCCAGCCCAGGTAGTTGGTGAAGTCGGTGCTGTACTCGAAGCTCAGCGAGCCGCTGACGTGCCCGGCCGCAAAGGCCCGGCGGCTGCGCAGGTCGGCCACCCATTCCCCGGCTGCGATCCGCGCGGCGAGCTGCGCCGGGTCAGCGACCGCGGGTGGTGACAGATCGGCCGCTGCTGGCCCGGCGGCATTGGCCGGGCCCATGTGCGCATAGTAGGCGGGGAAGGCGTCCAGCCCGGCCAGCAGCTCGGCCACGTACTGGTCCTGGTCCTGGATGAGCACCGGGTTGACGAGCTTCTCGTGGCCGATGGTGGACGCGGCGCCACCCGGCTGGCCCGGGGTGGGCGGGGTCGCCGCGCAGAAGCTGCCGAATCCGTGGGTGGGCCAGATCGGTGTGTCGTCGGGCAGCTCGGCCAGCCGGCGCGCCGAGGCGTGCTGCGCGGCGGCCAGCGCGGCGCGGTGCTCGGCGCCGAGGAGGTCGGGCCGGCCGGTCGCCCCGTACAGCAGCGACCCACCGGTGAACAGCGCGGCCAGCTGGCCGGTGGCCAGCTGGCGCAGCGCGTAGGACAGGTGGGTGAACGTATGCCCGGGGGTGGCGATCGCCTCGACCAGCATGGTCTCACCGACGCCGACGGCCGCGCCGTCGCTGAGGCCGGCCCGGTCGAAGCCGACCTCATCGGCCGCGTTCAGGTGGTAGGACGCGCCGGTCACCCGGGCCAGGGCCAGCCCGCCGGTCACGTAGTCGTTGTGTACGTGTGTCTCGAACACGTGCGTGATCCGGACCCCGCGGTCAGCGGCGACCGCCAGCACCCGGTCGATGTCCCGTTGCGGGTCGACGACCAGGGCCACCCGCCCGTCGGTCGCCAGGTAACTGCGGTCACCCAGGGCCGGAGTGTCGACGCTCACGACCTCGATGCCGGTGTCGCCATTCGTGATCATTTCCTGATGATACCCCCGCAGGTATTCTGCCCCGAGTAGCGCCGTCAGCCAAGGGGCCCGCCCGGCCCGGTCAGGGCTTCTTCGCGCGGCTGGGAGCGACCCGGGGCGGCTCGTCGGGCTGTTTCGGGTAGACCGGCGGCCACGGCGCGTCCCGCAGGCCCTGCGCGCGGTCCCGGTCGTGCATGGCCAGCAGCGGCTCCAGCGACTGTGGGTCATCGCCGATGCCCAGCCACGGGTCGCCCGCGGCGTCCAGCCGGCCGGCCAGCGAGGCGACCGTGAACTCGTCGGGGTGGATGGCGTCGATCTCCGCCCAGCTGACCGGCGTGGACACCTGGGCGCCGGGGCGGGCCCGGACCGACCACGCGCCGAACACCGTCTTGTGCGGTGCGTTCTGGTTGTAGTCGATGAACACCCGCGAGCCGCGTTCTTCCTTCCACCACGCTGCGGTGATCAGGTCGGGCCGGCGGCGTTCCAGCTCGCGGGCCAGGGCCACCGCCGCGGCGCGGACCTGATAGGAATCCCAGCGCGGCTGCAGCCGCACGTATACGTGCAGGCCGCGGTTGCCGGTGGTCTTCGGGTACCCGGTGATGCCCAGCTCGGCCAGCAGCCGCCGCAGTTCGTGGGCGGCCCGCCGGATGTGCGAGAAGTCCACGCCGGGACTGGGATCGAGGTCGACCCGCAACTCGTCCGTGTGGCCCGGGTCGGCGGCCAGGTAGGGCCAGACGTGGAAGCCCAGGCAGCCCAGGTTGACCGCCCATAGCACGTGATCCGTGTCGGCGGCGACGAGCGCCTGCGAGATCGTGCCGTTGGGCGTCGCCACCGTGGTGGTCTGCAGCCAGTCCGGGGCGTTCCTGGGCACCCGCTTCTGGAAGAACGACGAGCCCGCCGCGCCGTCCGGGAACCGCTGCAGCAGCACCGGCCGCCCACCCATCGTGCGCATCAGCGGCCCGGCGACCCGCAGGTAGTGGGCGGCCAGGTCGGCCTTGGTCTCACCCCGCTCGGCGAACAGCACCTTGTCCGGATGGCTGATCAGGCCGCTGCGCCCACTCACCTGGCCCACTATAGGCCGATGACCTCAGCCGCCCCGCTGACCAGCGGATTCCCCGGGTAACCTCGCTATCCGTGGACGAGGGGGGCCGGACGACGCAGCAGACCAGCTGCCCGCCAGCGCCGCCCGGCGCGGCCGCCGTCCGGCTGCGGCCGTGGCTGGTGACTGGCGGTCTGCTGGTCGTGCTGGCCATCCTCACCGGCAATGTGCTGGCCCACGGTCCGCTGATCGGCCTGGACCAGCACATCCGGGACGCGGTGCAGGCCCGCGCGACCTCGCCGGCCTGGCGCTGGCTGAACGCTGGCCGGTATTCACCCGCCCGGCTGCCGACGTATCTGGGCCGTTACTACGTGGCCGTGCCGGTGCTGGCGCTGACCGCGGTGATACTGGCGATCCGGCGGCACACGCTGCGCCCGGTGGCCGCCGCCGCGATCGGCGCTGTCCTGCTGACCACCGTTATCCCGGCCAAGATCCTCATCGGGCGGGTCGGGCCGGGCCTGACCACGGTCGGCGCGCACGGTCTTGGGGTGTTCCCGTCGGGGCACACCACGACGGCGTGCGTGTGCTTCTCGCTGGCCGTGCTGCTGACCGTCGCGGGGCGGCCCGGCTGGGTGCGATGGCCGGCCATGGTCGGCCTGGCGGTGATCTGGCTGCTGGTCGGGGCGGCCCTCGTGTGGCGCGACTTCCACTGGTTCACCGATGTCGCCGCCGGATGGGCGCTCTCCGCGCTCATCATCGAGCTGGCGCTGTGGGCGACCCGGGATCGCCGACGGCCCGATGACACGGCCGCCGACCGCGGCACCGGGCGGCTGACGGGCGACCCCTGACGGATATCACGGGCGGGCCGTGACAAAGCCACCACTGCCCACGGCAGCAGCGGAACTAGCGTGCCTGGCATGGGATCTGCTGCTGCCCTTGCCATTGACGCGGCCATCCTGGTCCTGCTGCTCTACCGGCAGCTGACCGTCCGGCCGCTGAACGACGGCCGCCTGTCGGTCGTCCTGGTCGGCGTGGGGCTGCTCGAACTCGTCGCCTATGGCGATCATCACCCACTGACCGATGGCATCCTCGCCTACCTCGCCGCCAGCCTGGCGATCAGCGTGCTGCTCGGCGCGCTGCGCGCGGTCACCGTGCGGATCTGGCGCCAGGGCGGGCGGGTGCTCCGCCAGGGCACCTGGCTGACCGCGCTGCTGTGGCTGGTCTCGATCGGCTCTCACATCGCGATCGGCGCGGTGCTCCACGGCAGCGAGGCGGCCGCGCTGGGCGCCGCGACGCTGGCGTTCCTCGGCGTGACGCTGGGCGCGCAGCAGGTGGTGCTCTGGGCCCGGGCGGGCACGCTGCAGGCCACGTGATCCGCCGTGTCATATCGGAAGCGGGACATGCGGGAGCGGGGGAAGCCTCCGGCTTCCCCCGCTCCCCTGCTGCACACCGCGGCGCTGGGCGCGGCGGCTACCGGATGAGGCCAGCCAGCATGTCCTGGTACCGGTCCTGGCTCGGGCCTGGAGGGCTGGACGGGATGGGCCGGGTCGGCGCAGCGCCCAGTGGGGCGGCGCGGCCAGCCAGCCCGCTCGACGGCCGGACGGTGGCCGCCTTGCCGGTGATCGCGGCGCGGCTCGCTGCCTTGCCGCTGACCGCCGGGATCCGGGTTGACAGCCCCGGCTTCACGGCCGTCCCCGGCTTCTTGGCCGGGCCAGGCTTCGCCGCCAGGGGCCGCTTCGCCGGGACCATTGGCTTCGTGGTCGTCTTCGGCCGCAGGGCCGTCCTGGGCTTCGCGGACGTCCTGGGCTTCGCGGACGTCCCGGGCTTCGCGGACGTCCCGGGCTTGGCGGGCCGCCCGGCAATCCCGGGCCGGGCCGTCGTCCGCGGCCTGGCCGCCGTCCCCAGCCGCATGGTGGTCCGCGGCCTGGCCGTAGTGCGTGCACCCGCGGCCCGCGGCTTTACCGCCGTCCGCGGCTTCAGCGCCGTCGTCCGCGGCTTGGCCGCCGTCCCCAGCCGCGCCGTCGTCCGCGGCCTGGCCGCCGTCCCCAGCCGCGTGGTGGTCCGCGGCCTGGCCGTAGTGCGTGCACCCGCGGTCCGTGGCTTTACCGCCGTCCGCGGCTTCAGCGCCGTCCGGGGCCTGGCCGATGCGCGGGCTTTGGCCGTGGCACCAGGCTTCGCCGCGACCCGCGCCTGCCGGGTCCCGGCCCTCACCGTGGTCCCTGGCCTCGTCGTAGTCCGCGGCTTGGCCGCAGCCCGCGTGGCCACAGTCCGCTTCGCAGCACTCCGCGTGGCCGCAGTCCGCGTGGCCGCAGCCCGCGTGGCCGCAGCCCGCGTGGCCGCAGCCCGCGTGGCCGCACTCCGCGTGGCCGCACTCCGCGTGACCGCAGTCCGCGTGACCGCAGTCCGCGTGACCGCAGTCCGCTTGGCCGCAGTCCGCGTGGCCGCAGTCCGCGTGGCCGCGGCCTTCCTGGTGGCCGCCGGCCGCCGCGTGGCCGACCGCGTGGCCGCAGTCCGCCGGGCCGCCGTAGCGGCTGCGGGCCGGGCGGCCGACACCGTGGCCGCCGCCCCGGTCAGCGCCCGGGCCGCGATGGACATGGCCTTGGTCGCCGTGTTCATCGCCTGCATGGCGGTGGACATGGTCCTGGTGGCGGTGTTCATCGCCTGCATCGACGTAGACATGGTCCGGGCCGACGAGGTGGCCTTGGTGGCCGCGGCCGCCAGCTGGGTGGCGGCCGAGGTGACCTTCACCGCGGCCGACGAGACCGTCCTGGCCGCGGTCCCGGTGCCGCGCACATTGCGCGCCGCGCGCGCCGCACCGCGTATTTCCCGTCCGGTTTTGGATGCGGTAGCCGTCCGTGCTTTCTGATTGCTGCCAGCTTTCCTGGCCGCCGTGCTGCGAATCGCTCCGGTACGCGTAGCAGTCGCCGATTTGCGAGGCGCTGCCCTGCGTGCCGCGGTTTGCACAGGCATTGATCTCCCCCTGGTATTGATCAATTACGGGAAGAGCTATTCCACGATTGGCGGGAAAGGAAACGTGCCAGCTCAGCAGCGGTTGGAGCGGTGGCTGGACCGCGTCTGGTGACCGAAAGTGCGGCCGCGGCATTAGCCCGCCGGGCGGCGGCCACTTCATCCGCGCCGCTGGCCAGGGCGGCGATGAACACGCCCGTGTGCGTATCTCCGGCCCCGTTGGTATCGAGCGCGGTAACCGGGAATCCACCGACCACGATCGGTTCCGTTTGGAAATATGCCAGCATGCAGCCGGACGGGCCGGTGCGGATCAGCACGCCCTGGCCCGGCCGGGCGGCCCAGGGCGGCTGCGCGGTGAGCGCCCGCAGCGCGGCGGCCGGGTCTGGCTGGCCGGAAAGCTGCGCTGCCTCGCGGGCGTTGCACGTCAGCCAGTCCGCCCGGGACGCCGTCGCGGCCAGCGCGTCGGGTGGAATGGACCGCAGCAGCGGCCCGGGGTCGAAGATCACCACGTTGCCGCTGGCCAGCCTGGCGAGCCAGCCGGTCAGGGCGTCCCGGTTGGCGGGGTGCACCAGGCCGTAGCCGGACAGCTGAACGGCGTCGGCCGGGCCAGCCGTCACCCGGGCCAGGTCGGCCCGGGTGAGCGTGGCCTCGGCGCCCGGGCCGGTGAGGAAGGTCCGCTCGCCGGTGGGCTCGACCATGGTCACCACGATCCCGGTGTCCTGGTCCGGCCGGGGTGGCAGCAGCACCTCGATGCCCTCGGCCGCCAGGCCCCGCCGGGCCAGCTCAGCCAGTGGCCCGCCGCCGAGCGGCCCGGCGTGGGCCACCCGCAGTCCCTGCCGGGCCGCGGCGGCCATCACGTTGAACCCGCCGCCGGGCGCCAGCGCGGTGTGGCTGGCCAGCACGTCACCGCCCCGGTCGGGCAGCGCGGGCAGGTCCAGCACGACGTCCACGACCACGTTCCCCAGGTGCAGCAGCCGCTGGATCGGCCGCCCACGCCCCGGCGGCGCAGTCACCGGCCGCGCACCGCGAGCAGCCCGGCCGCCACCTCGTCGAGCTGCAGCCCGTTCACCCGGCTGACACTAGCCCGCGCGGATGCCGGGAACGCGGTTACCCCATGACAGGCC
>Ga0335078_10013953_pt1 | contig 11905 bp, 6 predicted proteins | sample Lox_Sample_32_FD_206711 | JGI IMG/M metagenome (GOLD analysis project Ga0335078, IMG submission 206711) | Soil microbial communities from Loxahatchee National Wildlife Refuge, Florida, United States - Lox_Sample_3.2 | ecosystem: Environmental > Terrestrial > Soil > Wetlands | place: USA: Florida... | reverse complement strand
CTGTTCGCGGTCCCACGGGCAGCCGCCGGGCGCCCGCAACCGGGCCATGATTCCGACCAATTCCTGAAACTTCTCGCCAACCGTAGACATGCTGGGGGCGCGGCAACAACGCGGTGATTCCCCCACTGTAGCAGAAGCGGTCCGACCCGGTGGGACCGAGTGTCATCCTGGATGTCATCCCGCGCGGCGGTTGGCAGCCGCGGGCAAGCGCTCCGAAAAGGACCGGCTGAGTCTGCTTGGTACCAATCGGAAATCGCGCGCTAACTCGTTTCACTGCAGTAAAACGTTTCCAAATTCGGAAACGTACGTTTCTTAAACCGCGTAGGGGACGCTCAAGAGCGGCAGGCCTGGTAGCCGTGCGGGCGCGGGGAGGCTAGCTACTTGGGCCGCGAGGTGCTGAACTTCGACGCCGCCACAATGCGCGCTCCCTCCTCCGAATCGTATTGGAGGATTTCGAAACCGGCAATTGCCGCTGGGTTCCCGGGGTTGCCTTGCGGGCCGAAGTAGTAAACTCCGCCCGCCTCCGCATCCAGGGAGTGAACCGAATACGCCGTTACCTTAGTCCAGACGTAGATGATGCCGTAGTAAGGAAGCCAGTGCGCATACCGCGCGCAGACGTGGTGCGCTCCGGGATCGAGCAACACCGAAAAGTAGGTTGTGGAAGTGCTCTTCCCGATCCACCGGCCATCCACCGCAAAGGTCGCGTCCCCCGCCAGGTAGACGCGCGCCTTTCCCGTCTCCGGCGCCGGCGTCGGGTGCTGCGATTTGTCCTTGGAGACCGCAAAATTCACGCCTTTGGGTCCGCAGGCGGCCAGAGAGGCGCGCACCGCCGTCCGATCCTGAGCGGCCGCGCCGCACGCGAGAAGAAGGCCGAGTGCCATCGCGTTCGCGAAGTTCCTGGCCTGCATTCTTGAAGCCATCGTGTCCTCCTCCGGCGCCGGTATTGACTAATAACTTAGTATTTAGTGAGCCGGTTGTCAAGCAAAAATCGACTTCCGGTCAATCCCGGGCAAATTCGCCTGCCCGGCGAGTTCGAAGAAACTCGCGCACGGCTCCGGCCTCCGTGACAGGATGACGTCGCCGCTTCGCTTTGAGCGCCCGCCGCCTTGCCTCCCCCCGCGCCAGTTTGTATAGTGCGGTTTCAGAATGCCGCGAGCCGCGGCCGCGCGCTCCGGCTCCGCCCGCCGCGCCGCACGGCAAAGCTCGGGAGCGCTCCATGCAATATGGCTATTTCGACGACCACAGCCGGGAGTACGTCATCACCCGGCCCGATACCCCGCTGCCGTGGATCAACTACCTGGGATGCCAGGAGTACTTCGGGATCATTTCGCACACGGCCGGCGGCTATTCCTTCTATCGCGACGCGCGCCTGCGCCGCCTCACGCGCTACCGCTACAACCACCTGCCGCTCGACCAGGGCGGCCGCTACCTGTACCTGCGCGATAACGAGAGCGGCGCGTACTGGTCGCCCTCCGGAGCGCCGGCGTGCCGCGATCTGGAGCAATACACCTGCCGGCACGGTCTCGGCTACAGCGTCATCGGCTCGGTGGGCCACGGCATTTCGGCGCACACGCGTTACTTCGTGCCGCTGGATGAGAATTTCGAAGTCTGGCAACTCGAGATCGTCAACCACCGCCTCCATCCGGTTTCGCTCTCGGTTTTCTCGTGCATCGAGTTCTGTCTGTGGGACGCGCAGGACGACGCCACCAATTTCCAGCGCAACTTCAGCATCGGCGAGGTGGAAATCGACGACGGCGTCATCTATCACAAGACCGAATATCGCGAACGCCGCGATCACTTCGCCTGGTTCGCCTGTTCGGCGCCGATCGAAGGCTTCGACACGCAGCGGGAAGCCTTCTTCGGCGCGGGCCGAGGGTGGGAGCGTCCGGTGGCGGTGGAACGGGGCGAATCGGCGAACTCGGTGGCCCACGGCTGGGCGCCCATCGGCTCACACCACGTCCGGCTGCTGCTGGAGCCGGGCGAAACGCGGCAAATTCTCTTCGCGCTCGGCTATCACGAGAACCCGAAAGACCGGAAGTTCGATCCGCCGGAATCGCAGACCATCAACAAAGAAACGGTGCGGCCCGCCATCGCGCGGGCTGTCGACGCGGCCTCCGCGGATGCGGCCTTCTCCCGCCTTCGCGCCTACTGGGAAGAACGGCTCGACATCTGCCAGGTGGAGACGCCGGACCCGCACACCAACCGCATGGTCAATATCTGGAACGCCTACCAGTGCATGGCCACGTTCAACCTGTCGCGCTCGGCTTCCTTCTATGAATCGGGAATCGGGCGCGGCCTGGGCTTCCGCGATTCCAACCAGGACCTGCTGGGCTTCGTGCACATGGCGCTGGAGCGCGCCCGGCAGCGCATTCTCGACCTGGCCGCCACCCAGCTCCCCACCGGCGGCGCCTACCACCAGTATCAGCCGCTGACGAAGCAAGGCAACAACGACATCGGCGGCAACTTCAACGACGACCCGCACTGGCTGATCCTGGGCACGGCCGCCTACCTCAAGGAGACCGGCGACTGGAGCATTCTGGACGAGCCGGTCCCCTTCGACAACCAGCCGGGCTCCGAGCAGCCGATCTACGAGCACCTGAAGCGGAGTTTCCGCTACACGCTCGACCGGCTGGGGCCGCACGGCCTCCCGCTGATCGGCCGCGCCGACTGGAACGATTGCCTGAACCTGAACTGCTTTTCCGATACGCCCGGCCAGTCCTTCCAGACCACCACCAACAAAGACGGCCAGGTGGCCGAATCGGTCTTCATTGCGGGGTTGTTCGTGCTGGCGGCCAAGGAACTGGCGGCCATCGCCTGCCGCCATGGCGAGCCGGCCGACTCGCAGCACTGCCTGAGCGAAGCCGCCCGCATGGCGGAAACCGTTCGCGCGCAGGGCTGGGACGGGGCCTGGTTTCTGCGCGCCTACGACGATTTCGGCCGCAAGGTGGGCTCGAAGGAATGCGCCGAAGGCAAGATCTTCATCGAGCCTCAGGGCTTCTGCGTGATGGCTGGCATCGGCTTCGACGATGGCCGGGCCCGCCAGGCGCTCGATTCCGTTCGCCGCCATCTCGCCACGCCGCATGGCATCGTGCTCCAGCAGCCCGCCTACTCGCGCTACTACCTGCACCTGGGCGAGATTTCTTCCTATCCGCCCGGCTACAAGGAAAACGCCGGGATCTTCTGCCATAACAATCCCTGGGTGATGATTGCCGAGGCTATGACCGGCAACGGCGATGCCGCGTTCGATTACTACCTGCGCATCAACCCCTCCGCGCGGGAAGCCATCAGCGACGTGCACCGCAATGAGCCGTACGTCTACGCGCAGATGATCGCGGGACGCGACGCGCCCACTCACGGAGAGGCCAAGAACTCCTGGCTGACCGGCACCGCGGCGTGGAATTATCACGCCGTCACCCAGTGGATTCTAGGCATCCGCCCGGAGTACGACGGTCTCCGCATGGCGCCCGTGATTCCCGAGCGCTGGCCGGGGTTCCAGGCCGTCCGCAAATTCCGCGGCGTCACCTATGACATCCGCGTGCATCGCAAGGGGCCGGGAAACGCCGTAGGCGTGACGGTGGACGGCCACTCGCAAGCTGGCGACCTGGTGCCGCTCCCATCAGACGGCCGCGCCCTGGTCACCGTAGACGTCACACTGGGGTAGGCAGTGGGGCCGGTTCCCGGGTAGCCCGCGGGCCTTCGGCAAGCGCGCTCTCCATCTCAATCTTCTTCAAGTGGTCGAACCACGTAAACTTCAGAACCCCGGAAGTCGCCACAATCACCGCCAACGCCACAAGCGCGTGGTCGTACCGCCGAATCACGAGATACACCGGAAACGCCACCAGGCTGGTCTGCCACGCGACGCCCACCAGAATGTTTCCCATATCCCGCGCAAAATCCGGGTTCGGCCGGAAGCTGGGGTCTTCGCGCAGCACCTTCTCGCGGATCGGCCCCCAGAAACCCCACGGCCGCACGCGGCGATAGAACGATTTCAGCACCTCGTCGTCTTCCGGCGGAGTGAGCAGCGTGCCCGCCAGGCACCCGGCCACAGAGATGGCGAGGATCACCGGAAACCCGTTGAGAGGAGAGACGTGCGGCAGCGCCAGCGGCACCGCCATCGCGCCCCCGATCCCGCCCACCATGCCCCAGAAATAGCCGAATCCGTTGAAGCGCCACCAATACCACTTCAACACGTTGGAGGCGATGTACCCGCCCCACAAAGCCGAGACGATCCATTTGATCACCGAGTCGATCGACCCGACAAACCAGCCGAATGAGACGCCCAGCACCACCACTCCGAACGAAGCCACGTAGCTCAGCCGGACGCACGTTCTCTCGCTGGCATGCGGATTGATGAAGCGGCGGTAGAGGTCGTTCACCAGATACGGCGGCGCCGCGTTCACCGTGGCGGCGAAGTTCGACATGAACGCCGCCAGCAGTCCGGCCAGCAGCAGCCCGAGCAAGCCGGCCGGGACGAACTGGCTCAGCGCGTGCGGCAAGACCAGCTCGAAATCCATGTTCGTGCCCATGGCGCGTATGCTGTCGCTGTAGAAGACCAGGGCCAGGATGGTCAGGCCCGTAATCATGAAATAGCGCGGCACGTTGAGCACCACGTTCACCACGGCGCTCATCATGCACGCCTCGCGCGGCGTGCGCGTCGAGAGAACCCGCTGCATGTCGTAGTTCGGAGCCGGGCCGGCGGCGCTGATCAGAATTCCTTTGAACACCATCATCATGAAGAAGAAGCCGAACAGGCCATAGCCGTCCTGCTCGATCTTGGTGTTGGCGGCGGCGATCAAGCCCGACCAGTCCAGGTTCAGATGCCATCCGAAGAACAGTTGATCCCACCCCGCCGGCACCACGCGCCGCAGCGCCTCCGGAGAGACGCGCGCAATCGCGATCAGCCCCACGGCCAGCGACGCCACCGAAAGAATGCAAAACTGCAGAACCTCCGTGATGACCACGCTGAACATCCCGCCCTTCACCACGTAGAACGTCGTGAGGCCCATCAGGATCAGCGCGTACTGGTTGGCCGAAAGATGCCAGGGCAGGAAATCGGTGGCGAACTTCCCGATGCCTTTGAAGCCGTAGGTCAGGAACCCGATGACGCTGACCAGGGCGTAAATGACGACGATGGCGTGCGAGAGCCGCGCCCCGCGCGTATCGCCGAAGCGCGTCCGGATCCACTCGGCCCCCGTGGTCACGTTCGAGCGGCGCAGCCAGGCGGAGAGGTACACCATCAGAAAGATCTGGTTGAACACCGGCCACAACCACGGAATCCAGACGCTCTTCAGGCCGTAAATGAACAGCAGGTACACCAGCCACATGGTGCCGGCGATATCGAACATGCCGGACGCGTTCGACACTCCCAGCAGATACCACGGCAGCGTGTTGCCGCCCAGAAAATACGCCTTGGTGTCGCGCGACGCGCGGTGCGAAACCCAATAGCCCACCAGGACGGAAGTCGCCAGATACGCGAGGATGATGGCGACGTCGATGAAATGCAGGTTCATAGATATTAAGACCTGTAGATAGTGTATCCGATGGCGTGGGGCCATTCTTCTGCCAGTGCTAACCCCGCGCTCACATGCGGGGCTGAAATTGGCGGGGAGCGGTGGCTGCATCGAATTCAGCCCCGCGCGTGAGCGCGGGGTTCGCCTGCGAACCCTTACGTCGCGCGCCCTCCGACCGGTCGTCGCCGAAATGGGAGATGATAATCACATTGGAGCCAACCTCATGAAAATTGGAATCACCGGCGCGGGCGGCCAGCTCGGCGCCGCGCTCGTCAGACACACGCTTGCCCGGGTTCCCGCATCCAACCTGGTGGCGATCACCCGCGAGCCGCAAAAGCTGGAGCCGGTATCGAAGCAGGGAGTTCAAGTCCGCGCCGGAGACTTCAACCTGGCATCCGGGCTGGGGGCTGCCTTTCAGGGCATCGAGCGGCTCGTGATCATTCCCACTTCCGACCTGGCGCCGGGCGCCCGCCGGCGGCAACACCTCACCGCCATTGAAGCGGCGGTAGTCAGCGGCGTGCGGCACCTAATTTATATTTCGACGGTCAGCGCCCGGCCGGACCCGAACAACGAGCTGTTCGATTCCCACTTCGCCACCGAGCAGGCCTTGATTGGCTCGGGCGTCGCGTGGACGATTCTCCGCATGGGCGTGTACACGGACACCCTGCTCGATGCCGCGAAACGCGCCGCGGCGTCCGGCTCCTATTCGGCGGTGCCGGGCGCTCCGGCCGCGTATGTGGTGCGAGACGATATTGCCGCCGCCGCTGCCGGGATTCTAGCCACTCCCGGCCACGAGGGAATCACCTACCACGCCACCGGCCCGGCCTCCGTGAGCCCGGCGGACATCGCCGGGAGCGTCGCCAAGATAACCGGCAAGCCGGTCGGCTTTGTGAAGATCACGGAATCGCAGCAGCGGGAAGGTCTGGCGGCGGTCGGATTGCCGCCGGCGTTGGTCAACACGTTCGCCGGCTTCCAGGTCGCGCTTCGCGCCGGCGCCTTCGATCTGGTGACGGGCGACGTCGAGCGCCTCTCCGGACGCCCGGCGGAATCGGTGGCCGGATTTCTCGCGCGCGCTCTCGGCTCTGCGGCCACCGGCGTCGCCGGCTAGTGAGAAGTCAGGAGCCAGGAGTCAGAATGTCGGCCCTTTCTCACCTTCTGGCTCCTGCCTTCTGCCTCCTCACTCTCCAGCTCGTTCACAGCCGTTGGATCGTGATCCCGCCGATTCCCACGTGCAAGGAAACATGATGGGCTGAGGATTCGCCCTCGCTCGCAAACCGCTGGCCGAGCAGGTACGAGCCGCGGTTCTCGCCAGTAAAGTCGGAGTAGACGTCTCCCACCCGGCACTTGGCATCCACCACATACCGGTCCGACCCGGGAAGCTCCACGACGATATCGCCCACGCGGTTGCGCGCGTCGATATCTCCCGCCACTCCATCCACGGTCACCGCCCCGGACTCGTGACGAATCACCAGCTTCGCGTTGCGGGGCACCTTGATGCGGTAATACAGATCGAAGTCCTCCGGGACATGCAGCGCGCGCCCCAGCCAGTTGCGTGCCGGGAGTTCGGTGGCCACGTCCACCCCGCCATCGCCCGAGCGTTTCACGGAGATGCGGATTCGGTTCAGGTATTGCTGGGCCTGTTCCTGCTCCTTCGGCGCCGCGTGCCGGAACGTGGTCCGGACCAAGGCGACTTCCACCGCGGCCTGGTCCCATGCCTCCACGGCGAGATCGCCCGACGAGTTCGTCAGCCGGACCGTGCCGCCCGACGCCAGATCCATCCGGTCGGTGGTGACAACCTGGACCGTCTGCAGGGGAGGAGCCGCCCACATTGGAAACGACAGCACCACTGCCGCGCACGCGAATCGGTGTATCACCGGCACTTCCTCCTCAAACGGTTATGATCTCATGATCGGCGCGCCGCCGCCTTTACTGGGCCCGCTTGGCCACCAGTTCTTCGTTCGCGATGCCGGCCACGTTGCGAGTGAATTTGATCTCGTCGCCCGCGAGCTTGCCTTTATACTCGATCCGCAGCGGCATACCCTGGAAGTTCAGGTTCTCGACGAACTCGATCTGGTCCCCGTTTACCTTGCCTTCCTGGATTTCGGTATCGCCGTTTTCCGATTTTGCGTGGCCGGTCAGTTTGCTGCCTTCCACCTTGAACGTATAGGTGTACTTCTGAACGCCGACCTGCGTATCGAAGGTAGCGGTCCACGTTCCACTGGCGTCCGCGCTGAAAACCGGCGCGGCCGCCCCCATGGCAAGCAGCGCCGCGAGCCAAATCATGCGTATCATCCTGGGTCCTCCTTGTTCTTCCAGTATTGTCGATTTCGCGTCTGTCTTTCCACTGCGGGCACCGCGGGGCGGTCCGTGGCGATGGGAGAGGCAGGGTCGGCCGCGGTGGCGCGACGGGCGCACATCAGAACCATCGCCGCCAGGATTGGGCCGCGCATGAGCCGGAAGAATTCCACGATCGGACAAGCGCCAGAGCGGCAAATCTGGCGGAGAGAGAGGGATTCGAACCCTCGATAGAGTTTCCCCTATACACGCTTTCCAAGCGTGCGCCTTCAACCGCTCGGCCATCTCTCCGACGGCGAAAACCAGGTTGCGTCGCGCCCTTCGGGAATACTTCCTCCAGCATAACACGCGTCGTCGATTGGGCCTCCGTGACAGCCATCCCGAGGAGGCCTGGAACGCGGCGCTTGGTAACGTTACCTTCTTGCCCGTACTATCCGCATCAATCGTCCACGGAGGCTGTATACTCCTCACATATGAGGCGAGCGCCATGGGCGATTCTGGTGGCGGTGATTCCCGGATTCGCTCAAACCACGATTCACGTTCCGGCGGACCAACCCACAATTCAAGCCGGCATTAATGCCGCAACGAACGGAGACACGGTTCTGGTCGCGCCCGGCACATACAAAGAGACCATCAACTTCTCCAAAAAACCCATCACCGTTATGAGCAGCGGCGGGCCGTCGGTGACCATCATCGACGGCAGCAACACCGGCACGCCGGTGACTTTCAACCAGGGAGAAACCACCGCTTCCGTGCTCCAGGGCTTCACCATCCAGAATGGAACGGGCACCGGTGCAATTGCGGAAGGCGGAGGCATTCTCATCCAAAACTCGTCGGCCACGATCACCGGCAATATCGTCAGAAACAATTCCGCGTGTTACGCCGGATCGGGCATCGGCGTCGATTTTGGAAGTCCAATCATCCAAGGGAATACGATCACCAACAACGGCAGCACCAATTGCGGCAGCCTGGGCGGAGGAGGTATCGCCATCAACGGCGCTTCCACCGCAATGGTGATCGGCAACATCATTACAGGCAACGCGGCGAATCAAGGCGGCGGGATCGAAGTGTGGGCGGGCGGAGCCGTGACCATCCGCAACAACATCATCATGGGAAACGCGGCCGGCTCCGTGGGCGGCGGAATCGACACCGTCAATAGCGCTCCGGCCATTATCGTGCAGAACCTGATAGTCGGCAACACCGCGCAATCGGGGACGGCCATGGACTTTTCGAATCCGCCGGCGTCGGTCATCAATAATACGATCGTCAACAACCCAAGCGCTGGAGCATCCTCGGGTACGGCGGTAGTCGTCAGTCCTTTCCAAACGGGAGAACGCTGGGTCGGCAATTTGATCATCGCGCAGGCAGATCAAATCGCGCTGTCGTGCAGTTCCTTCGGCACGGCCGCCATCACGGGCACGTTTCAGAACAACGATGTTTTTAGCCCGACGGGCGCCGCCTATGAATACGGACAGGGTTGCGTTTCGCAAACCGGAACCAACCAGAACATCGCGTCCGACCCCCTGTTTCTCGGAAACGGAAATTATCACCTGCAAAGCGGGTCGCCGGCGATTGGCGCCGGAGATCCCACCGCGTCTGAGCTGCAAAGCACGGATCTTGACGGGAATCCTCGTTTCATCAACGGCAAAGTGGACATGGGGGCGTACGAATATCAGGGACCCACGACCCTGACGGCCGCCCCGCTGAGCCTGTCGTTTCCGCAGCAGGCGCTCGGCACCAGCAGTTCCGTCCAGGCCGTGACGATCACCAATACCGGCAGCGCGCCGCTACAAGTGACGAGCCTGTCCATCACCGGCGATTATTCAGAGGTCAACACGTGCTCGCCCGCCGCGGGCGTGCCGGCGGGTGCGACTTGCATCGTCAGCGTGACCTTCACGCCCACCGCCCGGGGAACGCGTGCCGGAACTTTGACCCTCACCTCGAACGCCTCCAGCAGTCCTACCGCCATCGCCTTATCGGGCACAGGCATCGGCGCGGTGTTTTCCCTCCCGGTGACTCTGACTTTCGCGAACCAATTAGTGGGGACCACCAGCCCGGCGCAAGTGCTGACCCTCGCCAATAGCGGCGATGCTCCGTTGACCTTCACCAGCATCGCGGTCAGCGCCAACTTCGGGCAAACCAACACCTGCGCCGGAACCACCACGGCGGTCAACGCGAGCTGCACGATTTCGGTGACCTTCACGCCCACCACGCCAGGGACTCTGACCGGGACGCTGGTGCTGATCGACTCCGCGACGGGAAGTCCGCAAACGGTCAACCTCACCGGCAATGGCCAGGCGGCCGTGCCCGTGCTCACCGGTGTGTCGCCTTCCACAACCACGGCCGACGGTCCCGCCTTCACGTTGACCGCAACTGGTTCCGGATTCAATCCCGCGTCAGTGATCCAATGGAACGGCGCCAATCGGGCGACCACCTACGTGAGCGCCACGCAGTTGACGGCAACCATCACGGTGACCGATATCGATAACGGCGGCTCATTCCCGGTGACGGTCTTGAACGGACCGCCGGGAGGCGGCGTGTCGAGTGCGGTGAACGTCACCGTCAACAATCCCGTGCCGGCAGCGAGCTCGATTTCGCCGACGTCGGCACTGGTCGGAGGGTCCAATTTCCAGTTGACCGTAAACGGCTCGGGTTTCGTGGCGGGATCGACGGTCCTCTGGAATGGAAATCCGCGCGCCACCACCTTCGTCAGCCAGGGTCAATTGCGCGCCGCGATCACCGCCGCCGATATTTCATTCGCCAGCACCTCTCAGGTGTCGGTGTTCAACCCCGTACCGGGCGGCGGCACGTCCGGATCGTTGACCTTCACGGCGGTCGTGCCGACTCCAACACCGAGTCTGTCGTCGATTGCTCCGAACACCGCGACGGCTGGAAGCGGCGCCTTCACGTTGACCGTCAACGGCAATGGCTTCGTTTCCACGTCGGTGGTGCTGTGGAACGGCTTCGCCAGATTGACCACATACGTCAGCGGCACGCAACTGCAGGCCGCGATTCTGGCAACCGACGTCCAGTATGGAGGAACCGCCCAGGTTTCCGTGTCGAATCCTCCGCCGGGCGGCGGCGTGACCGCGACCGCGGCGTTCACGGTTACCGGCAGTCCGTTGCCCGCGATTTCTTTCGTGCAGCCTTCGTCGCTGATCGGGGGCGGCGGCGGGGCGAACCTCACGGTCAACGGAATCGGGTTCACGTCCGCATCGGTGGTGCAGTGGAACGGACAACCGCGTGTGACGACCTTTGTCACGGGAACGCAACTGACGGCCGCGATCCTGGCCTCCGACCTGAGCGCGGTCGGAACCGGACAGGTCACGGTAGTCAACCCGCCGCCCGGCGGCGGCACTTCCAACAGCGTCCCGGTTTCGATCGCCGCCAATCCGGCTCCCCTCCTTCAGACACTCACTCCGACGTCGCTGCCGGTGGGTGGGGCCGGGCAAGCGCTTCAGCTACAGGGTTCCGGGTTCACCTCGTCGAGCGTCGTGCGATGGAACGGACAGAACCGCGCCGCCACGATGGTCAACAGCTCGACGCTGAGCGTCCTGCTGACCGCGGCGGACCTCGCCACGCCGGGTTTGGTGGACGTGGCTGTCTTTAATCCGCCAGACGGAGGAGGTCTTTCGTCTCCACTGTACTTCGCGGTGACGGTTCCTTTGGCGCCTCAGGGCATGGCCTACGACGCGACCCGCGGGACGCTCTGGGTTTCGGTGGGCAGTTCCGACCCGACGTACGGCAATCAGGTTGTGCCAGTCAATCCAGCCACGGGAATCGCCGGACCGGGGGTTTTTGTGGGCAGCAATCCCTCGAAGGTGGAGATTTCGGACGACGGCAGCTACCTGTACGTCGCGCTCGACGGCGCGGCGGCCGTGCGCCGGGTGGATCTCGCCACCCAGACCGCCGACCTGCAATTCCCGGTAGGAAGCGATCTGGAAGGGACGCTATACGTCAACGATATGGTGGTGATTTCGGGCAGCCCCCACACCGTGGCGATTTCCCGGAAGTATCTGGGAATCAGCCCAAGTTTCGACGGCGTCGCGATCTTCGATGACGGAGTGGAGCGCCCCGCGATCGACATTGCGTATGGCATC
>Ga0335078_10013950_pt1 | contig 11906 bp, 8 predicted proteins | sample Lox_Sample_32_FD_206711 | JGI IMG/M metagenome (GOLD analysis project Ga0335078, IMG submission 206711) | Soil microbial communities from Loxahatchee National Wildlife Refuge, Florida, United States - Lox_Sample_3.2 | ecosystem: Environmental > Terrestrial > Soil > Wetlands | place: USA: Florida... | reverse complement strand
CCGGGGCCGACTTGCATCACAAACTAAAACCCAACTCGGAACCACACTGTATCCGAGCGCGGGTCATTGATGATGCGGGTGCGCGGCTGGATGATGCACCACGCCCGGATGATGCACCGCGCCCGGATGATGCACTGCAGCCGCATTTGGATGATGCACCGGGCCTAGTCCGGGATGTGGTTGAATATGCGGACCCGGATGGAACGGATGCGGGTGGAACGGACGCAGCCGCACCGGATGGCCGCGATGATGCCACCAATGCCAACCGATAGGTCCGCCCCAACCGATGCCGCGATGGAAGTTCTCGCCGCACCAGTACCAGCCGCCACCGTGCCATCCAGCGTCGTACCAGCAATACCGGTGACCACCGTACCAATAAAATTCGGATGGAGGTTCGGCAGCGGCGACCTTGCCTCTCACCCATCCTTGGGTTGGCTGCTCGGCACATTGTGCCAGCACCAGTGGCGTGTTGGGCTGTATTGGCGTGCTCTCGACGGTAACACACAGGCCATCGGGATTGGCGATCGCGAACACATCCGGCGTGTCCTTGAACGGCTGGAACTGCCAAGCCTGTTGATCATTACCGTTGCAGTCGGTCATGGCAACGGGATCGCCGGCGCTTGGCGGCTGATTGGGCGCACCGCTAAGGCCACCGACGCAAAATCCACCGGCCGTCAGAGTTGAGTTTTCGTAAGCGAAGGTCTGATGAGACTGACTGTCGCAGTCCGCCACCACAAGATGGGTGTTGGGATCTTCGGCCGGAACAGTCATACACCAACTGGCGCTCGGCGTGGAGAGGACTGACTTGAACGTGTAGAAGTCCTGGGCGTGAGCTGAAAAGCCTGTGAGAGCCACGCCCGCTATCACTACAATCAGATTTGCTAGCCGATAATTTAACATTCCCGGGTCCATCGTTGCCTTCTCCTTTTTCTGGGACCTAAATCGCATCAGCGCAGTTCAGCCGAAATTACTGGCGAAGAAACCACGCTTCGGCTTGGCCCGACAAAATTTTGACCGGGTAAGAGCAATACGTTTTGACGTGAATCAAAAACGAAACGGAAATCAGGACACTCGGCATTACTTGGGGCACAAGACTTGACTTAGGGGACAAGACTTGACGTAGGGCACAAGTCTTGACGTAGGGAACAAGTCTTGGATTTGGAACAGCACCCGCCCGCCAAACGGCAAAGCCGATTATGCAGCCTAAAACTTATCGAGCTGACGGTGCTCGGCTTCGATCCAGCGCACGGTGCCGGTGACGGAGCGCATTACCACCGTCTGGGTGCCGACAATGCCGTTGCCGAACTTGACGCCCTGCAGCATGCGGCCATCGGTAATGCCGGTCGCCGCGAACAGGCAATCGCCCCGCACCATATCCTCGATCTGATATTTCCGGCGCGGGTCTTTGATGCCCATTTTCGCGGTGCGCTCATGCCTTTCCTCGGTATCGACCAGGAGCCGGCACTGCATTTGACCGCCGATGCAGCGCAAGGCCGCCGCCGCCAGCACGCCCTCGGGCGCGCCGCCGATGCCAAGAAAAATGTCGATGCCAGTTTTGTCGGGGTCGGCGGTGTGGATTGCTGCGGCCACGTCTCCGTCGCTGATCAGGCTGACGGATGCGCCGGCCTTGCGCACCGCAGCAATGATATCGCCGTGGCGCGGGCGATCGAGGATCATTGCGGTGATGGCTTCCGGCTTGACGCCTTTGGCCTTCGCCAGACTGCGGATGTTTTCGTCCGCCGGCGCGTCGAGATCCACGACACCCTTGGGATAGCCGGGCCCGACCGCGATCTTGTCCATGTAGATATCAGGCGCGTGAAGGAGCGTGCCCGCCTCAGCTATGGCAATCGTAGCAATGGCGCCAGGCATGTTCTTGGCGCACAACGTAGTGCCTTCGAGCGGATCGACGGCAATGTCGACTTTAAAGCCACCCTTGGCCCCGACTTTCTCGCCGATGAACAGCATCGGCGCCTCATCTAATTCGCCCTCGCCGATCACCACGGTGCCGTCGATCGGCAATTTGTTAAGCTCGCGCCGCATAGCATCCACAGCAGCCTGGTCGGCGGCCTTTTCCTCGCCACGTCCCCGGAGTCTCGCCGCATTGACTGCCGCGCGCTCGGTCACGCGCACAATCTCCATCGCCAGAATGCGCTCGAGCATCAGACTGTGCGGAACGGTAATCGACGCCATCTTCACCTCTGCAATTCGCTGTGCGTGTCAGCCCTGGACAAAGTTGAGCGGATCTCTCCCGAAAACCGGCAGCCGCTTTTCGGGACCATGCTCTAGTTCTTCTCGATGCGGATCACTTGCGGCCGGCCGGAGATTACACGGTCGCGGCGGACCGCGGCGAGCGCCTTGCGCACCGCATCCTCACTGGTGGCATAAGTAATCAGAATGACCGGCACGGGCCGGCCCGAACGGCCCGGTTGGGTGGTCCCTTGGACCGTGCCTTGGGCGCGGATGTCGTGACGCTGCACGATCGATTCCATCGAAATTTGCCGCTGCGCCAGGCGGCGGGCGATGGTCGCGGCGCTGCCGGGACGATCGCGCGCCAAAAGACGGATGTAATAGCCGCCTTCATGGCGCTGCATCGGGGCCTTACGGATTGCCGTCATGCGCGCGGCCGGCCGTCCGAACGGCGGCGTGCGAACGCCGCGCGCGATATCTGCAAGGTCGGCCACGACCGATGAAGCGGTCGCCATGCCACCCGCGCCAGGTCCGACCAGCGTGATAGGCGCAAGTCCGTCGGCATCGACGGTCACCGCGTTGGTCACACCCATGACCTGCGCGATCGCGGATTCTTTCGGCACCATGGTCGGATGCACACGCTGCTCAATTCCGGCGTCGGTCTTCACCGCGACGCCCAGAAGCTTGACGCGATAGCCAAGCTCGGCCGCGGCATCGAGATCGGCGAGCGTGATTGACGATATGCCCTCGACGTACACCGCAGCGGGATCGACCTTCGTTCCGAACGCCAGGCTCGCCAGGATGGAAAGCTTTTGCGCGGTGTCGTGACCTTCGACGTCGAAAGAAGGATCGGCTTCGGCATAGCCGAGGCGCTGCGCTTCCCCGAGGCATTCATCGAAAGCAAGGCGATCCTCCTCCATCCGCGACAGGATGTAATTGCAGGTGCCGTTGAGGATGCCGTAGATGCGGGTGAACGAATTGCCGTTGAGGCCCTCGCGCAACGTCTTGACGATTGGAATGCCGCCGGCGACAGAGGCCTCGAAATTGAGCGCAACGTCATGGCGTTCGGCGAGCACAGCGAGCTTGTGACCGTGCCGCGCCAGCAATGCCTTGTTGGCCGTGACCACCGCCTTACCGGCCGCGAGCGCCGTCTCGATCGCCCGCTTGGCGGGATCGCCCTCCCCGCCAATGACTTCGACCAGAACATCGATCGCGGGATCGGCGGCGAGCGCCACGGGATCGGCGACCCAGCGAATTTTCTTCAGATCGATGTCGCGTTTTTTGCTGCGGGAACGCGCACTGACGGCGACGACCTCGATCGGCCGGCCGCAGCGGGCAACGAGCTTGTCGCGCCCGCGCTCCAGCAAATGAACCACAGCCGTGCCGACCGTTCCCAGTCCGGCAAGACCGACTTTCAACGGTTCGGCCATAAATGTCGCTAACCTGGAATTGGCGCCCTCGACTAACGCCGGGTCGCCATTGGCACGACGTTGTGCAGCATTTCCGGCCCGGTTTCAAGAAAGCGCCTGATGTTGCGGGCCGCCTGGCGGATGCGCTGCTCGTTCTCGACCAGTGCGATGCGCACATGGCCCTCGCCATGCTCGCCGAAGCCGGCGCCGGGTGATACCGCGACGCTCGCCTTCTCGACCAGAAGCGTCGAGAATTCGACGCTGCCGAGCGGCTGGAGCGGCTCCGGTATCGGCGCCCAGGCAAACATCGACGCTTGCGGTGCGGGCACTTGCCAACCGGCTCGGCCGAATGATTCCACCAACGCATCGCGGCGGCGCCGGTAGGTCGCGCGCATCTCGTGGATGCAATCGTCGGGACCATTGAGCGCCGCCGTTGCTGCGACCTGGACCGGGGTGAAGGCGCCGTAGTCGAGATAAGATTTGACCCGCGCCAGCGCGGCGATCACGCGCTCATTGCCGACGGCAAATCCGATGCGCCAGCCGGGCATCGAATAGGTCTTTGACATCGAAGTGAATTCGACAGCGACATCCATCGCACCCGGAACCTGGAGTATCGACGGCGGTGGATTGTCGTCAAAATAGACTTCAGCGTAGGCGAGATCGGACAAAACAATGAGCGAGTGCTTTTTCGCAAACGCGACGAGATCGCGGTAGAAGTCGAGATCGGCGACTGAGGCCGTTGGATTCGACGGATAGCAGGTCACGATGGCGATCGGCTTGGGGATGGTGTGGTTCATCGCGCGTTCAAGCGCACCGAAAAACGCCGTGTCGGCCTCGACCGGAACCGAGCGGATGGCGCCGCCAGCCATCAGGAAGCCGAACACGTGAATGGGATAGGTCGGGTTCGGAACGATGATCACGTCGCCGGGCGCGGTGATGGCTTGCGCGACGTTGGCGAAGCCTTCCTTGGAGCCAAGGGTGGTGACGATCTGCGTTTCTGGATTGAGCTTTACGCCGAAACGGCGCGCGTAATAGGCGGCTTGGGCACGCCGCAGGCCCGGGATTCCTTTAGACGCCGAATAGCGATCGGTGCGCGACTTGCCGATGGTTTCTTTGAGCTTCTCGACCACATGGGCCGGCGCGGGCAGATCGGGATTGCCCATGCCGAGATCGACGATATCGGCGCCGCTATTGCGCGCCACAGCCTTGGCCCGGTTGACCACCTCGAACACGTAAGGCGGCAAGCGGCGGATGCGATAAAATTCTTCCATGGCTTCAACCGGCTCGTCGGATCAGCGACCTTATAGACCCTATCAGTGCCCGTTGTCGTCAGTACCGGCAGTCCGGGTCCCGGCAGGAGCGACCGGGGCTTGCAACGACGTTTTCTGCGGTTCGGGCGTGGGCGGTGGGACCGGCGGGATCGCCTGCAGGTGTTGGCGCTCGGAGATCAGGTCGTCGGTCGCCTGCTTGACTTGATCCGGTGTGAGAGTCGTATCCGTGCGCGGCAACGGCATGTCATGCACCGCCGGGAAGCCCGCTTCCGAGCAGCCCGCCAGGACACAAGCCAAGCTCACGGCGAGCAAGGTGCCGAGCACCAGCCTCGGACTATATTCGCGCCGGTTCACGCTGTTCCCCGATGGCCCCAACAACTCGCTTTCGCCCAGGCAAGACCCGTGTCTACCCCCAACCGATCCGACTCAATATCTACCGCCTCAAAGGTTTACAAATATCAACCTGCGGCTGGCGCGACCCATTGAGATAGCGCTGTAATATGGTGGAAACAAGGTCCGCAGGACCTGGCCAGACGGAACGCTAAACCGCCTTTCCGGGATGCTGCAGGACTTAACTTGCGCGCATAATTTGCGCAGGCCATTTCTGCCGCGAGGGCCTATTCTGCAAACCTCGCGGAAGGTGAGGAACGCTCGTGCGAGCTCCATCGCAACAACCGACGAAAGTCGTACCGGTCGACGTCGAGGCGTTTTCACGCAACCTCGCACGTCTCATCGAAGAGGGTGGCCGCGCGCTCGCCGCCTACATGAAACCACGAGACGACGGCCGCAGCGGCGAGATGGCCGATGAGCTGCGCGACGTCGTCAAGACGCTCGGAGAAGTGCTGCAATATTGGCTCGCCGACCCGCAGCGCACCGCCGAACTGCAAAGCCGGCTGGGCCGGTCCTATCTCGAATTGTGGGGCACGGCGGTCAGGCGGCTTTCCGGAGAAGCCTCGCCGCCGGTCGTCACGCCCGCGGCGAACGACAGGCGGTTCGCCGATCCGGAATGGACCACGAACCAGTTCTACGACTTCCTCAAGCAGCTCTATCTGCTCACGGTCGACTGGGCCAACCGGCTGGTCAGCGACGCCGGCAAGCTTGACCGGCACACCAAGCACAAGGCCGAGTTTTATATCCGGCAGATCGCCAACGCGCTGTCGCCGTCCAACTTCGTTTTGACCAATCCCGAACTGCTGCGCGAGACGCTGACCAGTAACGCCGAGAATCTGGTGCGCGGTATGCACATGCTCGCCGAGGATGTCGAAGCCGGCGGCGGCCACCTCAAGATTCGCCAGTCGGATTCTTCGATGTTCGCGGTCGGACGCAATCTGGCGACCACACCCGGCAAGGTGATCTTCCAGAACGACATCATGCAGCTCCTTCAGTATGCGCCCTCGACCGAGAAGGTACTCAAGCGCCCGCTGCTCATCGTGCCGCCCTGGATCAACAAATACTACGTGCTCGATCTCACCCCGGAAAAATCGTTCATCAAATGGTGCGTCGATCAGGGCATCACGGTGTTCTGTGTCTCCTGGGTCAACCCCGACGAGCGCCTCGCGCAAAAGACATTTGAAGACTACATCCGCGAGGGACCGCTTGCGGCGCTGGACGCGATCAAACAGGCGACCGGCGAAGATAAAGTCAACGCGGTCGGCTACTGCGTCGGCGGCACCATGCTCGCCGTCGCACTGGCGAAAATGGCGCTGGACGGCGACGAGCGCATCGCATCGGCGACCTTGTTCGCCGCCCAGGTGGATTTCACCTATGCGGGCGATCTTAAGGTCTTTATTGACGAGGCCCAAGTCGAAGCCATCGAACAGAGGATGGCCGAGCGCGGCTATCTCGAAGGCGGCTCGATGGTCGCCGTCTTCAATTTGCTGCGCTCGAATGACCTGATCTGGCCCTACGTCATCAACAATTATCTGCGCGGCAAGGCGCCGTTCCCGTTCGACCTGTTGTACTGGAACTCCGACGCCACGCGGCTGCCGGCCGCCAATCATTCGTTCTACATGCGCAATTGCTATCTCGATAACACCATCACCAAGGGCAAGATGATGATCGGCAATACGCCGATCGATCTGAAAACGGTGAAAGCGCCGATCTACAATCTGGCCACGCGCGAAGACCACATTGCACCGGCGAAATCGGTGCTGCTCGGCTGCAAATATTTCGGCGGTCGGGTGCGGTATGTGCTGTCCGGCTCCGGCCACATCGCCGGCGTGGTCAACCCGCCGGCCAAGCAGAAATATCAGTACTGGACCGGGCGGCGGCCGCGCAGCGCCAACCTCGAAGGCTGGCTCAAGAAGGCGACCGAGCATCCGGGCTCTTGGTGGCCGGACTGGCTGACCTGGCTCAAGAAGCACGACGCCACCGAAGCGCCGGCACGCGTTCCCGGCGACGGCGCGCTCAAGCCGATCGAAGACGCGCCGGGAAGCTACGTGAAGGTGCAGGCTTAACGATCGCTTGTCGCAACATATGGCTTTCGTCGTGGCCGGACTTGTTCCGGCCATCCACGTCTTTCTGTTACGCAGCGTCCAAGACGTCAATGCCCGCGACAAGCGCGGGCATGACGACGTGCATCACGGAAACAGCGCCACCTGCTCGAGCCCCATGGTCTCGGGGAAGCCGAGCATGAGGTTCATGTTCTGCACCGCCTGGCCGGAAGCACCCTTGGTGAGGTTATCGAGCGCGGAGCCGATGATGGCGCGGTTGGGGATGCGGTCGGCGGCGACGCCGATGAAGGTCATGTTGGAGCCGCGCACATGTCGGGTCTGCGGCAGCGCGCCGAACGGCAGCACGTGGACGAACGGCTCGTTCGCGTAAGACTTTAACAGGAGCGCATGAAGGTCTTGCGCGGACGCCTTCACACCGCGCACGTAAATCGTTGAAAGGATGCCGCGATTCATCGGCACGAGGTGCGGCGTGAAGCTCACGACCACCTGCCGGCCCGCGGCCAGCGAAAACTCCTGATCGAGCTCGGCCATGTGGCGGTGGTGGCCGACGCCGTAGGCATGGAAACCTTCAGAGACTTCGGAGAACAGCATCTCCTCTTTGGCCGCCCTGCCCGCGCCGGTCATGCCGGACTTGGCGTCGATAACGATCTCGTCGGGATCGATCGCATTTGCTTTGAGGAGCGGGATCAGCGCAAGCTCGGCGCAGCTCGTGTAGCAGCCCGGGTTGGCGACCAGCTGCGCCGTCTTGATCTGCGCGCGATAGACTTCGGTCAGCCCGTAGACCGCCTTTTTCTGCAACTCGACCGCAGCATGCGGGTGGCCGTACCAGCGCGCGTAAGCGGCGGGATCGGCGAGCCGGAAATCCGCCGACAAATCGACGACTTTTATTGCCGGCGCCTTCGCCAAGAGAGCCCTGATCACCGTCTGCGTGGTGCCGTGCGGCAGCGCACAGAAAACAAGATCGAGACCGCACGCCGGCCAATCGACGCCGTCGAGTGCGACCAGCGTCGGCAAAGCGTATGGCGAGAACTGCGGAAACACATCCGACATCGGCTTGCCCGCCCGGCGATCGGCCGTGAGCAGCGCAATGTCGACGCGCGGATGCCGGATCAGAAGCCGCAGCAGTTCCGCGCCGGTATAGCCCGACGCGCCGAGGATGCCGATTTTCGCTTTCGCAGACATGATTGAACCTTTGGCTTTTGCAAGTGGGCTAGCAGCTTTTGCAAGTAAGCCAGCGTCCGCGGAAGGATATCAGGGAAGTGCCGCGGAAACCGGCGGCACGAGTTGCTGCGCGCTAGGCGCGCGCCCGTGCCGCGCCACGACGGCGGCGGCGCTCCGCTGTAGCGATCATCAATGACGGGATGGTGTCGGACAGCCGTATCATGGGCGGCGATATAAAGGCCGAACCGCGCAGGGTCAATGCGGCGGCGCATCGCCTGCGGGCGGCACCAAACCGAATGTGCGGTCAAATTCTGCAGAATCTTTTGCCGCTCGGGCATGGCATAGTTCGGCACTTGATTCGCTCGGCCTAGTCCCGACATCAGGGCTACTTCCGCCACGATCTGCCCGTAACATCAAAAGCTTCGCATGGGAAAAGCAGCTAAAACTTCAAATCCGTCCAGCGGCCCCGATTTGTTCGCCGGCCTCAACGGACCCCGCTCGGGCGCGGGCCGTCCGGCACGCGCCACAACGTCGTCGCGGGGCACCGCCGGCGAGGCCGGCTACACCGCCAAGCACATCGAGGTGCTGGAGGGGCTCGAGCCGGTGCGCCGCCGCCCCGGCATGTATATCGGCGGCACCGACGAGAAGGCGCTGCATCACCTGTTCGCCGAGGTGATCGACAACGCCATGGACGAGGCGCTCGCCGGCCACGCCGACTGGATCGAGGTCGAGATGGAGGCCGACGGCTTTGTCACCGTCACCGACAACGGCCGCGGCATGCCGGTCGATCTGCATCCGAAATTCAAGAACAAGTCGGCGCTCGAAGTCATCATGTGCACGCTGCACGCCGGCGGCAAATTCGACTCCAAGGTCTACGAAACCTCGGGCGGCCTGCACGGCGTCGGCGTCTCGGTGACGAATGCGCTGTCCGAGCGCATGGAGGTCGAAGTGGCGCGCGGCCAGCGCCTCTACAAGATGGCGTTCGAGCGCGGCAAGCCGAAGACCAAATTGCTGGAGGCCGGCAAGGCGCCAAACCGACGCGGCACCAAAGTCCGCTTCCGCCCGGACCCGGAAATTTTCGGCGCCAAGGCGCACTTTGCGCCCGCGCGCGTGTTCAAAATGACGCGCTCGAAGGCTTATCTGTTCGGCGGCGTCGAAATCCGCTGGTCGTGCGCCAAAGAATTGCTGCGCGGCGTCGAGGACGTGCCGGAGCAGGCGACATTTCACTTCGCCGACGGCCTGAAAGACTACCTCTCCGAAACGCTTGCCGGCGCCACGCTGGTGCACCCCGACATTTTCACCGGCAGCGCCGGCAAAACCGGCGCCCACGGCGCCGCGCAATGGGCGGTGGCCTGGACCGCCGACGCTGACGGCTTCCTCAACTCTTACTGCAACACCATCCCGACACCCGATGGCGGCACTCACGAATCCGGCCTGCGCTCGGCGCTCACCCGGGGCTTAAAGGATCACGCCGAGCGCGTCGGCCAGGGCAAGCGCGCCGCCTCGATCACCTCGGACGACGTGATGACCGGCGCCGGCGCCATGCTCTCGGTGTTCATCCGCGAGCCGGAATTCCAGGGCCAGACCAAGGACCGGCTCGCCACCGCCGAGGCGCAACGGATCGTCGAGCAGGCGATCAAAGACCCGTTCGACCATTGGCTCGCCGGCAATCCGGCGCAGGCCAACAAGCTGTTCGACTTCGTGATCGAGCGCGCCGAGGAGCGCATCCGCCGCCGCCAGGAAAAGGACATCGCCCGCAAGAGCGCGGTGCGCAAGCTCCGCCTGCCGGGCAAGCTCGCCGACTGCACCAACTCGGCCGCCCAAGGCTCCGAGCTTTTCGTGGTCGAAGGCGACAGCGCCGGCGGCTCGGCCAAGCAGGCGCGCGACCGCGCGAGCCAGGCGGTGCTGCCGCTGCGCGGCAAAATCCTCAACGTGGCTTCGGCCGGCAAGGACAAGCTCGCGCAAAACCAGCAGCTCGCCGATCTCGCCCAGGCGCTCGGCTGCGGCACCGGCGCGCATTACCGCGACGAGGATCTGCGCTACGGCCGCGTCATCATCATGACCGACGCCGACGTCGACGGCGCCCACATCGCCTCATTGCTGATCACCTTCTTCTACCGGCAGATGCCGCAATTGATCGACCACGGCCACCTTTATCTCGCGGTGCCGCCGCTCTACCGATTAAGCCACGGCGGCAAGATTTTCTACGCGCGCAACGACAAGCACCGCGACGAAATTCTCAAGAAAGAATTTCACGCCAACGCCAAGGTCGAGGTCGGCCGCTTCAAGGGCCTGGGCGAGATGATGGCGGCGCAACTCAAGGAAACCACCATGGACCCGCGGAAGCGGACGCTCCTTCAGGTCACGCTGATCGCCGACGACCGCAAGGACACCGAAAAATCCGTCGAACGGCTGATGGGCACCAAGCCCGAAGCGCGCTTTGCCTTCATCCAGGAGCGCGCGGAGTTCGCGGATGAGGCGGCGCTGGATGTTTGATCCTCATCCTCGTCGCTTGCGGGAGAGGTGCCGAGGGGAGCGAGCCGAGGGAGCTTAGTTATGGACTCCGCCGAATGGGAAAGGAACGATCAGCTTGCTCAAATTTTCCTGCCATACGCAATGGAGAGAAAGAAACGTATGCAGGAAAATCGCCTGAAGTTCGCTCACTACACAAGCGCGGAAAACGGACTTCGGATTCTACGCGAAAAACGTGTGTTGATGCGCAATACGGTATGCATGAACGACTATCGAGAGTTTGAACACGGTCTATCATACATCATAGAATTCTTCAGAGATGATGCATTGCGCTCAAACTTCGTGAACTCGCTGAACACGTGCTGCGCTGGGGTGGCAGAGGAAGCAATGAACTTATTCGATAACTGGCTGCCACATAATCGTTTCAATATCTATGTGTCGTGCTTTTCAGAACATAAGCCCGAAGAGGATCGCTTTGGCCGATTGTCGATGTGGCGTGCCTATAGAACCGGAACGGTCGGTGTAGCTATCGTGCTTCACAACGAGCCGTTCTGGCAGCGATCAACCGTTCTTAAGGCAGTAAATAGCCCTGTCGCGTATGTGCATGCTGATCAGTTCAAAGCTGCCCTCGTCAATGTGCTGCACAGTGTTGCGCAAGAACGAACATTCCTAAAGTCAATACCAAGGGCACAGCTCGTTGGAATTGTCTTCAACACGTTAATGTACGCCGCCGCCTGCGCAAAGCACCCAGGCTTCGCCGAAGAGCTTGAGTGGAGACTCGCATACTTGCCGAAGATGGGCGAGAGCGAAGTGTTGGAAAAAAGTGTCGATACAATCAACGGAATCCCACAGACTGTATATCGAATCCCATTGAAGGATCGACCAGACGACGGATTAGTAGGAATTGAAATACCAAGCCTACTGGAAAGAATAATAATTGGGCCATCTAATTT
>Ga0335078_10013949_pt1 | contig 11906 bp, 10 predicted proteins | sample Lox_Sample_32_FD_206711 | JGI IMG/M metagenome (GOLD analysis project Ga0335078, IMG submission 206711) | Soil microbial communities from Loxahatchee National Wildlife Refuge, Florida, United States - Lox_Sample_3.2 | ecosystem: Environmental > Terrestrial > Soil > Wetlands | place: USA... | reverse complement strand
GCGGAGGCTTCGGGGCCCGACGCGACGATGGCGAGCGCGACGAGCGCCGCGCACGCCGCGCCCGATGCGACCGGCGCGACACGCGTGATCAACTTTCGGAGCATGCTCGACGCTTATCGAAGCGCGAGCGCACGGGCCAAATTTCCGGCGTTCGCGCGACGCGCGTCAGGCGCGTTCGTCCGCGTCGTCGGCGATTTCGCGCAGCGTCGTGTGGCTCGAGAACATCGCGGCGAGGCCCGCGCCGAGGATCCAGACGATCTGCGTGAAGAACATGAGCGATGCGTACACACTGCCGCGTTCTTGCACGAGATCCGTCGGGTAATACATCGTGACGCCCGCGAGGATTCCGGCTTGGAAGATGCCGAGCATGCCGGGAGGGCCCGGGATCAAAATCGCGACGCCGAGCATGCCCATGATCGCGCACCCCTCCGCGAAGGTCGGCGCGCTTCCGTCGGCGTGATGAAGTCCCGCGCCCCACGCGAGCAGCCACATGCTCGCCGCGTTGATCCCCCAGTAGAGCGTCGTGTCGACGAGGAAACCGAACGCGTCGCGCCCGCTGCGCAAGAAGTGGAGGCCGTCGGCGACGCGCTCGGCTTCGTGCGCGAGGCGCTCGGCGAGCTTCTTCGAGACGACGCCGAAGACGAGCAGCGTCGCGCGCTTCGCGAAATCGCGCGCGAACGAGTACACGAGGATCACGAGAAACGCCGTGGTGAATCCGAGCCCCGTGACGTACGCGTAGCCGCGCACTTGATTCACGGTGACGGGAAGCCCGACGACGTGCTCGGGGAGCGGGTGGACGGTGGGCACGAAGAGCAGCGCGAGGATCAGCACGACGCTCACGTACAAACCGTCGACGACGCGCTCGCCGATGATGCTGCCCGTCGCCGCCGAAAAAGAGACCTTCTCCTTTTGAGCGAGCATCGCGGGACGCACGAACTCGCCGAGCCGAAACGGGAGCACGCTGATCGCCGCGAACCCGACGAGCGAGATGGCGAGCAGGCGCGAGTTGCTCGCGTCGGGCGCGGTGCGGCGCAAGAGGAAGCGCCAGCGCACCGCGCGGAAGTACGTCCAGATCGCGATGACGACGAAGTACGCGGGGACGGTCCACCAGCGGACGGCGGCGAACTTCTGTCGCGGCGGCACGAGCTCGAGGCCCGAGTGCTGCGCCGCCCAAATCACGCACACCGTGAGGACCGCCGAGACGATGAAGCGCAGCGCGTGACGGCGGAAAAATCCGAGTCGTTTGCTCTGCGCCATCCCGCGCGCGTCTATAGCAGAAGATGAGTCGCGCAACGGGTCTCGAGGATCAGAGGCGGACGATCTTCGCGGTGGCCGACGACGCGAGCGCGCGCGTCGCGTTGCGCGTGTCGACGACGACCTTCGCTTCACGAACCATGCGCGCGTAGTCGATGTCGGAGTGATCGGTGACGATGACGACCGCGTCGTACGGTTGAAAGCTCGCCTTCGCGTCGACCGATTCGAACGAGTGACCATGCTCGGTGAACGACGGCACGAACGGATCGAGGTACGCGACGTGCGCGCCGCGCGCGAGGAGGCCGGCGATGACGTCGACCGCGGGCGACTCGCGCACGTCGGAGATGTCCTTCTTGTACGCGACGCCGGAGACGAGGAGCTTCGAGCCCTTCATCGATTTTTGCTCGTCGTTCAGCGCGCGCGCGACGAGCTCGACGACGTGCTCGGGCATCGCGGTGTTCACCATGTCGGCGAGCTCGATGAATCGCGCCGGGAGCTTCAGTCCGCGCATCTTCCAGCTCAGATAGAGCGGATCGATCGGAATGCAGTGCCCGCCGAGACCGGGCCCCGGACGAAACGGCATGTAGCCGAAGGGCTTCGTGGACGCGGCCTCGATGATTTCCCACACGTCGAGACCGAGTCGCTCGCAGATGAGCGCGAACTCGTTCACGAGCCCGATGTTCACCGCGCGGAACGTGTTCTCGAGGAGCTTCGTCATCTCCGCGGCGTCCGGCGAAGACACGGGCACGACGCGATCGACGATCTGTTTGTAGAGCGCGCTCGCGACCTCCATGCACGCGGGCGTCACGCCGCCGAGCACCTTCGGCGTGTTGCGCGTGCCGAACTTCGCGTTGCCGGGATCGACGCGCTCGGGAGAAAACGCGACGAACACGTCTTTGCCGACGGTGAATTTTCCCGCGTCGGTGAGCTTCTCGACGAGCACCTCGCGCGTCGTGCCCGGGTACGTCGTCGACTCGAGCACGACGAGCATGCCCGCGTGTTGATGGCGCGAGACCGCGTCCGCCGCGGACTCGATGAAGGTCATGTCGGGATCTTTGTTTTTCTTGAGCGGCGTCGGCACGCAGAGGATCACGCAGTCGGCTTGACCGAGCACGCGCTCGTCGGTCGATGCTTGCAGTTTCCCCGCTTTCGCGTGCGGCGCGAGATCCTCGCTCGCGATGTCCTCGATGTACGAGCGACCCTCCGAGAGCATCTTCACTTTGCGCGCGTCGTGATCGAAGCCCGTCACGCGAAAGCCCGCGCGCGCGAGCTCGACGACGAGCGGAAGCCCCACGTACCCGATTCCCACGACGACGACGTGCGCGCTCTGGTTTTGGATTTTCTCGATCAGCATGTTCTTACCTGTTCAACTCCAAGCACCCGCGAGGATGGTCTCCGGACCTCTTCGCATCAATCGATCCGTTTCGTCCGCGCCGACGAGCTTCTCGAGGCGCTCGATCGCGCGCGCGGTGACGTCGGCGTCCTCCGCGCGGTGCGCGTCGCTGCACGCGGCTTCGTACGCGTCTTCTTCCAAGAGTGTCTCCGCCGCGCGCTTCGGCTTGTCGCCGTATTTTCCGACGAGCGCGCACACGTCGAGCAGCAGGCACGCGCCGGCGTCGATGAGCGGCTGCATCGACTCGGTGTCTTTCCACGTCGGCGCGTAGCGCTCGGGGTGCGCGATGACGGGCGCGATCCCGGCGCGCCGCAAATCCAAGAGACGCGCCGGGAGCGAAATCGGAAACCGCTGCGGGTCGAACTCGACGAGCGCCGCCTTTCCGCCCGGATACGGGAGGCCTTCGCCGCGCTTGAGCCGATTGAAGACGACGTCGTCGAAGAAGTGCTCGCTCGAGAGCGCGACTTCGGGCAATCCCTCCGGAATCGACGCGGTCATCGCGGCGAACGCGCGCTCGAGCGAGGCTTTGTCGTTGTCGAACATGCCGGGTCTCATGTGCGGGGTGGCGACGATCTTCGAAAAGCCTGCATTCTGCAACCTTCGGAGCATCTCGACGCCCTGCTCGGGCGTGCGGGCGCCGTCGTCGATCCCGGCGACCCAATGGCAATGCAAGTCGATGAAGCCGCGCACTTTCGGGCGTTGTCTAGCATAGGCCCAGGTCATTCGTTGCCTGCGCGCGCGCCGGGATTCGGCGTATGCTCGCGGAGCCCATGGCGGCGCTCAACCCGCTCACGCGCGAGCTCGTCTTCAAAATCGTGTTCTATGGCCCTGGTTTGGGCGGCAAAACGAGCACCCTCCAAGCCATCCACGAGCGCACGAAGCCCGAGCATCGCGGAAAGCTCGTCTCGCTGGCGACGCCGACCGAGCGCACGCTGTATTTCGATTTTCTCCCGGTGCGCGTGCCGCGCGTGCGGAACCTGAACGTGAAGCTCCAGCTCTTCACGGTGCCGGGGCAGGTTTACTTCTCGGCGACGCGCAAGCTCGTGCTCACGGGCGCCGACGGGATCGTGTTCGTCGCGGACTCGCAGCCGGCGCGCATGGACGCGAACCAAGAGTCGCTCGAGGACTTGAGCGGGAACTTGGCGGAGCATGCGCGGAGCCTGTCGCAAATCCCGCACGCGTTTCAGTGGAACAAGCGCGACCTCGCGGAGGTCGTGACCGAAGGCGAGCTCGATCGACGGTTCAATTTGTTCGCGGCGCCGACCACGGCGACCGTCGCGACGCGCGGCATCGGCGTGTTCGAGTCGCTCGAGAAGATCACGCGGCTCGTCGTCGACGCGTACAAGGCGCAGATGCCGCGACCCGAGGACTCCGGCGGGATCGCGGCGCTCGACGCGGACGATTTGGGAATCGAAGAAGCGGTGCGCGAGCTCGCCGAGTCCGATCGCGCGCCGCGGAACTCGCCGGCGCCCGCGTCGCGAAGGTCCGCGCCGACGCGCGCCGTGCAGACGATCTCGAACGCGCCGTCGTCGAGCCTCGCGAGCTCCGCGCCGCAACCGGACACGAAGAAGAGCTCGGTCGCCGCGCCGCAACCGACTTCGTCGCCGTCGGGCGAGATGGCGCTCACGGCGCTCCCGCCGCAAGCCTCCATCCCCGCGGGCGCGCTCAGCTTCGCGGACATGTTTCCGGAGGACGAACGCAACGCCGTGCGGCGCGCGGAGGCGGCGCTCGCGTCGGGCGACTTCGCGACCGCGGTGCTCGCGTGCGATCTCTTGGTCGCGCGCGTGCTCGCGTCGGGCGCCGCGCTCGCGGGCGCAGCGGAGGCCCCGCGCGATCCGGCGGTCGGCGCGCTCCTCTTGGGTTTGTCCGGCCCGCGTTACCTCGCGTTTCGAACGACGGTGCGCGCGGCCCGACGAAAAGATCCCATCGACGCGCGCGACGCGCGCGACGCGTTCCTCTTCGCGCTCGAGGCGCGACGCGCGCGCCTTGAGATCGACGCGTAGTTCATTAGAGTGCGCCGCATGATCAAACTCTACGGACACCCGATGAGCACGTGCACGCGCAAGGTGCTCATGACGCTCGCCGAGACGAACACGCCCTACGAGATGCACGTCGTCGACTTCGCGACGGGCGCGCACAAGAAAGAGCCGCACCTCTCGCGGCAACCGTTCGGGCGCATTCCCGCGATCGACGACGACGGCTTCGAGATGTACGAGTCGCGCGCGATCTCGCGCTACCTCGCCGAGAAGGCGAAGAGCCCGCTCGTGCCGAGCGATCTCCGCGCGCGCGCGACGATGGAGCAGTGGATCAGCATCGAGACGTCCGAGCTCTACGCGCACGCGATGAAGTTCATCTACGAGCACGTCTTCAAGCGACCGCAAGGCGCCGAGGCGCTCGAGAACGCGCGCAAGGCGCTCGAGACGACGGCGCGCGTGATGAACGCGCAGCTCGCGAAGACGCCGTTCATCGCAGGCGAGTCGTTCACGATCGCCGACATCGCGTTCATGCCGTACTTCGATTACGCGATGACGACGCCCGCGAAGGAGATCTTCTCGCCGCACGCGCACCTCATGTCGTGGTGGAACAAAGTCGCCGAGCGTCCGACCTGGCGCAAGGTGACGGGTAAGTCCTGACTTACCGATTCCGATCGACGTTCCAACCGACGAACGCGAGCGCGCCGGGCACGGCGAGCGCGCCGAGCACGAGCACGACGCGACCGTAGTGACCGTGCGTGCGATCGAGCTCGAGGCCGACGAGCGGCGCGGCGACGATGTGCGCGATGGATTGCGCGGCCGCCGCGAATCCACCCGACGCGCCCGCGCGCGCGAGCCCGATGCGCTTGAAGAGATCGCCCGCGGCGAGCGCGTAGAGCGCGCCGCCGCCCGCCATCGACGCGCCGCAAATCGCGATGCCGATCACAGGACGGTGCGTGAGCGCGAGAAGCGCGAGCGAGCCCTCGAGGAGCGCCGCGAGCAAAACCAGATCGTTGATCGAGCGCGCGCGGCGATCGCGACGCGACGCGAGCCACCCGAAGAGCACCGCGCCGCAATCGAACGCGACGGGCGGCGCCCACACGTAACGCGACTGCGCGCGCTGCGGGACGCCGAGGTGCGTCTCGAGAATCTGCGGTCCCCAATTGAGCACGAGCATGATCGCCGGCGCGCTCGCGATGACGAGCACGCACGCGCGCTGCACGGCGGGCTCTTTGAGGAGCGCGAGCATTTGCGCGAGCGGGCTCGTGCCGCGCGCCTTCGTCGCGCTGGAATTCGCTGTGGGCTTCGCGACGATGGCGACGCCGCGCGTCGTCCACCAAAAAAGCGGCGCGTAGAGCGCGCCGACGAGCGCGATGCCGAGGAACGCGACGCGGAAGCTGTCGAACTTCGTCTCGAGCCAAATCGCGGCAGGTCCCGCGACCGCCGCGCCGACCGAGCTCCCCGTGAAGAGCCACGCGAGCGCCGCCGATCGCGACTCGGGCGGGGCCACGGCGCCGACGCAACGCGCCGCCGAGGGATACGTCGGCGACTCGGCGAGCCCGAGCAAGATCCGCAGGATGAACAGCGCTGTAAACGCCGGGACGAGCGCGTGCAGCCCAGCCACGCACGACCACACGAGCACGGCGAGCACGAGCGCACGCCGAGCACCCACGCGGTCGGCGAGCCACCCCGCGATCGGCGCGCCCAGCAAATACGCGATCGAGAAGGCGCTCGTGAGCGCGCCCCACTGCGCGTAATCGAGCGAGAGCGCGCGCTTGACCGTCGGGCCGAGCGCAGCCATGGCCTGCCGGTCGACGTAGCTCACGGTCATCGCGAGCGTGGACACGGCGACCACGGCAAAAACTTTTCCGCGAGGCAAGTCCGCGACCGGCGCGGTTTCGTCACTCGTTTCGGCCGTCACGGCGCGCGATGGTAGTGTAACATTCTTCGATCATGGTGGATCAGCTCGCCCCCGACGATCTTGTCGACGACGGGCTCTCCGCCGAGGAGCTGAAGCCGGGCACGCGCCTCGGTCGCTACGAGCTTTTGCTCGCGATCGCGAAGGGCGGCATGGCGCGCGTGTGGGCGGCGCGTCAGCACGGTCAACGCGGCTTCTCGAAGACCGTCGCGATCAAGACCATCCTCCCGCACCTCGCCGAAGAGCCCGAGTTCGAGCGCATGTTCCTCGACGAGGCGCGCATCGCGGCGCTCATTCATCATCCGAACGTCTGTGAGATCTACGAGCTCGGCGAGGAAGGGAAGGTGCTCTACCTCGCGATGGAGTGGGTGAACGGCGAGTCGCTCGTTCACATTCTTCGCAGCTCGGGAAAGATGGCGCCGATGGAGCCGCGGCTCTGCGCGCGCATCGTCGCGGACGCGTGCGCCGGGTTGCACGCCGCGCATCAGCTCACCGACGACGAAGGCCGCATGATGAACGTCGTCCACCGCGACGTGTCTCCGCACAACATCCTGGTCGGCGCGGACGGCAACGTGAAGGTCGCGGACTTCGGCGTCGCGAAGGCGCTCGGACAGATGCACTCTGCAACCGTCGCGGGCCAAGTGAAGGGGAAGATTTCGTACATGGCGCCGGAGCAAATCGCGGGGGGACCTGCGGATCGGCGCATCGACGTGTTCGCGATGGGCGTCGTGCTCTACGAAGCGACGACGGGACGCCGTCCGTTCACGGGCGAAGGCGATCCTCAAATCATGCACGCGATCATGCAAGGGCAGTTCACGCCGCCCACGCGCGTGATCCGCGGGTATCCGCCGGAGCTCGAGCGCATCGTGCTCACCGCGATGGCGCCGGATCCGAACGCGCGCTACGCGACGAGCGAGAAGATGCGCATCGCGCTCGAGGAGTGGCTCGCGCGGAGCGGGCCGCTCGTCACGCAGTCGAACGTCGGTCAATTCGTGCATCAGCGCGTCGGCAACGTGCTCGATCGCCGTCGCGATCGGATTCGCGCCGCGGCCAACGCGCCGAACCCGGAGGACATCAGCGGGTCGGGCGGCGCGGCGGTGCCGCCTGGTTTGACGGGCACGCCGTCCGCGCCGCAGCGCGCGGTGAGCGGCGTTCACGCGCGCGGGCCCGCGGGCGCGACGCCGAGCGGCGGCACGCCGAGCAACGCCGGGCAACCCAATCACTCCGAGCAGACGGGGCCGTCGATCGTCGCGCAGATGGCGCAGCAACCTTCGCCGAGCGCGGCGAAGTACGTGCTCGCCGCGGCCATCGGCGTGAGCGTCGTCGCGGGTCTCGGCGCGGTCGGAATCATCGTCGCGCGCAATCGCGCCGCGCAAGACGACGCGCCTACGCCGACCATCGTCGCGCCGGCCAAAGCGACGACGTCCGCGGCGCCGAGCGCAGCGAGCTCCGCGAGCGCGAACCCCGCGCCGAGCGCGATCGCCGCTCCCGCGTCGACCAGCGTCGAGCTCCGCGGCTTGCCCGAAGTCGCGCTCCTCTACGTCGACGGAAAACCGCTCGCGCCGGGTGTGCGGCAGGTCCCGCGCCCCGCGAAGGGGCAAACGACGGAGGTCGTCGTGAAGGCCGCGGGCTTCGCCGACGAGACGGTGAAGCTGGACGAGGGGTCGCCGTCTTCGCTAGACGTTGCGCTCACGCTCCAGCAGACCGCGCCGGCGCAACCCCAAACGCCGACCAACAACCAAAACGCAGTCACGCCATCCGTCACGCAACCCTCCGGAAGCGCGTCCGCCAAGAAGCCCGCCGCGTTGCCGGAGAATCCCTACTGATTTTTCTTCGGATCGAGAGCCCTCCGCATGCGCGCACGCACGCTCGTATTTCTTTTTGCAACGCTCGCCGCACCCATCGCCGCTCACGCACAAGACGACTCGGGTGAAGCCAAAAAGCAGTTCATCGCCGGGAGCAAGGCGTTCAGCGCCGGGAAGTTCGCCGAGGCGGCGACCGCGTTCGAGGCGGCTGCTGCGATCAAACCGAACGCCGTCGCGCTCTACACCGCGGCGCTCGCGTGGGAGCAGGCGAGTCAGTCGGAGCGCGCCGCGGACGACTACGGCCGCGCGCTCGATCTGCCCGGCGGAGGGTTGAATCCGCAACAAGAGACGACGGCGAAGGACCGCCTGACCGCGCTCGAAAAAGTGCTCGGCACGCTGACGGTCGCCGGCCCCGACGGCACGAAGGTGCAACTCGACGGCTTCACCGAGACGCTCGTCCCGGCGCGCTTGCACGGTCTCGGCGGGACGCACTCGCTCTCGGTGAAGGTTCCGAGCAAGCAGCCCGAGAAGCGCGAAATCACGCTCGACGGCGGACAGCTGCAGAAGCTCGATCTCACGCCGCAAGCGCCGAAACCTCCGCAGCAGCAGCAGCAGGTGGTGGAGCAACCGAAGCCGGTCGTCGTCGAGAAGCCCGCGGGTCACGTCTCGCCGCTGAAGGCGCTCGGGTGGGCGTCGATCGGGATCGGCGGGACGAGCGCGCTCGTCGCGATTTTGCTGGGGCTCTCCGCGGAGAACTCGGGCGACGCGTACAAGGCGGCGCCGAGCCACGCGGGCTACGTCGAGGCCAACGCGCTCGCCGATTGGACGACGGTCGCGTGGATCACGGCGGGTGTGTTCGTCGCCGCGGGCGTGACGCTCGTGCTCATTCCGGAGGGCAAGGCGTCATCGTCGCCGCCGCCCGACGCCGCGCCGAAGAAAGACGACAAGACCGAGGGCGACACGGCGCGCCTCGTGCTCTCGCCGACGATCGGCGGACTCGTGCTTCGAGGGAGCTTCTGATGCGCGCGAAACTCGTCTTGGCTTTCATCCTCACGACCGCTGCGGCCGGCGGAACGATCGTCGCGTGCTCGCTCGGTCTCGACGAGTCGCTCATCCCCGGCAGCGACGCGAGCGTCGGCGACGGCGGCAGCGACAGCGCGCTCGACGCGACGCCGAACCCGACGACGTGCAAAGTCGACACGGACTGCAAGTCGTCGAACGCGTGCCTGCACGGCGCGTGCGAGACCGACGCGGGTCAGTGCGTGTACACGATCTGTCCGGCGAACGCGTGCAGCGTGTCGGTGTGCGGCACGGGCAACCAGTGCTCGGCGCCGACGACGTACGAGTTCCACGCGGGCGCGTTCCACGTTTCGCTCGGCAACATCGGGTGCGGCGGCGCGCAGCGTCACTGCTTCGCCGCGGTCTACCCGTTCGTTTTCGTCGGAACGACCAACGGCGTCGTCGCGTATCCGGTCGAAGACCCGACGAACTCGTCGCCGTCGTCGATCCCGGTCGCGGGCTTGCCGTTCTTCCCGAACTTCATCGTGTCGAACGGCAACATCGTCTACTTCGTCGGCACCGTCGTCGGCACGGGCCCGAGCTACAAGGTGCCCATCGCGTCGCTCACCGTGCCGACGGATCCGACCGTGTCCGAGATGGTCGCGACGACCGTCTTCGATTCGCTCACGGTCGCGTCGGTTGACGCCGTGTATCCGGACACGTCGAACGGCATTTACCTCGTCCACAACGACGCGCCGACGTTTTATCCCGCCGCGCGCATCGCCGCGCCGCTCAAGGATTTGGACTCGCTCTCCTTCCAAGCGACGGCAGGCCTTCCCGCGAACAGCGCCGTCGCCGCGGCGAGCGGCACGCGCCTCGTCACGTTCCGACAAGAGAACGCGTACCCCGGCGACACGTTCTTCAGCCTCGAGACCGCCGCCGCGACGACGAGCGCGCAAAACGCCGGCGAGCAGAGCACCATCCCGACGATCGGCCAGACGTCGGGCCCGTTCTACCTCGCGCAGAGCCCGTCGGGCGGTCTCCTGTGGTCGACGCCGTCCGTCACGATCTCGGACGCGGGCGCGTCGCAGACGGTGAGCGCGCGCATCGCGTGGGTGCTCGCCGACCAAAACGCGACGAACTTCGACGGCACGACGCACGTCGACGTCGCGACGTACAACGTCGTCGGTCTCGGCGCGGACTTGCCAGGCCCGCCCGCGTGGATCGACGACAACACGGCGCTCGTCACGGCGGCCGTCCCGACGAGCACGGGACAGACCGCGGTCGCCGTCGCGACGCGCAACGGAACGCCGCAGCTCGTTCCAGATCGAACCTTCACGCTCGCGTTCCCGCCGAGCAAGCTCGCCGTCGCCGCGTCGAACGGATTCGGATACGTCCTCGTTCCGGGAAATCCGAGCGGCGCGGACGTGCACGTCTTCGGCACGACCTGCAACAGCCAGTGAGCGAACAAAAACAGAAACGGGAGGGACTCTCCGAATGAGAGCCCTCCCGCTTTCCTAATTGTATTCTCGCAACGCTCAGTGGCCGGAGCCGTTGAGAGAGAGCACCGACTGCGCCGCACCGTTCGACCCGTTCACGACGGGTTGCGCGGTGGCGACGGGAGGCGGCGCTTGAACCTGTCCGTGAATCGCCGCCTTTTGGTTCGAGCCCATCGTGTGACGAGCGGCGCGCGTCGCGAGCTGCTTTTCCACGGTGAGGTACTTCTCCGCGACGGTCTTCTGAGCGACCTTGCGCGGTGCGTACCCGAAGTCGGCGATCGCGGGGTTCGACTCGCCGAAGTGCGACAAGACGTACTGCTTGAGCGCCGCCTTGAGGATCTTCGCCGAGCTCTCCGCTGCTTTCGCCGCCTTCACGGCTTCGGCCAGTTGCAGACGAAGCGCATCGCAAGCTTCCTCAGCCGACATCGTCGACTGAAGGACGCCGTTGATGTCCTTCGCTGAAACACTCGTCCCGTTGAGGACGATGTTTTTGGTGATGTGTTTTGAAACGCCAGCTTGGATCTTGCGATCGGCCGCTTCGCGTTCCGCCCGAGTGGGTTGGGTTCCCATGATGCACGCCCATCGGCGCGCGGCGGGCGAGAGTTGTCGGAAAAGTGATCGCAGCGAAGAAAAAGTGATCACCCGCGTGGGGTAAGCGCATCGAGCGCTGGGTGATCGACTTCGAGCATCGAGGTAAGGGCTTTACCCGCGAGGGTGCGAGGTCCGTAGCCCTCCGGGTCTGCGCTTCGAGCGTGGGGAGGAGACCACTACCCGCGGGGGGTACGGAGGTTCTGCTCTTGGGTATGTGCTTCGAGCGTGGGGAGGAGACCACTACCCGCGTGGGGTATGGAGGTTTTGCTCTTGGGTATGCGCATCGAGCGTCGGGAGGGGACGGCTACCCGCGTGGGGGAACCACTCGGGATAGCATTGGGAGCGAGACAGACATGGATTCGGGAGCTTTCAACCGTGGTCTCGTCCTCGTGATCGCACTCGGCTCATTTGCGTCACTGACTAACCAATGCGGCAATACGACATCAGAAGTCTTGGACGGTGGGTGTCAACCAG